>JAAUYD010054313.1_pt1 | contig 13966 bp, 14 predicted proteins | sample 7278101 | NCBI WGS metagenome assembly JAAUYD01 (sample SAMN14350128, study PRJNA611818) | marine sediment metagenome | isolation source: surface marine sediment (0.6m) | place: French Polynesia: Moorea | collected 2018-08
ATCGACCAGTCGCGCACCATCGCCCAGCCGGCCGCCTTGCGAACGGTCGCGTTGAGCCCGTGCTTCTCGTAGAAGCCCATCGGCTCGGCCATGATGATCGGGGTCGCGCAGGTGATGGGGATGAAGCCGATCGACAGGTCGGTCTTCTCGAGGGGGCCGCTCTCCCTCGCTATCGCCTAGGCGTCCTCGAGCGGGAAGAGCTGCGACACCACCGACAGGAGCTCGCCCGCGCCCAACGCTTCGACGAAGCGACGTCGCGTCAGGTCGCCGCCGACGATCGCGTTGACGATGCTCTTCTCGACGAAGGCGTCGATCCGGTCTTCGGGGCTCGGCGCCCCCGTTGCACCAGCATCCTCCAGGAAGCATGCGGGGCCGCAGAGATGGCCATCGTGTTCGTCGTGCATCTGTCGCTCCTCCAGGCGCCCATCGGCGCCCGCGAAACGTTGGTGCAATCGACGTGCCGGGAACCAGTCCGGCCCGTTGTGCCGAGGAACAGCCGATACGGGCCATGTCCTGCGCGCGTCGCCGCGTTTGCGATGACCAACATGGCGCCATCCGTGGCGTGCAAGCGATCACCCCGGCGCGCAGGCGATGAGTCGCTGCTGGCGGCAGGGCTGGATCGGAGTGGCGACCGCCCCGTCGTTGGTGCGATCCGGTCGGTCTCGCTAGTTCGACCAGTACATGTACTCGTCTTCGGGCTGGTCCGGCTCGTGCAGCGCGCGGTCGACGTTCATCGGCATCGTGGCCCTCGACGGCCAGCGCGGCTCGGCCTGCTCCGCGTTGTGCGCGTCGAGTGCGCTGCGCAGCTCCGCGAGGATCCCGGGCTCCGCTTCGGAGAGGTCGTTGCGCTCGCCCGGATCCGCGGCGAGATCGAAGAGCCACTCCTTGCGTTGGTCGAGGCCCGGCGGGTCGCTGACGTTCAGCTTCCAGTTGCCGCGGCGGACGCTCTGGGCGGCGCCGCTGCGGAAGAAGAGATGCTCGTGGGGGACGCCCGCAGACTCGCCGTTCACGAACGGGACGAGGTCGACGCCGTCCATCTTGCGGTCCGTCGGGAGCGGTGCGCCCGCGGCACCCGCGGCGGTCGCGTACATGTCGAAGTGGTGGACCGGCGCGTCGTAGCGCTGCCCCGGGGCGATCTTCGCGGGCCACTTCGCCATGAAGGGCACGTGCACGCCGCCTTCGAAGAGCGTGATCTTCCAGCCGCGGAACGGCGCGTTCACCTCCGGCAGGCCGATGTAGCCGGCGCCGCCGTTGTCCGAGGTGAAGAGCACGAGCGTGTTCTCGGTGAGCCCGTTTCGTTCGAGCGCTTCGAGCACCTCGCCCACGCCGCGATCGAGGCTGCGGATCATCGCCCCGTACACCCGCTCCCGGTGCAGCTCGATGTGCGAGAGGGCGTCGTAATCCTCGCGTGTAGCCTGCAGCGGGGTGTGCGGCGCCCAGTGGGCGAGGTAGAGGAAGAAGGGGCGATCCTTGTTGGCGTCGATCACCTCGACGGCCTGCTGCGTGTAGTAGTCGGTGAGGTACTCGTCGGGCTCGAAGGCCGGCCCGCTGTTGAACGACGCCGCGAATCGCATCGCGACCCAGAGGAAGCGGTCGATGGGGTCGAACGACTGCTTCGCGTTGACCACGCCCGGGTGGTCCTCCGGCAGGTAGAGGCCGCTCGCCATCAGCAGGCTCTCGTCGAAGCCCTGATCCTCGGCGGCCATGCCGCCCGAGCGGCCGAGATGCCACTTGCCGATGTGCACGGTGTGATAGCCCTGATCGGCGAGGAGCTCGGCGATGGTGATCTCGGAGGGGGGCATCCCCATCTGGTCGTAGTCGATGACCTCGACGCCCTCGTTCGGAATCGCAGTGCGCAGCCGGTCGGGATTTCGCGGGCGCAGACCGGCGAGCTGCATCATGCCCGGCGGCGTCGGCGTGAACTCGAAGCCGAAGCGCGTGCCATAGCGACCCGACATCAGCGCGGCGCGCGAGGGCGCGCACGTCCCGTTCGCCGCGTAGCCGTTCGTGAAGCTGGCGCCGTCGGCAGCGATCGAGTCGATGTGCGGCGTGGGCACCGTGCCGCCCGCGACGCCTCCGCCCCCGAACGTCAGATCGTTCCAGCCGAGGTCGTCCGCGAGGATGAGCACCACGTTCGGCGGCCGCTCGCCGGGCGCCCGCCCCATCGGGTCGGCGCCGGTCGCCCACGTGACGTCCTGGTTCGGACCGACCGGAACCCGCTGCTTGACCATGTAGCCGACGAGACCGAGCGCGATCTCCTCGCCCCGAAACACGATCAGCGTGCCGATCGCGAGCAGCACCGCGAGTACGCCGATCGACCACTTCGCGCTTCGACTCATCGTCTCTCCTCTGCGGCACGTCGCGAGCGCGCTGCCGCGTGCAGCCGGTGCCCTAGAGGCTCGGCTTCGGCATCGTGACCGGGCTCGAGACGACGCCGCCGTTCACGCCGTAGAGCTCGCCGGTGACGTACGAGGCCGCGGGCGAAGCCAGATAAAGGGCGCACGCCGCGATGTCCTCGGGCGCGCCGAGCCGCCCCATCGGGGTCCGCTCGAGCATCATCTCTTCGAGGGCCGGGTTCATGAACCCTTTCAACGCGTCGGTCAGCACGGTCCCGACCGCGATGGCGTTCACGCGGATCTTCGGCGCGAAGTCCTGGGCGAGCTCTCGCGTCATGAAGGCCAACGCCGACTTCGCCGTGCCGTAGGCGACGAAGCCCGGCTGCGGCAGCCCGCCGGCCACCGACGAGATGTTGACGATCGATCCGGTGCCGCCGTCGGCAACCATCGCGGGTGCGGCGGCCTGCGAGAGGGCGAACGCCGACGTCACGTTGAAGCGAAAGCAGGCGTCGAAGTCGTCGGCCGACAGCGAGAGCGCATCGGTCGGGCCCCACCCGCCCGCGTTGTTGACCAGCACGTCGAGCCGACCGAGCTCCTCGGCCGTACGTGCCAGCAGCCGCTCGCGTGCCTCGGCCTCGAGCACGTCACAGGGAACGGCGAGCGCCTTCACGCCGCGCTCGCGCACCTGCTCCGCCACCGCCTCGATGTCGTCGACGCTCCGCGCCGTCACGACGACGTCGGCCCCGGCGTCGGCCAGCGCGAGCGCCGTCGCGGCGCCGATGCCCCGACCCGAGCCCGTGACGATCGCCGCACGGCCGTCCAGCCTGAATCGCTCGAGAATGCTCGACATGCCTGCTCCTTCGACGCGGGCGACCTCGCTCGCCCGAGCGTGCATCTTCTCGGCTCTGCTACTCGTTCACGCGTCGAAGCAGAGGAGAGACGACCGGCATGAGACTAGAAGGAAGGACGGCGCTCGTCACGGGCGCGGGCTCGGGCATCGGCAAGGCGATCGCCGAGCGCTTCGCGGCGGAGGGCGCGCGCGTCGCGCTCCTCGACATCCATCTCGAGAGCGCCGAGGCGGCCGCGGCCGCGCTCGAGGGCGAGGGCCACGTCGCGCTGCAGGCCGACGTGAGTGACGGTGCGTCGGTGACTGAGGCGTTCGCCACCCTCGACGCCGCGTTCGACCGGCTCGACGTGCTCGTGAACAACGCCGGTGTCGATCGCGTCCCCGACGACGGCTTCGATCGCGCGATGAAGGGCGAGCTGCAGCTCCTGCTCATGACCGACGACGCCTTTCGTCGCATGATGGCGATCAACGTCGACGGCGTCTTCATGTGCACGCGCGAGGCGGTGCGCCTGATGACGCGAGACCAGGTCGCCGGCCGCATCGTCAACATGTCGAGCATGGCCGGGCTCGTCGGGCAGGGAATGCCCCACTACTCGGCCTCGAAGGCTGCGGTGCTCGGCTTCACGAAGAGCTGTGCGCGGCAGCTCGGGCGGCTCGGCATTCGCGTGAACGCCGTGTGCCCGGGCGTCATCGACACGCCGATGACGGCGGGGGTGCCGAAGGCGGCGCTGGAGGGGCTGCTCCAGGCCACGCCGCTCGGCCGGATGGGCACGGCCGAGGAGATCGCCCACGCCGTGACCTGGCTCGCGAGCGACGAGAGCAGCTTCGTGACCGGCCAGTGGCTCTCGCCGAACGGCGGACTCGTCATGTGCTGAGCCGCGGCGGCGACGCCCCCGCGATCAGGAGATGTCGCTCGCGCTGTGCCGCTCGGGCACGCGGAGCTCTTCCGGCCCCCACACCTTGTTGACGCGCTGGCCGCGGCGGACGGCGGGGCGCTGCTTGATCTCCTCGGCCCAGCGCAGGACGTGGGTATAGGACTTCACGTCGAGGAACTCGGCCGAGTCGTAGAGCTTGCCGAGCACGAGGGCACCGTACCAGGGCCACGTGCTCATGTCGGCGATCGTGTACTCGTCGCCGACGAGGTAGGTACGCTCGGCGAGGTTGCGATCGAGGACGTCGAGCTGGCGCTTGACCTCCATCGCGTAGCGATCGATCGGATACTCCCACTTCTCGGGCGCGTAGGCGTAGAAGTGCCCGAACCCGCCACCCAGGAAGGGCGTCGCGGCCATCTGCCAGAAGAGCCACGACATGCACTCGGCCCGCTCGGCGTGACCCTTCGGGATGAACCGATCGAACTTCTCGGCGAGGTAGAGCAGGATCGCGCCCGACTCGAACACGCGCGTGGGCGGCGAGGTCGAGTGATCGACCATGGCCGGGATCTTCGAGTTCGGGTTGGCGTCGACGAAGCCGCTGCTGAACTGGTCGCCGGCGTTGATGTTGACCAGCCAGGCGTCGTACTCGGCGCCCTTCTCGCCGAGGGCGAGCAGCTCTTCGAGCAGCACCGTCACCTTCACGCCGTTGGGCGTCCCGAGCGAGTAGATCTGGATCGGATGCTCGCCGACCTGCAGCTCCTTCTCGTGCGTCGGGCCGGCGATCGGGCGGTTGATGTTCGCGAAGCGACCACCGCTCTCCTTGTTCCACTTCCAGACCGGGGGCGGCGTGTAGCTCGACGTGTCGCTCATGGTGCTCCTCTCTCCTCGTTCGTCCTGCGTCCGGCCCTTCGATGTCCCGCGCCGCCGCGACGTCACGGGCGCCCCGGCTCGCCCCGCGCTACCCGAGCGCGACCGTGAGCCGATCGGGGCCCCGGACCACGCCGCGCCGCGGCGCCGAATCGAGCGGGTCGCCGACCAGGCGCATGTCGGGAAAGCGCTCGGTGAAGGCGTCGAGGGCGATCGCGAGGGATCGCTTCGCCAGGTGCATGCCCGGGCACGACCGTTCGCCGCGACCGAACGTGAGGCTGTCCTTGGCCCGGCCCGTGGCGGCCCGGGTGAGGTCGAACCGATCGGGATCGTCGTAGACCGCCGGGTCGCGATTCGCCGATGCCATGCTCATCAGCACCATGCTGCTCGGTGGCAGCTCCGTCCCGGCGAGCTCCACCGGCTCGTCCCGCGAGATCCGCGGCAGGTTGGCGACCGGCGGCTCCCAGCGCAGCAGCTCCTCGATGGCGCCGGCGCGTGCGGCGGGGTCTTCGACGACCGCCTTCCAGGCACCCTCCTGGCTGAGCAGCGTGTGGATCAGGCTGCCCAGGGCGTCGTGGGTCGTGGTGGCCCCCGCCGAGAACATCAGCTTGAGGTGCGACATGACCTCGTCTTCGGTCAGGCGCTGCCCGTCGAGCTCGGATCGCAGCAGCTCCGAGATCACGTCGTCGCGCGGCTCGCGCCGACGCGCCTCGATCGTCGGCGCGAGATAGCGGCCGAAGTCGGCGTTGGCGCGCAGCGAGCGGTCGCGATCCATGCCCGGCGGCCCGAGCATCTCCCACGCCCAGCGATGGAACTTCGACTCGCCCTCGCGCGGCACGCCGAGCAGCCGGGAGATCACGAGGAAGGGGAAGATGCGGGTCACCGTCGGCACGAGGTCGACCTCGCGCTCGCCGGCGACGCGATCGAGCACCTCGTGCGCGAGCGCGCCGAGCCCGGTCGCGGCGAAGCGATCCACCGCCCGCGAGCGGAACGCGGGCGTCGCGAGCTTGCGGTAGCGATGATGCTGCTCGCCCTCCATCGACTGGAAGTTGACGCCGATGATCTGGGCGATGCTCTGCTGGTAGAAGGGCGCCGGTGGCAGACCGTGCGGGTCGAGGAAGGCGGCGAGCAGCGTCTCGAAGTCGGTCGTGATGAAGACCTCGCTGCCGGCGAAGAGCGCACGCGCGACCGGGCCCTGCTCGCGCAGCCGTCGCAGCTCGGCGTGCATCTCGTCGCCGGGCAGCGGATCGAGCGCGAGGTCGGGGCGGCTCATTCGCCCAGCCCGTCGAGGAACGCGTCGATCGCCGCGACGCAGGGCGCCTCGGTCAGGAGCGGCGCGTGCCCGACGCGCGGGACCGTCACCGTCTGCAGGTCGGGCTTCTCCTTCTTCATGCGCTCGAGCGTCGACGCCGCCAGGATGTCCGACGTCTCACCGCGCACGACGAGAGCGGGCACCGCGGCGAGCGCGGCCCAGAGCACCCAGAGATCCGCGGCGGGCGCCTCGCCCCCCGGCTCGCTGAACGGCTCGGAGATGCGCGGGTCGTAGTCGGGTCGCAGCAGGCCGTCGTCACCCCGGGCATACGTGCGCTCGGCCATTCGAAGCCAGTCGGCGTCGTCGAAGTCGGGGAACACGACGTCGTTGGTCTCGCGCATCGCGGCCGCGGCCTCCTCCCACGTCGCGACCTCGGCCCCCTTGCCGACGTAGCCCTGGATCCGCTCGAGGCCGCGGGGATCGATCTCGGGGCCGATGTCGTTCAGCACCACGCCCGCGACCGCCTCGGGCCTCGTCGCCGCGAGCATCATGGCGAGCAGGCCACCGAGCGAGGTGCCGACCACGACGACCCGCGGCGCCCCGGCCGCCTCGAGCAGGGCGTGCACGTCGCCGAGGTAGGTGCCCGGCACGTAGTTCGCGGGCGTCGGATCCCATGCCGAGCCCCCGCGTCCGCGCAGATCGGGGCAGAGCACGCGCCGGCGAGCACCCACGTGCGCGGCCAGCTCGTCGAAGTCGCGGCCATTGCGAGTGAGGCCGGGCAGGCACAGCACGGGCACGCCGCGGGCCGCTTCGCCGTCTCGGGTGAAGCCGTCGAGATCGCGGTAGAAGAGGCTGAGACCGTCGGGCGAGGCGTAGGTGCGTTCGGCCGGCATGGGCTCGCTCAGGCTGCCGGGCGCTCGGTGCCGAGGATCGACACGCGACCACCGATGCGGCGATGCGGGAAGTAGTCCCAGATCGCATGATGCTGGGTGCAGCGGTTGTCCCAGAACGTGAGCGTGTTCGGCGCCCAGTGCACCCGGCACGAGATCTTCGGGTTGCTCTCGATGTGCCGGAAGAGCAGATCGAGCATGGCCCGGCTCTCGGCGCTCGAGAGCCCGACGATCTTCGTCGTGAAGCCGCTGTTCACGTAGAGCAGCTTGCGACCGGTCTCGGGGTGACGCACCACGATCGGATGCTCCGACTGCGGATCGCCGTCGGGATCCTCGACGCCGAGCCCGAGCTCGCGCTGCTCCTTGTAGGGCCCCGCGCCGTCGTGGATCGCCGTCAGGCCTTCGAGGAAGGACTTCATCTTGTCCGACAGCAGCTCGTACGCCATGTACATGTCGGCGTAGAGCGTGTCGCCGCCGCCCACCGCGGGACACTCGCGGATGTAGAGCATCGAGCCGAGCGGCGGCACCGCGTCGCAGGTCACGTCCGAGTGCCAGCCGTCACCCGGCGTGAAGGGCGAGTGCTCGTTGGTGACCACGGGCAGGATCTCGGGGTGCTCGATCGCAGCCCCGCGCAGCTGTGGGTGGACGTGGAGCTCACCGAAGTACGCGCCGAGCGCCTTGTGCTGCGCGGGCGTCAGATCCTGGTCGGGAAAGACCAGCACCATCCAGTCGAGCCAGGCGCGCCGCAGCTCCTTCAGCTGGACGTCGGAGAGCGGCTGCGAGAGATCGAGGCCGCGGACCTCGGCGCCGATGTGGGGCGTGAGCGTCCGGATCTCGAAGCTCTCGTAGTCGAGATCCCGCTCGGGCGCCGGAACGTGGTCGGGCTTGTGCTCGAGGGCCATGCGCTTCTCCTGGAGGGAATCCAGCGAGCATAGCTCCCGGGAGCCGGGGCGTGTGGCGTCGAGAACGAGGCGCGGCGGGGGCCGCGAGGGCGTGCCCCGGGCCCGTCGAATGCGACGGGAGCCCGTCAGTCGCTCAGGGCGACCTGCACCTCGTCGCCGTCGATGCGGACCGGGTGGCTCTCGATCGGGCGAGTCGCCGGCGGACGCAGCACGCTGCCGTCGCGCACGTCGAAGGCCGCGCCGTGCACCGGACAGAGCAGGCGGTGACCGCGCAGCCGGCCTTCGTGCATCGACTCTTCGGCGTGCGAGCACGTGGCGTCCACAGCGAAGAAGTCGCCGTCGACGTGGCAGATCAGGAGCCGCCGGCCATCGAGCTCGACGCAGAGCATCTTGCCCGCGGCGACGTCGGTCGTCGCGGCGACGCGTCGATAGACGGGCTCGCTCAATCCGTTCTCCCCTGCCCCGACGAGGCCTGGATGCTCAGCGCTCGAGGAACTCGTCCAGGGTCATGTTGAGGCGCCGGAGCCGCGACTCCTGGTAGTTGCCGAGCGTGGCGCCCGCGCGCCCGCTGGTCTTGAAGCCCTTCTGCTGCGCGTCGAGGTTGCTCGTATCCTGATCGTAGACGGGCGCGAGCCAGGCGAGGCCTTCGACCTCGGTGTACGACTGATCGACGTCGAGCCGGATCGGATCGGGCGGGGGCGGCGCCTCGGCACCCTCGGCGAGCGGCTCGAGCAGCAGCACGTCGAAGATGCACTTGTCGACCGAATCTTCGAAGGGGCGAAAGCGGTAGACCATCGGGATGAGGATGCCGGGGAACAGGAACATGTTCGGAAAGAGGTGGTACTCGATCGAATCCTGCATCACGGCGTCGCTGACCTCGCTGAGGTCGACGCCCAGCTTCTCGCCGAGCTGCTCTCGCAGGCTCTGGGCGCTGTCGCCACGCGACCCGGTGGCGTCTTCGGCCGGCGGCTGATCGCGGAACTTGTCGGTGAGGTAGTCCTCGAGCGCGTCGGCGCTGTGATACCAGAAGTTGTGGATGAAGCGCGTGACGTACTTCCCGAAGATGTCGTACTGCGCGTTGGCACCATTGGGCGCGTTGTGGGTCTCGACGTTGTGGTAGGCCTCCATGAAGGCCTCCTGCGCCGCCTTCCAGTTCGCCGGCAGGATCTTCTCGACGTGGCAGGTGATGTGGCGCCGCTCGAGCGGGAAGTGCGCGAAGTGCTCGGGCAGCACGTCGAGCACGTCGGCCAGCGGCGGGGCCTCGGGGTCGAGGTTGATGAAGACGAAGCCGCCCCAGCGCTCGCACTTCACGGCCTGCAGGCGATGCGTCTCGTCGCTGACGTGCGGGAAATCCCAGCGCGCGGGGATGTTGCGGATCGAGCCGTCGAGCTCCCACGACCAGCCGTGGAAGGGACAGGTGAAGTGCGCGCAGTAGCCGCTGCCTTCGGCCCCGAAGAGCTTCGTGCCGCGGTGCGTGCAGCTGTTGAGGAACGCCTGGATCGTATCGTCGTCGGAGCGCACCACGATCACCGAGTAGGGGCCCACCTCGTAGACGTAGTGATCACCCGGCTCGGGCACGTGCTCTTCGCGGCAAGCCCATTGCCAGACGCGAGGCCAGAGATGCTCGATCTCGCGATCGAAGAAGGCGCGCGACGTGTAGCGGGTGAAGTCGATGTCTTCGTCGCCGAGGAACTCGGGGCGCTCTTCGAGCAGCGGCGGCGGGCCGGGGACGCGATCGGAGCGCAGGATCTCGGCGACGCTGGGGCCCTTGGCCCGGGCCTCGCCCGGTGCAGGTCTCTCGGTTCGACTCATGGCTCTCTACCTACTCGGCCTACTCGACCTACTCGGCCACCTGCTTCGCGACCTGCTTCGCTCGCTCGACGCGCTTCTCGGCGCGCGGCCGCAGAGTATCGCACGGATTTCGCGCCCGAAGCCATGTCTCCTCCGATCGGGTCGTGTCATCCTGCTGCATGAACGACCCATGAGACGAGTCGAAGACGGGACGCACCCATGACGACAGAGATCGGCAAGATCCCCAGCCCTGCAGAGATCGCAGATCGCCTGGCCATCCAGGAGGTGATCCACGCACACAGCCGCGGCGTCGATCGTTGCGATCAGGCTTGTATCGAATCCGCCTACTGGCCCGAGGCCGAGGTCGAGTACGGCGCGTTCGAAGGTCGGGCACACGACTTTGCGGCGATGGTCGTCCAGGCCCTGCGCGGCGGGTACGAGCTCACGCAGCACAGCGTCGGCAACGTGATGATCGAGCTGTCGGGCGAGCGCGCGAAGAGCGAGACCTACGTCGCCGCCTACCACCTGCAGAACGGCGCGCAGGAGGAGATGTTCTTCTCCGGTCGCTACCTCGACCTGCACGAGAAGCGCGGCGACGCCTGGAAGATCATCCACCGCACGGTGGTGATGGACTGGAGCCGCCAGTGGCCCGTCGTCGACGAGCGCCAGAACCCGCTGTTTGCGGGCTTCGCCAAGGGCGCCCGCCTCGAAGACGACCCGCTCCACGCATTCCTCGAGCGAGACTGAACGAGCTGGACGAACCCATGCCTGACGACCCCATCGAGCACCTCCTCGCGAAGCAGGAGATCTACGAGCTGTCGTGCCGCTACATGCGCGCCCTCGACCGACTCGACGTCGACGTGATGAAGTCGGTCTTCTTCGAGGACGCCTGGTGCGAGTACGGCTTCTTCGACGGCCCCGCGCTCGAGTTCGCCGACTTCGCGATGATGGCGCTGGGCAGCCACGTCGCGAATCACCACATGATCGGCAACGTGCTGATCGAGGTCGAAGGCGACGAGGCGTTCGGCGAGGTCTACTTCCACGCCTATCACAAGGTCCCGGCGCCCTCCGGCGAGGGCTTCGAAGACCTCGTGATCGCGGGCCGCTACATCGACCGCTACGAGAAGCGCGAAGGCGCCTGGAAGATCGCGTATCGCAGCGAGCGCAACGACTGGTCGCGTACCACGCCGACGAACGATCCCTACTTCGACATGGTGACGAACGGCCTGCGCGGCAGCCGGCGGGACGACGCGGTCTACGACCGGGCGAACCGTCGCCGACCCGACTAGAGCTGGCGCTGGCGCGGGCAGGGCACGCGGTGACGCGGGCTAGCGCTCGCGCTGGCCCGCGTGCAGGATCACCTCGGGCTCGCTCCCGTGGAAGGCCTGCGAAGCACCGCCCGTCGTCTGCCCCGCGTCGGCCACGAGCGTCTGCCCCGTGATGTAGCCCGCGTCGTCGCTCAGCAGGAAGAGGATCGCGTGGGCGATGTCGGCCGGTCGCCCCGCTACGCCCAGCGGCGACATGCTCTCGATCGCCCGGGTCGCGACGTCGTGCGCGCCCGGGTCGCCCCCGATCAACGCGCTCGTCATGTCGGTCACGGTGTTGCCCGGCGCGACGGCGTTGACACGGATGCCGAGCGGCGCCATCTCGCACGCCGCCGACTTCGTGAGACCGATGACCCCGTGCTTGGCCATGGTGTAGACGTGCGGCCCGAGCCCGCCGTTGACGCCGGCCGTGCTCGCGACGGATACGATGGCGCCCCGGCGCGAGTCCTTCATCGCGCGCGCCGCGTGCTTGATGCCCAGGAACACCGCGCGCGACAGGATCGCCATCGTCCGGTCGTAGGCCTCGGCGCTCGTCTCCATGATCGAGCCGACGGCGCCGATGACGCCCGCGTTGTTGACCATGCCGTAGAGCCCGCCGAACGCGCGCTGCGCGGTCGCCACCGCCTCGGCGATGTCTTCCTCGATGCACACGTCCGCCTTGCAGAAGACGGCGGCGTCACCGAGCTCGTCGGCGAGCGCCGCACCCCGCTCCTCCTGCAGATCGGCGATCACCACGCGGCCGCCCTCCTCGACGAGGCTCCGCGCGGTCGCCTCGCCGATCCCGCTCGCTGCGCCCGTGACGACCACGCTCCGACCGTCGAACCTGCCCATGGCTTCCTCCACTCGACCTGCCTTCGATGACCGCCGCGCTCAGCGCCCACGAGGCAGGCGGCGCCCGACCTTAGCAGGCCGCACCCCGGGCTCGGCGGCGCATGTCGGCCAGCAGACCGATGTCGCGACGGACCGCGCGCATGACCGGGAGTGGTATCGTCGGCCTCGACGCAATGAGCCCCCCTGCCGCCGACCCGCCTCCCAGCACGACCGCGCCTGCCCCCCTGCCCCGCAGCCTGGTGACGACCTATGGCGCCGGTCAGGCGGCCGAGGGCATCGCGAACTACCTGCTCTCGACGCTCCTCCTCTTCTACTACACGTCGATCCTGGGCCTCGACGGACGCCTCGCCGGTGCGGCCCTGCTGCTCGGGCTCGTCTTCGACGCGATCACCGATCCGCTGGTCGCCGTCGCGAGCGATCGCACCCACTCGCGCTGGGGCCGACGCCATCCATACATGCTGGCGTCGGCGCTCCCGCTGGCGGCGGGCCTCGTGCTCGCCTTCCGGCCCCCCGCGGCGATTCAGGGGCAGACTGCGCTCTTCGCCTGGCTCACCGTGATGGTGGTCGGGATCCGCTCCGCCACGACGCTCTTCCACGTGCCGCACATGGCGCTCGGCGCCGAGCTGAGCACCGACTACGACGAGCGCACGCGCGTCGTCACCGCGCGCGCCATGTCGAGCATGCTCGGCATGGCCGCCACCATCGCTCTCTACTTCTCGCTGCTCGCCATCTACGAGTCGCCCGAGTACGCGGACGTCCGCCTGAACCCGCGGCCCTACGAGCTCCACAGCCTCGCCGCAGGGCTGGCCGCGGGCGCCTTCGTCCTGATCTCGGCCCTCGGCACGGCGCGCGCGATCCCCTGGCTGTCGGCACCGACCGCCGAGTCGGGCTCGGGCTCGCTCCTTCGTCATGCCCTGCGCGACATGACCGAGACCCTGCGCATCCCCGCGTTTCGGACGCTGGTCGTGGGCTTCACGCTCTGCTCGCTCAGCTGGGGCTTCTCGAGCGCCATCTCGACGCATCTCGCCCTCTACTTCTGGCACGTGAGCATGGAGGTGCAGGGCATCGCGGGGGCGAGCCTCATGATCGGCATCGTCGTCGGCATGGGCTTCTGGCGTCGCATCGCGGAGCGCCGCGACAAGAAGCCCGCCTTCGTGCTGGGGATGCTGTGGTACACGGTCTTCGCGGCGTTCGCGCCGATCTGCAAGGCGCTCGGCTTCTTTCCGCCCGAGCACACGACGGCCCACACCCTCGCGTACACGGCCGTCTCGGTGCTGGCCGCCTTCGGCGTCGCCTCGATGCTGGCGCTCTCCGGCTCGATGATGGCCGACGTGACCGACGAGGACGAGCTGGCGTCGGGCCGGCGACGCGAGGGCATCTTCTTCGGCGCGCACTCGTTCGCCACCAAGCTCGCCTACGGGCTCGGCGCCGCGCTCGGCGGCTTCCTCTACGAGCTGGTCGGTCTCACGCAGGGCGTGGCACCCGCCGACGCACCCGAAGGCTCGGGGATCCAGCTGGGCCTCGTGAGCGGCTCGCTGATCGCGCTGATGATCGGGGCCGGCACCCTCACGTTCTCCCGCTACGACCTCGACCGACATCGCCACGCCGAGATCCGCGCGGCGCTCGACGCACGAGAATCCGAAGCTTGAGGCCGACCCGGCAATCTCGCTGTGACGAGCCGAAGCGGTACCATCGGCCTCCTTCCGAGCCGCGGCATACGGCCGCGGGTCGAGTGGGCGGAGCGATGTCGGGTCGGCAAGCCAGCAGAGGGTCTCGGGCGTCTGAGCTCGCGCGCTTTGCCGTAGCGCTCGTGCTCCTCGTCGCGGCGTGCAGCGATGGCGATCGGGTCGACGGTGAAGAGGCAAGTGGGCGCGATCGGGGTGGGGACGCTCGCCCTTCGATCGTCCTCGTCGTGATCGACACGCTTCGCGCCGACGCCGTCTCGGCGTACGGCCGGGTCGACGGGACGACGCCCCACATCGACGCGCTGGCCCGGGAGGGCCTGCTCTACCAGCACGCGTGGGCGACCTCGCCCTGGACCCTCCCCTCGCAT
>JAAUYD010127206.1_pt1 | contig 13966 bp, 12 predicted proteins | sample 7278101 | NCBI WGS metagenome assembly JAAUYD01 (sample SAMN14350128, study PRJNA611818) | marine sediment metagenome | isolation source: surface marine sediment (0.6m) | place: French Polynesia: Moorea | collected 2018-08
AATCCGATAGCATCTGAATGATAAAAAACCGCAAAGACGCAAAGGACGCAAAGGAAGAGGAAGAGAGAGAGTAACTGAAATAATTCCGATACAAACGGAAACGATATAACAAACAAAAGGACGATTCTCTGGAAAAGAAAACCGCCCTCTTTATCGTGTATTTCTATTTACCCTTAACAGAAGTAGCTAAGGGACAGTGCAAAGAGTGATACTGTTAAACCTTAGATGATTCTTTTACTAATTTATCCCAACCTAAACCTTTTAGGCTATTATTCCGACGCAATGGACGGGTAACTAACTCTAGGATATCACGAGCATTAGTAAAGCCGTGAATTTGGGCAAAGGTAAATTCTACGGACCATTTGGTGGTAATTCCCCGTGCTTCTAGGGGATTGGCATGGGCCATACCTGTAATTACTAGGTCTGGGTTTAATTCTTTGATTCGCTGCAACTGATTATAGTTGTCTGGTTTCTCCACAATCTTGGGCAGGGGAACACCCATTTCCTGACAAGTTTTTTCTAACAATGCTAATTCCGCAGCTTGATAACGCTTATCCATGTAGGGAATACCAATTTCGGGAACAGTCATTCCGCAACGGATTAAGAACCTTGCCAAGGAAATTTCCAACAGGTTGTCACCCATGAAAAATACAGACTTACCGCGAATTAGTTGTACGTAATCCTCCAAGCTTTCCCAGATTTTCGCTTCCCTCTCATCCATCCCTTGGGGAGTAATGCCAAATACAGAGCAGATTTTCTCAATCCAAGCACGGGTACCATCGGGACCAATGGGGAAGGGTGCGCCAATTAGTTTACACTTGCGCCGACGCATCAGGGTAGTAGCAGTGCGGCTGAGAAAGGGGTTGACACCAGCGACATAATACCCTTCTTCAATTACGGGTAGTTCTGTGAAGCGTTTAGCTGGTAACCAACCAGAGACTTTAATTCCTTGTTTTTTCAGTTCCAAGGTTAATTGGGTAACTACAGGATCGGGAAGAGAACCGAAAAGAACTAGGGGGGGATGGTTTACATACTCTGATTCTTCTTGAGCGACTTCTTCTTTCTGCTTGCCGAAGTTAAGTAACTTTTGAATGGCATTGCGCTCATTTTTCTCTGTTTCCGCCACGGGAGCCTCGTTGGGGCAGCGTAGAGCCATAGATGCGAGAACCGTGTCTTCTCCTTGGGTAAAGGCGTAATCCAAACCATTAGCACGGGCAACAACGATGGGAATGCCGATTTCTGCCTCTAGTTTGGGTGCTAACCCTTCTAAATCCATTTTGATAATTTCCGTAGTGCAAGTGCCAATCCAGACAATTACACTGGGATTGCGATCGCGTTTTATTTGCAAACACAGTCGCTTTAATTCCTCATAATCATTTAATTTAGCAGAAATATCGCCTTCTTCCAACTCAGCCATCGCATAACGGGGTTCGGCAAAAATCATTACCCCCATAGCATTTTGCAGAAAGTAGCCACAAGTCTTGGTTCCAATCACCAAAAAGAAACTATCTTCAATTTTTTGGTACAACCAAGCCACACAGCTAATGGGACAAAAGGTATGATAATTGCCTGTTTCACAATCGAAATTTAAAGCTTCTGGTTTTGCAACGGTCATTTTAAGAGTTTCTCCCCTTGAGATTAAAAGCCTATGAGGCAAAGTAAATGATTTTGATTGGAGGCTGCTGCATTAATAACTGTCAACTATCACTAAGTTGGCAACCCCACTAGTACCGCTGCTTTGGAAGTTAAAAGTCAAAAGTACTGTGAACTCTAGCTTTGACCTTTTATAAATGGTTGCTTGATTTCCAATGCGACGTACTAGTCATAGATGCGTAAATCATTGGATATTCCCCTTACTTAATAATTGATTCAAGGGGTTATCTACCAAAATCATCAATTACCATTGCCTCATTCAGGCTGTAATTAATTTTGGGAGAAGATTTCCGCCATTTCAGTGGTGTCAATAGCGTCAGTTGACATTTCTTCTCCGAATTGGTTGCTGGCTTCTCCATTCTGGGAAGCACTTTCTTCACTCCAGACATCCTTCATAACGTCGCTAAATGCATCATCAGCAGAAGCACCGATATCACCAAACATCTGTTCGTCCATTTTTCCTTCAGCTTCAACAGCAGCACCATTAGCTGTCTGGGAATCTTTTAAATCATCGAAGGAAATATCACCAAAAGCATCATCATCAGCTCCAATCTGTGTTTCTTCAAAAGCTGCGGATGATAAATCTGCCATATCATTTTGTGGCTCTTCAGACATTTGGAATGCATCGGTATCATCGGTAGGCATTACATCCTGCATACCCATGTCAACATTCTGCATACCCATGTCAACATTCTGCATACCCATGTCAACATTCTGCATACCCATGTCAACATCCTGCATACCCATGTCAACATCCTGCATACCCATGTCAACATCCTGCATACCCATGTCAACATCCTGCATACCCATGTCAACATCCTGCATACCCACCTCAGCAGCTGCGAAGCCTGCATCAGTATCTGCTACAGTATCATTGATTTCTTCTTCATGGCGTACTGCATCCATGACATATTCTGAGCTGTCATCATCAGCAGACTCCACCACAACGGAGTTGGGTTCCAGAGAATTTCCTAGAGCCATGTTGGGATCGAAGTGTAAGCCTAAAACCTCCACTAAGGTATCAGCATCAGCATTTAACTTGGAAAAGGGTAGCATCAACTGCGCTAGCTTGGGTTCTAGTGCATTGGCTACACCCAGGATGAGGTAAGAAGGAGGGCGTTTGCCGCCATCTGGAGTGAAAACCGATTCGACCTCCATGTGAAGCTCGATCCAGTCGCGATTAGTTTGAAAGAATTGTAGCCACTTACTCTTGAGTGAATCCGTAAAACTGTAAAAAAATGCCATAGGTGTCCCCCATCCTGAGAAACTAAATGATTTATACAATCATTAAGTCTAGTTCCTCTTCCGGATTAAGAACTGGGGGTTTACTCGGATTTAAGTAAAAATCTGATAATAGGGAAAATAGATCGCGATCCTGAGCGTCTTGTGGAACAACGCCTTCAGGCCTGGCAAGAATTTGATCGGCAATATTCAGATAGTAGTCACATACGTAATTTAACGAGGGTTCTTTATCCGCCATTTCAAATAAAGTCTTACCTTTGACTCTAGAAATACGGATATCTTCGATTAAAGGTAACACTTCTAGTACGGGCATAGGTACGGTATCTACGTACTTATCGATCAAATCGCGCTTAGAAGTGCGGTTACCAATTAACCCAGCTAAACGTAAGGGGTGAGTTCGTGCTTTTTCCCTGACAGAAGCGGCAATGCGGTTAGCGGCAAATAAGGCATCAAAACCGTTGTCTGTAACAATCATGCAGTAATCAGCATAGTTGAGTGGAGCCGCAAATCCACCACAAACAACATCACCAAGGACATCAAACAGTATTACATCATACTCATCGAAAGCGTTGAGTTCCTTCAGTAATTTTACTGTTTCTCCCACTACGTAACCTCCGCAGCCTGCACCCGCTGGAGGACCCCCTGCTTCTACACAATCTACTCCGCCATAACCTTTGTAAATTACATCTTCGGGCCAGACATCTTCGTAGTGGTAGTCTTTTTCTTGCAGAGTATCGATAATTGTGGGAATCAAGAACCCTGTGAGGGTAAATGTACTGTCATGTTTGGGATCGCAGCCAATTTGCAGCACTTTTTTACCCCGTTTGGCTAGGGCGACGGAAATATTACAACTAGTTGTGGATTTGCCGATTCCACCTTTTCCGTAAACTGCTAATTTCACTTTTTTGCCTCTTAAATGGTTTCTGAGCAGAATATTGGCTCAAATAATTGCTTTCACCTAGCCGCCTATGGCGATGTGTGTGGTCTAGTGAGTTTCATTATTGTGGAAACTTCTCGGAAAATAAAGGGGTTCAATATCTGAAAAATGCTTATATCTGCATCTATATAGACTAATAAATTAAATAATTATTATTTTATTACCTTAAAACCTAAATAATCATAATAAATCTTTTAAAATAACTTTTATGATTAATTTATATAAAAATAGTTACAAAATAAAAAATATAATTAATTCCAAGGTTGTATTTAATTAACTACAGTTTTGGTGTATACTTATATACAGATATATAGGCGATCGCCAGGTTGAAATATAGTTTTGTCAATATTCTACTGGTGGAAAACTGATAAATTTAAGTAGTTTTAGCTATTTCCCCAAAACTATGCTCCATAATTTTGGCTGAATTCAAATATCAATGCAAAAAAATATTACATTTAGTAGACCTCTCCGGAAAAGAATGTAGAGACGTAGCATTGCTACGTCACCGAACAAGGGTTTTGGCACTCCGCATATTTAATTTCCAACAGAGGTCTAGTGTTTATCAGTTGCTTTTGGTAGGCTAAACCAAAATCGCGAACCATTCTCAGGTAATGGGGAATAACCAATTTCACCACCCCAACGCTCAACGGTAATGCGACAGAAATAAAGTCCCAATCCTACTTTGCCTTTTCTATCTGTTCCTTGGGCAAACTTCTTAAACAAGTTTTTAGTAATCTCCTGTGCTACCCCTGTACCTTCATCGTCGATGGTCACTAAGATGGTATTATCATGTTGCTGTAAGCCAATTGTAACTGTAGTATTTGGTGGGCTATGATGCAAAGCATTCTCCATTAAATTCGTAATCACTCTTTCCAGACGAAATTTGTCACCCACCACTTTCCAATCAGCATTCATGTTAATGTCAGCAGCAAGTTTTAGCTCTACATTATTCAGAGAAAAACTGGGAGTTAAAACTTGGATTATCTGCTGAGTTATAAGTAGTGCATCTGGAGCTATTTCTGGGTTGACTGTAAAAGCTTCTAGGGATTGCATTTCCACAGAGAATCCATCTAGTATCTCTTTAATTAGTATCTCTTGGTTAATGCTTTGCTGTTTGCCAATTTTCAGAGTTTCCCTGCCTTTAGGGGTTAAATTTTCAAAATCTAATAGTGCAAAACAGCAATTAATGCCACTTAATTGTCCTGCCATATCATGGACAATGCAATGTATTAATATATCCTTTTTCTGACTTTCTTTAACGGTATATTGAAAATCTAATTGATTTTCTCTAGCTTTTTGAAGAATTTGTTGTTGCTGTTGGTATTCTTCTCCTAAATGTTTGATCAGAATAATTTTTTGATTATTTACTTTAATGGCAGTAGCTTCAAAAAAATACTCATTATTAAAGGAATCGACATGATTCCAAATTCCAGAATTAATTTTTTGGGGTTGTTGAGATTCATCTTGATTCCAAAATTCTTCAACATCAATTAAAAAGTTTTCTAAAAATGATAGTTCTGCTTTTTTGAGTAAAATTTTATGACCTGATTCTAATGGAGAGGGACAAAAATTGTGCGCCCAATTTGGCACTGTACCAATAATTTGATAACAATCTCCCTTAAGTTTTTCTAAGACCAAAACATTTAAAGCTGCAAATATGTCAGCTGTGATAGATTCACTCATACTTAATCAAAATACTATTAAAAGAATGTAGAATTTAAAATTTAGAATTGCGTTTTGCAACGGGGATTTGACCCCGATGCAAAACGTGCTGCTTGTAGAAGCAGGGGAATTTAACCCGCAAAGTTGGTTAAATTATTGATTGAATATTTTAGTTACTTTATCTTCCATAAAGATAGATTCATTGATTGACTGTTGAATCACAGAGAGCTGCATTTCTTCTAAAGTAGCATCTAAAAACACCACCCAATCTCCATCTTTCGAGGGAAATATGTGAACGTCTGCACAAATTCCATATTCAGTTTTCATGCGGGGAATAAAAATAGGATCGTCGTTTAATGGCAGCATTCCTTCTAGGAAAAAAACCTGCATTTCTACTTTTTCTCCTTCCTGGAGTTGTTCAACTCCATATGCTGCCAGCTTTCCACCCCATTTAGACAAACAACCATCTTTATTCACAAATAAATAAGCAAGGGAGCGTTTTTCAATCATCAAATTGAGCAGATAATTAATAATGGGAGTGGGGACATCCAACATTTATCCCTCCAGTATCTTATTTGCAAGAGTTTGAAAGACTTCTGCTACACCTGAGCTTGTTTTGGCACTAGTTTTAATCACAGTCCAATGGTTTTGTCCGAGTTGTTTAATTTCTTGGTCATTAATTTCCCACTCATCCATCATATCTGATTTATTAAGTATGAGAATAAAGGGAAGTTTGCCAATAGCTTCTTCGACCCTAATTTGTAGGTCTAATGCTTTATATAAGGTATTTTTTCTGGTACCATCAACTACTAACAAATAGCCTGATGAACCTCTTAAATAAGACATTCTCAATTTTTGGAATTCATCTTCTCCATGAATATCCCAAACAATTAAATTTACCTCTCTATTGTGAACATTAATTGTTTTTTTATCTATCTTTACACCTACAGTAGTTTGATATTTTTCTGAAAAAATACTGCGGACAAACTGTGCTACTAAGCTTGTTTTACCTGTGGCGAATGCACCCACCATACATATTTTTTTCTGTAACATATATAAGACTCATATTTGATTTTTGAAAAAATGAGCGTACACTTTCTGTTCCCTGTTAAGAGTTAAAAGTTCTCTAGCATCACGAGTAATTTCAGGAATCAAACTGGATTCCTATATGGATATTCCTTTATTTCAATTTTTTCTTGAGAAATACCCGAAAAGATACCCTGCGGTTAGATATGGAATTTTCTGTTTTACTACGGGTAGGTAGCCTCTGATTAGAACCTATTCCTACAACTGTAAAAATGCTCTTTTTGAATCCTTGTTTCTGAAAATAAGATAGTATTTTTCGAGCGCGAGCTTGACTGAAGATTTTATTACTTTTTTTGGTACCAATGTTGTTGGTATGTCCTACTATTTGAATAGTTATATTTTTCTCCAATTTTTCAGAAGTTTCTAAAATTTTTTTGACTGCTAAGGTTAAATTCATTAAATTTTTTGATTGACCTGGTGCCAATTTAGTCTTCCCTCCTAAAAAGAATAGATTATTACCTTCAATTTGTTGCTTATAGGTGTTTAACTGAGTTAGTTCTGAGGGGGTAAGATTTCGATCTTCATATTTATTGATACCAGGGATAAAACGCCATAATTTTCGCGATCGCATTATCCATTTTTGAGGAGCTACACCACTAGCTTTGAGGGTTCCATTGTCGTCAATTTCTAAGGATGTAGTTTTTGGAGGTATCAGGTATTCTGTGGCTCTTTTTGGCTTTAATTGTGGGTCTAAAGAAATATAAGATTGCCATTGACCTATTACTTTTTCTGGTGGAAGAGATGCTTGTTTAATCAACTCCTGGGGATTTTTGGCTAATGGATCGCGCATTCCCACAACCAAGTATTTGCCATTACTTTTACGCTCTGCTTTAATCACCACAATCCCTGGTTGAGAGTTAAGTTGTGCTAAATATTTATGCCACTTTCTTTGTTCCTGGATGGCAAAAACAGCCCAAATTCCTAGTGCGATCGCTACTATACCAAATAAACTCCATGCATAGGTATATTTTTTGGAGGCAGATTTTTTATATTGAACTCCTAAACAATCTTCTAGATAAGGTTGAGCGGCTACAAATGGTGCTGTTTCCCCTTGAAAATCATCCAGTTGTTGAGCTAAATGAAGTTGAATTTTGGCGATTGCATTTTGAAAAACAAATCTTAATTCTTGGGGTGGGATACCTCGAATTACACCTGCTAATAGGGTACTGGGACTTTCTTCAATCCAAATTGTTAGTTCTCCAAATTGTAAACTTTGCAGGCCATCCCCTTTACCTATGGTGAAGGAGTCTTTGACAAAGTCTTCAATAGCTGTCAACATCGCCGAAACCATATCCCCATCTTGGGTAGATACCTGGGGTGCTACTATGTGCTGCAACAACAAACCTGTTTCTTTGTGAATCAAAAATAGCTGTTCTACCCGGTAGACTAATGTACGCAGCATGACAACTTCAGCAAAGGTTTTTCCCGTTCGCTTGGCTTCTAATCTCCACCCCAAGCTTTGCGGTGACAAGCTATATTCCAAAGTTTGATTCAAACTCTGAATCATCTGCTCTAAAGCTGCGGTAATTGCTTTACGAGTCGCTGGAGCTAAAATCGGAAAAATTACTTCTGATAAAGTCTTCTCATCTTTTTGAATGGAAAGTTTAATTGCTTGTTCTACGGTTGGTGTAATTGCTTCCACTAACTGTGTGTTTTTCTGAGTTTGTAATTGTACAGCTTCTGGAAGCAAATTGCCGATATCTTCAGCATGAATTTGAGGATTATTTAATCGCTCATATAATTGATGCAGTTGTCTTGGCTCTATACCTAAAAGTAAGCTGCGTAATTCATCTAGTTCTTGGTTTGCCGTTGTATTTTCGGTTTTACTAATAGGAAAATTGAGGGATTTCTGTGTTAACTGATTTCTAGAATTATCACCCATAATTACCACCATTCCCCCAATTTACATCAATAGTCAACGTGTTTGCCTCATTTGAGCTATTCAAGGTTAAATAAACCGGGATTACCCGAACTGAGTTTACGTATATTTCTCACGGTAATTTTAACTCCTAACACCGAATTCCTAACACCGAACTCAGGTTAATTTGACTGCTGATTACTGAGGCGAAATGCTAACTCTGTAAACATAGATGCGAGATGAGAATTATCAATTTTTTCATTGCGGAGGTCTTGGGATTCCTTTTGCAACAAATTTAAAATTTCTTCACATTTTTGTTGGATCTCATCCTGTAAAGTTTTAGATTGTTTTAATATCTGTTCTCTCAGTTCCCTTTGACTGTTATTAGTTTGTTCGTCAAACTGGGAAAACTTACTTTCCCAAGAAGATATGGCTTTCCTTTGTTCTGCTGCTAAATTATTGATGCTTGTATCCCGTTCTATTTTCTCATTTTTCAGGCGTTCGCTCAATGTTTCTATTTCTTTTTTCAGGTAGTTTTCCAGTAAGTCTAAACGTTTTTTAGTTTCTTCTCGCAAGTTAGCACATTCTTGAGATATCAATGCTTCTAAGTTGGCAAATTTTTGTTCTTGCTCTCTTATCTGTTGCCCAAAAAGGATATCTCTAACTTTCTCTAAGTTTTTACTTTCACTAAAACTGCTGCCAGTAAATGCAGGCTGTTTTTTATCGGGAATAGAATTATTTACGCCATCTATATTATTATTTTTTTCATCTATTGGTGAAGTCATAATCTAAAAATATCCATTAATTAAGTTGTTTTGATTGCATTTTTAAATTGAACAGTTCGGCATATCTATAATAAGTTTTATTTTCTGATTTTTTTTAAAGCATCTTTCGCCGCAGCTTTTTCAGCTTCCTTTTTATTGCTTCCCCTACCTTCTCCAAATTGTTTACCATTTACTAGTACTTTCGCTAAAAAAACTGGGCTATGGGATGCACCACCTACCTGTACTGTGACGTATTTTGGCGGGGTAGAGGAAATATGATGTTGTACCCATTCTTGGAATTGGTTTTTGACATCCAAACTCGAGCGAGATGTAATATGTTCGGATACAGATTCAAATAATGGTTTAATAATAGCTCTCACTGCTTCAATATCGGAATTATTGTCAAGATAATAAGCTCCAATCAAGGCTTCAAAAGTACTACTCAGTAAATTAGAATTTTCATACCCTCCTTCCAAGATGGCACCTTTTCCTAAAAGCATTTTTTCATGCACACCTACCTCAATGGCAAACTCTGCTAATTGAACTTCATCTACTAGTGCTGAACGTCTTCTTGTGAGTTCATCTTCTTCTTTTTCTGGATAACGATTGTAAAGATATTCTCCACTCAAAAAATTTAGTAGGGCATCGCCAAGAAACTCCAGGCGTTCATTGTGTTCTTTTGCCTGAGGGTTTTCGTTGGCATAGGAACGGTGTGTTAGTGCGCGGCGCAGCAGTTCTTGGTTACGGAATCTTAGAAGTTGGTGCATTCTCTAGACCCATTAACTTGCCGTATATAACTCTACCGCAAAATGGGTTGGTGTGTCTCATTAACTGTCAATCAAGTAAAAAGTCAAAAGATAAAAGTAAAAAAAGAACAACTACAATGAATTGAGGAGCTGGTAATCAAGATACTCCGGTTTTGTAATCCATCAATGAAGTAAGTGATTGGTATCTATTAAGACAAAGATGATCATCAATTGGTCTATTGATTATTTTTTGTACCTTTTGACATTTAATGTTTAACGTCAAAGATGGTAAAAATTAAAAGAATGTAGAATTTAGAATTTAGAATTTAGAATGAGCGAATTACGTGAAAGCAACGGGGATCTTACCCCGACGCAAAACGCGCTGCTTGTAGAATCAGGGGAATTTAACCCCCAAAGTTAGTTAATCTAGATAGAGTGAGTTCTGTATTAGGAAGAAATGCAAATGACAACAAATATTCCACAAATTCTCGCTTTGGATTTTGATGGTGTAATTTGTGATGGGTTAATTGAATATTTTGCTGTAGCTTGGCGTACTTATTGTCAAGTTTGGCAACCCCATAGTCAAACCCCTGCCGAGGGATTAGCAGAGCAATTTTACCCCTTGAGGGCAGTGATTGAAACTGGCTGGGAAATGCCTGTATTAATTAAAGGTTTAGTTGAAGGAATTGCTGCTGATGATATTTATCAAAATTGGGGAACTATTGTTCAACAATTGGTACAAGCTGATAACCTCAAGGCTCAAGAAATTGGTGTCAAGTTAGACACCCTTAGGGATGAATGGATCAACACAGATTTAGATGGTTGGTTAGATTTACATCAATTTTATCCCGGTGTGGTGGAGAAAATTCAAACCGCGATCGCTAATAATATACAAGTATATATAATTACTACAAAAGAGGGACGTTTTGCCCAAAAATTATTGCAAACAGCAGGTTTAAATTTAGACAAGGAAGTGATTTTTGGCAAGGAAGTGAAACGCCCTAAGTATGAAATTTTAAGAGAATTAATTACAACCCATAAAATTGCTCCAGAAGCGGTATGTTTTGTGGAGGATAGGCTAAAGACATTACAGTTAGTAGACAAACAATCAGATTTACAAGCAGTCCAGCTCTATCTTGCAGACTGGGGATATAACACCCCTAGGGAGAGGGAAGCTGCTGAAAATCATCCCCGGATTCAATTAATTTCTTTATCCGAATTTTCCGAGGATTTTTGGAAGTAATAAGTAATACTGCCAACCAACAACCAACAACCAACAACCAACAACTAACAACCATTGACATGGAATGTATTAATTTTCTGAAATCATTCATCAAGTTATCAGCCAGAGTGGGTTACTCTTGCCTAAGAGCCATCTGAAAATCTCCCATTCCCATCATGCTCGACCTTACCAAACTAACGCCACAAATGCAGGGTTTGAGTCAACACCTGACAGAAGAGGCTGCTGCTAGTCGCCAACGCCTTGAATTAGCCCAAAAATATTTCCGTCATGCTTGCCAGGAACAGGATAAACTGGTAGAACAACAAAGAAAATGGCGCGATCGCATTTTATTCGCTAATGCGACTCCTGTAGAACCCCTCACCACCTGTATCACTATTCCCACCCCTGATAAGGTTCATACTGTCATTGCTACGGATGGCTCCCAAATCGCCCCCAGTCACCACGAAATTGCCTACTGTTATCTCCTCAATATTGGTCGGATAGTTTTACACTACGGTCAAAATAAGCACCCTCTACTTGATAGTTTACCGGAGATATTCTACCGCCCAGAAGATTTATATATGTCTCGAAGGTGGGGGATTAAAACTGAGGAATGGATGAGTTATCGCCGTACTGTGTCGGAAGCAGTAATTCTGGCAGAGTTAGCTGTCAGCGTCAAGGGTGAAATACCTATCTTGGCAATGACGGATGGTTCGTTAGTTTACTGGTTTTTAGAGCAATTACCTAGCGATGCCAGGGAGCATATTTTGCCCCCCATTTTAGCGGCTTGGCAACAGATGCAGGATGCTCAAATTCCGTTGATGGGGTATTTGAGTGCTTCTCGCAGCATTGAAGGAATGAATTTTCTACGTTTAGCAGCTTGTCCCCACCCTGTACCTGATTGTATGAGATTTTGCCCCAACCAACAGGAAAAAGTTCCTTGTAAAGCCTTTGAATCCTTGCGGGATACAACCCTATGGATAACCCAGTTGCAGCCAGGACAAAGGGGTCCTCTATGGCGCAGTAATGCCAGGATTTTGGATTTATATGCAAGTCAACAAATTTATTTTTGCTATGTCCATGTGGGTGCGGAAATTGCCCGCATCGAGTTACCGGAATGGGTGGTGCAAGACCAAAAGTTATTGGATCAGTCCTTGGGATTGATGTTAGCTCAGGTACAAAAAGGGTATGGTTATCCAGTTGCGATCGCAGAAGCCCACAATCAAGCAGTGGTAAGGGGTGGGGACAAAACCCGTTTCTTTGCCCTCCTAGAAAGGCAAATGATTAAAGCTGGTTTGAAAAATGTCGGTACTTCTTACAAGGAAGCCCGGAAGCGAGGAAGTATTGCTTAATACCATTTTGGATTTTAGATTTGGGACTTTATACCAATTTTTAATTATTAAATCAACATATGTTTGCCAGAATAAAACGCATCTTAAGACAATTTTTCCGTAAGTCCAGGACAATTAATAATCAGCCTTTGAATAAGGTAAGTTTGATTGTCATTATTGTGATTGATATCTTTATCCTCATCAATGTTTTTACCGGATTAGATGATATTGGTAGATGGAACATCAGTCCTTCTCAGGCTTATCCATGTTATTCCGAATGGCAAAATTACCGCACGCAAACTGATGCAGATAAAGATTTTGACATCATCAGAAATTCATTAAATAACAACAGATATAATCGATTCAGTCAAACACAAATATATCAACGTCCGGAATCAAAACATTTAGGGAAAGTGTCTCCAGTTTGTCTCAATTATGGACAATACAAAGATAATATTAATAATGACGTAAATCAGCAAATAGTCAAAAAAATTGACCAAAAACAAAACAATGTCAGTGCCTTCAAAGGAAAAAACAGGAATATTCGCGCTCAATATGATTCGTCACTATTAGAAAAAATTGCCGGTCAACCCCGCGAACAATCAATTACTGAAGTCAGTGCGGCAAAAGCGAAACTTGAGTTAGATAAAAATAATCGTAATATTTCTATGCTTGAGCAAGAAATATCTAATCTGAAAAAGGAATTGATTAATAAACCGGAAAGTATTAATTTTGTCAGTTTTCTGCAAGATAGCAATAAATTTAATCTAGTTAATAAGGGCTACAAACGAGCATCCTTTTGGTATCCCAGTATCCAACTAGCTTTTCAATCTTTATTTCTCATCCCATTAATTATTATTGCCCTATTAGTTCATAAATTCGCGCTCACAAAAGGATACGGGCTGATCTCCTTAATTAGTTGGCATTTACTAGTCATATTTTTCATCCCGCTCATTCTTAAAATATTTGAATTTTTACAAATTGGCGCAATCTTTGACTTTATTTTCAATATTATCAAAGTCCTGTTTGGTGAATTACTCTTCCTGGTTAGTTATGTTTATATTTTACTCATTCCATTGATTGGCTTTGGAATTATCAAGTTTTTTCAAGAAATTGTCTTCAACCCGAAAATTCAAGCAACAAATAGATTTCAAAAATCCTGCTGTATGCAGTGTGGCAAAAAAATTCGCCATGATGACACCTACTGTCCCCATTGCGGTTATTATCAATACCTTGAATGCCAGAACTGCCACAATTTTACTTATAAACATTTATCCCACTGCAAACATTGTGGACATCCTCAAGGTGAAGGGAATGATTGATTAAGGGTGTAGAGTAGATGAGAACAAAACACTACTTAGGGCTTGCTGAAAAAGTCTTTGGGTGAGGGTAGGCAACAGGCAACAGGCAACAGGCAACAGTTTCATCCCTGATTTTTTCTATTCTTTTTACCAAAAAAATGATC
>JAAUYD010253264.1_pt1 | contig 13959 bp, 15 predicted proteins | sample 7278101 | NCBI WGS metagenome assembly JAAUYD01 (sample SAMN14350128, study PRJNA611818) | marine sediment metagenome | isolation source: surface marine sediment (0.6m) | place: French Polynesia: Moorea | collected 2018-08
AATCGGTTTAATCGCTGGCGTACCTCCTTTTGCTCCCGACACAACTACTCAAGGTGGTTCTGACGATGTGCCTATCTTTATTGAAGGTCAATATCGCTTCCCAATCACCAAAAACATCTTAATCACTCCTGGTTTATACACCATTATTAATCCAGAACAAAACTCCGCTAACGATACTATTTTCGTAGGAACTATTCGCACTACCTTCAGATTCTAGGTATTGCTCTAATAATTCGAGTATGGGTCAAAATCACTCATACTCTTTCCTAACCCGATCGCCGATTAAATGCGATCGGGCTTTGTATTTTTGGCAACCCAACTGCCAATTAAATTAATAGAAACTTAATTATTTTGTGCCTTATCAAAGTATAGTGATGTTGGAAGCGAACTTATTCGATCTTTACAATCGGCGATCCAAATCTCAATTTAATAACTGTTAAATATATTTTTTCAATATAGATGGAACAGTTAGTTAATTAGAATACTTTGTCATCCCGCGATCGAATAATAAACTTTAATTAAAGAGAAAGAATACTTCAAAAAATATGCGTTCTCTCAAGATTACAAAAAAACGAACTTGGTTAGCTCCTATACTAGCTTTAACTTTATTAATAGTAACAAGTTGTGCCGGTACGGAAACAACCGAAACAGGTGAAGCAGAAGAAACAGCAAAAAAACCAGCACCAACTACAGCAGAAGTATCGATCACAGGCGCGGGAGCAAGTTTCCCAGCTCCCCTTTACCAACGTTGGTTCTCTGAATACAATCGACTTTATCCCAACATCAAAATTAGTTACCAATCAGTTGGTAGCGGTGCTGGAGTAGAGCAATTCACCAAAGAAATACCCTTTTTTGCCGCCAGTGATGTGGCAATGAAAGATTCAGAAATTGCCAAAGTTGAAAGAGGCGTGCAATTATTACCCATGACAGCAGGGAGTATTGTTATTGCCTATAACGTACCTGGAGTTGAAACTGGTTTAAAGCTGTCTCGAGAAGTATATGTAGATATATTCTTGGGTAAAATTACTAAATGGAACGATCGTAGAATCGTCGAAGATAATCCAGAAGTGAATTTACCCAACCAAAATATAACCGTGATCCACCGTTCCGATGGCAGCGGAACAACTGGAGTTTTTACCAAACACTTAAGTGCGATCAGTCCCGCTTGGAAAAAAGAAATCGGTGAAGGCAAAACCGTTCAGTGGAAAGGTGGAGTTGGTGCCAAAGGTAATGAAGGCGTTACCGCGCAGCTAAAACAAACTGAAGGTTCGATCGGCTACGTTGAATTTGCCTATGCAAAACAACAAAAAATCCCTTTTGCTGCCTTAGAAAACAAAGCAGGGAAGTTCATACAAGCTTCTCAAGAATCAGCTTCTGAAACTCTTGCTGCCGTAAAATTGCCGGAAAATCTCAGAGCATTTATTACCGATCCAGAAGGTGATAATTCTTATCCAATTGTGACTTATACTTGGATTCTTGCTTATAAAAAATACGAAGATCCAGAAAAATTAAAAGCCTTTAAAGGTGTAATTAAATGGAGTCTAGAAGACGGACAAAAAATCAGTGAACAATTAGGATACATTCCTTTACCTGAAAATGTAGTCGAAAAAGTAGAGACTGCATTAGAAGGGATTACTGTTGGAGAATAAAACTCCAATTTGTCTGGGATAAATCATATTATTTTTGCAAAAGTAGGGTGCGATCGCAAATCTCGCCCTACTTTCTAATAAAATTTGAAAAATACTTTTAATTAAATAGAATATCTAGTATGATAAGAAATTGTGAGTTTTTATAGGAACGATGAACGCTCGAGAAATTATCGATTCAATCGAGGCAGAACAGCTAAAAAAGAAGTTACCAACAATCCACGTTGGTGACACCATTAGAGTAGGCGTACTAATCGCAGAGGGAGGGAAAGAAAGAATCCAACCCTATGAAGGTACGGTTATCGCTATGCGTAACGGTGGTATCAATGAAACAATCACCGTTAGGAAAGTGTTTCAAGGAGTAGGAGTAGAAAGAGTATTCTTACTTCATTCCCCTAAAGTTGCCAACATCAAAATTATCCGTCGGGGTAAAGTACGTAGAGCTAAGCTATATTATTTGCGTAATCGTTTTGGGAAAGCAACTCGAATTCAACAACGTTTCGATCGCCCCGTGTAAGATCTCTATTTGCTGTGTAATATCCGCAAAATTCTTAATTCTTCTCTAGGGCACCCTATTTGAATGTCAGCTTTTTAAGCCGATCGATCCAAAGGCGGATTATCAGATCTAAACGATTACGATCCGTTCTCCTCGATTGCTTTTAAGTATTGCGAGCAGACATTCCTAAGATTTTAACATCATAGGAATTATATTCACTTTCAAACAAATATAATTAAGACAACAGGGTAAAGCCAGAGAAATTGAAAGCGATCGCCAAACAAAAAATCAAAATTCTCGAAAAAAACAAGCAAAGTATGCTACCCTAGAAAAAGTGAAAGCTTAACTACAAATAACAGTTATGCACTGTGCGTCTTTAGTTCAGTTGGTAGAACGCAGGTCTCCAAAACCTGATGTCGAGGGTTCAAGTCCTTCAAGGCGCGTTAGTTAGTAAAGCTAAACTTTTCTAAGCAAGCAGAAAAGCTCCAGAATAAAAAAAATTGGCTTTACAAAAAAAACAAAATAAAGCTTTGGCTTTAGCAAATACTGCCAGTCGTTGCCAAAGATAAAGCAAACTCTGGAGATGAAAGGAATCTATGGGTAAAAAAAATACAGCAAAAAAAGAGAATACCCAAACGCAAGAACAAGAAGCAAACAACAGTGGGTTTAAATTGTTCGGGTTCGCAAACGAATCGAAGCAAGAATTAAACAAAATTGTTTGGCCTTCGAGGCAGCAACTAATCGCTGAGTCCGTAGCGGTTGTCTTAATGGTGGTATTAGTAGCAACAGTAATTTACTTAGTAGATAACTTGTTTAGCTGGGGAGCAGGGAAGGTTTTCGGATGAGTTTTTCTGAAGATAGCCCCCAAGAAGAATACGAAGCCAAAGCCCCGCCAGCAAAAAAAGGTGGTTGGTATGCCGTTCAAGTTGCCTCCGGTTGTGAAAAGCGAGTTAAAACTAACTTGGAACAAAGGATCAAAACTTTGGACGTAGCCGATCGCATTTTTCAAGTCCAAATCCCCCAAACACCAACAGTAAAGGTACTTAAAGACGGCAGTCGCAAACACGGCGAAGAAAAAGTATTTCCCGGCTACGTGTTGGTGCAAATGGTGATGGACGACGAAGCGTGGCAGGTGGTGAAAAACACGCCTAACGTGATTAACTTTGTCGGGGCAGAGCAAAAACGTCGTTACGGTAGAGGAAGAGGACACGTCACCCCCTTACCATTGTCGCGATCGGAAGTCGAAAGAATTTTCCGACAAGATCGAGAACAAGAACCAGTCGTCAAAGTAGACATGGCTGTAGGCGATAAAATACTAGTTTTAGCAGGGCCTTTCAAAGACTTCCAAGGAGAAGTTATCGAGGTCAGTCCAGAAAGAAGTAAATTAAAAGCACTCTTGTCCATCTTCGGACGAGATACTCCAGTAGAACTAGAATTTAATCAAATCGAAAATCTTTCTCGCAACGAACGTCAAGGCGAATAAAAAGTAAATCAAAATCAATTATCTGCAAAAATAAAAGCTAGAAAATAGATAAAGTAGCATGGCAAAAAAAGTTGTTGCGCTAATTAAATTAGCGTTACCGGCTGGAAAAGCAAACCCAGCACCTCCCGTAGGGCCAGCATTAGGTCAACACGGCGTTAATATCATGGCATTTTGTAAAGAATACAATGCCAAGACATCCGATAAAGCAGGCACGATCGTGCCGGTAGAAATTTCGGTATTTGAAGATCGCAGTTTCACCTTCATCCTCAAAACGCCCCCAGCATCGGTATTAATCAAAAAAGCGGCGGGAATTGAGAAAGGATCGAGCCAACCCAATAAAGAAAAAGTTGGCAGCATTACAACCGCGCAACTGCAAGAAATTGCTCAAACCAAAATGCCCGACCTCAACGCCAACGACATCGAAGCCGCGATGAAAATCATCGAAGGAACTGCTCGCAACATGGGCATCAGCGTTAAAGAATAAATCGAGTTGAGAAATTTAGGGGAGAAGCACAACTTCGTTATTGACCCAAGGAGATAATAATGGCAAAAAAATTATCGCGCCGCATGAAAGCAGCGTTAGAAAAAGTAGAAGAGAAAGCATACGAACCGATAGAAGCATTAAAACTGCTTAAAGAAACGGCAACAGCAAAATTTGACGAAACCGCAGAAGTTCACATCCGTTTGGGTATAGACCCCAAATATAGCGACCAGCAATTGAGAACTACCGTAATTTTCCCCAAAGGCACGGGGCAAAGCGTTAGGGTTGCAGTCATTACTAGAGGGGAAAAAGTCCAACAAGCCAACGATGCCGGAGCAGATCTAGTCGGATCGGAAGAATTAATCGACGAAATTCAAAAAGGAATGATGGATTTTGAAGTATTAATTGCTACGCCCGATATGATGCCTAAAGTTGCGAAATTAGGAAGGTTATTGGGGCCTAGAGGTTTAATGCCCTCTCCGAAAGGTGGAACGGTAACCACCGACTTAGAAGCTGCGATCGGAGAATTTAAAGCAGGAAAACAAGAATTTAGAGCCGACAGAACTGGTATAGTTCATGTTATGTTTGGTAAAGCATCGTTCGCTCCAGAAGATTTACTGGTAAACTTAAAAGCTCTCCAGGAAGTGGTCGATCGCAATCGTCCTTCGGGTGCTAAAGGTCGTTACTGGCGGAGTATTTTTGTTTCAGCATCGATGGGGCCGGCGATTGAAGTAGATATTAGTACGCTGCGCGATCTAAAATTAGAAGCAGCTTAAAAACAAAAGTCTTCCCAACACAAAAACTAAATATTTAATCTGTCCGTACCGAAGACAGCAGGTGCTAAAAGCTTAATATCCTGCCGAGGCTAACAGCAGTTATTGTCACTTTGATTCAATTCAAGTGTAACTAAGTATGAAACCTCGGCAATAAATCAATTGTCGGGGTTTTGTGTTGTATTGAGACTGACTCAGGAGGTGAAAATGGGAAGAACCCGAGCGAATAAGTTAGAAGTAATCAACGATCTCAAGCAAAGCTTGAGCGAAGCCCAATTAGTCGTAGCGATCGACTATCACGGGCTATCGGTTCAAGAAATCAGCGATTTGCGCGATCGCCTGCGCGAAAAAGATAGCGTTTGTAAAGTAACTAAAAATACTTTCATGCGTCTTGCCGTCGAAGAGGATGAAAATTGGCGGCCTATGACCCAGTTTTTAGCTGGATCTTCTGCCTTTATCCTCATTAAGGACGATATCGGTGGCGCGATCAAAGCTTACCAAGCATTCCAAAAAGACACCAAGAAAACCGAATTTCGCGGTGGGGTAATGCAAGGTCAAGCCTTGAGTGAAGAACAAGTTAAAGCCCTAGCTGACTTGCCTTCTAAAGAGGAATTGATGGCTCAAATCGCTGGATCTATCAAATCTATACCGACTAAATTGGCTGTGGGTGTTAAAGAAGTACCTTCGTCTGTATGTCGCGGCATCAACGAAGTACCGGCATCCTTTGCTCGCGTTATTGCAGCACTCGAAGCCAAGAAAAAAGAGCAAGAAGCAGCTTAAATCGATTAAGCATTCTTTTTGCCCCGTTTAACTCACAAAACATAAAACATCTAAGTAATTCAATTGTAAAGGAGAGAATCAATGTCTGCTGTTGATGAAATCATGGACAAGCTAAAAACCCTAACTCTATTAGAAGCATCTGAGTTAGTCAAGAAGATTGAAGAAGAATTTGACGTTAGTGCTGCTGGTGGTGGCGGCGGTATGATGATGATGCCAGGAATGATGCCTGGCGCGCCTGGTGGTGCTGCGGCTGAGCCTGAAGAAGAGAAAACTGAATTCGACGTTATGCTCGAAGAAGTTCCTTCCGATAAGAAAATCGCTATCCTCAAAGTGGTTCGTAAGCTTACTGGCTTGGGACTTAAAGAAGCTAAAGACGTGGTTGAATCTGCACCTAAAGCTATCAAAGAAGGCATTCCCAAGGATGAAGCTGAAAGCATTAAGAAAGAACTCGAAGATGCTGGTGCTAAAGCTAGCGTGAAGTAGTTTTTTCAAATAAGGCAGAGGTAAGTTAGGTCAGAGGTCAGGAGTCAGAGGTCAGAGGTTTTTAAGTTGAAAATTAGTCGATTTATTTTCAATTAGTAGAACAAATATTATGTTTGTACCCCTGACCTATGACCTTAAAAGGCGCAGCCTTCTGACCTCTGACCTACTGGCACCCAGTGCCCTGACCCCTGACCTCAAGACTTACAAACCCATTTCCATAAAGGATGAGCCGGGCCGGTAGCCCGGATTTTTTTTACTTGTTGTTTTAAGCGATATATTTCTTTTTGGGGAATTCCTTGAAGGATATTTCTGCTTTGCCAAGTTAAAACTGCTGCGGTCACGCCAATACAAGTAGCTAAACAAATACTAGAAAATCGATTATAATACAATCCATACCTAACTGCTATCCAAGTAAAATCTTCCAACCATAAGGAAAATTCTTGTCGGAGTCCCCAAATTCCAGCAGTTCCCAAGGTCAACCAACAACTAAGTACGAACAGCCAGCGACCGTAAACAGTTAATTGATGTAATTTTTTAATTTCGCTCTTAAACTTGCGATCTAATTGTTTCATCAATAATTATTTTGTATATATAATTATCATTCGGGTTAACCATGAGCGACACGCAAAAATGGTATGTCATTAAAGAAGACGACGGTAGTTGCAAAATAGTTGAGGCGATCGCAGATTCTTTAGCTGAACCCGATCGAAACAGAGAAGAAAATTTTGGAGCAAAAAAATATTGGGGGCCTTTCCCGTCTGCTGAAAAAGCGATCGTAGCTAGAGTAGGATTGATTCGCGCCGGAAAATGCAAGCCTGTTTAGTAGCCCTTGCTATCTACAGACAACAAAGGCAGGTAAGAAAGAAACGAAATTGTTCCCTATTTATGCTATTTTTTTGCCCTAATTTCTTGATTGAGAATCGTTAGAGCTTTTGAAAATTGAGGATCTCCCAAAGTACCGATCAGAGTGCGATCCTTTTGAAGTTTTTCGCGATCTGCATCGCTCAATTCGATAATAATATTCGGGGGAATTCCTTCTTTGTTGATATCTCTACCGCTAGGGGTTAAATACTTAGCTATAGTTACCGCTAGTCCAGATCCGTCTCCTAAAGGACGCACCGACTGAACCAAACCTTTACCAAAAGTTTTAGTTCCGACCAAAACTGCTCGACCGTTATCTTTCAAAGCACCCGAAAGAATTTCACTGGCACTGGCAGAACCGCCATCAACCAATATTACTACAGGTTTATTAGTTATAGCGCGGTTGTTTGCTTTTTGCTCTTCAACGACACCTTTACGATAAACTGTTGAGACTATTTTACCGCGATCGAGGAACATTCTAGCAATATCTACACTAGCGTATAATAGTCCTCCCGGATTAGAGCGCAAATCTAGAACGTAACCTTCGACATTTTTTCGTTCTAAATTTCTAATTGCTTCTCGCATTTCTTTAGGTGCTTGGGCACTAAATTGAGTTAAGCGAATATAGCCGATTTTTCCTTGAGAAGTATTTTCAACCCGCGATCGCACTGCATGGAGCTTAATTCTAGCTCTTTCTATAGTGAAGTTTCTAATCCGAGATCCTCTTTGAATTGTTAAAGTTACTGTAGTTCCTGGCTTGCCTCGAATCAACTTAACCGCGTCGTTGATTTCCATTCCTTGAGTGCTTTTGCCATCAATTTTAGTAATAATATCTTGAGCCATAATTCCCGCTTTAAAAGCAGGGGTTTCCTCAATTGGAGAAATAACAATTAATCTATTGGTTTCTTCATCTTTTGAAATAGTGATACCTACTCCAGTCAATTCTCCAGAGGTATCGATCTGCATGTTCTTATATTCTTGAGGATCCATAAAACGAGTGTAAGGATCGTCAAGCTTGCCGAGCATTTCTTTAATTGCTGTATATGCCTCTTCTTGGTTGGCATAAGATTTATTGAGATACTCTCTGCGAACTTGTCGCCAATCTACCTGATTAAAAGTAGCATCTACATAGTTGTAATTTATAATTTGCCAAACTTCATCTATTAATGCTTTAGGGCTTTCCTTGAAAAAAGCCTGAGTTCGAGGAAGATGAACTCCTGCTCCAACCACAGCAACGGTTGAAAGAACTACAGCACTACTACAAAGGACTAGCCCGCGTTTTGTCAAGGTCATAAGCTTACTTTCTGATGGTGATAATATTAAGATATTATTGCTATCCTTTTAACGCTCACTCTAACACAGGTGTCTCGATCTGTAGAGCTAATTGCTTGTAGCACAACGAATTAAAGGATAAAAGAATAAATCTATCGATACTATATATTTTGTTTACTATATCCAGTTATAAGCGATCGCCGAGTTATTTTCCAGAGGAAAACCGATCTACTGCGCTAAAGAATTGATTGCGATCGCCGAGCATAGTTCGCGCACCTTTTTTAGTTACGCTCAAAGCCCCCATCACACTAGCCCATTGTAAAGCTTCTTTTAAAGATTTTCCCGCAGCCAGGGCTGCCGCTAGCCCGCCATTAAAAGCATCTCCCGCACCGACAGTATCGATAACTTCTGTTTGGGGAATCGCGGGGAGCGTATAAGATCCCGAGTCGCTCGAACAAAAACAACCATCTGCACCTAAAGTAACGATCGCAGTACGAACCCCTTTCGCTCTAAAAAAATTCGCTGCAGCGGCGGCACTATCGCGATCGGTTACAGGAAAGCCTGCTAATTGAGAAGCTTCTATTTCGTTGGGGGTGATGATATCGATCGAGGAGTAAAGTTCTGCTGGCAAACTAGAGGGTGCAGGTGCGGGGTCTAAAATTACCGTTACTCCAGCTGATTTAGCAGCTTTGGCTGCTTCTAAAACTGCATCTAGAGGAATACCTAACTCTAGCATCACTATTTTAGCATTCTCGAGCAAAGCCTTGAAAGCTTCAATTTCTTGTTTTCCTACACAACCATTAGCTCCAGCAGCGATCGCGATCGTATTATCTCCATTAGCAGCCACGGCGATCGAAGCAACGCCAGAATGAATATTTGAATTTATTTTAACTGCATCGGTTTTAACTCCTGCCGCTTGTAAACTTGCTAGTAAGGAGCGTCCAAAATCATCGGCTCCAACTTGACCGACAAAATAAACCGGAGACAATTTTAATTGAGCGGCTGCTACTGCTTGATTTGCTCCTTTGCCACCACTAGCAGTGAAAAAACTTTCTGAAGGTATTGTTTCTCCTGCAAGGGGTAAACGGGGAACGGTTACCACTAAATCCATATTAATGCTGCCAAAAACTACAATGCTCATATCGATGATGGTTTAATTTTTTGTGGGGCTTGAGAGGGAGCTTTTTAGAGAGCAAAGAGCGAATTAAAGACTTATCACTCGATAATTTAGGATCTAAGGCGATCGCAATGGAAAATCAAAAATACATTCTTGCTAATAATTATAAAAAACGTCGCGAACAACTCAAACAAAACAGAAGAATTGAATTTTGGCAAGCCACCTGGAGACTATTTTTTTTGTTGCTGGTAACTGGCGGTATTTGTTGGGCGATCGCCTTACCCAATTGGCTCATTTTACGAAAATCTCAAATCCAGATTCAAGGAAATCAATATTTAACCAGCGATGCAATTAGAGAATTATTAGGATTATCTTATCCCACATCTGTTTTAGAAATACAGTCCCAGAAATTGATTCAACAACTTAAAGATAATGCTGCGATCGAAGAAGTAATTATTACTCGACAACTTTTACCTCCAGGGGCGATCGTTACAATTCGAGACAGGCCTCCAGTGGCGATCGCCCTATCACCTCAAACTCAATTAGACGACCCCGAATCTTACAGTAAAGAAATCGGTTTTTTAGATGAAAAAGGTATTTGGATGCCAAAAAGTAGCTAACAAAACGATATAGAAAAATTGCAAAATCATAATTATACAGTAACTGGTAATAGCTCTCATTACCTACAATATTGGCCGGAAATCTATCCAATTATCCAACAAGCAACAATTAAAATTTACGAGTTAAACTGGGAAGACCCGAGTAATACCATCTTAAGAACCACACTAGGTAAAGTTCATTTAGGGGCTTATAGCTCTCCAGCCCGATTTCAAGAACAGTTAGCTGTCTTATCAAAAATGCAAGAATTGCCAAATAAAATGCCCCTGGTTCAAATTGACTGGATCGATTTAAAAGACCTCAACTCTCCTCAGATCGAGGTATATTCACCTTAAAACTCTTTTCGATCTGTTTAACTTGGGACTGTTAACCTAGTTATCAATAAAATAAATCATTCATAAGCTACGATAATACTAAGAGTTTGACTTGCAATCTTTATTCGATTGAGTTTATTTGTATTAGTCAAGTAATTAACATTTAAATTAGTTAGGAATTGAGACGAATTTGCCCTTGAGAATCAAATATAGTCGTGAAAGTTATTATTTTTCCATAATGTCGATATAGTGTCGTTCTCAATACTATTTTCTCGATTAATAAGCCGTTTTTTGCATCCAACAAAGCTAAATTTATTGGATTTGAAAAGAGGATAATAATAACTAAATTAAAGCAGAGATTAAAAAAACTTGAACCAACCTCTGGAGAAAAATCTTTAATTATTACCAATATTTTCCTGGATTTAATCTGTATGTGTCTCAATTGAATGGAAGTGACTCAGTAATATCCTGACGATGGGGCGAAAATTAACCTGATGGATAAGAATATTTACGACGTTGGCACAATATAACTAGAAAATTTAAATATTTTTTAGTTATTAAAAGCTCTGGCTAAATCAGCATAATAATAAACGTAGTCAACTTCCCTCACATAAAATACCGAATCAATCAAAGGTGCATGTATGTACGAAAACTCTCCAGATACCGTTAAGGGCGATCGGCTAAACGGACAAAATTCTCGTTCCCAAAATAATTCTACTTTTAATAATTCTAAAGAATATCGGGATTCCCCAAGTAACATTTCAGGTAATTATCTATACGATCGCAATTTTGAAGTACCGATAAATAAAAACTCTACTTTACCCAGAGAGGGAAAACCGGACAATATCGTGCCCAGTAACGTAGCTAAAATTAAAGTAATCGGTGTGGGTGGAGGCGGTTGCAATGCGGTCAATCGCATGATTCAAACTGATATTATTGGGGTAGAGTTTTGGGCGATCAATACCGACGCACAAGCATTAGCTCAAGCTGCCGCTCCAAATCGCCTTCAAGTCGGTCAAAAACTCACCAGAGGACTCGGTGCGGGTGGAAACCCGGCGATCGGACAAAAAGCAGCCGAAGAATCTCGCGAAGAAATTGCGATCGCTTTAGAAGGTACGGATCTAGTCTTTATTACGGCCGGTATGGGTGGAGGAACTGGAACTGGTGCAGCTCCGATCGTCGCTGAAGTCGCCAAAGAAATGGGTTGTTTGACCGTCGGGGTAATTACTCGTCCTTTTACTTTTGAAGGTCGTCGTCGCACCAATCAAGCCGACGAAGGGATAAGTGCGCTAGAAACAAGAGTCGATACTTTAATTACCATCCCCAACAATCAACTACTTTCAGTAATTTCTCCAGAAACTCCAGTTCAAGAAGCTTTTCGCGTTGCTGACGATATTCTTCGCCAAGGGGTACAAGGAATATCCGATATTATTACCGTTCCTGGTTTAGTTAATGTTGATTTTGCTGACGTTAAAGCGGTCATGGCAGATGCGGGATCTGCTTTAATGGGAATCGGCATCGGATCTGGTAAATCGAGGGCCAAAGAAGGCTCTGTAATGGCAATTTCTTCTCCTTTATTAGAATCTTCGATTTCCGGGGCTAAAGGAGTCGTGTTAAATATTACTGGTGGCAGCGATCTGACGCTTCACGAAGTTAATACAGCCGCAGAAACAATTTACGATATCGTCGATCCGAACGCTAACATTATTTTTGGTGCGGTAATTGACGAACAAATGCAGGGCGAAATTAGAATTACTGTAATTGCCACCGGCTTTACCGGAGAAGGACAGAAAACACCACCAAAAACTACTAAAGTTCAATCGCCTTTAGATCGGCCCGGATTTTCCCAGCAAAGAAAAACCACAACTCCAGCTAAAGAAACTTCAAAAGATAAAGGGCTGCTCGATATTCCAGAATTTTTACAGCGTCGTCGTAACTTCTCTAAAAATTAAGTAGCCTTGACAGAAAAATTGATGACTAATGACTAAGTTTGACAAAATTGCGATGACCATCGCTGGTTCTGATAGTGGAGGAGGAGCGGGAATTCAAGCAGATTTAAAAACTTTTGCTTTTCACTGCGTGCACGGAACTAGTGCCATAACTTGCGTTACCGCTCAAAATACGGTCGGAGTAAGGGAAGTGATGGCGATCGCCCCCGAAACAGTTGTAGCTCAAATCAAAGCAATAACAGAAGATATCAATCCGGGCGCGATTAAAACCGGAATGCTGTTCGATCGAGAGATTATTTTCTCAGTCGCAAAGTGTTTGCAACAATTGCCTTCAATCCCTCTAGTCGTAGATCCGGTAATGGTATCTCGCACTGGAGCTAAATTGCTCGACGATCGCGCTGTGACTCGCTTGGAAAAGGATTTGTTTCCCCTCGCAACTATCGTCACTCCCAATATTTACGAAGCACAAATATCGAGTAAGATCGCCATAAATAACCTCGAAGATATGCAAGCGGCCGCTAAAATAATTCATCAGAAAGGAGCTAAAGCGGTTTTAATTAAAGGCGGTGCGATGTTAGCAGATTTGCGAGGGGTAGATGTTTTTTTTGACGGTCGAGAATATCGCATACTTCGGACTGAAATTGTCAATACTAAGCACACCCACGGAACTGGATGCACTCTCTCAGCTGCGATCGCTGCTAATTTAAGTTTGGGAAAAGATCTTTTCAGCGCAGTTGAAGCCGCTAAAGATTACATTACCAAAGCACTAAAATATTCTCTCAATATCGGTGAAGGTACGGGGCCCGTAGGTCATTTTTTTCCTTTACTCTTGAAAAGTTAAATCTTAATAAAAACAAAAATAAAATCCTCGAATCGATAGTAAAACAAACGAATACCACCCTAATAACTTTTTAATAAACTAACTTTAGGAAAGATCGTTAGGCAATAATTAACGAGTACGAAAAAAGATTATCTTATTGACGAGTTGCGACCAGCAAGATCGCAAGATTTTATTATGCTTAATTGGCAATTTTTACTGCAAAAAAAAGGCGATTTTATTTGGTCGGCGATTGATTCGCCAAAATTAAAAATAGAAGAAGGTATTTATCGGATTTTGGGTCAGGGTAGTTGCAGCGATCGTGAGGTGGAAGTGCGCTGCACTTATCAAGATTTTTTGGCGCGACAAGTCTCTAATTGTTTATCTAAAAAAACTCGTCGTCTCGATCGATTGGGATTGATTGTAGTAATTCCTTTTACCTATCTAGATCCTGGTTATTGGGAGTTCAGTTGTTGCTACGACCTGCTGTTTGAAATGTTAGGTAGTTCTTGGCACGATCGCTTACAATTACAGGTTTTACCGACAATAGATAAAACAGAAAAACCAAAAAAATTCAGAAAAAAAGTAACGATCGAACGAGATAAACAAGAGATAAGCTCCAGTTCGGTTTTTGATTTTTTGCCGAATCCAAAAAGTATTGCGCGATCGCAAATATTTGCATTTCCTCAAGAAATACCCAGGAAAAAAGAAATCAAAACAAGTAAAGCTGAAGAGTTTTTTGCGAGTAGAAAAGTCCGATCTTGCCTCTTACATGAAGAAACTCGCGCCAGTTTAGCTGGAATTGCTTTAAATATTATAGACTGGCATAATTTAAATTTATTAGAACTATTTAAAAAGCCGATTTCCTG
>JAAUYD010208041.1_pt1 | contig 13957 bp, 5 predicted proteins | sample 7278101 | NCBI WGS metagenome assembly JAAUYD01 (sample SAMN14350128, study PRJNA611818) | marine sediment metagenome | isolation source: surface marine sediment (0.6m) | place: French Polynesia: Moorea | collected 2018-08
CGGGGTCCCCGTAGTCCCCGAAGTGACGACGTGGTAAGCAGGATCTTCTGGCGAAATATCGACTCGATTACATTTTGGTAAATTCTCTATTTCTGCGATTCCAGTCTTGGAATCGACTCTAATTTCCTCTATTTCGATATTTTCAATTACTTTCTCCCCAACAGATAAAAGTAATTTGGCTTTAGCTTCTCGCAACATTAACTCTTTTCTTTGCTGGGGTAAATTGCGATCGAGAGTTAATAAAATCCCCCCAGCTAATATTACCCCCAACATACTAGCTATTAAGCCAAAACTAGTAGCACCAGAAACTGCTACTACTTCCCCTTTTCTTATTACTTTTGCTATAGTTTCAGCCTTATTACTTAATTCCTTATAAGTCCAAATAAATATACCTTGAGAAATAGCTATTTCTTGTGAGTTTAATTTTGCTCGATCGCGAAATAGTTCGGCGATTGGTTGATATTTAGGTTCTGACAAAACCTGTTTTGGATCGGGAATTAACTGGGAACACTGGGGAGTTACTAAAGAAAAATCGGCGAGCGAGTTTTCTGGTTGTTCCACAATTTGTTTCAGTAAATACTCCAATTGATGGAGCATTTCAACGATTCTTTCTGATGCAAATAGATCGATATTATAAACGAATGTTAGTTTAATTCCCTGTTTGTCTTCTGCTGCATAAAGTGTTAAGTCAAATTTAGAATTAATCTCTTTCTTCGCGTGAAATGGTTCTGTTTTTAGAGCGGGTAATTCCAGTTGCGTTTCTTCCCAGTTACCCATATTGAAAAGTACCTGGAACAGAGGATTGTAACTCAACGAGCGCTCTGGCTGTAGTTCTTCAACTAGTTTCTCGAAGGGTACATCTTGACGATCGTAAGCATCTAAGGTAACAGAACGCACTCGTCCCAACAATTCGAGAAAACTGGGATTACCTGAGAGATCGGTGCGCAATACCAAAGTATTTACAAACAAACCGATCGACGACTCAATTTCGCTGCGGTGGCGATTGGCAATGGGGGAACCAATTAAAATATCTTTGCGATCGCTGTAACGATATAGTAAAGTGGCAAATGCAGCCAATAGGGTCATAAATAGGGTACTGCCCGTATTTCGAGATAAAGTTTGTAATTTCTCGCTTAGATCGGTATCTAAACTCAAACTTTGAGTCCCACCTCGGTAAGTCTGCACGCTGGGTCGAGGGCGATCGGTTGGCAATTCTAACAATTCTGGGGCATCACGTAATTGTTCTTTCCAATACTCTAGTTGAGTTTGCAGTACCTCTCTACTCAACCATTCTCTCTGCCACAGTGCAAAATCTGCATACTGAATTGCTAATTCTGATAACGGAGATGGTTCTCCTATACTAAAAGCTCGATATAAACTAGATAATTCTTGGATGAATATCCCCATTGACCACCCATCGGAGACAATATGATGCATTGTCAAAAATAATACGTATTCTCTGGCTGATAACTGGAATAAACTACACCTAATTAATGGGGCTATTTCTAAGTTAAAGGGCGTATTTGCTTCAATTTGTGTTTGTTGGTGCAGGACAGTTTCCCGTTCTGTTGCTTCTATTTGCTGTAAATCCACCAAGTTTATCTTTATGGTGGCTTTTGGGTCAATTACTTGTATTGGTTTACCGTTAAGAGAGTGGAAACTAGTACGCAAGATCTCGTGGCGGCGTACTATTTCTGATAGTGCTTGTTGCAGGGCATTAATATCCAAATTTCCCTCAATCCTAATTGCCCCTGGCATATTGTAAGTCGCAGTTGACCTTTCAAGTTGGTTTAGGAACCAAAGTCTTTCTTGTGCCCAGGATAAGGGTAACTTTTCTCTGTGCGTTCTCGATCGAATAGGGGGTAGATTTAATTTGTTTTCTTTGGTACGTAACTGGATTAATTTTTGCTCTAAGTGAGCTGCGGTAGGTGATTCAAAGACTGCTTTTATAGGGATTTCTATGTCCCAGGTCTCTTTGAGTCTGGAAATTAATTGGGTTGCTAGCAGGGAATGCCCTCCCAATTCAAAGAAATTATCGTGGATTCCTACTTTGTGCAACCCTAGAACAGAGGCGAAAATATTAGCTATTATTTCTTCACTTGGGGTGCGCGGTGCTGAGTATTCCCGTTCTCCGGTGAAATCTCGATCGGGTGCTGGTAGTGCTTTGCGCGCTGCTACGCAGATAGCTGCGCGATCGACTTTGCCGTTGGGCGTTAGGGGTAGGGTGTCTAAAGTGACAAAAGCCGAAGGTACCATATATTCTGGTAGCTTGGAAAAGAGGAATTTGCGCAGTTCCTTGGCGGTTAGCGATCGATTGGAGGTAACTACATAGGCAACTAATCGTTTCTTTTCAGAAGGATCTTCGGTGGCAATAACTACAGTTTGTTGGATTTGGGGATGGGTGTTGAGAATATATTCTATTTCTCCTAGTTCGATGCGGAAGCCCCTCACCTTCACTTGGTTATCGATACGACCGAGAAATTCAATGTTACCGTCGGGCAAATATCGAGCCAAATCCCCAGTTATATATAATCTTTTGGAATTGATAAAAGGGTTGGGTATGAATTTTTCGCTAGTTAGTTCTCGACGGTTTAGATAACCTCTGGCTAAGCCATCACCTCCGAGGTACAATTCTCCAGGTACACCGATGGGTACTGGTTGGAGGTGTGAGTCTAAGATATAAATTTGGGTGTTACTTATGGGGCGACCGATGGGGACTATCTGTAAATTTTCTTGGGGTTGGCATTGCCAAAAAGTTACGTCAATTGCTGCTTCTGTTGGCCCGTAGAGATTGTGCAATTGGCAGGATAATTTGGAGAAGAAGCGTTGAGTAAGTTCAAAGGGTAGGGCTTCTCCACTGCAAAAAACTCGTTTCAAGGAACTGCAATTTTCTAAATTAGGTTCTTGCAGAAAAACTTGAAGCATGGATGGGACAAAATGTATTGTCGTAATTTGCTGGCTCGAAATTAACTTAACTAAATAAGTACTGTCTTTATGTCCTTCTGGTTTAGCAACTACAATCTTTGCACCAGTTATTAGGGGCCAAAAAAACTCCCACACTGACACGTCAAAACTGAAAGGAGTTTTTTGCAAGACGCGATCGCTGCTGGTTAATTTATAAGCCTCTTGCATCCACAGCAAACGATTGCGAATTCCCTGGTGAGTATTCATTACCCCTTTGGGTTTTCCAGTAGAACCAGAAGTGTAGATTGCATAAGCCAAATTCTCTGAACCTATCTCAACCTCAAGATTCTCCTGAGAGTGTCGATCGATTTCTTGCCAATCTGTATCCAAACAAATTACCCGCGATCGGTTTTGTGGCAAAGATTTCACTAACTCACTCTGAGTAAGCAACACCTCAACAGCAGAATCTGCCAGCATATAACTCAACCGTTCTGGGGGATAATTGGGGTCGAGGGGTACATAAGCACCACCTGCTTTGAGTATCCCCAACAGTCCGACCACCATCTCTATTGAGCGTTCTACACAAATACCCACCAGCACTTCCGCTCGGACTCCTAAGCTTTGCAGGTGACGTGCTAGTTGGTTGGCTCTTCGATTTAATTGCTGGTAGGTTAACTGCTGATTTTCCAATACCAACGCTATAGCATCGGGTGTTTTCTCTACCTGTTCTTCAAATAACTGATGGATACAGCGATCGGTGGGATATTCTCTTACAGTATTATTCCACTCGGTTAACAATTGATAGCGTTCTGCTTTACTCAACAGGGGTAATTCACTCACGCCAAGTTGAGGATTTTTCACGATCGCGCTCAACAAGTTCTCGAAATGAGCAGCCATACGCTCAATGGTCGCGCGATCGAATAAATCGCTACTGTACTCCCATTTACCCGCCAAACCCCGCTCGGTTTCCCAGATTGATAGTGTTAGATCGAATTTAGCTATTTTGCTTTCTAGCTCTAACTCCCTCAAAGTCACGCCACCTAATTCTACTTCCCCTATTGCTGCATTTTGCAAGACAAACATCACCTGAAACAGGGGAGAATAACTCAAAGAGCGTTGTGGTTGTAATGCTTCTACTACTTTTTCAAAAGGTATATCCTGATGTTCGTAAGCTTTGAGTGTGGTTTCCTTTACTCGTCCCAGCAACTGTTCAAAACTAGGGTTCCCTTCAAAACTGCTTCTCAACACCAAAGTGTTCGCAAAAAAACCGATCGAAGACTCAATTTCACTGCGGTTGCGATTGGCGATCGGGGAACCAATTAAAATATCTGATTGACCGCTGTAACGGTATAGTAAAGTTGCAAACGCCGCTTGTAGTGTCATAAATAAGGTAGTTTCGGAGTTTCGAGAGAGGGTTTGCAATTTCTCGGTTAGATCGGTATTTATACTAAAACTTTGAGTGTTACCTCGGTTAGTTCGCGCGCTGAGGCGAGGGCGATCGGTAGGTAATTGTAACAATTCTGGAGCGCCAATTAATTGCTTCTTCCAATAATTGAGTTGAGTTTCTAATAACTCTCCACTCAATGATTCTCTCTGCCACACGGCATAATCTGCATACTGGATCGGTAATTCTGGTAAGGGGGATGGTTTCCCTGCAGCAAAAGCTTGATATAAACTAGATAGTTCTTTAATAAATACCCCTATTGACCAACCATCACAAACAATATGATGAATTGTTATTAATAAAATATATTCTCGCTCTCGTAATTTGAAAAGAGTAAATCTTACTAAAGGAGGTTTGGAAAGATCGAAAGGTTTTAAAGCTTCTTCTTTAGCTATTTTCTCGATTCTCTCTAGAGAATGTTCTACATTTTCTACTCTAATATTTAAAATAGGTTTTGAATCGATCGCTTGAACTGGACTATTATTTAAAACTTTAAAACCAGTTCGTAAAATCTCGTGTCGCTGCATAATTTGCAGCAAAGTTTTTTTGAGGTCAACTATATTAAGATCGCCCTTTAATCTCCAACTTCTTTGTTCGTTATAAGCGCAATTTTCTCCACATTCTAATTCTTGGAGCAACCACAGTCTTTCTCCAGCAAAAGATAACGGGATTTGTGTGTCTCTAGATATTGGTTTAATCCCTTCTTCTTTGGCAGATTTGTGGCTTGAATCTAATATTTCTTTTGCTAACTCTTCAATAGTCAAACCTGACAATAACTTAGTCATGGGTAGAACCATGTCCAGATTAGTTGCTATCTGGTTTTGCAGTGAGATCGCTCCTAAAGAATCTATACCTAAACTGGTTAAAGCTAATTGAGAATGTAAATGTTCGGGATTAATGTTTAAAGCGATCGCTACTAGCTGTTTAAGTCCTTTTTCTAAAATTATTGATTCAGTATTTTTGAGTAAATAATCTTTGTTTAGCTCTAAAAATTCACCTATTTCTAAATATTCTCTCGTAAGATCTAATAAACTACTCCCGACCAAATTCAACTCGTTAACTAAAAACTTTTCGCGAGTAGCCCGACGCTTAATTTTGCCACTAGAAGTTTTAGGAATCGCTCCAGGTTTTAATAATAACACTCCATAAACTTGCAGGTGAAACTCTTCCGATATAGTCCGCCTAATTGCCCCAACCACCTCATTAACATTTAACTTCCTTAAATAAGTCCGCTCCACTTCTAGGGCAATTACTAATTGCTCTTCTGACTCTGTTGATACGCTGAAAGCTGCCCCACTATTGTGACGCAAACTAGGATGACTTTTTTCGGCTGCTCTCTCAATATCTTGAGGATAATAATTACGACCTCTAATGATAATTACGTCTTTTAGCCTTCCCGTAACAAACAATTCTCCATCTCTTAAAAAACCCAAATCTCCCGTACGTAAAAAAGGTCCTTCTCCTGTATCAGTAAGATAAGCTTGAAAAGTTTCTTCTGTTGCTTCGGGACGATTCCAATACCCTAAAGTTACACTTGGACCGCTAACCCAAATCTCTCCCACTTGCCGATCGCAACAAGCGGTACAGGAAAATGGTTCTACTATAATCACTTTGAGATCCAAACTTGTTTGACCACTACTCACTAAAATGCGAACATCTGGGTCTTCTTTAGCTTTTACAACTGCTCGATTTTTTTCCAGTGCTGTCTTAGAGACATTGCAAAAAATAGGCAATGCTCCTTTTCGAGTTGCTGTTACTGCCACAGTAGACTCAGCAAGTCCATAACAGGGTGTAAACGATTTTGCTTGGAAACCACACTCAGAAAATTTCTTTTGAAACTGCTCTAGAGTTTCCCATCTGAGCGGTTCGGCTCCATTAAAAGCCACCTTCCAACTACTCAGGTTAAGCCTTTCAACCTCTGAGACTGAGACTTTTTGAACGCATAAATCGTAGGCAAAATTTGGTCCGCCACTAGTATGAGCTTGGTAGCGAGAAATAGCTTGAAGCCAGCGGATGGGACGTTGCAAGAAAGCTACAGGGGACATAATGATAGACTTGCTGCCAATAAACAGAGCTTGAATTGCATTTCCCAATCCCATGTCATGGTAAAGAGGTAGCCAGCTCACGTAAGTCGTTTCTTGAGAATGTTTGCTCAAGCTTTGGATCACTTGTTGATTGTGCAATAAATTTCCATGACTTACCATCACACCTTTTGGTGTTCCTGTCGAACCAGAAGTGTACTGCAGGAATGCTAATGTGTCGCCGTTCAATTTGGGCTCTTGCCACAAGGATGACTTTTCTATCGGAATAATATCTGTAGCTATATAATATAGACCAATTAATTCCCCGTTTTCGGCTAATCTTTCCTCTATATTCTTCGAAAGTGATTTAGTAGTCAGTACAACTTGAGCTTGGGCATCTTTCAAAATTGCCTCTAGCCGAGACATATTCTGATTCCGTCTTGGTGGATAAGCGGGAACCGCAACAACCCCTGCATATAAACAGCCAAAGAAAGCTTCAATAAAATCTAGACCCGATGGATACAACATCAAGGCTCTATCTCCAGGTTGACAAAAAGCTTGCAGGTAAGCTGCGATCACTCGTGCGCGTTGGTCTAACTGTTGATAAGTAAGATTAACTTCTTGAGTTTCGCCATCTTGCAGAAAAGTATAAGCAATCTGATGGGCTTGAGCCCGTGCTCTTTTTTTTAAAATATCAACTAAATTAAGAAAATTATTTGAACTAAAATCTAAACCCTTTTTATCTAAAGATAATGTCATTGATTTTATCTCTTAAGTAGCTTATTTTTTGCTATTAGCAATTAATACAATTTAGAGCTAATTCCGAAAGTAAATTAAAACTTTATCCGACAAAGATTGATTGTAGCAAGTTTACAAATCTATTTTCATAACAGCAAATTTTCTAAGTACTAGGAAAAATATCAATAGGTATATATAAAAAAACACCAATTGAGAAAGCCATATTTTTTAGCTTTTTTATACTTTTGTTTTATTCGTTTTAGGAGGTATCGCACATAAAAAAAATAATCAAGTATTTATTTAATATTTTTTTTATAATTAAAAATACCCACTTTAATCATATTACTTTTAAAATAATATGTCAAGTAAAATAAATAACAAATTCGAATAATATGAGAAATAATATGAGAAATAATATGAGGTTTTTCTATTGACAAAAAACAAAAAATGAGGATCAATTGATTCTTATTATCAAATAGCCGTTTCAATTACATTAAATAAATACCAAAATAAGTTTATATAACTTAATATAAAATGTATTTGACAAAACTTTTCTTTTAAGTAGTCGTACAAAATTAATTGGACATTCTTGTTGCGGTAGGTTATCGACTACGCCGAGGGTTTTCGGTGATGAAGAATGTCCAATTTATTTTGGACAGGTACTTATGAGAGTGTCTGATTGGATGGTTTTGAGGCTGATTGTACTGACTCATAGAGCCGCCGTTAATATTTATTAGCAATTTCGGTTGCCAATTCACTCATTTGTGAGGCTTTCTCTTCAGCGAGTCGAGCAATTTTTATAGAGCCTGGAGCCTCTAATGCCAAAAATGGTAATAAAGTTGGATGGAGCGAGCCTTCACTTTTCGTCAAATTTCACTCGCCACCACTACGCCATAGTTTTGTCGCTTTGAATGTTCACGACTTATTGAGAAATGCTATATTATTATAATTAAATAAAAAACATGAAGGACAATCAAAATAGTAATTTTATTGCCGAAAAAATTTTTTCTCTAATTCATCAATCCAACCTAGCTTATACAACATCTTGGGAAGATCCTAGGCTCGATCGTCTAGCTCTGAATTTAAAAGAAAATGATACAATTTTGACAATCACGTCCGGAGGTTGTAATCCACTTGATTATGCACTAGACCGTCCTAAACACATTTATTCAGTTGATATCAATCCTCATCAAAATGCTCTTTTAGAGTTAAAACTAGCAGCTATACGTCAACTCAATTTCGACTCGTTTTTTGAACTCTTCGGTCGAGGTCATTTACCAAATTTCCCCGAGCTCTATCAATCGAAGCTGCGTTGTTTGCTTTCTCCTTGGGCTCAGAAATATTGGGATAAGCAAGGAAAAAGATTTTTCAATAGCAGAATTTCTTTCTACTTTCGCGGTAGCTCTGGACGGGTCATCCGTTTTGTTAATTACTTTACTAAAAATATCATTAAAAACCGTACTCAAATCGAACAACTTTTTGCTGCCAATACAATTAACCAGCAAAAAGAAATTTACGACAAACACTTACGCCATACTTTAACTCCATTTTTGCGTCAATTATTTAGTAATAATTTAACATTGTGGCTGAACTGCGTACCCCCTCAACAACGCCAGCAGGTAGAGCTAGATTTTGGATGCAGCATTGGTGAGGTTTACGGTCAGTGGCTTGAAGAGATGTTGACTCAAGTTCCAATTAAAGATAACTACTTTTGGAGAGTTTGTCTGTTTGGTGAATATACACCTGCTTGTTGTCCAGAATACTTAAAGCGGGACAACTTTGAAGCTCTCAAAGGAGGTTTAGTCGAGCGCATATCAGTTCACACCAACACTGTTGAGAACTTTGTGAGAGAAAATGATGTAACTATCTCCCATTTTGTCTTGCTCGATCATATGGATTGGTTAAGCAATTATCGGTATCGAGACTTAGAGTCAGAATGGCAAGCAATTGTAGAGAAAATAAATAAACAAGCTCGCATAATTTTTCGTAGTATGTTGTCGGAAGTAGAATATCTCGATGACATTAATGTTCTTGTAAAAGGAGTCCGCCAACCTCTGAAAAATTTAATAACATACAACCAAAAACTGGCTCGAAAACTACATCAGCAAGATAGAACCCATATATACGGTAGCTTTTATATTGCAGATTTAACCATCGCCTGAGTAGCTAGAAAAGAATCGAATATAGTATGTCACTTGCAAATATTTTTGATAATCTAAAAGTAATTTACCATCTTGTTAAACCAAATAAAGGCAAGACTCATCAGGAAAGATTAGAAAATTTTTATAAAGAACAAGCACAATATTATGATGCTTTTCGGAAAACTCTACTAAAAGGAAGAGAAGATTTATTCGAGTCCCTAGTTACCGATGCGGAAGGTATTTGGATTGATATGGGGGGTGGTACTGGAGCTAACTTTGAATGCATAGCCAAACAGCTAAATAAGTTCCAGAAAATTTATATTGTCGATCTATCTACTTCCTTATTAGAAATAGCTCAACAACGGATCGCTAAAAATAAATGGAATAATGTCGAGACTATCGAAAGAGATGTTACTCAATTTGTTCCCTTAGAAGGGGCTGCGGATGTGGTCACATTTTCCTATTCTCTTTCTATGATGGAAAACTGGTTTGAGATAATCGATCGCGCATACCAACTACTCAAACCTGGAGGAGTAATTGGTGTAGTTGATTTCTATGTATCGCGCAAACACCCAGAACCAGATTTTGTTTCTCACTCTTGGTTAACTCGTAACTTTTGGACGATCTGGTTTGCTACAGATAACGTATTTCTGTCTCCAGATCGTTTAGCCTACCTTCACTATCGCTTCGATAAGGTAACTCGTATCGAGAAGATGGCAAAATTATCTTTTCCCCCTGGTTTTAAAGCACCCTATTATTTATTTATTGGTCGCAAAAACTGATTATAAACTATTAATTTAGAGGATATATTATGAAAGATGCCCAAGAATCCAGTTTAACTCTCCCCAAAAAAAACGAAGGGCAAAACTGGGAAGCACTTCTCAATGCTTTTCTCGATTGTCATCAAAATCCCTTGAACCAGTCATTACATCTAATCAGTACACCACTGGGCTTGTGGGCTGTTTTATCTCTCATATCTCTGGGATCGAACTACGCTACTATCGCCATTGGTTCGCTGTATGTCTTGTCCTTATGGGGTAAACTGCCAACTAAAATCTGGATTAAAACGGCAACCGCAATCGTCATACTGGTCTATTTAGCGATCGCCATACATCCTAGCCTTGCGATTGCCTTACTAGCTTTGCCCGTATCTTATGGACTGCAAGAATTAGCGCACTTAATTACAGGAGAGGTTACTTATCAAAGTACTTACATGGGTCAAGACAACTGGTTGTGGCAGTTTTTCGAGCATAATTACTATCTACTCCCCTTGGTACTCGCCCCATTTACGAGCATCAACTTCTCTTTACTTACTTGTTTTGTTGCTCGCGATACAGTTATGGACACTAAGCTGAAGCTGGATCGCGACTTGCAGAATTTGGAAACAATTCGAGATTGGGTTGAGAGCGAACAACCACCAACTACTCACAGTAGCCACTGGTGGCTACATCAAATACCCTTACCAATTAAGGATGCTTGCGATCGAATTGCCCACTCTAAAGCTATCAAACAGATGTTTGAGGTCATATACAACGAGAGTGTCTATACGGTTGAGGTTATTGATGAGATGAACGAGATTTACGTTACTGGCCCCAAACAAGAATTAAACTCTGATGCCGTTTTTTACCTTGCTCACGTCGATGCGCCTTTCCTTTCGGTTTACCCCTTTGCAGCCGTGTTTCGCTGCATGGTAGCTGTAAATCCCAACGAGCGGGTACAGACTCACTTTCCCATGAAAGGAGTTATCTTTGAAGACCCTCAACCCTACACCCTTACCACTGGTGACATCCTCGCTTTTGACTATCTTCGTGAGTTACATTATATTACTTCAACATCTAGTGAAAACGAAGAGCATCCCCCCCGTATCAACCTCAAACTTCATTACTTAGTCTACCCAACCTGGCTGCGTACCTACGGCAAGATTCTGGGTCAACTGGCTAATTGGTACAATATGCAGGGACGTAAAGCTTTCCTGATGACTCTTACCCCCGATACACTCTCTGCTAAGATTTCGGCAGCTTCACTTCTAGCTTGGACAAAGATAGTAGAGTTTACCCACCGCTTTATTGGTGCAACGAATCTCGTCTATACTTTATTACTGGCTGCGATCGCTTTTTTATGGCAAAATGCCACAATTTTCCTGGCTGGCACCAGTTTTATACATTATCTAATCTATATAGGAACTTTCTATTACCGAAAAAAAGTTTCTTACGGCACTTTTCTGCGTAATGCGGTCTTCTTCAAAAGCCTCGCTATGGGTCAGCTACTGTTTTGGTATATCTACTACTTTCAATTCGATCCCATTTCTCTTAGCCTCGTCGTAGTCGGCTACGGTCTGTCTTTTTTAGCTTACTTCAGGCTCGGTTCTCTGCGCACCTATTTTGGTGTCGAGCTAGGCAAAGTTGCTCCCCAGCAAATCGATACTTTTCCCTATGGGACGATTCCACATCCGATGATTGTTGGCAACATTATCGGTCTAATAGGTTTGGAAATGCTCGAACCGCTTCGCGTTGCATTACCGTGGCTTGTTCCTTTACATATTGCATTTTATCTGGTGCATTTAGTGCAAGAGATCTTAGATCTTCATGAAAACACAATAGCTTCTGTGATTCAAAAGAACTAGATGCCCACGTTTATTATCGTCTGGTTAGGACAAGTTGTATCTTTAATTGGCTCCGGACTTACAGGCTTTGTATTAGGGGTTTGGATCTATCAAACTACTGGCTCGGCGACACAGTTTTCCCTGATTTATTTATTTACCGAACTACCCGCTATTTTAGTCGCTCCTGTGGCTGGAGTGATCGCAGATCGCTGGGATAGACGCTGGTTGATGATCCTCAGCGATACAGGTTCGGGACTTAGCACTTTGGCGATCGTTTTAATACTATGGCTGGGTAATTTACAAATCTGGCATATTTATCTAGCAATTGCACTAAGCTCGATTTGTCAGGGATTTCAGTGGCCCGCTTACTATGCTACTCCCACATTACTGGTTGCTAAAAAACATTTTGGTCGCGCTAACGGAATGATTCAGTTAGGTAAAGCAGCAGGACAACTGTTCTCTCCTTTAGTGGCCGGGATTTTAATAAGTAAAATTCAAGTGCCTGGGGTGATTTTAATTGACTTTGCTACTTTCGGTTTAGCTGTGTTGACTCTGCTGGTGATCCGATTTCCCAAACACCACAAGAGTAGCGAGGAAGAGACTAATCCCCCTATTTGGCAAGAAATTAGTTTTGCTTGGAACTACCTTTTAGAGCGTCCTGGTTTACTCATGATACTGACGTTTTTTGTTGTCACTAACTTCACTATTGGTTTAGTTCAGGTTTTGATTACCCCAATGGTGTTAGGTTTTACCAATGCCAAAATCCTCGGTCGAATATTATCCCTTGGTGGTAGTGGCTGGTTATTTGGTGCGATTCTTATGAGTGTTTGGGGAGGACCCAAAAAAAGAATTTATGGAGTCTTTGGTTTCGAGCTACTTCTGGGACTCTCGATTTTAGTAGCAGGACTCAAACCATCATCACTCTTAATTACTATTGCTACTTTTACTTCCTTTTTTAGCATTCCCATAATTATCGGCTGCGCCAATGCTATCAGACAAGTTAAAGTGGCTCCAGAAATGCAAGGTCGCGTATTTGCCATGTGGGGGGCGATAGCTTGGTCTTCATTTCCTCTTGCTTATCTTGTTGCTGGTCCTTTATCTGATTACTTTTTCCAACCTCTACTTATGCAAGGAGGTCTACTGACTAACAACATAGGAAGGTTGATTGGAGTTGGAGCAGGAAGAGGGATTGGTTTACTGTTTATTTTAGTAGGAATATTTATTATTCTAGCTACTATTGTTGCTTATCAATATCCCCGCATTCGCTTAGTAGAAGATGAATTACCCGATGCCTAAATTAATGTACTTTCTGCCATAAAATGACCAAAAAATTTTAGCTTATGTACCCTCGCCAGTTGTTGATTTGCTTGACTGTCCACCATCTTTAGGAATTCTCAGCTATATCAGCTTAGTTGCGGCTACTCATGTTCTCATTCCTATTCAAACTCAATATAAAGCCCTCAAAGGAACTGAACTCTTACTCAAAACTATTGCTCGTGTTAAAGAACGTGCTAATCGCCGTTTAAAGATTGGAGGTATAATCCCCACTTTACATGATAGTCGTACTATTCAAGCCGAAATGAGTAAGAGGCGTTTAGCGGTATTTTCCACAGCCAAAGAGATCTCGTATTGAGTACAGCCGCGATAGGCTCGCAATAGCTTTCTCCAATCCATCTCAGAAAAAGCATAATTCAGTTCAAATTTCTCTAAATAAAGCTTGAAACTGGACTTTAGACTAAATCGCGATCGCGTAGCGCACGCAAAGCGTGACCGTGAGTTGACTAATGCGCTCAGCTTTCGCACGCAAAGCGTGATTGCGAACCTCACTTCTTTTTTATAAACTAAACCGTTCAGTTGTACCGGAGGGGGCGATGCCGATACGCAAGCGCATCGGCATCGGGCCAACTGCTTTTGACTGCGCCCATCGCGAGCTGACTGATGCGATCGCGAGTTGACCAATGCGATCGCGAGTTGACCAATGCGATCGCGAGTTGACCAATGCGATCGGGACTTGAACAATGCGATCGGGACTTGAACAATGCGATCGGGATCAAAGGACGAGATAATAAATAAGATAAAATTGATTACTTATTAACAATCTTGACTA
>JAAUYD010022547.1_pt1 | contig 13954 bp, 9 predicted proteins | sample 7278101 | NCBI WGS metagenome assembly JAAUYD01 (sample SAMN14350128, study PRJNA611818) | marine sediment metagenome | isolation source: surface marine sediment (0.6m) | place: French Polynesia: Moorea | collected 2018-08
CGACCGTGAGTGCCGTCGCCGGCATCAGCTTCGACGTGCTCGAGGGCGAGACGCTGGGCATCGTCGGCGAGTCGGGCTGCGGCAAGTCGACCACGGGCCGGGCGATCATGCAGATCACCGAGCCGACATCAGGGTCGGTCGTCTTCGAGGGCACCGACCTCACGGCCCTCGACCATGGGGCGCTGCGCGAGGCACGCACACGCATCCAGATGATCTTCCAGGACCCGATCTCGTCGCTCAACCCGCGTCGCACCGTCCGCGACAGTGTGCGCGATCCGCTCGACATCTGGCAACGCGGCACCGCCGAGGAACGCGCTGCGCTCGTCGACGACGTGCTCGAGCACGTCGGCATCGACCCCGCGCGAGCGGCCGAGAGCCGCCCGCACCAGTTCTCGGGGGGCCAGTGCCAGCGGATCTCGATCGCCCGATCGCTGGTGCTCGATCCGTCGTTGATCATCTGTGACGAGCCCGTCTCGGCACTCGACGTCAGCGTGCAGGCACAGGTACTCAACCTGCTCGAGGACCTCAAGGCCGAATACGGCCTCACGTTGATCTTCATCGCCCACGACCTCGCCGTCGTCAAGAACATCAGCGACAGGGTCGCCGTGATGTACCTCGGCAAGCTGTGCGAGGTCGCATCGAGCGATGCCCTGTACTCACATCCCGCGCATCCCTACACCAACGTGCTGATCGACTCGATCCCGGTGCCCGACCCCGAGACGCACGTCGCCGGTACCTCGATCACCGGCGAACCGCCGTCGCCGGTCGATCCCCCGTCGGGCTGCCGCTTCCACCCTCGCTGCCCCAACACCGACGAGCTGTGCATGACCACCGAGCCGGTGATGCGAGCGATCGGCGACGACCACTTCGTCGCCTGCCATCATCCGATCGAGACGCGGGTCGAGATCGGTGGCACCGGGTCCTCCGCAGCGACGACCGCTCGCTGATACCGTCGCCTCGATGCCCCGGGCCAGCACCGCCACGACCGCGTGGGTCGCGATCGATGCGCCGAGGTCGCTGCGCGCGACCCTGAGCATCTACCGCAACGGCTTCGGCGACCCGACCACGCGGCTCGACGGGAACTCCTTCCTCCGGGCGACGCTGACCCCTGATGGTCCCGGCACGCTGCGCCTGCGCTGGGCCGACGACCCGGCACCGGTCACCGACGCCGGCCTGACGGCCGATGCATGGGGGCCCGGTGGCGGCTGGCTGCTCGCGTCCGTCGACGCGCTCACCGGCGCCGCCGACGAGGCGATCGCGTTCCCCGACGCGCACCCTGCCGTCGAGCGTGCGCTCCGCGTGCGGCGGGGGACCCGGATCGGCGCCTCGCACGACCTGTATCACCAGTTGCTACCGACGATCATCGCCCAGCGGATCACGGCCGGTGAGGCGATCCGGCAGTGGCAGCGGTTGTGCCGCGAGCTCGGCGAACCCGCGCCGGGTCCGAGCGACGTCGTCGGAGACCTGCTGCTCCCCCCGTCTCCGGCGTCGCTGCACCGTCGCCCGGCGTGGTGGTTCCACCCGCTCGGCATCGAGACGAAGCGTGCACGACCGCTGACCGAGGTCGCTCGCCACGCAGACAAGCTGTGGGAGTGGACCGCCGCCGGAAGCGAGACGGCGGCCGACAAGCTCGGGCTGCTGCAGGGTGTCGGCGTCTGGACGATCGGATCGGTGCTCGGACCGTGCCTCGGCGACCCGGACGCCCTCCCGGTGGGCGACTACCACTTCCCGAACACCGTCGCCTGGGCGCTCGCAGGCGAACCGCGCGCCGACGACGACCGCATGCTCGAGCTGCTCGAGCCGTACCGGGGCCAGCGGGGCCGCGTCCTGTGGGCGCTGATCAGCACGGCCGGCAAGGCGCCGGCATTCGGACCACGCCAGCGGATCCTGCCGATGTCGCGGTGGTGAGAGCCAGGAGCCTGCCGTGTTCCTCGCCGCGTTGACGCCCGACGGTCCGTTCGGGCGGTTCGCCGATGCACTCCTCCTCGCCGAGCTGCCAGGGCTCAGCGAGCCCGACCGCGCCCAGACCGTGCAGTTCGTCTGCCACCGAGCGACGCAGCTCCCCTCACCCCTGCGACTCGGCGTGATCGGGCTCTCGATCCTGCTCGCCTCCCTCCATCGGCTCGTCGACCCGCGCCGGGTCGACGACTTCTTCCGCTCGACCACGCTCCCGCTGATCGGTGAGCTCGCACGGATGGTCCGCTCGCTCGGGTTCGCGTTCGTGTGGGAGACCTGGCCCGACAGCGACCCGGACGGGCAGCGGTCGACGACCGAGGCGTCGCCGTGACCGGCCTGGTCGATGCGGCGCCGCACCACGACTGCGAGGTGCTCGTCGTCGGGTCGGGTGCGGGCGGGGCCACGACGGCGGCGTTGCTCGCCGAGGCGGGCATCGACGTGCTCGTCATCGAGGAAGGCCCCTGGATCGAGCAGGGGTCGGTGGTGCCGTTCTCGCTCGAGCAGATGGACCGCCAGTACCGGTCGGGCGGCCTCACGGTGGCGCTCGGCCGGCCGTCGATCGCCTACACCGAGGGCCGCTGCGCGGGCGGCGGCACCGAGATCAACAGCGGTTTGTACCGCCGGCCCGTCGAGGCCACCCTCGAACGCTGGCGCCGGACGCACGGCGTCGTCGACTTCTCGGACGAGGAGTTCTACGCAGCATGCGACGAGATCGAGGCGGCGCTCTCGGTCGGCCGTGTACCGGGCCGCCACTCCCCCGCAGGCGACCGGCTCCGTCGCGGTGCGGCGGCACTGGGGTGGCAGCACGAGGAGATCCCCCGATGGATGACGTACCCGACGAGCACCGACGCCGTCGCCGGACGACGGGAGAGCATGACCCGGACGTTCCTGCCGAGGGCGTTCGCGGCGGGCGCACGGATGTTGTGCGAGCATCGCGTCGACCGGCTGATCCACGACGGGGACCGTGCGTTCCGGGCCGAGTTGACCCGACCGGACGGCACCCCGGCCACGGTCGACTTCCGCGACGTCATCCTCTGCGCCGGCGCGATCCAGACGCCGGCGCTGTTGCAGCGCTCCGGCCATCGTGGCCTCGTCGGACGTTCGCTGGCCGTCCACCCGACGGTGAAGCTCGCCGCCCGCTTCGACGACGACGTCAACGTGCCCGACCACGTGCCGGTTCACCAGGTCAACGAGTTCGCCCCCGACCTCAGCTTCGGCGGTTCGGCGAGCCACCCCGGGCTCGTGGCCCTCGCCTTGACCGATCACTGGGACCTCATGCGCGGGGCCGTCACCGACTGGCGCCGGATGGCCGTGTACTACGCCGCGATCACCAGCGAGGGTCGCGGACGGGTCACGGCGCTGCCGGGTCTGCGCGACCCGGTAGTCACCTACCGGCTGACCCGCCGCGACCGAGCGCTCCTCGGCAAGGGACTCGCCCGCCTCGCGCTGGTCATGCTCGAGGCCGGTGCCGAGGCCGTGTTCCCCTCGTTCCGCGGCGCTCCGGTCGTCAGGACCCGCTCGGACCTGGCAGATCTGACCGGGCGCTTCGCAGCAGGCACCGCCAGCGTCATGACCGTCCACCTCTGCTCGACGGTGCCGATGGGCTCCGACCGATCGAGGGCCGCCGCCGACAGCCACGGCCGGATCCACGACACTGCCAACGTCTACGTCAACGACGCGTCTTTGCTCCCCGACGCACCGGGCGTGAACCCCCAGGGCTCGGTGATGGCCGTGGCGATGCGCAATGCACGCCGATTCGTCGAGGAGCGGGCGTGACGGCACCCGCGCATCGGCCGGTGCCCGATGCGACCGTCGTCACGGGAGCGAGCGGATGGCTCGGCCGGGCCCTGCTCCACGCACTCGCCGACGAGCAGGGGCCGTGGCATCGATCGACCCACATCACCGCCCTCGTGCGCACGCCCGGTGAGGCGAACGAGCTGGCTGAGCTGGCGTCGCACATCCAGCCGGTGGTCGGTGACGTGACCGACCCGGCGTCGCTCGCGAACCTGTTCGACGGCCTCGCCGGTGACGTGGACGTCATCCACACCGCCGGGCTGATCCATCCGCGTACGGTTCGCGAGCTCTTCGACGTCAACGTCGGCGGCACCCGCGCGGTGCTCGATGCGGCATCTCGAGCCGGCGTCCGGAGGGTCGTGCACGTGTCGTCGAACAGCCCGTTCGGCACCAACCCGCATCCGGGCGATCACTTCCGCAACGACGAGCCGTACGACCCCTACCTGGGCTACGGCCGCTCGAAGATGGAGGCCGAGCTGGCGGTCCTCGAGGCCGTCGCCGACGGTCTGGATGCGGTGATCGTGCGCCCGCCGTGGTTCTACGGCCCGTACCAGCCGCCACGGCAGACGACGTTCTTCGCGATGGTGCGCGGCGGGAATTTCCCCGTGATCGGGGCGGGCGACCAAGCTCGCTCGATGGTGTACGTCGACAATCTCGTCCAGGGCGTCCTGCGAGCCGAGCTGTCGCCGCACGCCGCTGGGAGTGCGTGGTGGATCGCCGACGCCCGGCCCTACCAGGTCATCGAGATCGTCGAGACCGTCGGACGAGCGCTCGCCGACGAGGGGTTCGACGTGCGTCCCAACCGGCTGCGCCTGCCCGAGCTCGCCGCGCGGGCGGCAGAGTCCGCCGATCGGGCCATCCAGCGTCTGGGCCGCTATCAGCAGCAGCTGCACGTGCTCGGCGAGATGCGGCACTCGATCGCCGTCGACATCTCGGCCGCCCGCCGCGAGCTCGGGTACGAGCCCGAGATCGACCTGTACCAAGGGATGAGGCGCAGCGTGCGGTGGTGCGTCCGGGAGGGCCTGCTGCGATGACCCGGAGCCTGGTCACCGGCGGGAGCGGGTACTTCGGCTCGTTGCTCGTCCGACGCCTCCACGCAGACGGTCACGACGTACGGGTGCTCGATCTCGTCGATGCCTCGGACCGGCCGGGCGACGTCGAGTTCGTCGCCGGTGACATCCGCGACCCGTCCGTGGTCGCCGAGGCGGTCGCCGACCGCGACGTCGTGTTCCACAACGTCGCCCAGGTGCCCCTCGCACGCGACGAACGCCTGCTGCGCTCGGTCAACGTCGACGGGACCGACGTGCTGCTCGGGGCTGCCCGGTCGGCTGCGGTGTCCAAGGTCGTCCACACGTCCTCCAGCGCCGTCTTCGGCGTCCCGGAGTCGAACCCCGTGCTGCCGACCACCGTGCCCAGACCACAGGAGGCCTATGGCCACGCCAAGCTCGCTGCGGAATGGGTCTGCCTCGAGGCGGTGGCACGCGGCCTCGACGTGACGATCGTGCGACCCCGGACCGTCCTCGGCCACGGCCGGCTCGGTATCTTCGGCATCTTGTTCGACTGGATCGCCGATGGGGCCGACCCGGTGGTGCTCGGCGATGGCAGGAACCGATACCAGTTCGTGCACGCCGAGGACCTCGCCGACGCGTGCGTCCGCGCCTCGACGTCGGCCGGGCCCGACATCCTCAACATCGGCGCGCCCGACGTCGGCACCATGTTCGACGCCATCGACGCGGTGTGCCGGCATGCCGGCACCGGCGCCACGGTCCGCTCGCTGCCGGCGCGACCCGCTGCGGCGGCCATGCAGCTCACCGCCCGACTCGGATTGACGCCGTTCGCCCCGTACCACTGGCTGATGTACGCCCGCTCGATGTGGTTCGACACGACCCACGCCGAGGAGCGACTCGGCTGGACCCCGCGGTGGACCACGCCCGCCATGTTCGCGCAGAGCTACGACTGGTTCGTCGAGCATCGGGACGCCGCGACGCCGTCACACGCCAGCCGGCACCGGCGCACCGCCCGGCAGGGCGCGCTGGGTGCGCTCAAGCGGGTGAGCCGCTTCCTCCCGCCGGCGCGAGGGCAGCGGCATGGCTGAGCTCCGGGACTCGATGTGGTGGCGGCTCGCCCGCCACGCCCTGCCGGTCTACGTGCTCTCGCGGTTCTGCGTGCTGGCAGGAGCGGCCGTGGTCGCGACCGAGCTGCGCGTCGATGCCAACCTCGCCGACGAGCGACAGCTGCCGCTCGCCGACCCGCACGAGACGACGGTCCGGGCCGCGAACGAGGGCAACGCGCTGCGGCCGATGCTCGACGTGCTCACCTCGTGGGACGGCCTCTGGTACATGGACATCGTCCGCAACGGCTACCCCGAGACCATTCCACCCGACGTGACCTACCACGTCGACGAGGCGAGGGCGGCGTTCTTCCCGCTGTTCCCGCTGCTCGGCAGGGGGTTCGACCGCGTCCTTCCGGGGGGCGACTCGTTCGCCGTGCTGACCATGAACGCGATCCTCGGCTTCATTGCGGTCGTGCTGATCGGGATGATCGCGTACCGCGTCTACGGCGAGCGGGTGAGCCGCACCAGCGTCACGCTCGCCGCGCTGTTCCCCGGCAGCTTCGTGCTGTCGTTCGCGTACAGCGAGGCGCTGATGATCATGCTGTCGGCAGCATGCCTGCTGATGCTGCTCGACCGCGAGTGGGTGGCGGCAGGTGTCTTCGCGGCGCTCGCGACGGCCACGCGTCCCAACGGCCTCGCGCTCGTGGTCGCCTGCGCTGTCGCCGCCTTCATCGCCGTGCGCGAGGAGCGTGATTGGAGCTCGGTGTCGTCGGTCCTCCTCGCGCCGATCGGGTTCATCACGTTCCAGGTGTGGCTCGGTCAGCACACCGGCGAGACCGGCGCCTGGTTCCGCGTCCAGCGCGAGGCCTGGGACGAGGGCGCCAGCTTCGGCTGGACGGCACTCCGCAACACCGCCGAGGCGGTGACCCAGCCGTTGACGTCACCGACGGACACCATCACCGCGGTGACCGTGGTCGCCACCGTCACCCTCCTCGTGCTGTCCTGGCGGGCTCGCCTGCCGTGGACGCTCACGCTGTTCTCGTGGGCCGTCGTCGCGCTGATGGTCGCACCGGCCACCGTCACCGCCCGGCCCCGGTTCCTCTTCACGGCGTTCCCCCTCCTAATCGGGGCGGCGCGCTGGTACGAGGACCGGCGACGGACCGACGAGACCGTGTGGCCGCTGACGATGGCGGCATGCGGGACCGGCTTGACCGCACTCACCGGGCTGTACGGCGTCTTCGGCGCGATCCCGTGAGCAGCAAGGTCGTGACGACGCTGCGGCGTCCGACGACCGGCGTCGTCGCCCTCCTGGCGACTCTGGCGTATCTGCCGGCACTCACGGCTGCGCCGGGCAAGATGCCGGCCGACAGCAAGCTCTACCTCTACCTCGACCCTGGTCGGTTCCTCGGCGATGCGGCATCGACCTTCGACGCCCGCCAGTTCGCGGGCTGGGTCCCCCACCAGCACATCAGCTACCTCTGGCCCGCCGGACCGTGGTTCTGGTTCTTCGAGACGATCGGTGTGCCCGATTGGATCGCACATCGTCTGTGGATCGGTTCGCTGATGCTCGCAGCCGGTCTCGGCGTTCGGTGGTGCAGCCGGATCCTCGAGCTGTCGCCGGTCGCCGCGGCGACTGCGGCCGTGGTGTACCAGCTCTCGCTCTACGTGCTGCCCTACGTGTCGCGTACGTCGGTCATGCTGCTCCCGTGGGCCGGCCTCGGTTGGATCGTCGCCCTCACCGTCCGGGCGAGCCGTCGACGATCCTGGGCGGACCCTGCCCTCATCGCGCTGGTCGTGCTGACCGTGGGCGCGGTCAACGCCACCGCCCTGGCGATGATCGTGCCGGCCCCGGTGCTCTGGCTGCTGCACGAGACGTGGCGTCGTGCCCTGCCGTGGCGCGACGCGATCGTCGTCGCCACGCGGACCGGCCTGCTGTCACTGGGCGTGTCGGCCTGGTGGGTCGTCATGCTGATCGTCCAGGGCCGCGACGGGGTCGACGTGCTCCCCTACTCCGAGTCGCTCGCCGACGTGTCGCTGACCGCAACGTCGACCGAGGTCTGGCGCAGCCTCGGGTACTGGCTGTTCTACGTCCGCGACCCGGCTGCAGCGACGACGACCGAGTCGTTGCGATACCTGACCTCGACGCCGGCGATCGTCGTCAGCTTCGCCCTTCCGATCTGCTGCCTGATTGCGCTGGTGTTCGTCCGCTGGCCGCATCGGAGGTTCGCCGGACTGCTCGTCGTGACCGGTGCGATGCTGGCGGTGGGCGTCCACCCCGTCGACGATCGATCCCCACTCATGCGCGTGCTGGCCGGCAGCGACGACGCCGGCCTCGCCCTGGCGCTGCGGAGCAGCACGCGCGCCATCCCGGTGATGATGCTGGGCCTCGCCCTCGCGGCCGGAGCGCTGGTCACCGCTGTGCGCCGGCTCGAGCTGCGAGGCGTCGCCGCCGACCGGCTGGCAGCCGCGGCGATCGGCGCGCTGGCGCTCGTCAACGTACCGGGCCTGTGGACCGGCGCATGGGTCGATCCAGCGCTCGAGCGCGAGGAGCACCCGCCCGACGCGTGGCTCGACGCCGCAGCCGAGCTCGATGCCAGCGGATCCGCCGGCCGCGTCCTGCAAGTGCCCGGCGCCGAGTTCGGTGCGTTCCGGTGGGGCTACACGGTCGACCAGCCGCTGCCGGGTCTCACCGAGAAGCCGCTGATCACGCGCGACCTGCTCCCGCTCGGGTCCCCGGGGGCGATGGACCTGCTCTACGCCCTCGACGACCGCATCCAGGACAACACCCTCGAGGCCGAGTCGATCGCGCCGGTCGCGCGGCTGCTCGGCGCCGACACGGTCTGGGTCACCGGCGACGCTGCGTTCGACCGCTTCCGAACGGCCCGCCCCGCGGTCGTGGCGGACGCACTCGCCGCTGCGCCCGGCCTCGAGCGTGCGACGCCGTTCGGCGACGCGACCGTCAATCGGCCCGATGTCGCGATGACCGACGAGCGCTCGCTCGCCGACCAACGGGTCGGCACGCCCCTGGCGCCGGTGATCCTCCACCGGGTCGAGCAACCCGGCGCCGTCGTCAGAGCGAGGCCGTCGAGCGTGATCGTGTCCGGGAGCGGTGCGGGCCTGGTCGACGCGGCGGCATCCGGCGTGCTGACGGACGACGCGGCCGTGAGGTACAGCGCGTCGATCGACGAGAGCGAGCTCGACGCCGCCCTGGCCGAAGCCGGCCACCTCGTCGTCACCGACACGAATCGCGACCGCGCCCGGCACTGGCGCGGCTCGCAGGACACCCACGGCTTCACCGAATCGGCAGGCCGTGGCAGCGACGTGCTGCGCGAGGTGCCGTCCGACCAGCGCCTCCCCGTGTTCACCGACGAGACGGCAGCGTCGCAGACCGTCTCGCAACAGGAGGGGCCGGTCCGCGCGTCCGCATCGTCGTACGGCGAGCCGTTCGCGTACCTGCCCGAACACCGGCCCGTGATGGCGATCGACGGGGATTCGACCACCTCGTGGCTCGTCGGCGAGCACGGCGACCCGATCGGCGAGTTCATCCGGCTGACGTTCGAGCAACCCGAAGCGCCAAGGCATCTCCGACTCCTCCAGCCGGACGCTCCCCGTCGCATCACCGCCGTGACCGTGATCGCGCGGGACGCCGACGGCTCGGAGACGACGACGACGGCGTCGCTCGACGACCGCTCGGTCGTGGCCCCCGGGCAGACCGTCGAGCTGCCGCCGGACACCCGTGACGTCGACGTCGTGATCGACGCCGTGGGCGGCGGCTCACCCGGGACCGCCGGCGCCGTGGCCGCCGTCGGCTTCGCGGAGATGCTCCACGGCGTGGCACCCACGGTCGAGGTGATCCGGCCACCACACGACGCACTCGCCCGTCTCGGCGGCGACGTCGACCTGACACTCGTCCTGACCCGCCTCCGGGCCGACCCGATGGATCGGTGGCGCGACGACCCCGAGCCCGACCTGATCCGCGCGTTCGAGCTCGGCGACGCACGATCGTTCCAGGCCGACGTGACGGTCAGGATCGACCCGCGCGCCTCCGACGAGTCCCTGGCACGACTGTTCGGCTGGCCGGCGGTCGCCACGAGCCGTCTGACAGGCTCCATTCGGAGCGCGGGCGTGTCCGCGGTCGACGGTGCCCTCGACACCGCCTGGGTCACGGCGTTCGACTCGGCGGTCGGCTCGACGCTGAGCGTCGAGGGGGTCGCCGAGCCGGTGACCCAGCTCACGGTCCACCCCGCGGTGGGCGAGTTCAGTGCCCTCCGGCAGCTCGTCGTCGCGGCCGGTGACGATCGGCGGACCCTCGACATGCCGGCGGGCGGCACCGAGGCAGCGACGTTCGTGCTCGAGCCCCCGCTGCCGGCCGGACCCCTCGACATCACCATCACCGAGATCGAGCCGGCGACGACGATCGACCGCCGCTTCGGCGACCGCGTCGAACTGCCCGCGGCGATCGCCGAGATCGAGATCCCGGGGCTCGAACCGTCCGCGCCCGTCGGCGCGACGCCCGTCGACGTGCCGTGCACGCCACTCCTCGCGATCGACGACGTCGTCGTCGAGGCCTCGCTCGTCGCATCGGACCCGGGCTGGTCGGACGGACGCGCCTTGACGGCCGAGGTCTGCAGCGGGGCGATCGGGCTCGACGCCGGCGAACACACCGTCCACGGAGGATCCGCGCCGGCACCGTTCGTCGTCGACCGGGTCACGCTGCGCGGCGAGGCGGCGGGCCGGACCGGCATAGACCGAGCACCGAACGCCACCCAGGTCGACGCAGGTCGATTCGATCGATCGATCGAGGTGTCGAACTGCGACGACGGTTGCTGGCTCGTGCTCGGCGAGGGCTACTCGACCCGATGGCGAGCACGGCTCGGCGACGTCGACCTCGGCGACCCGACGATGGTCGACGGTGGCTTCAACGGCTGGTGGATCGAACCGGGGCGTGGGACGCGGACGGTCACCGCGCGGTGGACGTCCCAGGGCCAGCTCGACGCGGCGATCGCCGTCTCCGCTGCGTCCGCGCTGCTCGCGCTGGGCCTCCTCGTTCGGAGCCGATTCCGCCCGGCGCCGGTCCGAACGCACCGCGACGCGGTGCCGGCGCTCGACGACCTCGGTGGCCCGACCGGGAACCGCCTCGTCTCGGTTGCGGCGTGGGTGATCCTGCCGGTCGTCCTGATCGGGCCGGTGTGGGGTGTCTGGGGCGCGCTCGCCGGTGCGGCCGGCGCCTTGACGCGACGACGGCGGCTCGGCGAGCTGGTCGCGCTGGCCGCGGTCGTGACCCTGGGCGCTGCGGTCACCGTCATCGAACGGCGGAACGCTCCGTTCCCGAACGGCGGCTGGCCTGCCGAGTTCGAACACCTCCACGGCATCGGCATGTTCGCGATCGTGGCGCTCCTGGTCGGCGTCGTCACCGAGCAGGAGCAGGCCGATCGTGCAGCACCTGTCGACGATCCGGGCGCCTCCGGATCGGAGCGCGACCCGGTGTGAACCGCTCGGTAACCTCGACCGCTGTGGAGCGGCCGCACCGCCTCCGGCCGGGCCTGCTCACCGGCGGCATCGCCTCGCTCCCGCTGCTCATCACCGCCGTCGTGTTGCTGTGGCGGCCGTGGGTGCCGGTGCTCGACATGGTGATGACCGAGCTGCGGCTGCGCGACGTCGCCGGCCGCCACACACCTCTCGTGGGCCTGCCGGGCCGGATCGGCACGTTTCCCGACCAGGGCAGCCACCCCGGACCCGCATCGTTCTACCTGCTCGCGCCGTTCTACTGGCTCTCGGGTTCCCGGGCCTGGGGTATGCAGCTCGGCAGCGTCGTCATCAACACCGCCGCCGTGGTCGGCGTCGCGATGATGGGCGCTCGCCGGTTCGGGCACGTCGGCGCGGTGATGACGGCTCTGCTCATGGCGGTCGCCGTCCGCGGGTACGGACTCGACGTGCTCACCCACCCGTGGAACCCGTACTTCCCGCTCCTGATCTGGGCCGCGGTGCTCATCGCGACGTGGCTCGTCCTGATCGGCGAGGAGTGGTTGCTGCTCGTCGTCGTCGTCGGCGGGAGCATCGCAGCGCAGACCCACGTGCCCTACCTCTCGCTGGCGATCGCACTCAACGTGCTCGGGTTCGGCGCGCTCCTGTGGCAGCTGGTCACCGAACGTCGGTACGGCGAGGCGGGGCCGGTGCGACCGTTGCAGTGGGCGTTCGGCATCGGCGTCGCGCTCTGGACACCTCCCCTCTACGAACAGCTCACGCGTGACGACGGCAACGTCAGCAAGCTCGTCCGCCACTTCGCCACCGATCAGCCCGACGAGGCGATCGGCCTCGGATCCGCCTTCCGTCTGGTGTCGCAGCACTTCGACCTCGTCTCGATCGCGGTCGATCTCGTCGGACGCGACGACGCCTTCGTCCACCGCGCCGACCAGAGCGGATCGACCAGCGCGGTGGGTGTCATCGTGCTCGCCACCTGGCTGGTTGCGATCGGCTACGCCGTGCACAGGCGCGAACGTGAGCTCGTCGCGCTCCATGCGGTCGCCGCGTTGTCGATCGTGGTCGGCTGGTTCTCGATCTCCCGCATCTTCGGCAAGGTCTGGTTCTACCTCAGCCTGTGGATGTCGACCTCGGTGCTGCTCGTCTGCGTCGCGCTCGCATGGACGGGGTGGCTGCTGCTCTCGCCGCGCTCCGAGGTCGCCCTCGCTCGCATCCGGCTGCGCGTGCTCGGGTTCGCCGTGCTGGCGGTGTCATTCCTCTCCGGGCTGGCGATCATCGACCACGAGGTGCCCGAGGTCGGGCTCTCCGAGGACGTGCGGGTGGTGATGCCCGACGTCGCCGAGGCGCTCACGTCGGGCATCGGCTCGGCTCCGGGTCGTGACGGTCGGTACCTCGTCGTGTGGGAGGAGTCGGTCATCCCCGGCTCGCAGGGGTTCGCGCTGCTGAACGAGCTGGAGCGACGCGGTTTCGACGTCGGCGTCGACGAACGGTGGCGCGTGCCGGCCACACCGCACCGCGTGCTCGGGCCCGGCGAGGCCGACGCCGAGGTGCATCTCGCGACGGGCGCATGGATCGACGAGTGGCGCGCCCGGCCCGGGTTCGTCGAGATCGTCGAGTACGACGACAGGTCGGCGGCCGAACGGGCGCGGTTCGCCACACTCGAGCGCCGTGTGATCGACCGCCTGGAGCAGCTCGGCCGCGACGACCTGCGGCCGTTCATCGACCGCAACCTCTTCGCAGCGTCGCTCGATCCCGACCTGCCGCAGGACGTGATCGACGATTTGAGCGAGATGCTGCTGCTCGGCGAGCCGGTGGCGGTGTTCGTGGCGCCGGCCGGCACCTCGCTCTGAACCGGCCGGATCAGCACCGGCCAGCGCGATCAGCGGCGACGACGGAGCCGGTCGGCGAGACCCCAGCGCGTCACCAGCAACATCGACTCGACGATGATGCGGCCCGACATCTTCGACGTCCCGTGGGTTCTGTCGCGGAACACGATCGGCGTCTCCTCGATGCGGTACCCCTTGCGCGTCAGCCGCCGGACGAGCTCGGTCAGGAACGCATACCCCTCGGCACCGGTGGTCGACGGTGAGATCCCTCGGAGGGCCTCGGCCCGGTAGGCCCGGAAGCCCGACGTGCAGTCGCGGACCTCGAGCCGCAGCAACGTGCGCGTGTAGGCGTTCCCCCACTTCGAGAGCAGCTGTCGCCGGATCGGCCAGTCGGTCGTACCGCCACCGGTGACGTAGCGGGAACCGACCACGGCGTCGGCGCCACCCTCGAGGAGGCGGAGCATCGACGGGAGCACGGCCGGGTCGTGCGAGAGGTCGGCGTCCATCGACACGATGACGTCGTACCCGGCGTCGAGCACGTGCTCGAAGCCCGCCCTGTAGGCGCTGCCGAGCCCGTTCTTGGCCGCACGCCGGAGCACGTCGACGCCGCCGAGACGCTCACCGACCGCCAGGGCCAGGTCGGCGGTGCCGTCGGGGCTGTTGTCGTCGACGACGAGGACGTCGAGCTCGCACGGCACGGCTCGGACGGCCTCGAGGAAGGGCTGGATGTTGTCACGCTCGTTGTAGGTCGGGAGCACGATGACGGGACGCACAGGCGGGGGACGCTAGCGCCCGGGCCGCTGCGCGTGCACGACCTCGTCGTGCAGGCACCTGGTCACGCCGA
>JAAUYD010145773.1_pt1 | contig 13950 bp, 8 predicted proteins | sample 7278101 | NCBI WGS metagenome assembly JAAUYD01 (sample SAMN14350128, study PRJNA611818) | marine sediment metagenome | isolation source: surface marine sediment (0.6m) | place: French Polynesia: Moorea | collected 2018-08
GACTGCTGCCTCCCGTAGGTGTCTGGACCGTGTCTCAGTTCCAGTGTGGCTGATCATCCTCTCAGACCAGCTACCCATCGTAGCCTTGGTAGGCCGTTACCCCACCAACAAGCTAATGGGACGCGGGCTCATCCATGGGCGATAGCATCCAAGGAGAGGCCATCTTTTCCCACGTTGCCGTGGGCTTATCCGGTATTAGCTCCAGTTTCCCGGAGTTATCCCAGACCCTTGGGTAGATAACCCACGCGTTACTCACCCGTGCGCCGCTCTACTCGCCACCCGAAGGTGACTTTCTCGCACGACTTGCATGTCTTAAGCACGCCGCCAGCGTTCGTTCTGAGCCAGGATCAAACTCTCCAGTTTGAATCGTGGCAAGAGACACCAGGTAGACCCGGCGTCTCGAGCTGACTGTTTGGCAGTGTTAGGCCGAGGTCGCGAACGACCCGGCGACACCACCGGAATCAGGTAGTAAAGGGTTCCCGTCACTGTCTGGACGAGGCACCTGAAATGGCCTCGTCACAGACCGCACGACATTCGGTTTTCAAAGACCAAGCAAAGCCATTGGAGCCTGTCCGGGGCTCCGCAGACACTCCTCCCAACCGGGGGTCCCTCTCTATGAAAGCAGAGGAACGGTGGGGAGGCTCTTGGAAAGAAGTGGCCGGGACGTGAACGCTGCCGACCGCAGCGGGAGTGGGAAATTACGAGTAGGAGTTGCGTACGTCAAGCCCGGAGAGGCCGCGAGAGCGCAGAAAAAGCACCCGACCAGATCCCCCGCGGGGGTCTTCGGGCCACCCCTTCAGGTGGGCTGGGTGACCTGGATCCGGGCGAGCTTCCGCTTCCCGACCCTAACTAGGTAGGAGCCCGGGGCCAGGCGCAGGCTGGCGTCCCGGACCCGCTCATCGTCGAGTCGCACTCCCCCCTGGGCCACCAGGCGTCGCGCCTCGCTGTTGCTGGCCGCAAAGCCCAGCCGGGTCACGGCGTCCAGCAGGCCGAGCCCGTCTCCGTCGGCCGCGAGCTCGTGCTCGGGGACCTCCTCCGGCAGCGCCCGATCGCGCACCACCCGCTGGAAGTGGTCGGCCGCGCCGCTCGCCGCCTCGGCTCCGTGGAAGCGCTCGACCAGCCGCCGCGCCAGCTCCTGCTTCAGGGCGAGCGGGTCGCCGCCACCGGCCGAGACCTCCTTCGTACGATCCGAGAGATCGTCCCAGCGACCGAAGCCGAGCACGCCCAGCCAGTCGACCATCAGCGGATCCGAGACGCTCATGCAGCGCCCGTACATCTCTTCGGGTGCGTCGGTGATCCCGATCGTGTTGCCGAGGCTCTTCGACATCTTCTCCTTGCCGTCGAGCCCGACCAGGAGCGGGTGGGTGAGCACGGCCTGGGGCTCCTGGCCGTAGTCTCGCTGGATCTCCCTTCCGACGAGGAGGTTGAAGGTCTGGTCCGTGCCCCCGAGCTCGACGTCGGCCTCGAGGGCGACGGAGTCGTAGGCCTGGACCAGCGGGTACAGGAACTCGTGGACGGAGATGGACTCGCCCGCCGCGTAGCGCTTGGCGAAGTCGTCGCGCTCGAGCATGCGGGCCACCGTGTAGCGCGAGCACAGGCGCACGAAGTCCTGGGGCGCCATGTCGTTCATCCACTCGCTGTTGTACCGGACCTCGCCCCGGCCCGTGTCGAGGATCTTCCCGACCTGCTCGACGTAGGTCGCGGCGTTGGCCTCGATCTGCTCGCGCGAGAGCGGCGGACGGGTCTTCTTGCGCCCGGTCGGATCGCCGATCGACGCCGTGAAGTCGCCGATCAGGAAGATGGGGACGTGGCCGAGCTCCTGGAAGACGCGCAGCTTCTCGAGCGTGACCGTGTGGCCGAGGTGGAGATCGGGCGCCGAAGGATCCATGCCGAGCTTGACCCGGAGGGGGCGCCCTCGGGACAGGCTCCTTCGGAGCTTCGCGCGCAGCTCGTCCTCGCCCACGAACGCCTCGCAGCCCGCGCGGATCCGCTCGATCTGTGCGTCGACCTCGTTCTCGAGAGCGGGGTCGCCGCTCACTTCGCTACCCAATGGAGCCCTTCCTCGCTGAGCAGTGCGTGCATCCGTCGGTCCCGAGCCTCCATCGGGACCTCGTCCACGCACTGGAATGCGTAGCCGAGGCCCACGAAGATGACGCCTTCGGGCGCGGCGTCGAGGGCCCGGTCGTAGTGCCCGCCGCCGCGGCCGAGCCGGCCGCCCCGGCGATCGAAGGCCAGGCCGGGCACCAGCACCACGTCGCCCGGCTCGAGCGGTACGGCCGGGAGCCCGGCCGGGGGCGTCCGGATGCCGAAGCGGGCGGGCACCAGGGCCTCGGGGCGACAAGGCACGAAGGCCATGTCCCGGCCCTCGACCCGGGGCCACAAGAGGGTGCGACCCTCGCGCACCGCCCAGGCCGCCAGGGCTTCGGTCGGAAGCTCGTCCGGGGTCGACGCGTGGAGTGCGTAGCGCGGGGCGCCGGCCAGCCGGCCCTCTGCGGCGAGCGCGCGGCACGCCTCCCGACCCGAGCGCTCGGCCGAGGCGGCGTCGACCTCGGCCCGGCGGCGCATCATCTGCTCGCGCAGCCCTCGCTTGGCCTGCGCGGCGTCGGCCTCGCTCAGGTGGCGGCCGGGGCATCGGCCCCGAGCGCCGACTCGAGCGTGGAGATCAGGTCCTCCACCCGCTGGTCGTCGAGAACCCCGAATCCCGGAGTCGGCTCCCGGGCGGCGATCAGCTGGACCGCCAGGCTGAGGCAGGCCCGCAGGGCCACCTCGGCCGTGTCCACCGTTCCGCTGCGCCCGCGAATCCGCTCGAGGGTCTCTTCGGCGAGAGCCGCGGCGTCGCGAAGCGCCTGCTCTCCTCCTTCGGCCCGCACCCGGAAGGTGTGGCCGTGGATCGAGACCTCGACGAAGGGGCGGTCGCCCAAACGCTACCCGCTGGCCTCGTCGCCGACGATGCCGTCCAGCTGGGTCAGCAGGTCGTCGACGCGCTTGCCGACGTCCTGACGCAGCTGGTTGGCCTGGCGCAGCTCCTCCTCGAGCTCGCGCACGCGGTGCTCGCGCGCGTCGAGCTCCGCCCGCAGCGCGTTGCGCTCCTCGCCGAGCGCCTCGAAGCGCGTCACCAGCGAGCGGACCAGACTCTCGAGACGGGCGAAGCGATCGAGCTCGTCGCCCGACGCGTCCTCGAGCGTCTCGACCGGCTCGACCGGCTCGACCGATTGCGCGGTCCACTGGGTTTCCGTCGACGGAGACTGCGAGCCGGCCATGACACCCCCTCGTCACACTCGTCCCGAAGCTACCGGGCGGGGTGGAAAGCCGTCAAGCGGATTCGGAGGAATTCGCCGCTTTCGGAGCTACACGTACGAGTTTCGCGACTGCAGCTGGGAGTCACCCTCGAGGTACGCGTCGACGGCGCGGGCCGCCTCGCGGCCTTCCCACTGGGCCCACACGACGAGCGACTGACCGCGCCGCGCGTCCCCGGCCACGAACACACCGGGCTCGCTGGTGGCGAAGTCGCGCGTGTTGGCCAGCACGTTGCCGCGTCCGTCCTTCTCGACCCCGAGATCGTCCACGAGGCCGGTGTGGATGGGATGCACGAAGCCCATGGCGAGGAGCAAGAGGTCCGCGGGCAGCTCGAACTCACTGCCCGGCACCTCCTTCATGGTCGGCATCAGCGGCCGCTCCAGGCGATCCCGCTCGAACTCGACGCGGACGCCGTGCAGGGTCGTGAGCCGCCCGTTCTCACCCGAGAGCCGCTTGGTCATCATGGCGTAGTGGCGCTCGCCGCCCTCGGCGTGGGAGCTCGACACGTTGAAGTAGTACTTCTTGGACAGCGGCCAGGGCTCCGAGGTGTGGCGGCCCTCGGGGGGCTGAGGAAGCAGCTCGAGAGAGGTCACCGAGGCGGCCCCCTGGCGGTGGCTGGTCCCGATGCAGTCGGAGCCGGTGTCGCCGCCTCCCAGGATCACCACGTGCTTGCCCGTGGCCAGGATGTCGGCGGCCGGGTCGAGCGAGTCGCCCGCCACGCGACGGTTCTGCTGGGGCAGGAAGTCCATCGCGAAGTGCACGCCCTCGAGCTCCCGCCCGGGCACGTCGAGGTCGCGAGGCTGCTCCGAGCCCATGCACAGGAGCACCGCGTCGAAGCTCTTGCGCAGCTCGGCGACGGAGAGGTCGACGCCCACGTTCACGCCGGTCTGGAAGAGGACCCCCTCCTCGCGCATCTGCTCGAGGCGCCGGTCGATCACGGGCTTCTCGAGCTTGAAGTCGGGGATGCCGTAGCGGAGCAGGCCGCCGATCCGATCGCTCTTCTCGAAGACCGTGACCGTGTGGCCCGCGCGGCTCAGCTGCTGGGCGGCCGAGAGCCCGGCCGGGCCCGAGCCGATCACCGCCACCGAGCGGCCGCTGCGCTGCTTCGGCTTGACCGGGCGGATCCAGCCCTCCTCCCAGCCGCGGCGCACGATCTCCCACTCGACCTGCTTGATCGTGACCGGATCCTGGTTGATCCCGAGCACGCACGCCTGCTCGCAGGGCGCGGGGCACACGAGGCCCGTGAACTCCGGGAAGTTGTTGGTGGAGTGGAGGCGCAAGAGCGCATCCTCCCACTTGTCCCGGTACACCAGATCGTTGAAGTCGGGGATCACGTTGCCGAGCGGGCAGCCGTCGTTGCAGAAGGGGATCCCGCAGTCCATGCAGCGCGACGCCTGGGTCTTCGTCTTCTCGCGCGGGAAGTCCTCCTGCACGATCCGATAGTCCTGCTTGCGCTCCTCGACGTCGCGATAGCTGGTGCTCTCGCGCCCGTGCTTCAGGAAGCCTCGAACGTCACCCATTGCCGCTCTCCGAGGCGAGGCGATCCGCCAGCGCCCGCTTGTAGTCCTTGGGGAACACCTTCACGAACTTGGGAGCGAAGGTGTCCCACTTGCGCAGGATCTCGTCCGCCTTGGCGCTCCGCGTGTACTTGAAGTGGTTGCGGACCATGCGCTGGAGCGTCTCGAGATCCTCGGCGTCCATCGGGTCGAGGTCGATCGTCTCCGGGTTGACCCGGCCCGAGAAGCCGCCGTCCTCGTCGAGTACGTACGCGATGCCACCGCTCATGCCCGCGCCGAAGTTGCGCCCGGTCTTGCCGAGCACCACGGCGCATCCGCCCGTCATGTACTCGCAGCCGTGCTCGCCCACGCCTTCGACCACCGTGTGCGCCCCGCTGTTGCGCACGCAGAAGCGCTCGCCGGCGACGCCCTGGAAGTACGCCTCGCCACTGGTGGCGCCGTAGAGCACGACGTTCCCGGTGATGATGTTGGCGGCCGGATCGTAGGTCGCCGCTTCGGGCACCCGTACGACGATGCGTGCGCCCGACAGCCCCTTGCCGCAGTAGTCGTTGGTGTCGCCGTCCACCTCGATCGTCATGCCACGCGGGCAGAAGGCGCCCAGGCTCTGGCCGGCGCTGCCGCGGAGCTTGATCTTGATCGTGTCGTCCGGAAGCCCGTCGGCTCCGTGGGCCAGGGAGACCTCCGAACCGAGGATCGTGCCCACGGTGCGGTCGATGTTCTTCGTGTCGAGCGAGATCTCGACGGGCTCGCCTCGATCGAGGGCCGGCGCGGCCCGCTTCAGGAGCTCCTGGTCCACCACCGACTCGAGCTCGGTGGCCAGCGTCTGGGAGCCCGTGTTGTGGAGATCGTGGGGCACGTCCGGCCGGTGGAAGAGGCTCGAGAAGTCGAGGCCCTTGCGCTTCCAATGGCTCTCGGCGCGGCTCACGTCGAGGTACTCGACGTGCCCGATCATCTCGTCGAGCTTGTGGAAGCCGAGCTCGGCCATGATCTCGCGCGTCTCTTCGGCGACCCACAGCAGGTACTGCACCACGCTGTCCGGCGTCCCGGCGAAGCGCTCGCGCAGCACCGGGTCCTGGGTGGCGATGCCGACCGGGCAGGTGTTGAGGTGGCACACGCGCATCAGGATGCAGCCCATGGCGACGAGCGGTGCCGTCGAGAAGCCGAACTCGTCCGCACCGAGCAACGCAGCGATCGCGACGTCGCGCCCCGTCTTGAGGCCGCCGTCGGTCTGCACGCGGATGCGGCCGCGCAGGTCGTTCAGCACGAGGGTCTGCTGGGTCTCGGCGAGGCCGATCTCCCAGGGCAGGCCCGCGTACTTGATCGAGGCCTGGGGCGAGGCACCGGTGCCGCCATCCATGCCGCTGATGAGCACGCCGTCGGCCTTGCCCTTCGAGACGCCGGCGGCGATGGTGCCGACGCCGGTCACCGAAACCAGCTTGACCGAGACCCGGGCCCGCCGGTTGGCGTTCTTCAGGTCGTAGATCAGCTGGGCCAGATCCTCGATGGAGTAGATGTCGTGGTGGGGCGGCGGCGAGATGAGGCCCACGCCCGGCGTCGAGTGGCGCACCTTGGCGATGGTCTCGTTCACCTTGTGGCCCGGCAGCTCGCCCCCCTCTCCGGGCTTGGCGCCCTGGGCCACCTTGATCTGCATCTCGTCGGAGTTGACCAGATACCAGCTGGTGACGCCGAAGCGGCCCGACGCCACCTGCTTGATCGCGCTGCGGCGCAGGTCGCCGTTCTCGTCGGGGGTGAAGCGATCCGGATCCTCGCCGCCCTCGCCGGTGTTGCTCTTGCCGCCGAGGCGGTTCATGGCGATGGCGAGGGTCTGGTGCGCCTCGAGGGAGATCGAGCCGTAGCTCATGGCTCCGGTGCAGAAGCGCTTGACGATCTCCGTCGCCGGCTCGACCTGGTCGAGGGGGATCGGGTTGCGCTCGCCGGTCTTGAAGCGGAAGAGCGCCCGCAGCGTGGCCGCCGCCTCGGGGCTGCCGTCGGCCGCGCTCGAGAACTTCTTGTAGTCCTCGTAGCTGCCGTTCCGCAGGGCGATCTGCAGGTTCGAGACGGTGTCGGGGTTGAAGGTGTGGATCTCGCCGCGCGCGCGCCACTGGTACAGGCCGCCCGGATCGAGCTCGGGATAGACGTAGTCTTCTCCGGGGAAGGCGCGCGCGTGCCGTTCACCCGCCTCGCGGGCCAGCACGTCGAAGCCCACGCCCGAGACCCGGGAGGCCGTCCCGCGGAAGCAGCGTTCGACCAGATCGGAGTCGAGCCCGACGGCCTCGAAGATCTGCGCGCCGCGGTAGCTCTGCAGGGTCGAGATGCCCATCTTGGCGAAGGTCTTCAGCAGACCCTTGTCGTTCGCCTTCACGAAGTTGGTGCGGGCCGTGGCCGCGTCGAGCCCCTCGCTGGTGTAGGTGCCGTCCTCGACGATCTCGTCGATGGTCTGGAACGCCAGGTAGGGGTTGATCGCCGCCGCGCCGTACCCGATCAGCAGCGCCATGTGCGCCACCTCGCGGGCCTCGCCCGTCTCGCAGACCAGGGCGCAGCGCGTCCGCAGCGTCTGACGGATCAGGTGATGGTGCACGGCGCCCGTGGCCAGCAGCATGGGGACCGGCGCCTGATCCGGACCCACCTCGCGGTCCGACAGGATCAGGATGTTGGCGCCCTCGCGGACGGCCTGGTCGGCCTCGGCACAGATGCGATCGAGCGCCGCCTCGAGACCCTCTCCGCCCTCGGCGACCTTGAACACGCACGAGAGCGTGCGCGCGTCGAAGCCGTCGAGGTCGACCTGGCGCAGGCGCTCGAGCTCCTCGTCGGTGATCACCGGGTGCTCGACGCGGATCATCCGCGCGTTGCCCTCGCTCTCCTCGAGCAGGTTGCCCTCCGCACCCACCGGCGAGTAGAGCGCCATCACCGGGCGCTCGTTGATCGAGTCCATCGCCGGGTTCGACACCTGGGCGAAGCGCTGCTTGAAGTAGCGGTAGAGCATCTGCGGCCGCTCGGAGAGACAGGCCAGCGCCGCGTCCTCGCCCATCGAGCCGATGGGCCACTTGCCCTGGTCGGCCATGGGCGCGATCAGGACCTTCAGGTCCTCCTTGGTGTATCCGAAGACCTGCTGCAGCTGGAAGCGCGCCTCGGGATTCGCGTGCGCAGAGGGAACCTCGCGCGCCGGAAGATCGGCGAGCCGCACGCGGTGCTTCTCGACCCACTCCCGGTAGGGGCGCTGCTCGGTGACGGTGCGCTTGATCTCCTCGTCCTCGATGATCCGGCCGCGCTCGAGGTCGACCATGAAGATCTTGCCCGGGTGCAGGCGCTCCTTGACCAGCACGTTCTCGGGCTCGATGTCCACCACGCCCACCTCGGAGGCCATCACGACGAGGCCGTCCTTGGTGACCACGTAGCGCGAGGGTCGCAAGCCGTTGCGGTCGAGCACGGCGCCGATGCAGCGGCCGTCGGTGAAGGCGAGGGAGGCCGGGCCGTCCCACGGCTCCATCATGAACGAGTGGTACTCGTAGTAGGCGCGGAGGTCGGGATCCATGTCGTCCCGGTTCTCCCACGCCTCGGGGATCATCATCAGCACCGACTCGGGGAGGCTCCTGCCGGCCAGCACCAGGAACTCGAGGGCGTTGTCGAAGCGGGCCGAGTCCGAGGCCCCCTCGCGGCAGATCGGATACAGCTTGCGCAGGTCGGAGCCGAAGAGGTCCGACTCCATCACGCCCTCGCGCGCGTGCATCCAGTACTCGTTGCCCTGGACGGTGTTGATCTCGCCGTTGTGGGCGAGGTAGCGGAAGGGGTGGGCGAGATCCCAGGCACCGAGGGTGTTGGTGCTGTAGCGGGAGTGCGCCAGCGCCAGGGCCGACACGACCTCCGGATCCACGAGGTCGGGGAAGAAGGCCTCGATCTGCGTGGGCATGAGCAGGCCGACGTAGGCGATCGTGCGGCTCGAGAGCGAGGGCACGTAGAAGAAGCCCTCCTCCTCGGCGAGCCGCTTCTCGACGAGTCGTCGGATCACGTAGAGGCGCCGCTCGAAGGCCTGCTGGTCGCGGGCCTCCGCGCCCTTGGCTCCGACGAAGATCTGGTGGATGCCGGGCAGGCTCTCCCGCGCGGACCAGCCGATGGCCTGGGGATCGTGAGGCACTGCCCGCCAGCCGAGCACCTCCTGACCCTCGGCGCGCACGACCTCCTCGAAGGCGCGCACCTGGGCCGCGGCGCGGTTCTCGTCGGCATCGACGAAGACCATGCCGGCGGCATAGGCCGCATCGGCGGGAAGCTCGAAGCCGAGGCCAGACACCTCGCGGCGGAAGAAGGCGTCCGGCGACTGGATGATCAGGCCCGCGCCGTCGCCCGTCTCCGGATCGCAACCGCAGGCACCGCGGTGCTCGAGGTTGATGAGCACCTGGATGCCCTGCTGCACGACCTTGTGTGTGCGCTCGCCCGACACGTTCGCGACGAAGCCGACGCCACAGGCGTCGTGCTCCTGGCCCGGGTGGTAGAGGCCGTGCTCGCTGGCTTCCTGCCACACCGCTCTTCGGTCCGCTCTTCGGTCGCGGGGCGTCGTCGAGGCTCGTGTCATGGGCGATCCCGTGATTCGAGGGACCTCGCGGATTCCGCCCGCCCTTGCCTTCGGCTCCCCTGGCCTCGGGCCCCTGGCGAAGGCTCCCTCGAGTCGGGTCGGGTCCCTCCCCGAGACGTTCCTCGGGAGACGGAGTCCGTTCGCGGCCCCGGCTTCGGGGCTGCGGATGTCGACGAAAGGGGGCCTCTGCGGGGGTGGCGGTGCGCGGCCGGGTCTGGACGGGGTCGGTCGAGCTACTGGCCGGCCTTTGCGTCTCCGGTCTGCGGCGGAGCCACACCACCCGTTCGAAGCACTCGCTTCGATGCACTCGCGTGGAGTGCTCGGGTTCGGTGACGCCCGCTGCGAGGCCCGCCCGGGGCGGTGTCCGGCTCGCACCCAGGCTGGGCAAGCGGCTCTTCGCGAGGCCCCCAAGGACGCCGGTTCGGCTGGAAGTACGCGAGAGTCCTATGTTTTTTGGAAATCGCAAGCTAGGTGATCGTCTGATGGGTGTCAACTGGCCGGAGCGCCCTCGAGAGTCCCGACGAGCGGCGGCGCAGGGTGCGTGCAGGCGGCACCAAGGCGGCAGCAAGGGGCGGCAGGCGCCATCGCGAACCCCGGAGTTCGCTTCGGGAACTCCCTCGAGGGACACCTCCCTGCGTGTGAGGGCACTCACTGTCAGGCCGCGCAAGCCTTCGGATATCCTCCGCAACGTGGATCGACAACGGATCGATAACGAGTGGACTCAATGACCTGGCGCCCTGGATCTGCCCTGCGGGGCCTGACTTCGATCATCGCAACGGCCCTCCTCCTCGCGGGGATGGGATGCGCAGGGCTCCAGCTGCAGCAGGACCTCGACGCCGCGTCACAGGCCGCCACCGCGGGCAACCACGAGGCCGCCTATCGCCTCTACTCCAGCATCCTCCAGGCGTCGCCGGGCAACCCGGACGCCACGGCGGGCCGCGATCGAGCGGCCCGCGCGATCGTCGACGAAATCGGCACGCGCTCCGAGCAGGTGGCCGCCGAGCCCGGGCCGCGGATGCCCAAGCTCCGCGAAGCGCTCGGGCTGCTCGACGACGCCAAGCGCTACGACCCGACCGGAACGCTGGCGGCGCCCTACCAGACGCGGCTGCAGGAGCGCGTCACCGCGCTCGAGTCCGAGCTCGCCGCACGCGCCAGCCGGGCGCAGGCCGAGGCCCAGGCGGGTCGCATCGACGCCGCTCGTCAGGAGCTGGCCGCGATCCGCGCCGACGCGCCGGATTTTTCGGGCATCGGAGCCGTCGAGCGACAGATCGGCATGGCGAGCGCGGACCGCGAGATCCGGGCGATCGAGACGGCCCTGCAACGCCAGGACCTCCCCGCCGGCCGAGAGGCCCTCGCGCGGCTGCGCGAGCTCGGCGTGGATCCCGCGCGCACGGCGCAGGTCGAGGCCGAGTTCCGCGAGCACGAGCTCACCATCCTGCGCGAGCAGATCACCGGGGACGTCGCCGCCAACCGCTACTACCGCGCCTTCCGCTCGCTCTCGGCCAGCGGCCGCGAAGCCGAGCTTCCCCTCCTGGCGGACACCCTGCGAAGCGAAGGCGGCGCCTTCTACGCCGAGCAGGCGCGCATGCGCCTCGCCGAGGCCCAGCCCGAGCGCGCCTACCTCGAGGCGGTGAAGGGCCTCGAGCTCGATCGCGCGGCGCCCGGCCTCTTCGAGCTCCACCGCGACGCCCGCGATCAGGTGCAGGCCGGCCTCCAGGTCTACATCGCCGTCCCGACCTTCGGGGCGCCGCGCCAGCAGCCGGATCTCGGCGCCCAGTTCTCGGACGCGCTGATCAGCCACCTCTTCCGCGTGCTTCCCTACGGCATCCACATCGCCGAGCGCGAGAAGATCGACATGGTCATGCGGGAGCAGGGCTACGCCGAGGCCGGCAACGTGCTGAACGTCCAGCTCATCGTCTCGGGGAACGTGTCCCTGCTCAAGATCGACCACACCGACAACCAGCAGGAGGCCCTGGCCCGGGTGAAGATGGGCGAGAAGGTCGAGGCGAACCCCGCCTACGAGGCCGCGCTCCGGGCCCAGGCTGCGGCTTCGGCTGCAGCGGCCAACAGCAACACGAAGCCCAAGGACATCCCCCTCCCCTCCCCCACGCTGACCGTCCCCGTCTACGAGACCGTCCGATACAAGAAGGGGACGACCGAGGTGAAGGGCTTCGCCACCGTCGCGGCGCGCATCTTCGACACCCGCAAGGGCTCGATCACCTACGCCCAGGAGTTCAACGCGAAGTACGAGGTCGCGGACGACTACCAGGACTCCGTGGACGGCGCCGACATCCAGGGCGACCCGAAGGAGCTCCCCACCGACACCGAGGTCTCCGAGGCCCTGCGCAACAAGCTCGTGGGACAGCTCTCGGACCTGATCACCTCGCAGTTCGAGAAGCGGGAGCGCGCCTACCTGGAGGAGGCCCGCTACTACCTGACCCGACGGGAGCGCGGCCGCGCCATGACCCCGCTGGCCCAGGGGTTCCTCTACGGCGTCCAGGCCGGGGTCGGCGTCGACGACCCCGACTACGCCGCCTTGATCGACACCATCGTCGACGAGACCGAGCGCGACTTCCTGACGGGAGTCGCCGCCGCCGAGGCGCCCCTGCCCACCGGCGCCCCCTGATCACGGAGATTCTCATGCTGAAGTGCCATGCGATCGCCCTCTTGGCCATCGTGAGCGTGGCCTGCGCCACCTCGCCTGCCCCCGCCCCCGCTCCCGGTACGGTCCGCGGCGCCGCGCCGAGCTCGCTCGCCGTGCCCTCGGACGTCCGCGGCTCGGGGGACGCCATCACGGTGGACGACTTCCGGCGCGTGTGTGACGCCCTCGCCGAGGACATCCTGGCTCAGCCCTTCGTGACCGACGCGGCCTCGCCCCCGGTCGTGACGATCCGCCAGCTCCAGAACAAGACCGGCCTCGCCGTCGACGACGCCATCTTCCAGGAGACCATCCGCGTGAAGCTGATGCAGCACGCGGGCGGACGCGTGCTGTTCCGCGACGACGTCTCGTACCAGGACATCCTGAAGGAGCGCCTGCGGGCCAGCGACGAGGACGTGATGGTCACGCTGACCGACACCGTCGTCGACGCACGCACGGTCGACCGGAACCGCGACTACGGCTTCGAGGCGGGCTCGCTCTCGGGCACCGGCGGCAAGCGCGTCGACAAGTCGACGACCCAGATCGAGCAGCGCGCGCAGGTCTCGGGCGGCGTCGCCAAGGCCGACTACTTCCTGCGCGGCATCGTCTATCAGATGAAGGAGGACGTCACCTCCGGCCGCCAGGGCAGCTACTTCCAGTACCAGTTCCGCGTCGTCGACGCGCGGACCGGCATCATCGCCTGGGAGCAGATGCTCGACAGCCGACCCGGCGACCGCCTGGTGAAGCGCGTACTCACGACGCCGCAGACGCCGATTCCGGTGGCCCGGCAGGCCGCGCCCGCGACGAGCCCCGCGGCCGCCCCGTCCCCGAGCACGGCCACACCCGCCCCGGGTGGCCGGGTGCTGCGCATTCCCGCACCGGAGCCCGCGAGCGACTCCGACGGAATGCGCGTGGACTCGGCCCCTCCCGCCGGCACCGGTGAGGCCCCGCAGATGGCGTCGACGGCTCGCGGCGCGACGCCGCTGGTCGCGGCGCCGGCGCCGAGCGGCGAGGCCCTCCCTCTCGAGGAGATCGACTTCGGCCGCTACCACGCGCTCGTCGTCGGCAACGAGGCCTACCAGTCCCTGCCGCGCCTGGGCGCCGCCGCGAACGACGCGCGTGCCGTGGCCCGGACCCTCGAGACCGAGTACGGCTTCGAGGTGAAGCTCTTGATCGACGCCGAGCGCCGCGACATCGTCTCCGCGCTCCACGAGTACCGGCGCAACCTCACCGCCTCGGACAACCTGCTCATCTACTACGCCGGCCACGGCTGGTTCGACGAGGAGGCCAAGCAGGGCTACTGGCTGCCGGTGGAGGCCACCGAAGAAGATCCTTCGGACTGGGTCTCGAACGCGACCATCAACGACACGCTGCGGGCCAACGAGGCCAACCACGTGATCGTGGTCGCCGACTCCTGCTACTCCGGAACGCTCACCCGTGGCGTGACCATCCGGGACAAGAGCGCGCGGGTCTTCCGCAAGCTCTCGAGCCGTCGCTCGCGCACGGCGCTGAGCTCGGGCGGCCTCGAGCCGGTCGAGGACGACGGAGGCAGCGGCCATTCGGTCTTCGCCGAGGCGTTCCTCCGCGCCCTGCGCGAGAACCCGGGCGTGCTCGACGGCCAGGGCCTGTTCGCGGCCGTCCGACGCCCCGTCATGGTCAACGCCGACCAGAGTCCGGAGTACGGCGACATCCGCAAGGCCGGCCACGACGGCGGCGACTTCCTCTTCGTCCGCAGCCGCTAGTCGCCCGCCCCTCCCCGCGGTTCGGCACACCTGGGCCCTGGGCTCGCTCCGTGGGCGAAATTTTACTTGACGATTGACATATATCCTGATTATATACTGGACAAGTATTCAGGATCTATCCATGGCCCCCGCTCGATCGAAGACCCGAAGCCGACCGGCCGCCGCGCGCGGCCGGCGCTCCAACGAGGA
>JAAUYD010259800.1_pt1 | contig 13949 bp, 9 predicted proteins | sample 7278101 | NCBI WGS metagenome assembly JAAUYD01 (sample SAMN14350128, study PRJNA611818) | marine sediment metagenome | isolation source: surface marine sediment (0.6m) | place: French Polynesia: Moorea | collected 2018-08
AATATTGGAAAAATTCAGACATGATATCTATCAATTACCTGATTATTTTGCCTTAGAAGCTGCCAGAAATAGGTCAAGAGTTGAAGCAATTCTGCTCAAAGATGAAGATAAAATTATGTTTGTCCCTTATTTACTGCGTAGTTGTCAGGATATAGGTATTGATGATTCCATCCCTACAGATTTTTTGGATGTAGTTTCTCCTTATGGGTATCCAGGGATTTTATTAAATGAATCAGCAATAAATACCCCAGGATTTCTTGATATAGCCATTAGTGAGTTAAGAGAAATTTTCCAAGAAAAGGGCGTGTGTTCGGCTTTTTTTCGATTACATCCAATTATCAATGATAATATCGAGCAAAAATTTACAAAACATAATATTTTGACATTCAATGGTAAAACTGTATCCATTAATTTACAGCTTTCCGATGAAGAAATATGGAAACAAACAAAACGCGATCGCAGAAAAAAAATCAATCATTGCCAACAAATGGGATTAACTGCCACCATGGTTCCACTTGACGAGTATATGGATGAATTTGTGGCAATTTATATTGAGACTATGGAACGAGTTAAGGCTGAGACAATATACTACTCGTTCCATTATAAATACTTTTTAGAAATGAAAAATATGCTCAAACACTATTTACATTTATGTATTGTAGAAATTAATCATCAACTTGCTTCTGCTGGTTTATATACAGAGTGTTGTGGCATAGTCCAAGCAATTTTTCGAGGTACAAGAACCAAGTTCATGGAACTGTCTCCCAGTTCTTTAGAAATTGACTATGTGCGCTTCTGGGCAAAGAAAAGAGGCAATCAAATTTTCCACTTAGGAGGTGGATTAGGAGGGGAGAAAAATAGTCTTTATAACTTCAAAGCCAGTTTTTCTAAACAGCGGCATAATTTTATGACCATGCGCCTGATTGTTGATGAAGAAAAGTATCTTTATCTAGTAAAATTACGGGCTAAAGAGTTAAAATTAGATCTAAGAGAAATACAAGCATCTCAATTTTTTCCAGCATATCGTTACGCTTAAAATGGCTGTTATATGAATTGAGATATTGAAAATTTTTGCCATCATCAGAGGACATCTACTGCTATCTAAATAGTAGAAATATGGAGTTTATACCAAATGAATAGCATCAGTACAGGCATTTCTAGTACGAAAAAAATGTATCTGACCGTTGAATTTGATTTATGGGCATATAAAAAAGAACTATTACCAGAAGAGAGGTTCATGATTGAAACCTATTTAGATAAAAATCTGAAAACAGTTGATGCTGGAACAGGAGGAGGAAGACTAGCATCTTATATGAAAAGCCTAGGTTTTGCAAACCTTTATGGCTTTGATTATGTACCAGAATTTATTGAAGTAGCAAAAACAAGAGATACCACAAAAAGTATATCTTTTGCAGTAGAAGATGCCACAAAATTAACTTACAACGACTGCGAATTTGAACAAGTAGTTTATATGCAACAAATAATGTGTTGTATTGAAGATGAAGTAGGGAGATTAAATGCTTTTAAAGAGGCATATCGCATTCTCAAAAAAGGCGGTACGGCAATATTCTCATTTCTGAATTTTGATGCTAGCGATCGCCAAATATTTTGTCGCCCATATTTAGCCTATCTCTCATTACTCAGAAAACTACGCAATCACAAACTTTCAATTCAATATATCCCGAGATTCAAGTTTGCAGATAAACTAAACCTTGGTTCTTTATTAGATAAACCACCTTACTTGTATTGGTATAGGTTAGAAGAAGCATATCAAATGATCAAAGCAGTCAATTTTGAAATAATTGCCCTTGGTTCTGACTTTCAAGCAATTCAAGGAAAGATGGCTACATCCCTGGAAACATTACAACAGCAACCAATTGAAGGAATGCTGTATTTCGTTTGTAAAAAATAAACCATAGCTGCTTGGCTGGAAATTAAAAATCTATCGAACAGCAGTTATAGCAATAGGCATATTGATTAGGACAATATTGTTCTACTCAAAAATTGTCAGAATAATTCGTAATTGATAATTAATAATTCATAATTAGTGCCCACGGATGAATCAAAATAATTAATAATTATGAATTAATGATTATGAATTAATCGGTCAACCGTCAACTGTCAACTGTTAACTATGAATAAACCAATTCTCCTCTCAACCCCCCACATGGGCGATGACGAATTAGAGTTCGTCAAAGAAGCATTTGATACCAACTGGATTGCTCCAGTGGGTCCCCATGTGGATGCATTTGAGCAAGAATTTTGTCAAGCCATTGGTGCTAGTCATGGTGCTGCTGTCAGTTCCGGTACAGCAGCAATCCATTTGGCTCTACGATTAGTTGGCGTAGAGCCAGGGGATGAAGTTTTTTGTTCTACCTTGACATTTATCGCCAGTGCTAGCCCCATTACTTACTTGGGTGCCAAGCCAGTGTTTATCGATAGCGATCGCATTTCCTGGAATATGAATCCCGAACTATTATGGGGAGCGTTACAACGGCGAGCCAGGACGGGTAACTTACCCAAAGCCGTCTTGGTGGTAAATTTGTACGGTCAAAGTGCAGATCTAGATCCGATTCTAGAAGCCTGCAACCATTATGGCATTCCCTTAATTGAGGATGCAGCAGAATCCCTAGGAGCTACCTACAAAGGGCGGGCTTCTGGCACCTTCGGATACATGGGAATTTACTCATTCAATGGTAATAAAATTATCACCACCTCTGGGGGAGGGATGTTAGTTTCCCGGGATGAAGAAGCGATCGCTAAAGCCCGGTTTTTAGCCACCCAAGCTCGGGATCATGCACCCCATTACCAACATTCACAAATCGGCTATAACTACCGCCTGAGTAATGTTTTGGCTGGTATTGGTAGGGGTCAATTGCGCGTATTAGATCGGCGAGTTGCAGCTAGAAGACGCAACTTTCACATTTATCAGCAGTCCTTGGGACACCTACCAGGGATAAAATTTATGCCAGAACCGAGTTTTGGTAGAGCTACCCACTGGCTCACTTGTCTGACAATCGATGGTGATGCCTTTGGTGCAGATCGAGAGCAAATTCGTCTGAGCCTTGCCCAACAACAAATTGAATCTCGTCCAGTATGGAAACCTTTACATCTCCAACCAGTGTTTGCAGATTGTGAATGTATTGGCGGTGATGTATCATCAGATTTATTTACAAAGGGTTTGTGTTTGCCTTCTGGTTCTAATCTTACAGATGAAGATTTGCAAAGAACAATCGCAGCAATCACAGCACTATACAATGAAAATAGATGCAAAAATCCTCTATTATTATGTTAGGGAAATTCAGCATTTTTAAATTAATATTTTTTGCAACATTTCTTAGCAATTAATAGGGCTATTTGATTACGCTTTATTTCATAGATAGAGCCAGAAAAATTAACCATGGATGCATAATATCTATAATTTTTAGTATCATGCTCGGGGGATATAACTAAATGGAATCACAAGAATCCTTTGTCAGCTTTGGAACATATTGGCAGATTTTACAGAGACGTTGGCTAGCAGCTTTAGCCGTGTTTACTTTTGTGTATATAGTCTCCTTATTACTTTTCTCTGCTATTAGGAAAACTGATTATGAAGCACAAGGGAAATTATTATTTCAAAGAACAAATACAGTTTCCGCACTTACTGGGGTAGGGACAGAATTAGGTAAATTAGAATCAGTAGCCCAGGATAGGAGTAATCCTTTAAATACAGAATCAGAAGTCATTCGTTCTGTGCCTGTGGTGCAAAATACTATAGAAAGACTCGCTCTGCAAGACAACAAAGGGGCAACCCTCAGATTTAAGGATTTTCTCAAACGACTAACTGTTAAAGAACTCAAAGGTAGCGATGTTCTCCAAGTTTCCTATAGAGACGAAAATCCACAAATAGCAGCAGAAGTGGTGAATACCCTGATGCAAATCTACCTAGAGCGGAATGTTAATTCCCACAGACAAGCAGCCCAATCTGCACGTAAATTTATTGAGCAACAATTACCAGCAGCCGAGTTAGTTGTTCGTAAAGCCGAAGCCAAACTCCGCCAATTTCAAGAAAAACACCAAATTACCACCCTAGAAACCGAAGCAAATCAAGGAGTAGAAATGCTCGCTAGTTTGCAAAGGCAAATTGGCGAAGTGCAAGGAAGAATTGCCAATACCCAGGCTCAGGCTCAGGTAATACGTAATCAACTGCGTATGAATACCCAACAGGGTGTAATAACGACTTCTGTGAGTCAGTCTCGGGGTGTGCAGGATGTACTCACACAGGTGCAACAATTAGAGACTCAACTAGCAACTAGACGGGCTGTTCTTCAGGACAATCATCCAGAAATCACCCGTTTACAAAACAATTTAACAGCATTAAAAGGTATACTACAAAACCGCATTCAGCAAATTACAGGAACCAACCAACCCCAAACCACACAAACCCAAATCAGCCAGAACCTACAAAATGGAGAACTGCAACAACAACTTACCTCCAGACTAGTAGAATTAGAATCCACCCACCAGGGTTTAACTAGTCAATTATCGACATTATCAACTTTACAAGCCAATTACAGAAAACATCTCGACCGACTACCAAAATTACAGCAACAAAAACGGGAATTAGAAAGACAGCAACAAGCAGCCCAATCTACCTATGCCCTATTGCTACAAAAGTTACCAGAGAGCCGCATTGCCGAAAATCAAAACTTGGGTAACGCCCGCCAAATCTCCCCAGCCTTAGTTCCAGATGAACCAGCTTCTTCCCCGATGATTTCCTATGTGAGTGCGGGCTTATTGGGAATTTTGGTTGCTTTAGCAACGGTTTACACCTTGGAAATTACAGATAAATCCATTAGAACCATTGACGATGTTAGGGAACTGCTAGGATTCACCATCTTGGGGGTAATTCCTTCCTTTAGCAAAGAGCAAAAATTAATTTTTGGTAGGGAAGAATCCCAATTTGCTCACCAAAGATTGATTGTCAATTATGCACCTCGTTCGTCTATTAGCGAAGCTTATCGGATGTTAAGGGCAAATTTGACATTTGTCAGCACCAATAAAGAGTTAAAAACCATTGTTGTTAGCAGTTCTGTGCCCCAAGAAGGTAAATCCACCGTATCCGCCAATTTAGCCCTAGTACTGGCGCAAATGGAGCGTAAGGTATTACTGGTAGACGGAGATTTACGTCGTCCAATTCAGCATCACGTCTGGGAACTGCCCAATAGTAAAGGTTTGAGTAATGTGATTGTCGGCAAGGCGAATGTGAGAACTACAATTGCCAAAGTCAGTGATAATTTAGATGTTCTCACAGCTGGTGTGGTGCCTCCCTCTCCAGCTTCACTGCTAGACTCAAAACGCATGGCTACGTTAATCCATGATTTTGCTATCGACTACGACTTTGTAATTATTGATGCTCCTGCCTTAACAGTTGCGGCGGATGCTGCAATTTTAGGTCAAATGGCTGATGGTATGTTATTGGTAGTTCGACCAGGGGTAGCTAATTCTGTGGATGCCACAATTACCCGGGAAATTTTACAACAATCCGGTCAAAATGTTCTGGGACAGGTAGTGAATGGAGTAATTACTCAAAATGAACCCCGTAGTTACTACTACACAGAAGCAGACACCATCCAAGAACCACCACCGGAAAAAAGGGTAAAAACAAGAGTTTGACTTTGAAGAGGCAGGGGAGCAGGATTTTCAATTACCCTGCCACCATAGATTTAATCGTTTTTAATTAATCCTCTTGTGCAGAGCGATCGCTGGGAAGCTTGTATTCTTGTAGAATATCCTAATTAATAGGTAAGCATCTTTCTCCTGACGCTTCTTGGGTGAGCAAAGCACGGTGGGATGGGCTGACGACGAACAGAAAGGAACTTTTGCAAATATCCAAGGAAGGACAAGTAATCATTCCCGAACAATTACGAAAGTCTCATAGTTGGGAAACAGGTCAGGAGTTAATTGTAATTGATACAGGTGATGGGATTCTTCTAAAACCAAAAAAATCTTTCGCAGAAACCACATTAAATGAAGTTGCAGGTTACTTAAAACATCACGGTACGCCAAAATCCTTAGATGATATGAATGATGCTATCCATCAAGGTGTAGAGGAATCGTGGCATAGTGGCAGTTAATACTAACATAATAGTGCGTTTATTACTAAAAATCTCCTATCTGGAACTATGTCTTACAGCGAATTTAAATTAAATGGAGTGATTAAATCTTTTGGGTTAACTCTCAACGAGGTTTCGGGACTTTTTGCAAATATTCCAGAAGAAGATTGTAGCGATTTACTAACAACTATACTCAAAGAAAATATTGATTTAGCCGTTTCGATAAATTCGGAAAAAGCTCGTTCTGAGATGATAATAAGTCCGATTATGCTGGAAGTTAGGCGTAAATTAAATAATGAAATTAGTTTATTTTCTGGTGTAGATTTTACGGTTGATGTGGAGAGGGGTCTAAATGGTTTTTGTGATTTTATTTTAAGTCTTTCTAAAGAGCAGCTTTTTGTCAGCGCACCTGTAATTACCCTTGTAGAAACTAAAAATGAAAACCTGAAATCAGGACTGGGGCAATGTATTGCTGAGATGGTGGCAGCACAATTATTTAATCAACAACAAGGGAATGAAATTAAGACAGTTTATGGTGTGATTACTATTGGTACTATTTGGCAGTTTTTGCAGTTAGAAGATAATGTCATATCTATTGATTTGAGTGAATACTATATTAAAGATATTAGAAAGATTTTAGGTATTTTAATAAATGCAATAAAACAAGATAAAAATATTTAATGAGGGTTTGTGAACAATCGGATTGCGCTTTTTTAAATACAAAAGTCTTCAAAGCATTGATAAATCAACTATTTAGGGCTTGCTGTTCGCGGAGCGTGCCGTTAGGACATAGCGTAACCCAACATTAAGTTTTGAATTGAGCTATAATATTCAATATATCTGCATCTTTAAAGGATTAATTTTATGTGTTGCAATTTAATATTCTGTGCTTGAAATAATGTTTGTTTGTCTCATATCATGCGTTGGGTTCCACTTCATTTCACCCAACCTACGGGAGGATGCGATCGCACTACTTCAGGAAATGATCGCACTTTTGATTGCTAAAATGGATCTTCAAAGCTATCATACCCGTGCGTGACAAGAGCTAACCATTTACAGTTTCAAACCTATCTGCAATCCATCAGTGATAAGTATAAATACTGGTGGAATATTTACACGTTAACAGATGCGGAAGGTAAGAAACGGGAAGAAAAACAGTTTTCATCACCTTTCGATTTTGGGTTGATAGTGGAAACATTGCAGCCAAAGCAAACAGAAAAAAAGCAATCTCAAGAGAAAATAGAACGTTTACCTGTATTGGAGGGTATTCGTAAATATGCTAGTAAACATGTATTACTTGTAGGAAAACCGGGTTCGGGTAAATCGACGGCTTTAGCAAGGTTGCTGTTAGAAGAAGCACAAGCCCACCTGGAAATAAATTCCCAGGTAACTGAGGTAAATGACACAACCATTCCCATACTAGTAGAATTACGTTATTGGCAAACCTCCGTTTTTGAACGCATTCAAGCATTTCTACAACAGCACGATGGGAACCTAAATATAGATGAAACAACTTTAAAAACTCTACTGCGCCAAGGTAAATTTTTACTGCTCATCGATGGTGTAAACGAACTTCCTTCAGAAGATGCGCGGCGACAAATTGCAACGTTTCGCAAAGACTACCCCCAAACACCAATGATTTTTACGACACGGGATTTGGGTGTAGGTGGTGATTTGGGAATTGAAAAAAAGCTGGAAATGCAACCTCTAAATGAAACCCAGATGCGCGAGTTTGTTATGGCGTATCTACCACCGCAACAGGGAGAGGAAATGTTGCAGCGTTTAGGGGATAGACTACGGGAGTTTGGTAAAACACCTTTGTTGCTGTGGATGCTGTGCGGTTTATTTCAGCAAACGGAAAATATTCCGCCTAACTTGGGGATGGTATTTCGTTCATTTACCCAAAGTTATGAAAACTCAGACAGATTGAAACGAGATGTACCAGTTACCGCAGAATCGAGACGCTGGTGGAAATCTTTACTAGAACATTTAGCGTTTATGATGATGCAGGGAGAATCTGTAACAGAATTTCGTGTTGCGATTTCCAAGCGAGAAGTAGAAGAGATTTTTACCAAATATTTAATTGCGGAGCAATTTGATAAACCCCGTGATTATGCAAAGTGTTGGTTAGAAGATTTATTAAATCATCATTTAGTTCAGGTGGGGAGTGGTGACAAAATCGAGTTTCGCCACCAGTTATTACAAGAATATTATGCTGCTGAATACTTGCTCAGACAATTACCCCACATCAGTGATGCTAAATTACAACGGGATTATTTAAACTTGTTGAAATGGACTGAACCTGTAGCACTAATGTTGGCGTTGGTTGAATATGAAACTCCGTTGCGGGTAGTCCAGTTAGCTTTAGATGTAGATTTGATGTTGGGTGCGCGGTTAGCAGGCGAGGTTAAATCGGAATTTCAGGAGAAAACGGTGGGGTTAGTTTTGGGGTTGAATGTTACTCACGAAGTAAAATTTTATCTTTTGGGTTTAACACGTTCCCAACAAGCACTTTCACTATTACTAGAAGCATGGAATAGTAAAGATTCTAAAAAAAATTATGGTTATGCTATTGCTGAGGCTTTAACATATGTTGGCTGTGACGAGGCAATGTCTACAATTATTAAATGGGAAGATGAACAGATTGAATCCTGGAATAAGGCTGCACAGTATGAAGATTGGGATAATTATCTGCTACGTGAAAAAATTATTTCCGAATTAGCAAGTATTGCTTCATCCAATATAGCAATCTATAAGCTCGTTACTTCGTTAAATGACAAAAACTTTATAACTTTAGAAGGAAGCGATTTTTATAGAAAAGGTCGTAACTATAAAGCAAAGGAAGTTTTGGGTGACAAAGTCTTCGAGCAAGCTATTTCTTTTCTATTACAAGTTTTAAACAATGAAGATTTGTATATACGTTATTGTGCTGCTTCTGCTTTAGGAAAGATTGGTTCAGAGGCAGAAGTTATAGATTTAACAAAAGCGGTAAAAGATGAAAATTATTTTGTCCGTTATAGTGTAACTAAGGCTTTAGGAAAAATTGGAAGTAGTAAAGCAATCTCTGCTTTGCTGAAAGCGGTAAGTGATGAAAAATCCTTTGTACGTTATCAAGCAGTTGAAGCACTAGGAAAAATTGATGACGAACGGGGAATTAATGCCTTAATAAAAGCATTAAAAGATGAAGAACCTGATATTCGCAGGATAGCGGCACAAACTTTAGGAAATAAAGGCATTTACTTGGCAATAAATGCCTTAGTTCGTACTTTGAAAGACGAAAAATCATCTGTTAGCTCAACAGCAAGATATGCATTGTTAAATATCCGTAAATCTTTAGTCGAAGATAGATTATGGAATATATTCTCATATTCAGATATTGAGAATGTTATTTTTGAAAGTGATGATTTCAGTAAAACTTCCGCAGTATATAAGAAATTATATAATATTTATAATAAATGTCTGCAAGATGTCCTCGATGACCATAGCTTTTTAAAGAAGTATAAGGAATTATCCGTTTATTTAAATTCAAATACATCTTTGATAGAAGCTGAATTGAAATATCAAATATGGGAGGTAATATTAAATGCAAATTTTGAACCCAAGAGTATGATTATCAAGATACAAGAACAATGCTTGTTTTATAACTATAATATTTTTCATTCTCCGCCAGTAGAAGACGACAAAAATTCAGATACTCCCGTAAAAACAATCTTGATTTTAGCAGCAAATCCTAAAAATACCTCTCAGTTGCGGTTGGATGAAGAGGTACGGGAAATTGATGAAGGGTTACGACGGGCAAACAAGCGGGATCTGTTCTGGCTAGAGCAAAAGTGGGCAGTTCGTGAGCGGGATTTCTACCGAGCAATTCTAGATACTCAGCCCCAGATTATTCATTTCTGCGGACATGGTGAAGAGGAAGATGGTATCGTTCTTGAGGATGAAACGGGACAAAAAGCTCTTGTAAATGCAGATACCTTAGCGAGTATATTTAATCTATTCGCCACAAAAGGATTCGCCACAAAAGGAGTAGAGTGCGTAGTCTTAAATGCTTGTTATTCACAGGTGCAAGCAGAAGCAATTAGCCAACACATTAATTATGTGATTGGCATGAGTAGCAGTATTGGGGATAAAGCAGCGATTAAGTTTGCTGTGGCGTTTTACGATGCTCTGGGTGCTGGGGAAGGGGTGGAATCTGCCTTTAAATTAGGTTGCTCCCAACTTGTTGCTTTAAAGGAACACCAAACCCCTGTACTCAAAAAACGCCTAATTGAAAGAGCGCCACCGCAAGAGAGCTAACCCCGAGCAAACGGGAGCCTTCACATTACGATGTCAAACACCGCCAAATATCATCAACCTTTACCGCAGTCGGAGCAGAGTAAAAAAGAACTAAGCACAGTATTTCGTAAATTCGTAACGAATTGATTCTCCCTCTGGCAAGGATTACAGCGACTGAATAACGCTACGAGGAATTGCGATCCCACTGTATTTATCAGTGACAAAAGCGAACTGACAAGTCAGCGCTTCGCTATCGCCTAGCTCGAAACCCTGATGGGAGTTGGGTTTCACTCTGTTTCACCCAACCTACAGAAGATTGCGATTCCACTAATTCCTCTAGGGTTATGATTGCGAGTCCAACTAATAAGCATTTTTATTTTAAAGCCCAGACCCTGTGCTAAAGTGTCAGCCATGAATAGGCTGTAATTCGACTTTTTGTTGCTAGAGCGAGTATCCTTGTAAGGTAACAATTATTACCTGGCTATGGACTTTTGTAGCTTTATTACTATTAATATCTAGCAGTAGTCTTAAGTAAGTCTGGATTCCCAATCAATTCCACCTGTTTGTTCTCATACTTCTTCACCCATCACCCAGAAAAACCTTTCATGGCATTGCCTAATTGTGTCAAACCTGATGAATTTACCGACTGGGCTTTAACATCCGAAGCTCTAGAGTGGATTGCACAGTTTGTGCAAACTTTTGGAATTCAAAAAGTTATTGAATGTGGCAGTGGTTTATCAACTATTCTATTTGGCAGCTTAAATTTAGAGCGGGTATTATCCATAGAACATGACTCCAATTGGTATAAATATACTCGTCATCGACTGCAAGAAAAAGGACTACTAGGACGGGTAGATTTACAGCTGCGTCAGTTACAAAAATCCGTGCTAAATCAAACATTAGTTAACTGGTATCAAACCAATGGACTCCCGTTGTTTTGTGCTGATTTGATTTTAGTGGATGGACCTCCAGCAGACAAATGGTTGAGAGCGCGATATCCAGCCCCACATTTACTCAGGCAATTAATGAAGCCAGGAACATGGTTAATCCTAGATGACTACTTTAGACAACAAGAAACTCAGATAGTGAATCTGTGGTTAAAAGAAATTTCTTCACTAGAACTAATAAAGGTTGTTCCAATTAAATTTGGGTTGGCTGTATTACGATATAACGGTTCATCACAGTTAGTCAGGCATTTTACCACCAATACCCAAGAAATGCCTAGGAGCAAGGTAAAAAATACAGCTAAGGGTGCTAAAGAACATCAAAACTCCAGCTTTTTAGATGAAAATAGGTCGTCTGAAAGCCAAAAGAGGGAATTTTCACATCAGCAACAGTGTCAACAAACAACCATTTTAGACACAGACTCTTCAGATTTATCAAAAACACCCCTAGTTTCGATTATTATCCCCTGTTATAACGCTGGTGCCAGGTTAGAGGCTTGCTTGCAAAGCTGCTTGCAACAAATATATCCCCATTTAGAAATAATTGTGGTAGATAACAATTCCACGGATAATTCTGTAGAAATTGCCAATAGTGTAGCATCAACAACTTGCCATACTGTAAGCATATTGCACGAAAAGCAACAGGGAGTAAACTACGCTCGCAACCTTGGGTTTGCCCAATGCCGTGGAGACTACATTCAATGGTTAGATGCGGATGACGAACTCACCCCCAATAAAATTGCACTACAGGTAGCTGCCCTGGAACAAAACCATAATTTTGATATTGCCTATGGGGATTGGGAATGGTGTTTCTACAAGCAGTCAAAATGCGTCTGGCGTTTAGGTTTTGTGGAGAGTATGTGCGATGACTATTTGTTGCAGTGCCTCGTCAACAATTGGAAACCTCCCCAGACTTACCTAACCCGTCGAGCAGCTGCCATGGAGTTGCTGGCATTACCAGCGGCACATCCCCAAACCAAGTTGGGTACTGACAGGGAATATTTTACCCTTGCAGCAATATTGGGGTATAGCTTTCTCTACGTACCGGGTGCAGTTGCATTGTATAATAATTGGTCATCCGGTCAAATGACCAGGAGTGGTTCCTATGGAATGCGGGTTGAAAGTTTCAATCAAATGAGCGGGCGTTTTATTAAGTATGCCCGAATGCAGCCACCAGGAAGGATTACACCACAGCATTGGTTTCTATTGCAGCTGGGGTGGAAAATATGGAAGCCGGATGGAGTCAGGCTAACCCAACAGGGTCGAGAAAGTTTTTTGATACAGCACCGTCAAACTGGAGTCGGGATGCTGTTGAATGTAGTAGAAGCTAGGATAGTCAGCGCCCTCTACAAGACTGGTGGTGCTTGTACTATTGAAGACCATGCATTTAAAATTGTTCGTTGGTTGTGGCAGCAAGTCATAATTTCTCCAGGGGTGGATATGGATATAAATTTGGCTGCGTCTTCCCTTGCTAAATTGGTAGGAATACCACCAACTAAAAGCTCTAACTCTATAGTGCTTCAAAGATTAGATTTTCATCTGCAAAGTCGGGAGCATATCAATGCTCTGGTGTCGGCAATTCCTTTGTACGCGCCGTTGTTTGGCGAGCAGAGATTAGCTGTGATTAAGGTACTTGACAAATTGCGCGTTGGTGGTTTTTTGAGTCAAATTGAAGTGCATACTTGAACAAGGAAGAAGAAGAACAAAGAAAAATTAAAACCCATGAAGATTTAGTTATCTATCAAAAAGCGTTTAATGCAGCGATGACAATTTTTGAGTTATCAAAACAGTTTCCTACAGAAGAAAGATATTCCTTGACAGATCAAGTACGTCGTTCTTCCCGTTCAGTTTGTGCTAATTTTGCAGAGGCATGGAGAAAAAGAAGATATCAAGCATCTTTTATAGCTAAATTAAATGACTGTGAATCAACAAGCGGCAGAAACCCAAGTATGGCTGAAATTTGCAGTGAAATGTCAATATATTTCTATAGAACAAGGACGAGATTTATATAGTACATATAATCAAGTTTTAAGTGGATTAGTAAAAATGATTAATCATCCAGAACGTTGGTTGATAGGAAATAATTGATTATTGCTCCAACTTTGAATTGTACTTTATTGGTACGTTGGGATGAAGGTTATAAAGAGCCTTGGTTGATTGTCACCGACTTAGAACCCGAACAAGGGGATATTCTCTGGTACAGTTTACGTATAGAAATTGAATGTAGTTATAGAGATGTTAAGAGTGATGGATGGCAGTGGCATAAAACTCGTTTAACAGATCCCAAAAAAGCTGAAAGATTATGGTTAGCTATCGCTATATCTACACTGTGGACGTTAACAGTTGGTGGTGAAATAGATCAGCACCTTCTTGGCAATTTGACAGTGAAACTTCCTCCTAATCATGTAGGAAAAAAACGAACTATTGCCCAGAGAACTAGTCGTCAGATTTCTTGTTTCCTGCAAGGATTACTAACCATTGTGGCTGATTTACTCAATGGCAAAGGCATTTCTTTAAATGGCTTATATCATGTCCGTTTAAATAACCGTCATTGCGACCGAAGGGAAGCAATCCCAAAGACCTTGTGATTGCGTCGTTTCACTTCGTTCCACTCGCAATGACATACTATGGG
>JAAUYD010031730.1_pt1 | contig 13945 bp, 15 predicted proteins | sample 7278101 | NCBI WGS metagenome assembly JAAUYD01 (sample SAMN14350128, study PRJNA611818) | marine sediment metagenome | isolation source: surface marine sediment (0.6m) | place: French Polynesia: Moorea | collected 2018-08
CCCGGCCACGCTGCTCTTCGGCATCTGGGCGCTCGTCCTGCTCGCGAAGCTGGGGCTGGCCCCGCGCTACCACCACTACGGCTTCGCGCTCGCGATGCCCGCCACCCTGCTGCTCGTCTGCGGCGCGGGCACCGCGCTACCCGCGCTCGCGCGTCGACTCGGCGGCAGCGGTCACCTGGCCGGCGCGCTCGGGCTCGCGGCCTGCACCGCCGCGTCGCTCTCCCTGCTCCAGGTCTCGCTGGCCCGCGCCGACGCGAAGACGCGCCGGATCGGACCGCCCGGCCAGTCCCTGCGCGTCGACGCGCGAACCCCCCGCGGTGCGCGTGTCGGCGCGCTGTACCAGCGCCTGGCGGAGACGCTTCCGCAGGATGCGAGCCTGCTCGTCTACCCGGAAGGCGCCCTGCTGAACTTCTGGCTCGCCCGTCCGAGCCCCTCGCGCTTCGTCTTCTTCCTGCCCACCGAGCTCGACGCGTTCGGACGGGATGCCGTGCTCGCCGATCTCCGCAGCCACCCGCCGGACTACGTGGTGCTGGCCCACCGCGGACACGCCGATTTCGGGACCGGCCCCTTCGGAGAGGACCCCCGCAACGGGCGCGGTATCGTCGGCTGGGTGCGGACCCGGTACGAGCAGGTCGATGCGATCGGCGCCCCGCCCTTCCAGGGGCGCGGCTTCGGCGCCCAGGTCTGGCGGCGGCGCGGCGGCGACGACGTCCGCTCGGGAGCCGACGCCCGCGAATGACGGCGCGCAGCTGGCGTACGCCGCTGCGGCTCTTCGCCGCAGCCCTCGTGATTCGCGCGCTCCCCTGGGCGAGCGTGTACGACGAGGACTCGGTCTTCCTGCGCGGCCCGGACGCGTACTACCACCTGCGTCGCATCTTCTACACGCTGACCAACTATCCCGAAGCGCTCGTCTTCGACCGCTACGTCCAGTTCCCCCACGGCGCGAAGATCATCTGGCCCCCCTTCCTGGACACCCTGTTCGCCACCCTGCTGTGGCCTGTGGCGCAGCTTCGCGGGCTCGAGGGGGCGGAGGTCGTGGCGCCCTGGCTGCCGCCCATCCTCGGTGCCATCACCGTCGTCGTCACCTGGGCCGGCGTGCGCCGACACTTCGGCGACACGGCCGCGCTCGGAGCGGGCGGGCTGCTGTGCGTCCTCGGCGGCCACTTCGTGTACTCGCGGCTGGGCGCGCTCGACCACCACGTCGCGGTCTCGCTCGTCTCCGCGCTGCTGCTCTTCGCCAGCCTCGATGCGCTCCGAGCCGCCTCCCTCGGCAGCATGCGCAGGCCGGCGCTCCTGGTGGGAGGCCTGGCGGGCATCGCGCTGCTGGTCTGGCCCGGTGCGCTGCTCTACGCGGCGCTCGCGCTCGCGGGTCTCGCCGCCGTCGCGCTCTGCGAGACCGAGCGGGAGCGCGCCGCGCAGCACTGGATGTCGCTCGCGCTCGCCGGTCTGCTCGCCACCTGCATCGTCGCGCCCTTCTCGCTGGGCAACGAGTGGCCCCAGTGGAGCAGCATGACGCCGGTCGTGCTCTCGAGCTTCCAGCCCTGGTTCTTCGCCTGCGCCGCACTCGTCGCGCTCGCACCCGCGCTGGCCGGCCGCGGCGCCACGGGCAGCGGTGGCGCAGCCGGGCGGGCGCTGCTGGCCGTCGGCACCGGTGCGGTCCTGCTGGGCGCGAGCGCGCTCCTCTCCGCCGATCTGCGCGACGGCTTCGCCGACGCGTGGCGCTGGCTGGCCAAGGGCGAGGAGTTCCAGGCCAGCGTGGTCGAGTCCCAGGGCCTGTTCATGGTGAACGGCAAGCCGTCGGACAGCATGGCGCGGCTGCAGCTCTCGATGCTGGTCTACGCCTTCCCCGTGCTGTGGCTCTTCGGCTGCGTCGAGGCGGCGCGCCGGACGCAGCGGGGGCCGCTGGTCTTCCTGCTGGTCTGGTCCGGCGTGCTCTTCGCCGTGACGCTGCTGCAGAAGCGCTTCCTCGACGCCTTCAGCGTGGCCTTCGCCGCCACCTGCGCCGCCACCGCGATGGCCTTCTGGAAGCGCTACGGCGGTGCACCCGACGGACTCGCCGCACGCGCGGCGCTGGCGGCGATCGTGCTCGCGCTGATCCCGCTGGCGGGCAACTACACCCCGCATCTCGACAACCTGCTGCGCAGCTTCCAGGACGAGCCGCTGCGCCTGGGCACGCTGCACCGTGCCAACCGGATCCTGGTGGGCGTGAGTCGCTGGATCCGCACCTACACACCGCGCACGGCGGGCTGGCTCTCGGCCGAGCAGCAGCCCGAGTACGGGATCATGGCGCCGTGGAGCGCCGGCCACATCATCCAGCAGGTCGCCCGGCGACCCACCGTCGTCGACAACTTCGGCGACGACGCCGGTGCCGAGAACTACGCTCTCGAACGCCGCTTCTGGGCGTCGACCACCGACGAGTCGAGCGGCATCCTCGACGAGCTCGGTGCGCGCTACGTGCTGGTGACCGACGGCGATCCCCGCGCGGTGATGTTCGGCTTCTACTCCACCTACCGAAAGCTGCTCCTGCGCGACGGCAGCGGGCAGATCGATCGAGCGGGCAGAGCCTTGACGCGCGGCTCGGAGCGCTACCGGCTGTTGATGGAGTCGCAGCAGCTCTCGGAACGCGCGCGGCGGCCCTACGCGAAGCTCTTCGAGCACGTGGAGGGGGCGGTCCTGCGCGGACTCACGACGCCCGAACGGGAGGTCGGACTCTCGATCCCGATCCGCACGAACCGGGAGCGCCGCTTCCACTACCGCGATCGCGTCACCTCCGACGCCGAGGGGAGCTTCGCCTTTCGCGTGCCCTACGCCGTCGGCGGCGGACCGGAGGCGGTGCAGGCCACCGGTCCGTACACGCTCCGCTGCGGACTCGCCTACGTGCAGGCCAGCGTCGACGAGATCGACGTCCTGACGGGGCGTGAGATCCTCGTGGACGACCCGTGCACGGGGCGCACGGCCACGCCGCCGAAGCCCCGCCGGCCTCCCCGGCAGCGCCGCCGCCGCTGAGACCCCGTGATCGGGTATGCTGCCGCGTCCCCCAGCAAGGAGCGCGAAGCGTGAAGGCCATCGTCTGCACGGAGCCCGGCAAGGTCTCCCTCGAAGAAGTCACCCTCGACCCGCCCAAGGCCGGCGAGATCCGCGTGAAGATGGGCGCCACCGGTGTCTGCCACTCGGACCTCTCGGTGATCAACGGCGTCCTGCCCCTGCCGCCGCCGGTGGTGCTCGGTCACGAGGGCGCCGGGACCGTGGCGGAGCTCGGCGAAGGCGTCACCGGCCTCGCCGTCGGCGACCGCGTGATCCTCTCCTTCGTGCCCTGCTGCGGCAGCTGCGACAGCTGCCTCCACCACCGACCGGTGTTCTGCTCCGCCGGCACGCCCGACGGACGCATGCTCGACCAGACCTATCGCGTGCACCAGGGCGAGAAGGACATCGGCACGATGCAGTTCCTGGGCTGCATGGCCGAGCAGTGCGTCGTGCCCGCCACCGCGGCGGTGAAGATCGCGGGCGACGTTCCCTTCGACAAGGCCGCCCTGGTCGGCTGCGGCGTGATGACCGGTGTCGGTGCCGCCATCAACACCGCGCAGGTCACGCCAGGCGCGACCTGTGCCGTGTTCGGATGCGGCGGTGTCGGCCTGTCGGTGATCCAGGGCTGCAAGATCGCCGGCGCGGACCGCATCATCGCCGTGGACGTGCTCGCCAACAAGCTCGAGATGGCCAAGCAGTTCGGCGCCACGGACGTGGTCGACGGAAGCGATGGACAGGCGGTCGCGAAGATCCACGAGCTCACCGGCGGCGGCGCCGACTACGCCTTCGAGGCCGTCGGCGTTCCGGCGCTGATGGAGGCCACCTACGCCGCGGTGCGCAGCGGCGGCACCGCCGTGCTCGTGGGCGTCGGACGGCTGACCGAGAGCTTCTCGGTGAACGCGCTGATGGCCCCGCTCTCCGGCAAGCGGCTGCTCGGCAGCATGTACGGCGACGCCAACCCCCACGCCGACTTCCCGCGGCTGCTCGGTCTCTACCAGCGCGGCAAGCTCGACCTCGACGCGATGGTGACCACCACCTACTCGATCGACGACGCCCTGGAGGCCTTCGAGGACATGGAGTCGGGCAAGAACGCGCGCGGGGTGATCGTCTACTAGCGGGGAGCCTGCGCGTGAGCGACCACAACTCGCCGGCCGTCGTCCGCTTCGCCACCTCCGCCTTCGGTGCCGAGCTCGACCGGCAGCTCGTGCGCTGGACCGGTCACTCGCTGGTGAACCTGCTCTTCGCGCGGGCGACGGGGGTCGAGTACAACCCGCCCCTGCTGCTCACCAGCACCGGCGCCCGCACGGGCCAGCCGCGACGCGCGGTGCTGCCCTACTTCCCGGCGGGCGACGCGATCGCCATCGTCGGCTCGCGCGGCGGCATGCCCAGCGACCCCCACTGGGCGCACAACCTGCGCGCCAACCCGGACGCGACCGTGCACCTGGCACGGCGGCGACGCAAGGTGCGCGCGCAGCTCACGAGCGGTGAGGAGCGCGCCGCGCTCTGGAAGCCCATCACCGAGCAGGCGCCGGTCTACCTCACCTACGAGCAGCGCGCCGCCGGGCACCGGGAGATCCCGGTCTTCGTGCTGCGCTTCGTCGACTGATCACGCGGCGCGACGCCGCAGCCACGCGACGCAGGCACACACGAAGGCCGTCGGCAGCCCGATCCACACCAGCTCGTTGGTGAGGATGCGCAGCGCCGGCCCGGAGAAGAAGGCGTCCACGCCGATCGGGGACGTCGCCAGCGGGCGCCAGGGCGCGAAGAAGCGCGCGCCGTCGAGGGGCAGCAGGAGGCCGACCCCGAGCCCGGCGTCGGTCAGGGCATCGAGCAGTCCGTGCGACGCCATGGCCAGCGCGAGCACCAGCGCCACCGGTGCACGCGGGCGCGCGTACCCGAACGCCACCAGCGAGCCCACCAGCAGCGCGAAGGCCGGCGCGTGGGTGAGGCCGCGGTGCCCGAGCGGGTGCGCGTAGGGAATGTCGAGCGCGAAGGCCAGCACGTCGAGGTCCGGCGCCATGGCGAGGATCGCGCAGGCGCCGACGAGTCGCGGGCGACGCGCCTCCGGCGGGGCGATCCAGGCGATGCCGGCACCGACCAGCGCGTGGGTGAAGACGGTGGCCATCTCCGGATCCTACCGGCCGGGCGTCAGAGTCCGCCCTGGTCCAGGACGACCAGCAGCCCGAAGCCGTAGGCGGGGGCCAGCACCGCCGCGGAGAAGACCACGCCGAAGCGCGCGTAGAGACCGCGCTCGTCGTCCGAGAGGTCCGGATCCCGCTCGATCGATCGCAGGTCGAGGGCGGTGGACCAGGTGTCCCAGCCGATCGCGTAGGCGAGCATCGGCGCCACCCACAGGCCCAGCGCCTGGGCCAGGGGCTCCTGCCAGTAGGCGAAGACCATCGCGAGGCTGCACAGGGCGGACGCCGTGCCCGTCACCAGGTAGGCACGCGAGCGTCCGTCGCGCAGATCGTCGATCAGGCCGCTGGCCGAGAGACCCGCCAGCGCGATCGTGTATGCCGCCGCCCACCAGGGCATCGCCCCTCCTTCGTCGATTCCGTTCCCATCGGAGCCTCCACGCCCGCGCTGGAGCCCCGATCCCGTGCGGCCCGCGGCCGGCTCAGCCGTCCACCGGGCGACGGGCCAGCACGATCTGGCTCACGCCGAAGGCCCGCAGGCCGGGCACGCGCTCCAGCAGCGCCGCCAGCGCGCGCAGTGCACCCACCAGCGGCTTCATCCAGGCCGGCTGGCGGCCGGAGATGTTCTCGAAGGTCTGCCACAGGTAGCCGGTGCGCACGATCTCGAAGCCGGCGTCGCGCACCAGGCGACGCAGCTCCCAGGGCCAGTAGTTGCGCGCCCAGTAGTGCACGAAGCGCCGCCCGATCGCCACGGGAATCCACGGAACCAGCGGCGTGGCGGGCGAGAGCCGGCGGCCACTGCGCTTCGCGTCGACCCCGTGCGTCTCGAAGGGGTAGAGCCGGTTGGGCGAGAAGATCACGACGTGGCCACCGGGCCGCAGCACGCGATGCACCTGGCGCAGCGCCGCGGCGTCGTCGGGCACGTGCTCGAGCACCTCGTTCACCAGCGCGAGGTCGAAGGACTCGCTCGGCAGGGGCAGCTGCTGGATGTCGCCGCGCGACAGCCGCGGGCGTCCGCGTCCGGCGCGATCGCGCGCCAGCTTCGCGGCCTCGATCTCGACTCCCAGCGCCGATGCGCCGGCCTGGGAGAACGCCGCGACGTACTCGCCCGCCCCACACCCGCAGTCCACGAAGCGGGCGCCGGCGAGCGGAACGGCCTCCGCGATCCACGCCAGCCGCTTGCGCAGCGAGCGCGGCGTGGCGGTGTCGCCGCCGGCCGGCGCGATCACCAGGCGGCCCGGCGCGAGCCCGCCTGCAGCGGTGGCACGGCTGGCGGCGCTCACCTGGGCGGCAGGCCCCCGGCGAAGGCCGCGCCGCGCTCCACCCACGCCTCGAGCGCCGCGTCGCTCTCGAAGCCGGCCTCGCCGACGGTCAGCATCCCGCGCATCGGGCGGCCGGTGAAGTCCATCTCGCGCGCGTGGGGCAAGGCCAGGCACTCCTCGTAGGCGTCGGGCCCGACGCGGACCATCAGCTCCTCACCGATGATCCCCACGCACATGTTGCCCCCGAGCAGGAAGGCGAGCCCGCCGAACATCTTCTTCTCGGCGACGTCGTCCCGATCCTGGAGCGCCTCGCGCACCCGCTGTGCGAGCCCCTCGTCGTAGGCCATGGGCCCTCCCCACCGACGGAGCAGGCCGTCGCCCCCCCGCGGCCCGGCTCAAGCTAACATGGGGGAACCCGCTGGGGCCGATCCACCCCAGACGGACAGGAGCCGGACGGAGGACCCCATGAAGATCGACGAATGCGTGCTCTTCAGCGGCGCCGCGCAGGGCGCCGAGCAGGAGTTCGGAGCCGCGGCCGAGCGGCGCGGCATCGAGGAGGTCAACTTCACCTTCGACGGCCACAACGACGCCCGCGCGCGGGGCATCCGCGTGCTCACCCAGCGCGAGCTCGCGCAGGGGGACGTCAGCCTCGCCTACGTCAGCAAGCTCATGCACCGGCGCTATCGCGACACGCCGCTCTTCCGCAAGGTGCTCCAGAGCATCTGGCACCAGGTGAACAGCGGCCAGGAGATCTACGTGGTCGGGCGCATCCTCGACGACCTGACGGTGAAGGGCGGGACGGGCTGGGGCGCCGAGTTCGCGAAGCTGTGCAACAAGCCGCTCTTCGTCTTCGACCAGCTGCAGGACTCCTGGTACCACTGGAACGGCGAGAGCTGGGACGCCCAGGGAACGCCGACCATCACGCACCCGCACTTCACCGGGACCGGCACCCGCTTCCTGCGCGACAACGGCAGGGACGCGATCGAAGCGCTCTTCGCACAGTCCTTCCAGTAGGCGGCGCGCCCGCTCCGCATGGCGCGAACCCCGATCACCCCGGAAGGTGCGAAGCGCCTGGAGGACGAGCTCGACCACCTGTGGACCGTGGAGCGACCGCGCGTCACCCAGGAGGTCTCCGACGCCGCGGCGCTGGGCGATCGCTCGGAGAACGCGGAGTACATCTACGGGAAGAAGCGCCTGCGCGAGATCGACCGCCGCGTGCGCTTTCTGCGCAAGCACCTCGAAGAGCTCCAGGTCGTCGCGCCCGGCGAGGTGGCCGACCCCTCCAAGGTCTTCTTCGGCGCCTGGGTCACCGTCGAGGACGAGGACGGCGAGAGCCGCTGCGTGCGACTCGTCGGGCCCGACGAGATCGCACCGGACCGCGGCTGGATCAGCATCCAGTCCCCCCTCGGACGCGTCCTGCTCGGACGCGAGGAGGGCGACGAGGTGGAGTTCGCCCGCCCCGCCGGCCGCGTGCGCGTCACGATCCTCGAGATCCGCTACGACGGCCCACCGTCATCCACGTAGCCAAGAGGCGCGCCGCAGGCGCGCCGTGCCGGCAGCGCCGCTCCGCCGCGGGTCCCCGGTCGCTCAGAGGCACGCCGCAGGCGTGCCGTGCCGGCAGCGCGGCTCCGCCGCGCGTTACCCGGCCAGACTAGCGGGAGATCTTGACCACGCGGCCTTCCAGCGCCACGTTGGCCACGGCGTTGCCCGCCGCGCAGCGGAACTTCGTCGCGCTCGCGAGGTTCTCGTGTCGCGTGATCGAGACGATGTCGACCACCGCGTTGCCGCCCTCGGCCTGCGCGCGCTTCTGCAGCGAGATGAGCGCGGACAGGAAGGCGATCTCGCACGCGACCTCGTCCGAGCGCATGAAGGCGTTGGTGCGCCGGTTCGACGTGAAGGTTCCCATGCTCTTGAGCACGCGCGGGTGCTTCTGGCCCTTCAGGTAGACGGGCACGTCCAGCAGCTTCCCCTGGCCGCGCTCGCCCGTGATCGCGGCCTGCGCCGGCATGTCGAGCAGCTCGTTGCGCGCGAAGGCGGTGGACGGCGTGGTCAGGAAGATCGCTGCCAGCAGCAGCGCACAGGTGCGAAGCGGGGTCATCGGGTCTCCTCCGATCGGTCGCCCGCGCGGGCTTCCTCGATGGGTCGGCCGAGAAGGTAACAGCGCGAAGCGCGCCGATCAGCGCAGCATCTGCGCGAGCAGCACCAGCTGCTCGCGCTCCTGCGAGGTGACCTGACCGTCGGCGGTGATCACCGTCTCGATCGCCTTCACGAAGGCCGAGCGGTGCTCGTGGGGCACGAGCTGCGGGTCCACGCTCTCCGGCTCCGGCGGAACCTCGAGCCAGCCGGCCACCTGGACGCGCTCCTCGTCGCTGAGATCGAGGCGATCGACCATCCGGCCGATGCTGCTGCGCTCCTCGGGCTGGACCTGCATGTCGGCCCACGCGAAGGAGCAGACGAACTTGAGCAGCAGCATGCGGTCTTCGCGGGCCATCGACTTGAGCCCGCCGCCAGCGTTTCCCACGGCGCGTCCCCCCGGTGATCACGGCGATCGTCTGCGCTCCTTCTAACAGAATCGGTGACGGGGGTCACCCACAGGGGGCGATCCAGGGCTCCGGTCGGCGGGCGATTCGACCGATGAGAAAGCACCCCACCCGGAAGGCGCTCGTGGCAGACGGCCCCATCCGCACGCTGCTCCGCTCCGCGGCCCTGCTCGCCGCCGGGTTCGTGTGCCTCCAGATCGGGTTCGTCGAGCTGGAGCGCAAGGAGCAGACCAGCGCCCTCGAGACCGAGCTGGCCGACCTGCGCGCGCTGCGGGCCAGCGAGATCGAGGGGCTGCGCAGCAAGCTCGAGCGCACGGAGCGCACGGCGAAGCGACTGCGCAACGAGCTCGCCCAGGCCGAGGCCGCCCGCGACGAGCTGGACGACGCGCTGCGCCGCGCCGACTCCACCGAGACCCGACTGCGGGACGAGATCGGCGAGATCGCGGAGAAGCGCAAGGCCGAGCGGCCCGCCGTCGACGTGTCGCTGGCGGCCTTCGACGCGTCGCGCCTGCTGGTGGCGGGCGTGACGAATCGAGGCGCGGACTCGGTCGAGATCCGCGAAGCCGAGGGGGGCTACTGGGTCGATGGCGCCTTCCTCCCGCTGGCGGGCAGCCTGGCCCCGATGCTGATCCTGCCCGGCGACGCCCGGGACGCGTTCGAGTGGGACGCGGACGCGAATGCGCTCGAGCTGGTGCCCGGCGCGAGCCAGCCGCTGCGCGGCGCCGTGTGCCTCGTCTTCGCGCGCGCCGGCGCCGACGAGCAGTGGGTGGAGGAGCGCTGGTTCGAGCACCACCCCGCGCGGGGCCAGAGCGCCATCCTCGCACGCGAGAGCTGGCGACTGGACGCCGACACCCGCGGCTGCGCGCTGGCGGAGCTGCCGGCGCCCTGGTCTCCCTGACGGGAAGCGCGCGCGCGCCACCGGGTCTGCGGTACCGTGCCCGCGTGCCGCAGCACGAGATCGTTCGAGGCATCCAGCCCAGCGATGCGTCCCCGGGCCGCATCCAGCGCGAGTTCGCCAAGCTGCTCGACGAGGACCACGCGATCGCGTGCGTCGGGTCGGCGCGCAAGCGGCCGCGCTCGCTGCTCTCGAGCGGCTACACCCCGCGCCACCGGATCGATCTCTTCGGCGTGCGCTTCTACCTGACCAACCTGCGCGAGGACGCGCACTTCCGCTTCTTCGTCACCTACCTGCTCCTGCCCGGCGAGCGCCGCCTCCACCCGCGCATCTTCTACAAGGACTCGTCCCTGGTCTGGCGCTCGCCCAGCCACTACATCCGCTCCGAGGAGGAGAACTGGATCGGCAAGGGCGACCTGAAGACGGTGAAGATCGACGGAGAGCTGATCGAGTACGCCGCCGAGGAGACCACCAACCTCCCGCTCGAGATCCAGCCCGCGCTGGACGAGTGCAGCCGACGCAGCCGCGTACGCCGCGACCACCGCGCCATCCCGCTGGTGCTGCGCGAGGCGCCGGACGGTCGCTTCGAGCCCTACCGCGATTTCTCCGAGCCGCGCCGGCGCGCGATGAGCGATCCGAAGCGGCGCATCCACGGCGGCAAGTCGATCGCGCGCTTCACCCGGCGCAACGACCCGACCTCGCTGCGCTTCGTGCGCGGCTACGAGCCGGACTTCGACGGCGGCGTGATCGAGGAGAGCGGCCTGCGCAGCAACCTCTACGGCGGCGATCTGCGCAAGTTCCGCATCCTCTCGCGCAACGGTCGCATCCAGTACCAGTTCGTCGCCGGGCCGCACCAGGTCTGGATCATCCCGCCGCAGAGCCTCGACCCGGAGCTCAACAGCTACGGGGTGCGCACCGTGGACGTGGAGGCCGACGAGGACGTCTTCGTGCCGGGCTACGAGTACCACTTCATGGACGACAGCGAGGATCCGCCGGTGCTCCACACGCAGATCCCGGCGGGCTTCGCCGGCGCGGCGTCGACGGTGGATCCGTCTCGCGCGGACGCGTCGCCCTGGATCGAGAAGCTGCCGGTGATCCAGGAGTTCCGGCGCAAGCTGCTGCGCTAGCGCCGGGGCTGGCGCGTGAACACCATCAGCGGGATCTCCCGCGGCGCGGCCGTCTTCTCGTAGTGGAGGTAGTCGCCGTTGGCGGTGATGGTCTTCCACAGCCGCTTGCGCTCCTCGCCCTTCGCCTCGTGGCAGTGCACGTCGATCCAGCGGAAGCCGGGACGGATGCGCACCTCCGGGTGCGCGCGCAGGTTCATGGCCCAGATCGCGTCGGTGGGACGCCCGCCGTGGGAGCCGACGACCACCCAGCGATCCGCGTCCTCGTAGTAGGGCAGCACCACGGTGCGCTTCGCATCGCTGCGATGGTGGCGCGTCGTGAGCAGGAGCACGGGCCGGCGCGCGCTCCCCGCCGCCTCCTCGAAGGCGCGGTTCACGAAGGAGAAGCCGGTGAGCCGCACGCAGCGGCGGTCCCAGGCGAGCCAGCGCGGCTCCGCCGCGAAGCGGCGCGCCGCCTTCTTCCAGTCGATCAGGCCCATCGCGTCGTGCCTCCGAGCTAGTCGGCGAAGCGCTTTCGCAGCTCGTGCTTGAGGATCTTGCCGGTCGGGTTGCGGGGCAGCGCCTCCACGATCTCGAGCTGCTCGGGCAGCTTCTGGCGCATCAGCCCGGCGTCGACGAGGTGCGTCACGGCGTCGTCGAGCGTGAAGCCGCTCACCGCGTCGGCGAGCACGACGATCGCGCAGGCGCGCTCGCCGGAGTCGGGATCGGGCAGTCCCACCACCGCCACGTCGTCGACCGAGGGGTGGGTGTAGAGCAGGTCCTCGACCTCCTTGGCGCTGATGTTCTCGCCCTTGCGGATGATCACGTCCTTGAGGCGCCCGGTGATGGTGAGGTAGCCCTCGGCGTCGAGGCGTCCGAGGTCGCCGGTGCGGAAGAAGCCGTCGCCGTCGAAGGCGGCCGCGTCGAGGCTCTCGTCCCAGTAGCCGAGGCAGACCTGCGGCGCGCGCACGCGCACCTCGCCCTCCTCGCCGATACCCGCCGGCTTCTCGTCGAGGGTGACGATGCGGATCTCCGCCTCCGGCGGCGAGGCGCGCCCCTCGGTCTCGGCGCGCTTGTCGTCCGGATCGTCGACGCCGTTCATCACCGGCACCGGGCACTCGGTCAGCCCGTAGCCGGAGCAGATCGGCGCGCCCATCTCGCTCAGCAGGTCGTAGTAGAGCTGCGGCGGCTTGGGTGCGCCGCCGCCCGGGAAGGTGCGGATCGCCGGGAAGAGCTTGCGGTCGGGCTGCTCGCGCTGCGCCGCGAGATAGGCCTGGTGGAAGACCGTGCCGGCCGTGCCCTGGGTGACGCCGTTCGCGGCGAGGAAGGGGATGGTCGTCTTCGGATCGAAGGTCGCGACCACCAGCTGCGCGCTCCCGCACAGCAACGCGTTCATCAGCCAGCCGATGCCGCCGACGTGGGTCACCGGGAACACGAGCGCGATGCGATCGTCCGGCGCCAGGGCCAGGCGCTCGGCGAAGCCGCGGGAGGCCGCCAGCAGCGACTGGTCGGTGTGCTTGGCGCCCTTCGGGTCGGCGGTGGTGCCGGAGCTGTAGAGCACCCAGCGCAGCACGCCGAGCGCGTCGGGCTCCGGCGGGAGCGCGGCGGGATCGCCCTCCGGCAGCCCGTCGGACAGGTCCAGCGCCTCGAGCCCCGGCTGCGCGGCGGCGAGCGCGCGGGCCATGCGGGCGTGGTCGAAGCCGCGGAAGGTGCCCGGCACGATCAGCAGCTTCGCCTCGAGCTGCCTCACCACGAAGCCCACCTCCCGTTCCCGATAGATCGGCAGGATGGGGTTCTGCACCGCCCCCAGGCGCGAGAGCGCCCCGCACAGCACCAGCGCGTCGATGCTGGTGGGCAGCTGCCACGAGACGCGGTCGCCCGCGGACACGCCGCGCGCGTGAAAGCCCGCCGCGCAGCGCAGCACGGCGTCGCGGTACCCGGCGAAGGAGAGCTCCAGGCCCGCCTCGTCCAGCGCGAAGAGGGCGTCGGGCGTCTCCGCGGCGCGCTTCTCGATCAGCTCGAAGAGGCCATTCGCGGAGAGCATCTCGACCGCCGCCACTACCGGGCCTCGGGGTGCTCGCGCAGCTTGTACTTCATGACCTTGCCCGACGGCGTCATGGGCAGCTCGTCCATCACGGCGACGCGTCGCGGCACCTTGTAGTTCGCCATGTTCTCGCGGCACCACGCGATCACGCCCTCGGGCGTCACGTCCTCGCCGGCCACGGGGACGACGAAGGCCATGCCGACCTCGCCCGCGCGCTCGTCCGGCACGCCGATCACGGCCACCTGCGCGAACTGTCCCGTGCCGTAGAGGCTGTTCTCGATCTCGGCGGGATACACGTTGAAGCCGCCGTTGATGAACATGTCCTTGATGCGGTCCGTGATCCGCAGGTAGCCGCGCGGGTCCATCACGCCGATGTCGCCGGTGTGGAGCCAGCCGTCGGCGTCGATGGTCTTGCGCGTCTCGGCCTCGTCGTCGAAGTAGCCCTGCATCAGGTTGTAGCCGCGCACCACCACCTCACCCGGCTCGCCGCGCGGAACCTCCTTCCCGTCGGCGTCGACGCAGAGCACCTCCACGTCCGGGATCGCGCGCCCGGAGGTCGTGGCGATGGTCTCGGGGTCGTCGTCGTAGCGGCACATGGTGACGATCCCGCAGGTCTCCGTGAGCCCGTAGCCGGTGATGATCGTCTCGAAGCCGAGCTCGTCGCGCATGCGGTGGATCAGCTCGACGGGAATCGCGGCGGCCCCCGTCACGGCCAGGCGCAGCGACGAGAGGTCGTACTTCGCGAGGTCGGGCATGGCGAGGATCGACTGATAGAGCGTCGGCGGACCGGGCAGCATCGAGATGCGATCGGCCGCGATGCGCTCCAGCACCTCCGCGGCGTCGAAGACCAGGTGCGGCAGGATCGTCGCGCCGCGCATGATCGCCGACATCCAGCCGGCCTTGTAGCCGAAGGCGTGGAAGAAAGGATTCACGACCAGATAG
>JAAUYD010153244.1_pt1 | contig 13943 bp, 11 predicted proteins | sample 7278101 | NCBI WGS metagenome assembly JAAUYD01 (sample SAMN14350128, study PRJNA611818) | marine sediment metagenome | isolation source: surface marine sediment (0.6m) | place: French Polynesia: Moorea | collected 2018-08
ATACAGCCAACTGTGTAAACATTTGTAAACATAGCTGTAACCCTACTCCTGCCTCCTGCCCCCTGCCTCCTGCCTCTTCTCAACTGTAACGTTTATTTTTGTCCAGGTACTTATCGCACAGAAGTTGTTTTTGAGACAGAGATTTATGGTCCGCTTCAAAAACTATTCGCCTTCAAAGGCGGGGTTTTAGAACCAATTATTTTCGATAAGAAATATGATCACCAAAAACTAAAAAATAGACCCTCTTACGGAATGCAAAATAGAACTAATAAGGGGACTTCTTTCGACAATTTTGTTAAAATGTTCTAAATAGCACTAATTTGTATTCCTATGTTTAATTGGTTTCGCCGTAAAATTAATAAAACAGACGCTGAACCCGCTTCAGAAACCACCGAAAAAGTCACCACCCCTGAAACAGAGACTCCTAGCCAAGAAACCGCCCAAGAAGATTATTTAAGTTGGGCAAAAACCGCTTATAAAAACATTCAACAGCGTCAAACCTCAACCACTTCACAGCCATCTACAGAAACCCCTCCAGAAACGACACAAGAGGACCTTACCCCTGAGATTGAAACCGAAACCAAAGAAGTTTCTGAACCGTCCACAGAGACTAAACCAGAAACCGTCCCAGCGTGGATGGAAAAATCCGACCGCTTAGAGGCCCTCAAAGAAACAGCCCTGGAAACGGCAACCGTCGAAGAAACAAGTTCCTTAACCTTCGATGAAGAATTTGTCTGGTCAGCTAAAGTCTTAGCGGCTCAAGGAAGGGCCCCAGATGATATTTCAGAAGAAGAAATTAATTGGTTAAAACGGCTGCGTCAAGGGTTAGGAAAAAGCCGTCGCGGTTTAGTCAACCAACTCAAATCCATTGTTGGTCAAGGGCCCCTCAATGAAGATGCCGTCATGGAAATCGAAGCCCTCTTATTACAAGCAGATACCGGTATCGAAGCGACGGACCACATTATTTCTACGTTACAAAATCAACTTTTAGAAGAGGCGTTGCCCCCAGAACAGGCACTAGAATACCTCAAAAGCATTCTACGGGAAATGTTAGACCGTCCTTTGCAAAAAGTGGTTAATCCCGGTTTTGCCCCAGAAAAAGGGATTTTGAATATATGGTTATTAACAGGGGTGAATGGTGCCGGAAAAACCACCACTATCGGTAAATTAGCCCATTTAGCCCAACAATCTGGCTATAATTGCATCATTGCTGCTGCGGATACGTTTAGGGCTGCTGCGGTTGAACAAGTCAAGGTTTGGGGAGAAAGAACCAACACCCCTGTGATTGCTAACCCTGGTCAAAATACAGACCCGGCGGCAGTGGTATTTGATGGTATTTCCGCAGCCCAAGCCCGTCAAGCTGATTTATTATTAGTAGATACGGCTGGAAGGCTACAAAATAAAAAGAATTTGATGGCAGAATTAGCAAAAATTCGGCGCATAATTGATAAAAAAGCGGATAAAGCGCAAGTGGAATCCTTGTTAGTTTTAGATGCAACATTAGGACAAAATGGATTACGTCAAGCGCAAGTTTTCTCCGAAGCAGCCAACTTAAGTGGAGTGGTATTAACAAAATTAGATGGAACTGCAAAAGGGGGAGTTGCTTTAGCCGTTGCCCAACAATTAGATTTACCCATTCGTTTTATTGGAGTTGGAGAAGGAATTGAAGATTTAAGACCTTTTTCTAGTTACGAATTTGTTGAGGCTTTATTAAACGAATAAATGAACTAAAAAAGTTTAGGAAAAGTCTAAACTTTTCCTAGGCTTTTTTCTGTGCAATTATCGGCATTACTTTTACAAAAAATCAAGAAAATAAAAAAATGGACTTGAACTGTGCTATTGAAAAATATGCCTTATCTATGTTTAAAACAATTTTGGTTTTAAATAATGTTTATTTTTCTTCTTCAAAATATCACAGAAAAATAGAAAAGCTTTTGTATGATTTTTTAATAGAATTGCATAGTTTAGATATAATCTCAAGCAATCAAAATCAATATATAATAAAGGACAAAAATCTATTTACTAATTCAAAAATAGAGCAAACGAAAGAAGATATAAAAGAAGAAATTAAATATCAAAATAAGGAAGAAATTGAAGTTATTTTCTCCCATAACTATTTTCAAATTCTCAAAGCAAGAGATGAAATTGAGGAGATATTATCATCTCAGTTATATCCAGTTCCTATAGAGATTGAGAAAATAAAAAAATTAGATATTTATTTTGATGAATTACAAGAAATAATTCTTTTTTTACTTGTCTGATAAGTCTATTCAGTCTATTAAAAAATAAGCGTTTAGTAATCATAACACTAATATCAATCTTATTCTCATGGCTACCAGCAACTTTAATGATAAGTATATATGCAGGAATACCCTTGTTTATTAAAATAGTGAGCGCAATAGTAATAGCATCTATTCTATATTTTAAGACTTTTCCTATCTTTAAAAAATTATCCACCTCTTCAAAACATAAAAATATCCAAAAATATTGTGATACCGTATCTGCTAATATTTCTTATGAAAATAATTGGTGGAAAAATCTTAGGCCTCTACGAAAAGAGTTAGATTTAACCACTCAAATTATAACATTATTTTGTATTTTTGCAATTGTTCTCATCCTACTTCGTAGTTGGAGTATTATCCAATTATTTGACTTTGGAGGATTAGAACTATTACCTTTATTAGCATCAGGTTTAGTTGTATCTCTAATTAGTGGGACTTTTTTATCACAAGGAAAGCAAATATTTCTTCGTTTGTTGGCCTTATTTGGTAATGGACTAGAAAAATGGCATGATGAAATGATGGCACTTGTTTCTTTGGGACTTTTGAGTTTAGTTATTTGGGGTTTCATTCTTCATCTACCTGATGTGGGTAAAGAAGCTTTAAAAGAAGGAGATATTGCTTTAGAACAGACTCAATATATCAAAGCAGAAACACAGTACAAAAAAGCTTTAATATATCTCAACTCACCTAGCAATTTAGATTATTCTTGGTTTAATTCTTGGGTTAATTTATGTTTTCCTTTCCAACAAATACAAAATTACTTGTCTTTATCCTTTACTGAACAACAAAATCCATTAGCCTTGTTTAAATTAGGTTATGCTTATTATAAACAATTAGACTTAGATAAAGCACAAGAATATTATATATCAGCTATCAACAGTGAAGATAATAAAGAAGGAGTTTTTTATATGAAGTATTTAACCAACCTTGCTAAAGTTTTAATCTTAAAATCTTATGGGTTGAGTTCTGCAGATGATAATCTTGATTATTCTGCAACTTTAGGAGATAAAGATGCAGATACATTACTACAACAAAAAGAATTCATTAATCGAAGAAGAATGAGAGATGCTAAATTTTTCTTAGAGAAATCAGCTTCGATTTATAGAAAAAATATTATCAATGATTTTTCACAAATACTTGGTAGTATACCTGATGATAAAAATTGTAAGGAACAAAAAAATTACAACTTAGACCATGCTTCTATGGGAATATTAAGAGGGTTAATAAATCTACAAGAACCAGAAATAATTACTAGCAATGAAAGCCAAAAATGTCAATATATGAATAATGATTTATCAATTTTTTTGGGTGAAAAAGCTAAAGAATATGAGGAAATGAAAGATATTGATTGGTACATTGTTGATAGGAACTTTTATAACATCCAAGATACTACTGAAACACAAACAGAGATTTTGAGTTTTCTCAAGAAGGAAAAGAATCAAGCTGATGGTTTATTTATGGAATATTTAGAAGCGAGAAGAGACTTAGCATTTGTTTATGGAATGTATGAATTATCTTACTTTCAACAAGTAACAAATGGTTCTAAAAAACCATCATATACATTAATGAATAAGTTAAAAGAAGCTAAAACCCATTTTCGAGTGTCATCTTTCCTTGGATCAATACTTGAACCTACAATATTACGAGAACTAGAATATTATGAGGTAGATGGAATTTTGAATTTAAAAATGGAAGAAAAACCCCAAGAAACACCGAAGACAGAAACTCAACAAATCATCTTAGAAGACGGAAAACCTTTATTTTCTTCAACATTGAAAACAATAGATGACGATAAATCAACCAACTTAAATGATTTCAAAGAAGACAATCCTCAAGAAGAAATTTTAAAACCATTATGCTATTATCGACTATCACAGTTTCTTAGTATCAGTACAATAAAATTATTAAAGGATGATGACTTAGAAAATTTTTATCAAAACCGAAATAGTATATTCAAAAGTCAACTTCCAGATGATTTTAATGACAAATTCAACAAATATATTGATGAGTTAAGTCATACTGGTGTCTTTGAAAAACTAATTGAAAAACATAGAAAACCAGAAAACTCATCTAAGTCTAAAAAAGAGATAACTACAGAAATAAAGATAATTACAAAAGATGGAGATAAAGTTACAAAAGAGACAAAAACAGTAAATTTAGAAGACCATTTAAAAACTGTAATAGCAGACTTAAATAATAACCTTTATGGATTACCAGTAACAGAAAATGGAAAACAAACTACTCTAGAAAAATACCTGAACGAAAAAATGGTTAAAGACACTTGTGATATTGAAGACAAAGTACCTATAGAAGTTTTAGATTGGTATGAAAGAAAAATGATGTATGATTTAAGGAGAATACCCGGATTACCAGAAAATCATAATTAATTCAATTATTGACTTTAACAAAATGTCAGCAGAAGTCCTCATCCATAAATTCTTTCAAAAAAACTAGCATTTTAGATGAGGATGAATGCAGACCAAATCTAATAAAACATCCGCTTAATTTCAGTTGATGGTTAGATTCCTCAACTATAAATTACACTTCTGTGCGATAGTGCCGGAACTTCGTTAAGGAACTTCTGACTTCTGACTTCTAACTTCTTTCAAATGTCTTTTTTCGTTACATTTATCATCATTAAAACTACTAAAATTACAGCAGACATACCTGAAGTTACAGCAATAGGTAACCTATCTAAATGACGGATTGTGATAGCAACTAAAGCCCAAATAAAGACACCAGAATAAACTTTATCTTGTCGTTTAATTCTGATTAAAATACCAATAATTGCTGCAATAGTAATCATGATAATTGTCCAAACCATATCAGACAAACCAAAACCATTCCATTTTATCCAAGATAAAGCCAAAGCAACGTTAACAATAGTAGCTACTGTAATCCAACCAAAATAAACACTAATAGGAAAATTAACTAACCATTTATCTTGCTTAGGTAGAGATTTTAAAGATATATTTAATTCTAAATACAGTAAAATTAAAGGAATTAAAATAGCTACCATTGCTAGAGTAGAAAGGACAAAGAAACGGGACAAAAAGAGAAAAACCCAAACAATTTGAGCTACACTGCTCATTACTAAATAGTAACCCGTTTTTTGCAAATAGGGATCATTTCTATTATTAGGTAAAGCTTGATAAATTCCTAAACTAATTAATCCTAAATAAATTAATCCCCAAATGGCAAAAGCATAACTCGCAGGGGTAATTAAAACATCGCCAAAAAAAGTATTAGAAATTTCTCCAATGGTTAAATCATTAATAGGGGCAATATTGGCTAATACATTGGTAAAAAAAGCAGCTAAAATAGCGAATAAATTAGCCCATTGTTTCACAAGATTTTTATCTAATTTCATAGTTAATTATCTCAAAAAGTTTTAATATAAAAAAATAGAAGGCAAGAATTAAAGGTAATTCTCAACTTCTTTAAAAGTTAACATTAATTTCTAAAATAGACTATTCTTCTAAGAAGGTTTAGGGTAACTTCTTGCATAGTAATCAGAAGCAACTACCTCAAGAACCTCTCCTGCACCTAAAAGGGGATAAATGCAATTAAGACGATTTTCCCAGACAGTATGGGCAATTTCATAATCAGGACAGTTGATGCGATAAGTGTTGTCGGATACCACCGATAAACGACAACCTCTCGGCAAAAGTATGGATAATAATAACTGAAGACTTTGGGGACCTAATACATTAGCAGCCATGTTACAAACTTTTTTATATTTTCTTAAGACTTGCATTCCATTGTACAAGGTAATGTCACGAGTATCACACTTCGGCATTGATGACTTTTTCTTCTTAAAGACTTCATTACTATTGTGTAATACACTTACAGGATACTGCAAACAGAGCATCGGGTAGTTCACTCGTGGGACGTAGTTTGCCCGTCTTTAGGCGGAGTAGAAATGTGGTATCATCAAGTTTAGCGGTAATGCGCGTAAGAGATTTATCGAGATAATAGGGTCTAAAACCTGGCTTTTAAAAGCGAAAAGTTTTTGGAGCGAGGCACAAATCCTCTCCTGCAAAAACAACTTCTGTGCGATAGCGCATGGTAGTAGTGAGGAACTTCTGACTTCTGTGCGATAGCGCATGGTAGTAGTGAGGAACTTCTGACTTCGTTAATTCAGCTAAGGACTCAATTCAACAAAAATAAGCTGATCATCATGATTCAGAAAATTGCTCGTATTTTGTTAAGCACATTATTGTGTGTTTTACTGGTAGCGAAGCCAACTTGGGCCATTAATGTATCCCCTGGCGATCGCGTCGAACTCCAAGCGACCTCCTCTTTAGGGGTTCCTCTCCATGATAGTCCTGCTCCTAGCTTAGTGGGAAGGGCCCCTAGTGGTACCATTGCAGAGGTAATCGCTACAGCCAATGATCGACGGTGGATCGAGATTGAGTTGCCGTCTGGGGCGCAAAACTGGGTTGTCGAGAGATATATCAGTCGTGTTGTCTCTTCTTCAGGAGAAACCGTAGATACTCGCGAGGTGACGAATTTACTATCCACAGAAAACCAAATCACCGTAGCAGCTATGAATGTAGAAAATTTAGACCCAGGAGATAGCGATCGCTTGATTGGCCTCGGACAACTAATTGTCAATAATTTACAATCTCCTGATCTTATCGTCCTCGTTGAAATACAGGATAACGATGGCCCCACTAATTCAAGTGTTACCGATGCTACTGCAACCTATAATGATCTCATCGATGCCATTGAAATAGCCAACGGCCCTAATTATATCGCCTTTGATATTGCTCCAAACGACGACCAAGACGGAGGCCAACCTGGGGGAAATATTCGCGTCGGTTACTTATATCAACCCTCTAGAGTAGCCTTAACCCCAGGAACCGCAGGAACAGCAACCGATGCAGTAACTGTTTTAGATGGACCGACATTATCCGTGAATCCTGGGCGCATTGAACCGAATAATGCTGCTTTTGATAATAGTCGCAAGCCGATTGTCGCTGAATTTGAATTTAATCAAAATCCTTTGTTTATTATCGGTAATCATTTTGTTTCTCAACTCGGTGATAATGATGATAAACGGCTGGATCAAGCTAAGGTTGTGGGCAATTTTGTTCAACAACTATTGACTGAGGATACGAATGCTAATGTGATTGTGGCCGGGGATCTCAATGATGTTAATGATTCCCAACCCATTACTGCACTCGAATCTGCTGGATTAAGCAATTTGTCTGATTTACTCCCCCAAAGCGATCGCTATACCCACGAGTTTAGAAATAATCTTCAGCAACTCGATTATATTTTAGTCAGTGAGAATTTACGCAACACAGCTAACAATCAGTTTGATATTGTTCATGTTAATGTCAATCAACCCAGTAATCTCGTTTTGAGCGATCATGACGTGGTACTGGCTCAATTTACGTTACCTGAAGTAAGCGCAACTCCAGAATCTATCCCTTCCCAAACCATTTTCCCAGAATTGAGTGGAGAAGCGTTACGCTCACGCTTAGCCGCAGAATATCGTGTGACAACCAGTTTAGGGTATGATAGGGCGCGAGATTTTATGTATAAGGAACTCGACAATGATAATGGGGTACTTCGCGGTATTTATTCCGATTTTACCGTTCGAGTGAACCCTAATTCCTCTACTCCTCGCTCTGACGCTTATCAAAATGGTCAAGGGATTAATGCTGAACATTCTTGGCCCCAAAGTCGAGGCGCAACAGGAGTTGCCAAAAGTGACATACATCATCTTTTTCCCTCTCAAGTTAGGATAAATAGTCTTCGGGGTAATTTTCCGTTTGCAGAAATTGAGGATAGTCGTACTGAACGCTGGTTAATCGATAACCGAGAAGAAAATACCATTCCTAGCACCAATATTGATGCTTATAGCGAGCAGATTAACGGCGCATTTGAACCTCGAGAAGCAGTGAAAGGAAATATTGCCAGAGCTATGTTCTACTTTTACACCATTTACCGTGACCAAGCCGAAGACGATTTCTTTGAGCAGCAACAAGATACCCTTTGTGATTGGAATAGAAACGATCCAGTGGATACTGCTGAAATAGAACGTTCTCAAGGAATTGCCAGCCAACAAGAGAATAATAATCCCTTTGTTCTTGATCCATCTTTAGCTAACCGCCTCTATTGTAATTCTTAACGTTTTGCGTTGAGACAAATGTAGAATGTAGACTGTAGAATGTAGAATTTAATTGTTTCTTCATTCTTTACTCTTCATTCATCTTAAAATAATTAACATTTTAATAGAACCTGATGAGCAAAAACGAACGCCGAACCTTTTTATTAGACTTCGAGAAACCATTATGGGAATTAGAAGCTCGCATTGAGCAAATTCGGCAATTGGCTGAGGAAAATAATGTTGATGTTTCTGAACAAATCGCTCAGTTGGAAAGTCGAGCGCAAAATCTCAGGCAAGAAATTTTTAGCAGTCTCACCCCGTCTCAACGTCTACAATTGGCTCGTCATCCTCGTCGCCCCAGTACCTTAGATTATATTCAATCCATTGCCGATGAATGGTTTGAGTTACATGGCGATCGCGGGGGTTACGATGATCCAGCCTTAGTGGGAGGGGTAGCTCGTCTGGGAGGCCGCCCTGTCGTCATTCTCGGTCATCAAAAAGGACGCGATACTAAGGATAATGTGGCCAGAAACTTCGGAATGCCGGCACCAGGAGGCTATCGCAAAGCCATTCGCTTAATGGAACACGCTAACCAGTTTTCTATGCCTATTTTGACTTTTATTGATACGCCAGGTGCTTGGGCCGGTGTGGAAGCAGAAAAACTCGGCCAAGGAGAAGCGATCGCTTTTAACCTCCGTCAAATGTTTAGTTTTGATGTCCCGATTATTTGTACGGTTATCGGAGAAGGGGGTTCAGGCGGGGCTTTAGGGATCGGCGTAGGAGATAAACTGCTGATGCTTGAACACGCAGTTTACACCGTAGCAACCCCAGAAGCTTGTGCAGCCATTCTCTGGAAAGATGCTAAAAAGTCCCCTCAAGCTGCTGTCGCTCTGAAAATTACCGCTAACGACCTCAAAGAACTGGGGATCATTGATACCATTATTCCAGAACCATCAGGAGCAGCCCACACCAACCCCTTACAAGCAGCAGGGATTCTCAAAGACAATCTAATCAATCATTTGGAAGAACTGTCCAATTTGACCCCAGAAGAACGCAAAACCCTGCGTTACGCAAAATTTCGCCAAATCGGAGTTTTTATCGATTCAGAATCAACGCCGGCCGTCCATTCATAGGCAGCTATCGGGGATCATCAACAAAATCATTGATTTTCAAGATCCCCCGTTAAGAATTGACCAGGAGATGTTATACTTGGATTGGTAAACTTTTGTAACAAAAGATTAAAGTCATCCTAGATGTTACTCTGGCTTTGCCCAAAGGAACTCCTCTCCAGAAAAATCAGAAATTTTCTGATGAAACTGTGGGATAATTCCCTTGTGTCAGTTCCTAAAACCTGACATCAAATCCTTGCCAATCATCTACGACGCTCTCCAAAGTGTTGAGATTTGAATATAGAAAATAGATTATATCATGGATTCTTCTTCAAGTCAACTAAACGCCATCATTACTGGAGCAAGCAGTGGGATAGGCAAAGCAACCGCTCTAGCCTTTGCTAAAGCAGGGATCAATGTAGCTTTGGTGAGCCGTTCCCTAGATGCCCTAGAAACGGTGGCTCAAGCTTGCGCCCAACAAGGAGTAAAGGCTAAGCCCTATGTTATGGACTTAAGTGAGTTAACCAAGATACCAGCGACCATTGAAGACATTGTGGCTGACTTTGGCAACATCGACATTATAGTCAATAACGCAGGAATGGGCTACACCAATTTGCTCAGGGAGACTTCCTTAGCAGACTGGCAACAGGTTATTAATTTGAACTTAACCAGCGTTTTTCAATGTGTACAAGGGGTATTACCCCAGATGCGAGAGCGTGAAAAAGGAACCATCATTAATGTTGCTTCCATTGCAGCCACTCAAGCCTTTCCAGGATGGGGAGCGTATTCTGTGAGCAAAGCAGCTTTGTTGTCTTTTTCTAAAGTATTAGCGGCCGAAGAACGGAGTCATGGCATTCGTGTGGTGGCAATTTCTCCGGGTGCTGTTAATACCTCAATTTGGGACACAGACACCGTACAAGCTGACTTTGATCGTAGTGCCATGCTAACTCCTGATCTGGTGGCGCAAACCATCCTTCAAGCGGCCTTATTACCAGCCGAAGCCGTCATTGAAGATTTGACCATTTTACCGAGTGCTGGAACCCTTTAATCTCAAGATCAGCGTTTTTTATTACTATGACAATAGCTTCCTCCAACGGCTCCAACCTTCGTCAGTCTAATGGTTCTAACCTGCTTAACCCCGATATAGTTGAACGGGTAGTAACCAGTAGACCGGATCGCAACACCCACAATGGACAAGAGGCGAAAATTCATCCAACTTCTGATGAAAGCATCGAGAAAATGAAAGAAGCGGTCTACACCATGTTAGAAGCAGTGGGAGAAGATCCCGAACGTGAAGGGTTGCTCAAAACCCCGAAACGGGTTGCAGAGGCCATGAAATTTCTGACTCAAGGCTATAATCAGTCCCTAGAAGAGTTGGTCAATGGAGCCATTTTTGATGAGGGACATAATGAAATGGTCTTAGTCCGAGATATCAACTTCTTTAGTCTCTGTGAACATCATATGTTACCCTTCATGGGACAAGCTCATGTTGCTTACATTCCTAACCAGAAAGTGGTTGGGTTGAGTAAATTAGCTCGCATCGTTGAGATGTACTCCCGTCGTTTACAGGTACAAGAACGTCTTACTCGTCAGATTGCTGAGGCCATCCAAGAAATTCTAGAACCCCGTGGTGTTGCGGTGGTAATGGAAGCAAGTCATATGTGTATGGTAATGCGTGGGGTTCAAAAACCTGGCTCTTGGACAGTTACCAGTGCTATGATCGGTCAATTTGATGAAGAACAGAAAACCCGTGAAGAGTTCCTCAATTTGATTCGTCATCAACCAAAATTTTTTTAAAGGATAAGGATTAATCGCGTGAATGACCCCACCCAATACTGCTCGGCCCGCGAAAAATTGTCTGTTGAGACAAGCAGGGGGAGCAGGGGACGGGTCAATAGTACGTAGGTTTTGATGCAAAACATTCTAGAAATGGTGAGTGTAGGAGGTTTGGGGAGTTTGGGGAGTGTGGGAGGTGTGTGGGAGGTGTGGCAAAACCCACGCAGTATTGATCGAAGTTTAGTTTTCCAGCACTTCTTCTTGTGTTGGCAGTTCTTGCATATCTTCAACTGATTCAGTAGAAAACAGGGAGAAACTAGGGGCTAAATTAGATGGTGTATCGGGAAGATTCTGTCCAGAATCATGAAAACTATTGCCATCTCTCGTAAATCGGACTTCTGCCCCTCCATATTCAGATAAAAAATTAGGATTCCATATCTTTATATATATGCCTCTCGGAAATCTACCATATTTTTGAATACGATAATCATTCAAGTATATATCAAACCCCAAATCAGAAATAGATGGTTGATTATCCATATAAATTTTAATCATGTAAACGATCTCAGGGTAATTAGAATTATCTCTTTCTTGAATATAAGAAATGTTTCTCATATCAACTATTTTCGGTTGTGTAGCAATCACTTCGACAGAGGTGACTTGAGGATAAATGAATTCAAACATGACATTTTCTCTTGTAAAAGTAAAGTAATCAGATAGTTTAGGTAGCAAATTGTAATTCATCCAGATAGAGAGTCCCAGATGAAGTACGATTAAAGGATAACTCAATGCGAATAATATCATTGATGTTAAGTCCTTGGTTTTGTAAATCATTTAGAGAAATACGAAAGGTTTGCATAATTGTTCTCTTTAAAACATTGGCAAAAATATCTGGATAGGGTATGGTGTTAATGGAACTAACTACAAAAGAAATAGTTGATGATCTATCCCTAATACTCAAACTGAAATCCTGATCAACATTGACTGTATTCTTAGAAGTCGCTGATTGTGCAACTCTAAACGATAAAACACTCATGTTGGTAATATCTACTGTATTGGGATTGATGTTAACAGCATAGAAACCATTATCTTCATCCCATTCAAGTTTTAATCCTTGTGTTTCTTGTCCTAAAAAGGTTGTCTGACCATTTAATTGTATTTCATCTATTTTGTCTAAAGATAATTTTTCAAGGATTGTATTAGAATTTTCTATGTTTCCCTGAACAGGTTGAGAGACAACAATGTCGGGTCCTATTTCCTCAAAGTGTTGAACAAATAGTCTTTCAGGTGACTGAAACTGAGACACTAGCTGAATTGACTCAGGCAACCAATTTGACTCGATAGCTAGATTATAATTTTTAAGTAACCCTAAATATTCCGTTTTTCCTAACAAAACAACTTGTGCCATTGCAGAAATATAAACTTTGGCGATTTCTTCTTGTTCTTGACGAGTCAGTGTATCTCTAGATTCTTGTTGCCAAATGCTGTTAAAAAAGTTATGGTTAGCTTTGTAAATCCATAGCAAAGACTTAAATCCTTGTGCTATTTTAGTGGGATTATTTAAGTCAACAGTATGGGATCTATCGTATGTTTTGTATCCGTCAAAAGGCCAAACATCTGCGTCACGACTTCCGTGTAATATTAAATAATTATTTTGAACTTTCGTTGCTCCGGATAAAGGTATATATTGTCCATCTGTAGGAGCTATGGCAATTACCCCTTCAATATTAAAATTATAAGGACCTAACCCTTCTGAACCATCTAGTCTAAAAGGCCGTGTGTCCTCATCAAATTGAATTTCAGTAAGAGTGTTAAAATAACTGGCATGACCAACCGCTTCTCCTCCACGAGAATGTCCTACGATCATTATCTTTGACATATCTACTTTACTATTTAGTGGATGTCCAATCTCACTGTTCCATAATTGAAATTGTTTAATATGCTCTAAGTGAACAATAGCTCTACCATCATTTTCTCCTCTATTCCCTCCATTTAGAAAATTGACATCAATTGTAGCTGCAATAATTCCGTAAGATGCCAATAATTCACAAAGGTAAAGATAACCTGGTGTTGAGTTCTCTTGAGCACCATGATTTCCGTGAGCAAACAATGCTAGAGGAAAAGGCCCATCACCAATAGGAATTCGGATAATTCCATTGATAGGTATATCAGTTTCTCCAAAAGGCCAAGGATATTTTATTCCGTTTTCATCTTGTCCCGTTTCAGCAATCCCTAATAAATTAATCCTTCTTGACTCAAAATTGGCTGTTGGACTTTCAAATAATGTATATTCGTTCCAAATTGGGTTATTCCCATAGTTTAATCCAGATGGCGCATAAACGGCTGATGTAAATGGGAATGACCCCAATTGAGCAGGGTTTTCTAGCATATTCTTTCCTAAAAAAATTCAGGTTCTTTGATTTTTAACTAGAATCGTATCACTACTCATGATTTAGAATTAGCTTCTTGCGGGCAATAATTTTGATATAATACAAATAAGCGGTATAAGAGAGAGTAGCCGTGGTGGGCGAACTCCCCGTTGTACAAAACCTAGACACCACCAATCCTTGAAGGATTGCGCCAACCTCGATGTTCCTCTTAAAGCTTGGAATAGCAAAATGAACAGGGTAGCTGAAAAACACAACTTTTGACCGG
>JAAUYD010103386.1_pt1 | contig 13940 bp, 9 predicted proteins | sample 7278101 | NCBI WGS metagenome assembly JAAUYD01 (sample SAMN14350128, study PRJNA611818) | marine sediment metagenome | isolation source: surface marine sediment (0.6m) | place: French Polynesia: Moorea | collected 2018-08
AGGGAACATAAATCAGAAGGTGAAAGCATGTCTGACGAATCTTGTCAGATTTGAAAAAAAAGTAGGGAAAGTCGATCTCATACACGCACATGTCTGCTACCCTGGTGGCTACATTGCCCAACAACTAAGCCGACGGATAAAGAAACCATATATAATTACAGAACACATGGCGCCGTTTCCACAAATCCACCATGTTTCAAAAGGGGAGTTGAAAAAAGCGGTAAGAGATGCCATTCTTGATGCTGATATGGTGCTCGCGGTAAGTGAACATACAAAAAGAGAAATGGCCTTTGCCGGTATACAAAGGGACATCCGGGTGATACCCAATTGGCATCACAGGAATGAAAGTCTGAATAGTTCTATAAAAAAAAGGGATAAATTTACCTTTATCACAGTATGTGGGATTCAGGTTAACAAGGGACTTATCGAACTATTGGAGGCCATAAAGATGGCGATCCAAGTTGATCCGGATATTAATTTTCTGATAGTTGGAGAAGGGCCGGATAGTGATCTGGTCATGAAAAAGATTGACCAACTACAAATTGGTGATGTTGTTCAGTTCCTGGGACCAATGTCCAGAGAAGCTACATTAAAACTTTATGCCGAAGCCCATGCTCATATCCTTACCAGCCACTACGAGTCATTTGGTGTGGTCTATGTAGAAGCGATGGCTGCCGGACTGCCGAGTATTGCCAATGCCTTTGGAGGTCCGCTGGATATTCTTGATGATAGAACAGGTATTTTTGTGGAAAATATGACTCCTGAAGAAATATCGAAAAAAATACTTTGGTTGAAACAAAACTATGACCGCTTCAATGCAGAAGAAATTGTAAGCATTTTTGAAAATAGATTCTCGGCTAAAAAAGTAACCAATGATCTCAAGGAACATTACAACTCTTTGATCAAGATGGAATACAACGCTTCTAATCTCTAATGGAAAATACGTTTTACCATGTTTAAAACTTTGAAGCGGCACGAGATTGTAGATGCCTTATGGGATGAGTTAATTAGCGAATCAGCCAATGGCGTAATCTATGCCACTTCTTTTTTTCTTGATACTTCCGTATACACCTGGGAAGGGATAATCTATTATGATGAGAGTTACAAAAATCCCTATCGGGCGGTTATGCCCATATTCGTGGGTAGGAAGTACGGTCTGAAGTACCTTGCTTATGAACCATATTGTGCACAGCTAGGGATTTTTTCCTTTTCTGATATTGACCAGGGAATGGTAGATGGATTTGTTAAAAAAGCCGGAGAAACAGGTGTCAAAATAAATCATTATCCTTTTGAAACTTCATTATCTCCTCATATCGAGATCGCCATTACAAAGAAAAATTTGACTCAACATCAGCTTAACTGCTTTGATCTTCGTGAGCCTTATGAAATTACCTCTTCCAAATACAATCGGAACCGACGCAGACTGCTGCAAAAGGCAAATACTTATGGATTAAAGTTTGGTAAAACGAATGATATAGATAGGTACATCTCATTATTCAGAAGATACACGTTCCCAAAAATCGGAGGTATGACGGAGCCGCAGCTCGATCAGTTGAAAAATATCTATGAAACACTTGATTGTAGACAGTGTGCGGAAATGTATGAAGTTTTCAGCGGCAGTGAAGTGCTCTCAATGGGTATGTTCTTTAAATTCAAGAATGATCTGATCTATTATTCATGCACCAACTCTGAAGAGGGTCTGCGAAGGCAGAGCCAATCCCTTTTGTTTGATTCAGTAATCCGGCAATATTCCCAGAGCAATTACATTCTTCAGGCCTACAGCGGTAATCATTCTGGTGTAAAACAATTCTATGCTAGTTTTGGCGCTAAAAGAAGTACTGTTTTAATTTGGAATGATCAGAAACTCAGGTTCAAAAACATTCTGTCGAATCTCGTGAGTTGACCCTTGGAACTAGGGCTTAGCTCGTATGATTCATCATAAGCTGGTAAAATACCTGTCTTGAAAAGAATAGTGCGGACGTACGGTGGATTTAATAGAAACCTGAACTCGATTAATAAAAAATAGCGTCATGCCGGAAAATAAAGGTTTACCTTTTAAAAACCTTTATTTATCCGGTATCTGGTTGGAGATTGATCGAGGTTACGGATAATTTTCTTCATTTTAAAAAAGAAATAAGGAAAATTTCCGTAATAGCCTGCCTCGCACCTGGTTGCGGGGACGTTCTAATTTTTTTTGATACCGATTATTAATCGAACTGAGGTTAGAAATAATCTCTCAAATCCGGGGCAAGGGTCAATAGAAAGGCTGTAAAATTGATTTAATTCATGGAGAGCAAGTTGTTTAAATCCTGATCATCCAATCAATCATAGATAATCGAGGTCAAGGTTCATAGTGATTTTATCTGTTTTTTGGCCCCCACAGTTTGCCTTAAATGTGAATAACCCTTGATTTAGCACGCCTTGATCAGAAGATATCCCCAAATCAAGAAAATTAAACCCATGGTTTTGACAGAATCGATATACTCCCTCCAAAAGCATGACAAGGGGGCTGAAGCTGCGATATTCCAGCAAATCACCATGGTAAAAATTGTATAGTACCTTTTTCGTTACCACTATACTCACAGCCACGGCGATAAGTTTTTCCTCATCATAAACGCCAAACAGCAAATAACGATCCGGAAAAGCATCAAACATCATCTTTAGCTTGTCCAAGGTCATAGTCACAGGAAATTGCCTTCTTAATCTTGTGTCTACAATAATGTCGTAGACCAGATGTAAAGTCGAGGCATCCAGTGGTTTGAATTTAAATTCTGCTTCGTGACATTGTCTAAGCTTCTTCCTTTCATTCTTCCTGATCAACCGGCTAAATGGAACCTTAGATATGGGGATATGTTGGTTTACTTCTGATACACGGACCTTAAACCCATTGGTTTTTAACAAGGACAGCAATAGGTCCAAGTCACTTTGATATATCGAGACAGGGAGTTTTAGCTCTACATTTTCCATGGCTTGCGACCTGAACCAATCCGCTAGGTCGTTAATGAACTTTCTCAGGAAAGACTTACCCTGCTCTGTAAACTCGATCCCTCCGAAGCCCGAATAAAGCGCATTTTTCACTCCCTTCTGATCAAGATAAAAATTGCTTTGTATCAGCACATCTGGACCCATCAAGTGTGCCGCTCTATGTAGTGATTTGGTATTGTACCTTTCGAGATACCTGGTGCAGTTGTAGAGTACCGGATCTTGAATTTCCAAGTTGAAAGGAAACGGCTCCACCACGAACTCAGGGTCTTGCTGCACTGCTTAACTGACCTTGGTTTTTACTTTATCCCAGGGTTTCACTTGCCAGAATACATGTCCCGTTGATAAATGATTTCCATCCTTATCAATGATTTTCACCTCACAGTCCACCACAACACTGTCACTGGTTTCAAGAGGAGTATAAATTTGGCTCTGCAGCCATTCATCACTAATTTCAAATGACCCATAGGCATCCATCTTGCCTTGGTAGTGGTAGTCCATTTGCAGGGTTTGCATTATGATCCGATATTTTTTGGGATCAATGCGGGATACCAACAAAAAGCCTGTTGTAAACTCTGAAACCGTGGCCATGGCACACGCATGAATACCCTTGATATGATTAAAATTGCTCCTTCGGTAAGGTAGAATTGTTTTAATGGAATAATCGGTAATCTCAACGACTTTAAAGCGATGAGGCTTGTTGAAAGGGATCATTTTAAACAGTCCCTGGTTGAGTAACCATAAATAGAATCCGGAGGTCTGGGCCTTTTTTACAATTTCTGTCGTATTCATATTTTAGTAATAAACCTTAACGTCCCTATTGAGGGCAATTGTGCGATCCCTATAACTTGGCGTCGTCGGCCTTGATGACAGGATACTTCATTGCAAAATACTAATTTTCTCTACCTACTGGTTTAGCAAATTGAAAAATCGTTAATTCGTCGGCTATATGATCAGCTTTTGGGAACGTCAGTCTTTTATCGAGTATGATTTTGTGATCATAGGTAGCGGCATTGTTGGTTTGTCGACAGCCATTTCGATAAAGGAAGCCCGGCCGAACTCTTCGGTATTGATCTTGGAAAAGAGCCTGTTTCCAACAGGTGCAAGCACCAAAAATGCTGGTTTTGCCTGCTTTGGAAGTCTCACCGAGTTATTAGAAGACCTAAGCAAGCTAGGTCAGGAAAAAGCTCTTGAGTTGGTTGAAACAAGAATAAGAGGTTTGGACAAGCTCATTCAGCGTGTAGGCGAAACGGGACTGGATTACAAAAATTATGGCGGTTATGAGCTTCTAACAGAGCAGGAATTGCCAGCCCTAGAACACTTGGAGAAAGTGAATCAATGGCTTTCACCCTTGTTCAAAAATCCTGTTTTTCAAATTAAAAATGAGCTGATACAGGAGTTCGGCTTCAATGACGAAACGGTTAAATCACTAGTCTATAACCCCTATGAAGGCCAGTTAGATAGCGGTAAGATGATCAAAAGCCTGTTGCACATTGCCCAAAGCATAGGTATTGAAACTCTTACGGGAGCAGAAGCAATCGATCTTGAAGATTCTGATCACGTAATTGTATCTACCCAGACAAATGGGGATACACTTACCAAGATAAAGGCCGGAAAGGTGGGGGTCTGCACGAATGCCTTCAGCAAAACCTTAATACCCGAGCTTGAATTAACTCCGGGCAGAGGGCTGGTACTGATCACAGAACCTATCGAAAACCTAAAGTTCAAAGGTGCATTTCACATTGAACAAGGCTATTACTACTTCAGAAATTTTGAGAATAGGGTCATATTCGGAGGTGGCAGAAATCTGTTTATGGAAGAAGAAGCCACAACAGAATTTGCCGTAAACCAAAAGATCCTGGAAGTTTTGAAAGATAAACTGTCTACTACTATTTTGCCATATACCAACTATGATATAGATATGACCTGGACAGGAATTATGGCTTTCGGTGAAACTAAACAGCCCATTCTTCAAGCCTACTCTGACCAAATTTTCGTTGGCGTACGACTGGGTGGTATGGGCGTGGCCATCGGCAGTAGTTTGGGTGAAAAGTTGGCCAATATGATGTTGGGAAATGGTGGTTGATTGCTGTTAGTGACTGGGAACTGGGTATTTGATCCTTCGTAGTTGCTGAGTGCCGATTCATTTTTCATTGAAATTTAGTTGTTAATTGTTATTTGGAATTAGCGTGAAGCGTGTGGTGTGAGGCTTTAAAGCTCATAGCTTGTAGCCAAAATAACTCATTGACAAAGTAGGATTAAAATTCTTTCCTTATCTTCAACGTTTGATTGAGTAAAGAATGACCGAAAAAAAAGAACCTTCCCTTTTACTATCCCTTTTGCCTATCCTTTTTCTGATTTTGTTGCTGGTTGCCAATGTTATTCTTTATGGCGAAGACTCGTCTTATGGACCTAATCAGATCGCATTATTATTAGCAGCGGCCTTTGCCGGTGTCATTTCATTGAAACTTGGTTTTACCTGGCCCGAACTTGAAAAAGCTATTGTGAAAAGTATAAGTTCCGCCATGGCGGCAATGCTGATCTTGCTTATGATCGGATCGCTTTCAGGTACCTGGCTGATCAGTGGCGTGGTGCCTGCTATGATTTATTACGGGTTGGAGATCTTAAATCCTGTGATATTCTTGTTTGCAGCTTGTGTGGTGAGCGCTGTTGTTTCAATTGCTACGGGTAGTAGCTGGTCAACAGCGGCAACAGTTGGTATTGCTCTGGTAGGTATCGGCAAGGCGATGTTTATTCACGAGGGTTTGGTAGCCGGAGCTATCATTTCAGGGGCCTATTTCGGCGACAAGATGTCGCCACTGTCAGATACTACTAATCTCGCACCTGCTATGGCGGGAACCGATCTGTTCACTCATATACGTTACATGAGCCTGACCACAGGCCCGTCCATCAGTATAGCATTGGTGATCTTTTTGATCTGGGGGTTCACCCTTGACAGTTCGGCGGATTTAAGCCGGGTAAGTGAAGTTCAGGCCGCCATCACCGAAAAATTTAATATGAATCTTGCGCTGTTTCTTGTGCCGGCAGTTGTCATATTCCTGATTGTAAAAAAAGTACCGGCACTTCCGGCATTGCTGGTGGGTACTTTACTCGGAGGGATATTTGCTCTAATATTTCAGCCACATCTCATTAATTCTATCTCCGGAATTACCGATAACCCAGTAAAGTCATCCTATGCAGCGATATTAAAGGCGATGTTCACCAAGGTGAGCATTGTTACCGGCAACGGTACTGTGGACGAACTACTGAAATCCAAAGGTATGTCTGGTATGTTGAACACCATTTGGCTAATCCTGTCAGCGATGGTGTATGGCGGCGTGCTGGAAGGTACCGGCATGCTTAGAAGGATCGCACACGAAATCATCAAGCTGGCCCATTCCACTGGTTCGCTAGTGGCCTCTACGGCAGCTACCTGCTTTACCTTTAATGTAACCGCCTCAGACCAATATATTGCCATAGTAGTACCGGGGAGGATGTTTAGCAGCACGTACAAAGATCGAGGTCTGGCACCGGAAAACCTGAGCCGTACATTGGAGGACTCGGGTACAGTTACTTCTGTGCTTATTCCTTGGAATACCTGTGGTGCGTACCAGTCTTCTGTGCTAGGAGTAGCCACACTCAGCTATCTTCCGTATTGTTTTTTCAATATCATCAGCCCCTTCATGACTATATTCTTTGCTTATTTAAACATAAAGATCAGAAGGCTTGATAAGAAGGAATAGCATATTTGTGCCCACCATTTCCAATCAGGAAGTAAATGAACTGGAGCTTAACAGTTTCAGCGGTGAAATATGTCTGATTGAAAAAAAAGAAGATCTTGGCGAGGCTTTTTATCATATCCAAAAAGAGGGCTTTGTCGGTTTTGACACGGAAACCAAACCTTCTTTCCGTAGAGGTGAAATCAACCAGGTTTCACTGATCCAAATCGCTACCTCATCTCAAGTATTTTTGATACGAATCAATAAAATTGGTATAGGAGATATAATCCTTAAATTTCTGGAGTCTGAGCGCATCCAAAAAGTTGGGGTGGCCTTGCGTGACGATATCAAAGACCTGCAGAGCATTCGACAATTTAGACCTGCAGGGTTTCTGGAATTAAACCAATTGGTCAAAGGCATTGGCATTGAAAGCAATGGTCTTCGTAAACTCACTGCAATCATACTAGGGTTTAGGATCTCAAAAAGTGCTCAAACCTCCAATTGGGAAAATGTTGAACTCACTGATAAACAAAAGTCTTACGCCGCAACCGACGCCTGGGTTTGTTATGAGATGTACTACAGATTGACTGAAAAAGGGTATTTTTAGCTTTCAGGTCACAAAATGAGATCCAGCAAAAATTGATTTGGGAGGTTGACCAGATAAGATATTGCTGCAAAAGCCACAATCGATCTTTTTAGCCACTTTATTCCCCAGGTTTCATTTTTAACTTCAGAGATCAGGCCCAACAATCCGGTAAATAGTAACAGTGAGAAGGGCGACATAATCCTGTAGTCAAAATCAATAGCCGTTATAAAGACTTTCAAAAGAGTTATCCCCAAGAAGTAGAATATCGATACCCCCAATAAAACTCGATTTAGAATCGAAAGTTGGAAGCTATGATTATTCTTAATTGCTAAGCCTGACCAAATTAGAATTACCAACTGAAAAAATATTAGAACTAGATACACTAAATCAGGTTCCTTTACGTATATCCTTGCAAATGAAATTGCATTAACATAAGCCTTGAAAAAAGCGTAGATTCCCATGTCCAACATTGCAACATGATGTGCGCCAAAAAAGGAGCCTGAAACGCTATTGTTATAAATGAGGTAAGCGCTGATAAAACTAATGGCGATTGTACAGGCTAAGATATACTGCCAAGCCCTTATACGCTGCTTATCAACTATAAAATAAATGGCAAACAGGCCTGCCAGGCCCAAATAAATAAAACCGGCATACCGCAGCAAAAAGAGCCCTATTAAGCAAAGACTTATTTGCAACCATCGCCATTTTGAAAAACTCCTCATTAAATCCAAATGGATAAAATGAAGCAACAAAATGACAAAAAATAGAAAAGGCCCCTCTGACCAGGTATGGGAATAGATCTCAAAAGCACAATAAGAGACAAAGCCCGAGGTCACAAACCAGGCTGAATCTCTGTACCAGATATAGAGAACAACAAATACCAAACCTAGGAAAGCAATATTAACGACTTTGGACGCCGAGAGGAGTGGCAAGAAAGTGGCTTTGTGAACCAAATACGTGAGTGCCGAATAACCTATAGGCCAATTGGCAGATGCTACTTTTAATTGGCGAGTGCCAGGGTGGCCGAAGGCCACTACTCCTGATTGGTGTTTGTGAATATTTTCTGCTTTGAAAAGGTAGGCGTGTGAATCCGGTGAAGTGTAACCGTCAGGTTGGGAAACGACTCTCAAGAGTATAGCCAGGCATATGGCCAGCCAAAGGAACAGCTGTTTTAGCACTTGGCAAAAGTAATGAACTAATTATTATAAAATCTAATCACGTAAAAAATGTAAGTAGTGTCAGGGATTGAACGGAAAGTGACTTGGGAGTGATAGTATTCATCACTTCGTCAAAAGTAAGGATTCATAAACTCATGTAAGATTTTGGAAACGAATGAACACTTAAAATATTGTAATTACATGCAATTTTTTCTTATTTCCCCTATAGTATATTTATTAACCTAAACCAAAACAAAATGCAGATTAATCTACGCAAGAGCTGTAGAACAGCATTGGTATTGCTTTTTTGTTCCGTGACCTGGTCATTTGGCCAAACACAGGCACAAAAAGCACAGATCAAAAGCCGGTATAACCAGGCAAAACTTTCAGAACTCAAGGCCCTTTATGAAAATGACGCTAAAGCGAGAAAGCAAGAGGCTTTGCTCATGGCTGCTCAAAAAGGTTGGGAAGTACTCAAAAGCAATCCTGATGGATCGTTTGATGAACTGATGGCCGTATCGGCCAGCGGTGAACCGGTTTATTATACGGTATACAACGTGAATGCTGCCAAATCAACCCGGGCTGATCACCTGCACACCGGCGGTTCTCTGGGATTGAACGTAAATGGAAATGGACTTACCGCCCACGTCTGGGATGGAGGGCCTACCCGCCCTACACACCAGGAATTTGACGGAACTGGAGGAACGAACAGGGTTACGATCAACGATGGAGTTACGGGCCTAAACGGTAACAGCTTCCATGCACAACATGTTACGGGCACTATCGTGGCATCAGGAGTTCAGGCCAATGCCAAAGGTATGGCTCCCCACGCTATGGCCTTAACACATGACTGGAACAGTGATCTAAGTGAAGCCACTACTGAAGCGGCTAATGGTATGCTTATTTCTAACCACTCTTATGGTTTCCGGGCTAACCTCATCCCTGATTATTATTTTGGCGCTTACATTGCTGACTCCAGGGATTGGGATAATCTTATGTACAATTCACCCTATTATTTAATGGTTGTGGCCGCTGGAAATGACGGCAACGACAATTCTTCTAATGGAGCTCCACTAAACAATAACTCCGCCTATGACAAACTGAGTGGGCATGCTACAGCAAAGAACAATATGGTGGTAGCTAACGGACAAGATGCCAATGTAAACACGGATGGCACTTTAAATAGCGTCAACATCAACAGTAGTAGTAGTGAAGGACCTACGGACGATCTAAGGATCAAACCGGATATAACAGGCAACGGTACATCTGTTTATTCTACCTATGATAATAGTGATGTGGCGTACAATTCCATTTCAGGTACTTCCATGGCTTCGCCGAATGTGGCCGGTACTTTACTTCTGCTTCAAGACCACTACAATCAGGTAAATGGTAATTTCATGCGGGCGGCCACGCTTAAAGGTTTGGCTTTGCATACCGCTGATGATGCCGGTGTTGCAGGGCCTGATGCGGTATACGGCTGGGGGCTATTGAATGCCAAAGTGGCTGCGCAGGTTATCTCGGATAATGGTAATACTTCCAGAATTGAAGAATTGACTTTAAGTAACGGCCAAACATATGAGATTACAGTAGAGTCGGACGGCGTAAATCCCCTTGTTGCTTCCATTTCATGGACGGATCCTGCGGGCACAGCGAACACTGGTACAGTAAACCTGACCACCCCTGTGCTTGTCAATGATCTCGACATTAGAGTAACACAGGATGGATCTACGTTCTTCCCCTATTTGTTGACTGATGTAAACAGCAACACACAAGGAGATAACGTGGTTGACCCCTTTGAGCGAGTGAATATAACAGGGACCAGTAGTGGTACTTACACGATCACTGTGTCCCATAAAGGGACACTGGCCAGTGCACAGGACTACACGCTTATTGTCACTGGCGTTAGTGGCACTCCGGTTGTTTGTAATGCCACTACACCTACAGGCTTAAATACTACTAACCTGGCGGCTACTTCTGCTACACTTACTTGGGATGCTGTTCCCGGAGCATCCTACGATGTTAGATACAGGGAGTCAGGAACTACCACCTGGACTAATGTAAATGACGTTATAGGTAATTCGCTGCCTATAACCGGCCTTTCCGTTTCAACATCCTACGAATTTCAGGTACGAAGCAAATGCCCAGATGCCACAACCTCTTCCTACAGTAGTTCAGCGACCTTCACCACCACAGGAATTACCTATTGCGCGTCAAACGGTAACAGCGTCGATGACGAATACATTGGCCGGGTACAACTTGGTACCATTGATAACACTTCAGGTGCTGGTGCCGGGGGATATACTGATTTCACCTCGATATCGACCAGCCTGGATAAAGGAACTTCTTACACTATAACTGTAACACCTACGTGGACAAGTACTGTCTTCAATGAGGCGTATAGTGTATGGATCGATTATAACCAGGACGGTGACTTTGACGACAGCGGAGAACAAGTATGGACACAATCCGCTACTTCATCAACTCCGGTAAGTGGTAACTTCACCGTGCCATCCACAGCACCGGATGGAACCACCAGAATGAGGGTATCCATGAAATACAACGCTCTTCCTTCTCCTTGCGAATCCTTTGCATATGGTGAAGTAGAGGACTACACCGTCGAGCTTGGTACAGGTGGCGGTGGTGGCCCCGATTGTGACGCCATTACATTTAGCACTGTATCGTCGTACGGAGGTTCGCAAGATGCAAGTGGTGATTTTTCTATACAAGATGGAGGTGCCACGCTATTTTTGGAAAACAACACTTGGAAGTCGATCGCCTATAACTATACGGTAACGGCCAATACGTATATTTCTTTTGAATTCAGAAGTACTGCACAAGGCGAAATACATGGTATTGGGTTCGATATTGACAATAGCATCAGCTCTGACCGTACATTTAAAGTGCACGGCACTCAGGACTGGGGTATCTCTAACTACGACAATTATTCGGGATCATCGTGGACCGCATATGACATCCCCGTTGGTTCATTCTATACAGGAAGTTTTGACCGTTTGTTCTTTGTCAATGACAATGACGCGGGCAGCGGAAACAATTCCTACTTTAGAAATGTGACCATCCATGAAGGGGAGTGTGTAACCGCCCTGGCATATACTACGCTAAATGGTGCTGAGGAGCTTATTCCGGAAATCAAAAATGAAGGAGAATTTGACTTCACAATGTTCCCGAATCCGGCCAATGACAAGCTGAACGTAATGCATACCTACAACAAAGGGCACTACTCCATCTTGTCTATTTCCGGAAAAACGATGTTTGACGGCCGCATAGAAAGTGGAGGCCTACTTCAGATCAATGTCAACTCGCTGAAAGAAGGAATCTATTTCTTGAAGATAGACAGCGAATTTGGTTCGAATGTCGTGAAGTTTAAAAAGGAATAAAGAAACTGTAATGTGGTTAAATATTAGGTAAATGAAGAAAAGGCCGTCTCAATATTGGGGCGGCCTTTTTGATTACTCGTGCGTCTTCTTGAGTGTCATTCGCCAAACTTCCAAAATGAACGTCATTCCGTTCGAAGGGTATGGGTTGGCCCAGCGCGGAGCGACGGAATCTGCTGGTTTCTTTGCGTGAGAAGATCAATTTTCGCCTAAGTTCAGGTATCCTTTTTAACTCCGGTGGAAAATTTTACCGTTCCTCTTTCACCAGTTCACAGATTCCTGCTCACGCTCATAGTCAACGCACAAGGCTGGCAGGAATGACGATAGAGTTTGGCTTTGTTTCATATTTAACATCACCCCTCCACATCGAACGTCATTCCGTCCGGAGGATATGGGGAGGCCTGCTGCGGAGCGACGGAATCTGTTGGCTTCTTTGCGTGAGAAGATCAATTTTCGCCTAAGTCCAGGTATCCTTTTTAACTCCGGTGCAAAATTTTAAGGTTCCTCATCCACGAGTTCACAGATTCCTGCTCACGCTCCTGGTCAACGCGCAAGGCTGGCAGGAATGACGATAACATTGGCTTTGTTTCGTATTTAACATCACCCTTCCACATCGAACGTCATTCCGTCCGAGGCATGTGGGGAGGGCTGCTGCGGAGCGACGGAATCTGTTGGCTTTTTTATTTGAAAAGACCAATTTTCGCCAGGTCCGAGTCTCTTTTTAACTACTACGAAAAATTTAAGGCCTCCCTTTCACGAGTTCACAGATTCCTGCTCACGCTTATGGTCAACGCATAAGGCCGGCAGGAATGACGATAGAGTTTAGCTTTGTTTCGTATTCAATATCAACCCTTCCGTGTTGAACGTCATTCCTTAACAATCAAAACATAATTCTCAGACTCAAAAGCGATGCTATCTTTCAATTTGTTATTCGCCGATTTTGCCAATAACAAGTAATTAGCTTTAGAAGAATCGAAATTGGATAGGTCCGTCACGATGGTTCTTTTATCCGTGAAAAAGCGTAGGACTCGTGGTTTTTCGAAAGCTATAACTTCATTACTTTCTACATTCTGCCTTAAAAAGTCATAAATTTTCTGCATTTCTGGCGTGAAAGCTTGATTGGAATCTATATGAAAGTACCTGGAGGTTTGATTCAAACCAAGATAAGAGAAAAAGATTATTAGCAAGGTAAGTAGTGCATAGCTCCATCTTTCTATTCTCAACCGTTGACCAATAAACACTACCCCTTGGATCAAGAAATACAGGTATAGTGGAAGTATTGGTATAAGATATCGCATATCCCGGAAGGACGGCCAGCATATCAAAAGAATACCAACGAGTAGGAAATAAACGATCAAAAACGACTGTTTTCCGGATACAGTCAACATGCCTGTAACGGTAAGAAAGGTAATGCTTAATAATAAAGGCCAGTTTCTAGGTAATCGGAGGTAAGACAAACCCATGGTGAGATAATAGTCAAAATTATTGAACATACCCTCTGCCGAAATGCGGTTAAACAAGTAGTCTATGTGATTAGCACCTCCTTGTGGAAGTAACAGGTAGTTCAGAACAAAGAACAAAATAAAAATTAGGTATTGTGAACTTAGCAACAACCCTTGTTTAAGTGAAAAGGAGCGCCAGTTATTGTGATAACGTTGAATTTGAGCTATAAATAAGGCAGGCACCAAAAAAATGCCTATATCCCTTATCCAATAGGCCATGAATATCACTACCCCCAATGCAAACTGATTCCAGTTCAGAGAAAGGCGATTGATCATGACCAACGCCAGTAAACTGAAAAATAGGTAAGGCAAATCGGCCTGAACACCATCGCTAAATTGAAGATAAATTGGATGGAATGCTATAGCCGTTGTAGCTAACGCTGCAATAAGTTTGTTCGACAGGCCTGACCTGAACAAAAGATAAATCAACGGAATTGACATTAGAAAAAATGAGGTGCAAAAAAGCTTGAGCGCAACAAAATCCAACGATACGAAATTGTAAATTGTGGCGAGTAAACAAGGGAAACCGAATGGATAAAGATATGGTCCGGCGAACCTGCTGGAGTTTTGGACCATAAATTTATTCTCCTCAAACAGCTGAA
>JAAUYD010268168.1_pt1 | contig 13937 bp, 16 predicted proteins | sample 7278101 | NCBI WGS metagenome assembly JAAUYD01 (sample SAMN14350128, study PRJNA611818) | marine sediment metagenome | isolation source: surface marine sediment (0.6m) | place: French Polynesia: Moorea | collected 2018-08
CCTCGTCGGGTTCCCGTATCGGCTGACGGTCGGGCCCAAGGGCCTCGCCGACGGCGTGGTCGAGCTGCGCCGCCGCGCCAACGGCGAGACCCGCGATCTCCCCCTCGACCACGCGACCGAGGAGATCGTCGAGGCTGTCGCGGACGAGCGCCGCTGATGGCCCCGACCGTCCACCTCTTCGACGGTCACGTCTACATCTTTCGCGCGTACTACTCGCTGCCGTCGATGACGGCCGACGACGGCACGCCGTGCAACGCGGCGTACGGCTTCGCGAACACGCTGATCCGCTTCGTCGCCGATCCCGACGTGACCCACGCGGCGATCTGCTTCGACTACTCGATGGAGAGCTTCCGCAACGACGAGTTCCCCGACTACAAGCAGAACCGCGGCGAGACCCCCGACGACCTCGAGCCGCAATTCGATCTCTGTCGCGAGATCGCGAGCGCGCTCGGCTTCCCCGTCTACGAGAAGGAGGGCTGGGAGGCCGACGACCTGCTCGCCACGATCTCGAGCGGCGTCGTGAAGAAGAAGGCCGACGCCGTCGTCATCACGACCGACAAGGATCTCTGTCAGCTCGTGAGAGAGGATGGACGCGTCGTCTGTCACGACCTCGCGAAGGAGCAGATCTTCGACGCCGATGCGGTGCGCGCGAAGTTCGGCGTCGATCCCGCGCAGATCCCCGACTATCTCGGCCTCGTGGGCGACACGGTGGACAACCTGCCCGGCGTGCCCGGCGTCGGCGCGAAGGGCGCGGCCGCCGCGCTGAACGCCTGGTACACGATCGACGAGATGCCGCACGAAGAGGCCGAGTGGAAGGCGCTGCCCGTGCGCGGTGCCGCGAGCCTCGGCCGCAAGATCAGCGAGCATCGCGACGTGGCGCTTCGCACGAAAGACCTCGCGACCGTGCGGCACGACGTGCCCGGTGTGGCGCCCGGCCTGCGCGAGCTGCGCTATCGCGGCGCCGATCGCGAGGCGGTGCGCGCGCTCTTCGATCGCCTCGGCTGGAACCGCATCTACGACCGCGTCGAGCGCTGGGTCTGAGGCGGCACGCTCAGTCGCGCTCCTCTTCGATCGCCTCCGCCCACTCCGCCGCCCACCGGTCGAGCGACTTCATCGCCGGGCCGAGCCGCCGGCCCAGCCGGGTGAGGCCGAGCCCCTGATCGTCGCTTCGATCGACGAGGCCACACGCCTCGAGCTCGGTGAGCCGCGTGCTGAGCGTATCGGGCGACATGTCGCCGCAGCGCGCGCGCAGCTCGCGAAAGCCGACCGGGCCCGATCGCAGCTCCCAGAGGATGCGCAGGTTCCAGCGGCGCCCGAGCAGATCGAGCGCGGCCATGATCGGGCGACCCCCCTCCGAGCCCCGCACGGCACGACCCGGGAGCGGCACGTCGACCGCCTTGCGCTTGCGCCCGGCCTTCTTGCGCGCCGTCATCGCGCGGGGAACCGCGCGGCCCAGGGCTCGCGCGCCGTACGCATGCCGTTCGCGAAGAACGAGATCGCGTGATACCAGCCCGTGAGGATCAGCAGCTCGCCGATCTGGTCTTCGTCGAAGTGCGCCCGAAGCTCGGCGAAGAGCGCGTCGTCGATGCGGCTCGTGTCGTGCAGGGCATCGACCATGCGGATCACCGCCGCATCCTTCTCGCTCCAGCACGCATCGCCGGCGTCGCCGTGCACGATCGAGTGGATCTGCGCCTCGTCGAGCCCGGCCTTCGCGCCATACCCCGTGACGTGCACGCCCCACTCGTACTCGCAGCCGCAGCGCGCCGTGACGCGATCGATGACGAGCTCGCGGGTACGCAGGTCGAAGGCGGCCCCGCCGTGCTTTCGCCCCGTCAGCATGAAGCGGCCGAGGGGATGGATCGCGCGGGCGAGGGGAAGGTCTCGTGCGAAGGTGCGAAAGAGGGCCAGGGGCTCGACGCCGCGCCCGCCGGGCATCATCGCCTCGAGGGCCTCTGCGGCCTCCGGCGTGTAGGGGGCGGTGAGGGCCGGCACGCGGGGCTCGTTCGAGGGCTCGTTCATCGGAGGTCTCCGTCTGAGGGCGCGTCTCTCTGTCTGTCAGGATGTCAGTACGAAAATCGTACCACACGCCTGCGGCTCGTGCCGCCCTCGAGTCAACTCGCTCGGACGTTCGGTCGATGCGATCGTCATGGGGGCCGCGACGGCCGCGCGCACGAAGAGGGCGAGCGCGATGAAGATCGAGAAGAAGCTCGCGGAGTGGCAGCGGGCGGGGCTCATCGACGAGGCCGCCGCGCGCCGCATCGCCGATCACGAGGCCGGCCATCAGCGCCCGGTCGTGCTCTATGCGATCGGCGGCGTCGGGGCGGTGGCGATCGCGCTCGGCATCGTGGCGATCATCGCCTCGAACTGGGCTGCGATCTCGCCCGGTGTGAAGCTCGCTGTCGACGGCCTCGTCGCGGTCGCGCTCGCGGTGGCGATCCTGCGCAGCGGGCCGGGCTGGCTGCGCGAGGCCCTCGTCGTCGTCAACTACGGCTTCGTGCTCGCGTCGATGTCGCTCATCGGCCAGATCTACCACCTCGACTCGGGCACCTGGCGGGCGCTCCTCGCGTGGTCGGCGGCGACGGCGCCGATGATGCTGATCGCGCGCGGTCGATTCGCCGCCACCGTCTGGACCGTCGGCCTCGTCGTGACCCACGGCTTCGGCATCGTGCAGTGGATCGAGTGGCTCGACGACGTCACGAGCGTGGAGGAGAGTTCGCTCTTGAACGTCGGCATCGTGAGCGTCGGCATCGGGCCCCTCCTGTATCTGCTCGCATCGCGTGTCGCCTGGCTCCGAACCGAGCGTCGGTCGACGTCCGACGTCTGGCGCGCTGCGGGCTGGCTGGGCGTGGCGATCGTCGCCATGCTCGCGGCCACCGTCTTCTACGAGGGCATCCACGGCGACGAGCGGGTGCGGCTCGGCCCCCTGCTGCTGGTCGGCGCGTACGCGGGCTTCGCCGTGGGCCTGCCGCGCTTCGAGGCGCCGCCGGGCGAGCGCGCTTTGCTGGGCATGCGCGTCCTGCTCGTCGGCGGTCCGGTGCTCGGCCTGCTCGGCATCGGCTTCGAGCGCGGCGACTGGCCGGTGCTCGCGGCCGTGCTGCAGATCGTCGTGCTCGGCTGGATCGCCTGGACGGCGCTGCAGGCCGGCCACGAGGGCCTCTTCCGGCTCGGCGTCGCCGCCGTATGCCTGCGGCTGCTCGGCGTCTACATCGAGGTCTTCGGCTCGATGCTGCAGACGGGGCTGGGGCTGATCGTCGGCGGGGCCCTCACGATCGGGCTCGCCTGGTTCTGGCTCCGCAAGTCGAGTGGGCTGGCCGCGGCGCTCTCCGAGCCCGACCGGCCGCCGACCGACCCTGGAGGCACGCCGTCATGAGCCCGCGTCTGCAACGGGGAGGCACGCCGTCATGAGCCCGCGCCTGCAACGGGGGGGCACGCCGTCATGAGCCCGCGCCTGCAACGGGGGGGCACGCCGTCATGAGCCCGCGCTTGCAACGGATCGCGGTGGCGCTGCCGATCGCGCTGCTCGTCTTCATGACCGTCAAGGCCGAGTGGCAGCTCGCTCACTCCGAGACCTGGCACTTCGCGATCCGCGGGTACGACCCGCGCGACCTGCTGCGCGGCCACTACATGCGCTTCCAGCTGTCGGTGACGCCGAGTGAGAGCCTCGATGCGTGCTCGATCCGCGACGAAGACTGCTGCTACTGCCTCGAGCCGGGCGCGGGGCTCGAGCCGCGCGTCGCGACCGCACGCTGCGAGACCGCGCGCCAGGTCTGCGAGTCGTTCGTCCGCACCCGCCCCCTGCACGCCCTCGACCGCTTCTACATCCCCGAGGAGGGCCGGCTGGAGATGGAGCAGCTGCTCCGCGGCGCGGCGCGCGATGATCGCGCTCACCTCGCAGTCGCGGTGAGCGACGAGGGCGAGCCCATGATCGAGGCGCTGCTGGTGGACGGCGTCCCGATCGAGGTCGCGGCGGAGGCGGAGACGAGCGCCGAGTGAGCGCCCGCACCTCGCCCCCCGTGCCCGCTCAGCCCTGCTTGGCGAGGAACGCGGTCAGCGCGTCGATCTCGCCTCCGAGATGCGGCAGCGTGATCATCACCTTCGAGGGACGCTTCGGCGTGTAGCCCTCGGGATACTCGGCCCGCAGCACCCGGGCCTCGACCAGCTCGCGCGAAGAGCCGGCCACCGCGGGGCCGAGGGCGCCGTCGATGGCGGGGTCCTGGCTGTGGCAGGCGATGCAGTTCGCCATGTAGACCCGCTTGCCGCGCGCCGCGAGGTCGACGGGCTCGGCCGGAGCGGTCTCCGTCGGGGTGGGTGTCGGCGCGGGCTCGGGTGTCTTCGACTCGGCCGCGGGCTTCGGCTTCGAAGGTGCTGCGGCAGGCTGCCCACCTCCCCCATCGGAGCAGGCCGCCACGAAGAGGCCGAGGGCGGCGGCGAGCGCGAAGATGGCGGCGCTGCGCAGGAGATGCGTCGAGGAGTGGGTCATCTCGATTCCTTCCACCGGCGCGTCATGGGCCGGTCTCGCGGTGGGCGGCGGCAGGATACCGTCATGCCTCCGATGACGCCCCGCGGCGATCGGGTTCGCAACGCTCCGCTGCGGCGGCTCTGGTAGATTGCCGACATGGCGTCCGAGCGACCCGAGGGATCCGGACAAACGCGACTCGCTGCCGCATCGTGGTGGACCCTCGCCAACGCGCTCACGGCCGCGCGCCTCGCGCTCGCGCCCGTGATGGCACTCGCGCTCCTGTGCCACGACGCGCGCCTCGCTCTCGGCGTGTACGTATTCGCGATCGCCAGCGACTTCGCGGATGGCCGCATCGCCCGGCGCCGCGGCGAGGCGACGCCCTTCGGCGGCTTCTTCGACCACGCGACCGACGCGCTGTTCGTGGCGATGGGGCTCGGCGCGCTGGCCCACCTGGGCGTCGTGCCGCTCTGGCTCTCGCCGCTGCTGCTCGCGGCCTTCGTCCAGTACACCCTCGACTCGAAGGCGCTGCAGGGCGAGCCGCTGCGCGCGAGCCGGCTCGGGCGCTGGAACGGCGTGCTCTACTTCGTCGCGCTCGGCACGCCGGTCATCCGCGACGGCCTGGGCCTCGCCTTTCCCGACGACGCGCTGGTGCTCGCCTTCGGCTGGCTGCTCGTCGCTTCGACGGTCGTCTCGATGGCCGACCGGGGCCTCGCGCTCGTGCGCAGCCGCTCAGGCGGCGGCTGAGCTTCGACGCTCGGGCGGCGGCTGAGCGTCGACGCTCAGCTGCCGGTGAAGGCCGGCGCGGCGCAGATCGCGTCGGCGAGCGCATCGGCGCCCCACACGCCCTCGCGCGCGTGATCGCGGTAGACGAGCAGCTGCTCGCCGGGCTCGGCGAACAGGCCCACGTAGCCCCCCGACGCCGAGAAGAGTCGGCCGGTGATGCCGCGTGCACGGTCGCTGGCCAGGAAGACGTAGAGCGGACCGAGGTGCTCGGGCTCGGGGGGATCGAGCGAGGCGGCGCGGGCGACGTCGTTCAGGAGCCCGCGCGCGTGCAGCGACTCGATGTGCCGGGTGTACTCGTCGCCGGTGGAGAGGCGCGTGCGAGCGCCGGGGCAGACGGCGTTCACGCGCACGCCGTGCTCGCGCAGCTCGGCCGCGACGGCGAACGTGAGGCTGTTGGTGCCCCCCTTCCCGGCCGGATAGCCCGTGCCGCCGTAGTGGCCCATGAACGCGTGCGAGCTCGTGTTGACGATGGCGCCCTGGCCGGCGGCCTTCATGTGCGGCGTCGCGTGACGGCAGGTGTTGAACGTCGAGGTCAGGTGCGCGTCGATGAGCGTGCGCCAGTCGTCGGGCCCGAGGTCGAGGATCGAAGAGCCGGGCGGCTCGGCGACGCCGACGCAGTTCACGAGCACGTCGATCCCGCCGAAGTCGTCGACGCAACGCGCGACCAGCTCGCCCGCCACATCGAAGTCGGCGGCCGAGCCGACGAGGCCCGTCGCCTCCCCGCCCGCGGCGCCGATCTCGGCGACGACCGCGTCGACCTCGGCTGCGCCCCGCCCGTTCACGACGACGCGCGCGCCGGCCTGCGCCAGCGCGAGGGCGACGCTTCGCCCGATGCCACGGCTCGAGCCGGCGACGACGGCGCGTCGCCCCTCGAGCGGGCGCTCGCCCGACGTCATGCGCCCTGGCTCTCTTCTCTCTCGGGGCCTTCGCTCGGCGCGGGGTCGCCTTCGCGCTCCACGCCCTCGAAGAGCTCGCGATTCGCCCTGCGGAGGAAGAGCAGACCGATCGCGGCGTTGAAGAAGATGAAGAAGTTGTGCTGGACGAAGCCGAAGGCCGTCATCTGGCCCTCGTAGCCCGGGAAGAGCACCACCCAGAGCGTGATCGCCACCGTTCGCATCGGGCCCGGCGTCGCCGCGCCGAAGAAGATGACGGGCAGCACGCCGAGCATGCGGCCGAAGGTCACGTCGGGGATGCCGAAGAGCTGCAGGGCCATCGTGTAGACGAAGACGGCGGCGATGAGCGCGGGCGAGCGCAGCACCATGATCGTGAGCACCTGCGACGCCTTCGCCTGGTTGAACGCCTTCATGATCGGCCGGTGGGCGATGCCGAGGTTCGGGAGGATGCGCCCGTGGAAGATCGCGAGCAGCACGGGGAAGGCGAGGTAGGCGACGGCGGCGATCACCGGGATCGCGTCGAAGACCTCGGGCAGCCCATCGCGCTGCAGCAGCCAGCCGATCAGCGCCCACGTCAGCAGGTAGTAGAACTCGCAGAACATGATGAAGAGCATGCTCGAGCCGACCTCCCACCCGGGGATGCCGTGCCGGCGATTCAGGTAGAGCGCCATGGCGCCCTTGCCGACCTGCTCGTTGATGATCGACAGGATGTAGCTGCTGCCGCGAATGGGGAGGATGTCGGTGAACGCGACGCGCGCGTTGAACCAGTTGATCACGCGCCAGGCGACCAGCGAGTCGATGACGAAGAAGAACGCCGAGTAGGGGATCATCAGCGCGAGCCAGGTACCCCACGAGACGCCCGCGAAGATCGAGCCCAGGTACGCGACCAGGGTCGCGTCCTCGCGCGCCGCGGCGGCACCGAGGCGGCCGTACAGGTAGTAGAAGCAGGCGAGCGTGATCAGCCACGGGACGAGGCGCGCCACGAGCCCGGGCTTGCGCGGACCGGGCTCGGGGGTCTCTTCGGGGGCACCGGCGGCTTCGGTCATGCGGCCTCCTCCTTCGCTCCGAGCACGCGGGCGAGGGTCTCGTCGAGCGGCGTCAGCTCGATGCCGAGCAGGTCGCAGGCCACGTCGGCCTCGACCCGGTCGTCGTGCTCGAGGATGTCGAGCATGTCGCGGGTCATGCCGGGGCTCGCGCTGGTGCGCTCCATGAGCGCCACCGCGGCGTTCACGAGCGCGCGCGGAATGGGCAGCACCGCCGGGCCGGGCTGGCCGAGCACCCGGGCGGCGCGCGCGACGAGCTCGCGCTGCGAGAGGTTCTCGGGGCCGCCGAGGTCGAGGGCGAGCCCGCCGCCGCCCGAGCGCTCACACGCGGCGAGCACGGCGGCGAGCACGTCGTCGGCGTCGATCGGCTGCTGACGCGTGCGTCCGCCCGAGATCATCGGAGCGAAGCGGGCGCGGGCCGAGCGCGCCAGCGAGGCTGCCGCGTAGTCGCCCTCACCGATCACCATCGGCACCCGCAGCACCGTCGTGGGTGTGCTGCCTGCGAGCAGCAGCTCCTCGGCGCGGCCCTTCGAGGCCAGGCACTCGTTCGCGTGATCGGGGCGCGCGCCCACGATGCTGAGGTAGACGATGCGCTCGACCCCGCTCGTCGCCGCGGCACGGGCGAGGCTTCGGCACGTCGCCTCGTGCGCGTTCTCGTAGCTCGCGCCCGCCGACTCCTTGATGATCCCGACGAAGTGCGCGACGAAGCGGCAGCCCTGCATCGCCTCGGCGAGCCGCGCCTCGTCGGTGTAGTCGCCGACGACGATGTCGGCGCTCTTGGTGGCCGCGTCGTCGCGAAGCGTCGCTGCTGCGCGCTCGGAGCGGACGAAGGCGCGCACGCCGTGCTCGCCCGTGCGCAGCAGTCGGGCGACGAGTCGGCGGCCGAGGTGGCCGTTGGCACCGGTCACGAGCACGCGGTCGTCCTCCTGCTCACGATCCATGGACATCGGCCGAGGGTAGCGGCTGGGGCGACGGCACGGAGCGCATCGCCCGGACGAGCGAGAGCGCGGCGCCCGACGCGATCGCGCAGGCCACCGCGACGCCGACCATCACGGCCGCGGGCCCCCGCGCGTCACCGAGCATGCCGAGGCCCCAGGGCAGCAGGAACCCGCCCGCGCCGCCGAGACCGACGACGATGGCCACCGCGGTGGCGCGCGCCTCGGGCACCACCTGCCCCGAGAGCGCGACGAAGAGCGGAAACTGGGCGCCCATCGCGAGCCCGACACCGCCGAGGAGCAGCTCGATCGCCTCGAAGCGCGTGGCGACGCCCACGGCGAGCAGCGCGGTGCCCGCCGCGGCCGACCAGAACAGGGTGCGCGCGCCGGCGGGCCGTGGTGCCAGCATGACGACGATGCGCATCGAGAGCAGCCCGAGCCAGAAGGCGCTGATCGCCGTGCGTCCGCGATCGGCGCTCAGACCGAGCACCTCCTCGCCGTACGGGATGACGAAGAGGGTGAGGCACGTCTCGCCGCCCACGTAGAAGAAGGTGGCGACCAGCAGCGCGAGGATGGCGGGGCGCGTGATCCACTCGCGCATCTCGACCTCGGGCACGCCGTGGCCCGCGGCCGAGTGGCTGGGCGGCGGGAAGACGTCGGAGCGCAGGCCCCAGAGCGCGACTGCGCCATGTGCCACGCCGAGCAGGCGAAAGCCGTCGACGTAGTCGCCGCCGCGCGCGATCCACGCGAGGATGCCGAGCGGTGCGAGCATGCCGCCGAGCGTCGCCGCCGAGTGGACGAAGGCGAGGCGCCGCACCGAGTCGTCGGCGTAGCGCGACACGACGCCGGCGTTGATCACCGTCTCGTAGAAGCCCGCCCCGAAGCCGGCCATGAAGAGGTGCAGCGCGGCGCGATGGAAGCCCATCGTGCGATCGACCGAGAGCAGGGCGACGGCGGTGAGCAGCACCGAGCCGACGAAGAGCGGGCGACCCGCGCGACGATCGGCGAGCGGGCCGGCGCAGACCACGCCCACGCCGATCCCCGCGACGATGGCTGCGCCGAGCAGGCCCGTCTCGCGCAGGCCGACCTCGAGCGAGGCGGTCAGCTGTGGCTGGTAGGCGCCGACCATCACCAGCTGACAGCCGAAGAGCAGGAACGTCGCGAAGCCGAGGATCAGCACGTCGAGGTCGAACCCCCGGCCAGGAGGCGCATGGCCCTAGAGGTTCAGCTCCAGGCGCGCCGCGTCGGACATCATGTCCATGCTCCACGGCGGCTCCCACACGAGCTCGAGCTGGCAGTGCCGCACGCCGGGCACGTCGCGCACCTTGGCCTCGACCTCGGGCGGCAGCGTCTCGGCGACCGGGCACATGGGGGTCGTCAGCGTCATCACGACCTGGACGTCGCCCGTCGGCTCGACCTCGACCTCGTAGATCAGGCCGAGCTCGTAGATGTCGACGGGGATCTCGGGGTCGTAGACCGTCTTGAGCACGGCGATGACGGCGTCGCGCACGGCAGCCACGTCGATCTTGTGGCCCGGCATCGGGGGCGCGGCCGGCTGGGCCGGTGCGCTCGCCGATGCGTCTGCGGCCGGCGCGGCCTCGCTCGATTCGGGGGCGGGTGCGTTCGTCTCGGACATCGCAGGCTTTCCTTCGGTCACCGCGTCGTCGGCGCCGGGCTCGGTCGTCTCGTTGGTCTTGCGTCTGAAGCGATCGAAGAGGGCCACGTCGCTACTCCGTCTTCGCGACTTCGTCGCCGCCGGCGATGGCGGAGCGCAGCGTGTGCCAGCAGAGGGTCGCGCACTTGACGCGCATCGGGAACTCGCGCACGCCCGAGAACACGGCGAGCTTGCCGAGCTCGGGCGCGTCGACGTCTTCGCTCGGCGCGGCGGTCACGAGATCGTGGAAGCGTTCGAAGCCCTCCTCGACCTCCTTCACCGTCTTACCCTTCACGAACTCGGTCATCAGCGAGGCCGACGCGGTCGAGATCGCGCAGCCCGAGCCGGCGAACGCGACGTCGACGACGCGGTCGCCTTCGACCACGAGCTCGACGGTGAGCTCGTCGCCGCAGAGCGGGTTGTGGCCTTCTGCCTGGGCCGTGTGCGAGTCGAGATGACCGAAGTTCCTCGGGTTCTTGTTGTGATCGAGGATCATGGTCTGGTAGAGCTCGCGCAGCTCGTCGTCGACGCCTTCCATCAGCCGAAGAGCTCCCGTGTCTTGTCGAGGCCGGCGACGAGCTGGTCGACGTCCTCGGGCGTGTTGTAGACGGAGAAGGAGGCACGCACCGTCGCGGGCACGCCGAAGCGCTTCATCAGCGGCTGCGTGCAGTGGTGGCCGACGCGCACCGCGACGCCCTCCTGGTCGAGGATCGTGCCGACGTCGTGGGCGTGCACGCCGTCGAGCACGAACGAGATCACCGCCGCCTTGTCCTTCGTCGTGCCGAAGATGCGCAGGCCGGGGATCGCCTCGAGCGCCGCGGTCGCGCGCTCGAGCAGCTCGTGCTCCCAGGCGGCGACGTGATCCATGCCGACGCCCTCGACCCAGTCGATGGCGGCGCCGAGCGCGATGGCGCCGGCAATGTCGGGGGTGCCCGCCTCGAACTTCTCGGGCACCGGCGCGTACGTCGTCTTCTCGAACGTCACCGTCTCGATCATGCCGCCGCCGCCGAGGAAGGGCGGCATGGCATCGAGCAGGTCGCCGCGCCCCCACAGCACGCCGATGCCGCTCGGGCCGAAGAGCTTGTGGCCCGAGAACGCGTAGAAGTCGCAGCCGAGCGCCTCGACGTCGACGGGCATGTGCGGCACGGCCTGGGCGCCGTCGACGAGCACGCGCGCCCCGCGCGCCTTCGCGAGCGGGATCATCTCGTGCAGCGGCAGCACGGTGCCCAGCGTATTCGAGACGTGGGCGACGGCGACGAGCCTGGTGCGGTCGTCTAGGGCGGCGCCGAATCGCGCGACGTCGACGGAGCCATCCTCTTCGATCGGCACCACGACGAGCTCGATGCCCTTGCGGTCGCGCAGCATCTGCCAGGGCACGATGTTGGCGTGGTGCTCGAGCTCGGTGATGACGACGCGGTCGCCCGCTTCGAGGTGCTCCTCGGCCCAGGTGCGCGCCACGAGGTTGATCGCCTCGGTGGTGTTGCGCACGAAGATGCACTCGCGCGCCTCGGCGGCACCGATGAAGCGCGCGACCTTCTGGCGCGCCTCCTCGTAGCGGCGCGTCGCCTCGGCCGAGAGCTGATAGACGCCGCGATGGATGTTCGCGTAGCCCCGGGCGTAGACGTCCTCGATCGCGTCGATCACCGCGCGCGGCTTCTGGGCGCTGGCAGCCGAGTCGAGAAAGGCGAGGCGCTTGCCGCGCACCGTCGTCTCGAGGATCGGGAACTGCGCGCGGATCGCCTCGACGTCGAAGCGATCACTCATGGCTGGCCTCCCGCCACCGCTTCGTGCTCACTCATGTGGGCTCTCCTGCGAGCGCTCCGTGCTCGCGGTGGAGGCTCTCTGCGAGTAGCACGCCGGCCCAGTCCTCGAGCGCGCGGCTCGGCAGCCGCTCGGTCACCTCGGCGGCGAAGCCCTCGGTGAGCAGCCCCCGCGCGTCGGGCTCGGAGAGCCCGCGTGCGCGCAGGAAGAAGAGCGCGTCGTCGTCGAGGCGCCCGACCGTCGAGCCATGGCTGCACTTCACGTCGTCGGCGCGAATCTCGAGCTGGGGCTTCGTGTCGATCTCGGCCCGGTCGGTGACCAGCAGGTTCGGGTTCGACTGGGTGGCGTTGGTCTTCTGCGCATCCTTTCGCACGTCGACGCGGCCGCGGAACACGCCGCGGGCGCGGCCGCCGAGCACGCCCTTGTAGAGCTCGTGGCTCTCGCAGTGGGGTGCGGCGTGGACGACGAGCGTCTGGTTCTCGAGGTGCTGCTCGCCGCCGCCGGTGAACGCGCCGTCGAGCCGGGCCTCGGCGCCGGGCTCCGTGAGCTCGACCTCGAGGGCGTTGCGCACCAGCCGGCCGTCGAAGCTGAGCACGTGCGAGTGGAAGAAGCTGTCGCGGGCCTGGCGCACCCGGGTGTTCGAGAGGTGGAAGCGCTCGCCGCCCTCGCGCTGCAGCAGCACGTGGTCGAGGCGCGCGTTGGCCTCGACCTCGATGCGGGTGACGGCGTCGGTGAAGCCCGGCGCAGCACCCAGACCGACGTGATCCTGCAGCACGACGCACTGGCTGCCCTGCTCGGCCACGATCTCGACGCGCGGGTAGCTCGCGCCCGCCGCGCCGCTCGCCACGAAGACGAGGTGCAGCGGCGCCTCGACCCGGGCGTCGCGCCCGACGGTGACCAGCGCGCCGTCCTCGACGAAGGCGGCGTTGAGGCAGGCGAAGGCGTCGTCGGCCTCGTCGGTGTCGCCCGCCGAGAGCCAGCGCTCGAGCGCACCGTCGTCGCCGCGCACATCGGCGAGGCGCGTGACGGTGACGCCTTCGAGGCTCGTAGCGTCGGAGAGCGCCGCGTCGAAGCGGCCATCGACGAAGACGAGGCGCGGGCCGAGGGGCTCGGCCGGCAGCAGCGGGGCGAGATCGTCGGCAGAGACCTTCGCGGCGGGCTCGGCGACGCGCGAGTAGCTCGCGGCCTCGAGCGCGCGCAGGTTGGTGTAGCGCCAGTCCTCGTGCTTGCGCGTCGGGAACCCGAGCGCACCGAAGCGCGCGATGGCCTCGCGGCGGAGCGCGCGCAGGCCCTCCGCGTCGCTTCCGGCGTCGTCGCTCGCGAAGGCGTCGAACTCGGCGAGGTAGTGGGCGGTGATCGGCGGGGTGTCGGTCGAGCTGCTCATGCAGGTGCTCCCGCGGCTGCTGCCTCCTCTTCGACCCAGCCGTAGCCCCGCTCCTCGAGCTCGAGGGCGAGATCCTTGCCACCCGACTTCACGATGCGGCCGTGGGCGAGCACGTGCACGTGGTCGGGCACGATGTAGTCGAGCAGGCGCTGGTAGTGGGTGATCACGAGCATCGAGCGGTCGGGGCCGCGCAGCGAGTTGACGCCGCCCGCCACGATTCGCAGCGCGTCGATGTCGAGCCCCGAGTCGGTCTCGTCGAGCACGCAGAGCTTCGGCTCGAGCAGCAGCATCTGGAGCACCTCGTTGCGCTTCTTCTCGCCGCCGCTGAAGCCCTCGTTGATCGAGCGGCTCATCAGGTCGGCCGGCATCTCGACGAGCTTCATCTTCTCCTTCGAGAGCTGCAGGAAGTCCATCGCGTCGAGCTCGGGCAGGCCGCGATGCGCGCGCACGGCGTTGACGCTCGCCTTGAGGAAGTAGCGGTTGTTCACGCCGGGGATCTCGACCGGGTACTGGAACGCGAGGAAGATGCCCTCGCGCGCGCGGATCTCGGGCTCCATCTCGGTCAGGTCCTGGCCCTCGAAGAGCACCTTGCCCTGGGTCACCTCGTAGCCCGGGCGACCGGCGAGCACGTTCGACAGCGTGCTCTTGCCCGAGCCGTTCGGGCCCATGATCGCGTGCACCTCGCCGGGTGCGATCTCGAGGTCGATGCCCTTCAGGATCTCGGTCCCGTCGGCGGTGGCGTGGAGGTTCTCGATCTTCAGCATTTGGTTTCTCGCTTCGTGTTCGTGGCCGGGCCGGCTTCAGCCGACGCTGCCTTCGAGGCTGACGGAGAGGAGGTTCTGGGCCTCGACGGCGAACTCCCTCGGGAGCTCGCGGAGGCCCTCCGTGCAGAAGCCGTTCACGATCATCGAGACGGCGTCCTCTTCATCGATGCCGCGCTGGCGGCAGTAGAACAGCTGGTCCTCGCCGATCTTCGAGGTGGTGGCCTCGTGCTCGACGGTGGCCGTCGGGTTCTTCACCTCCAG
>JAAUYD010047110.1_pt1 | contig 13936 bp, 9 predicted proteins | sample 7278101 | NCBI WGS metagenome assembly JAAUYD01 (sample SAMN14350128, study PRJNA611818) | marine sediment metagenome | isolation source: surface marine sediment (0.6m) | place: French Polynesia: Moorea | collected 2018-08
AGTTTCGTACGGTAGCCGACGAGCATACGGATCACTCCCTCGCCCACACCAACCTGGTGCGCGTGCTCGGTGCCATGGGCGAGCTTGATGCGGTGATGGCCCTGGTGGAGAAGGGACGGGCCGGCACGCGACCTCTGCTGGCGATCCTGCTCGCCCACGCGCAGACGCTGCTCGGCGGCGCCGAGCCCAAGCAGGCGATTCCCTGGTTGCGTGAGGCGCAAGGGCTGGCGGAGGCTTCGGGCGACGCTGATCTTGTCGAACGAATCACCGAGCGAATCGCCCGTCTGGGTGAGGAGCAGGCTGCGGAGTCGTGATGGCAGTACGCAGCAATCAGCCCCATAACGGGGGCGCCGTGCGCGGTGCCCGGCATATCGCCTGCCTGCTGGCAGCGTCCGCGATGATCGCCTGCGGGCCGACTGCGGACCCGGAATCCCCGGCGATGGAGCCTGTGCTGCGCGAGGTCACTGAGGAGACAGGCATCGACTTCGAGCACTTCGCAGCAGCCAGTCAGGCCTTCCACATGCCCGAGATCATGGGCAGCGGGGCGGCCCTGTTCGATCTCGATGGCGACGACGATCTCGATATCTACCTGATCCAGGGCAGCCTGCCGCCGGCCGTCGATGAGAGCGTCCTCGATGTGGAGTTGCCGGCGGCCTCCCTGCGGCGCAACCGACTCCTGCGTAACGATCTCACCGCCGATGGCACGCTGCGCTTCACGGACGTCACCGACGAGCAGGGCGGTGGCGATGAGGGCTTCGGCATGGGCGTGGCAGCCGGCGACATCGACGGCGACGGCGACACGGACCTCTACGTGACCAATGTGGGGGCCAACGTCCTGTACCGCAACGACGCAGGGCGACTGGTCGAGCTTGCCGACGCCGGCGGCGCGCAGGATGCGCGTTGGAGCACGAGTGCTGCCTTCTGCGACTACGACAACGATGGCGATCTCGACCTGTTCGTCGCCAACTACGTGGGCTACAGCTACGCCGAGGACCTGTCGTGCACCGACGCCGCCTCCCAGCGCGACTACTGCGGCCCGGACAGCTACCCTCCGTTGACGGACCGCCTGCTGCGCAACGACGGCAGCGGGCACTTCGAAGACGTCAGTGAGCGCGCCAGCATCACCACCCGCCCCGGCGCCGGCCTGGGCGTGGTGTGCCTGGATGCGGATGGTGACGGCCGGCGCGATTTCTACGTGGCCAACGACGGCATGCCCAATCACCTGTGGCGAAACCTGGGTGATGGACGCTTCGAGGAGCAGGGTCTGGAGAGCGGCACCGCGTACAACGCCGCCGGTGCGGCCGAGGCCGGCATGGGGGTGGCGGCGGCGGACTTCGATCAGGATGGCGATACGGACCTGTTCGTCACCCACCTCAACGGCGAGACCAACACCCTGTACCGCAACGACGGTGCATCCTTCTCCGACGCCACATCCGCCGCCGGTCTCGGTGCCGTGAGTCTGCCCTACACCGGCTTCGGTACCAGCGCCGTGGATCTGGACAACGACGGGCGCCTGGATCTGTTCACGGCCAACGGTGCCGTGGTCCGTGTAGCCGGCCGCGGGGGACGTCTGCGTGCCTATATGCAGCCGAACCAGATCTTCCTGCGCGATGAGGGCGGTCGCTTCGCAGAGCAGACCCTGGCGGGCGCCAGTGCGATCAGTCGCGGCACGGCACGGGGGGATGTCGACAGGGATGGCGACGAGGACCTGCTGATCAGCAACAATCACGGTCCGGCACAGCTGCTCATGAACGTGGCGCCCGCGGCCCCGGACACGCTGGTGCTTGGCCTGCGGGCGGCGCAAGGGCAAGCCGCCGACGGATCGAAGCTGCGCATCACCTGCGCGTCAGGTCGCGTGGTCCATCGCGTGGCTCAGCGCGATGGCAGCTACCTGAGCGCGAACTCGCCATGGGTACATGTGGCAGCCTGCGGCGCGCAGGCTGATGTGGAGGTGACCTGGTTGGACGGTCAGCACCAAGTCTGGCGCGGGGTGCCTGCGGACGGCCGCCTGCAATGGCTGAGTGGCCGTGAAGGTCGCGCGATGAACGAGGAAATGGATTGATACGCCACGTACTGACAGTCTTGCTATCGGCATCGATAGGTATCGCTGCCTACGCGCTGTTGATGAATCAGCAGACGCCAGCCTTGGATCCGACGGCAGCGGCGGCCGGGCGCGCCGACGTCGGCCCGCAGCTGGACGCCTTGAACGACACCGTATCCTTCGAGGTCGCCGAGCGTCGGCGCCTCGAGGATGCGTTGTTCACCCTGGAGCAGCGCCTCGCCGCGCTGGAAGCGCTGTCCGGGATCGCCGGCGCGACGTCCGCGCCTTTCGGGGACGCAGGTGCATCGGCGGCCGGTGTCGAGCGTTCTGCGGAGGAGAGGACCAAGGCCGCGGCTGGCGCAGCATCCCAGGCGCCTGCGGCGGACGAGCTCGCTCGCTACCTCGACGCGGGCCTGGATCCCTTGCTGGCGGCGGAGCTGAAGTCACGCGATGACGCGGCGCGTCTTGCCCGTGCAACCTTGCGCGATCAGGCCGAGCGCGAGGGATGGTTGGATTCGGCGAGGTTCACGGAGGAGCTGCGGGACCTGGCGGTCTGGCACACCACCTTGCGTCCGGAACTCGGCGATCAGGCCTACGATCAGTTCCTCTACGCGACCGGTCGCCCGAATCGAGTGGTCGTGCGTGAGGTGTTGGAGGGTAGTTCAGCTGCCCAGTCAGGGTTGGTGGCGGGCGATACGATCCTGAGCTACGGCGGCGACCGCATCTTCGACACGCGCTCCCTGCAGGACGCCACCAGCGGCGGAAGCTCAGGGGCGCAGACCCTGGTGGAAGTGCTGCGCAACGGCGAGCGAGTCACGCTCTACCTGCCGCGCGGACCCTTGGGCGCGGGCCTGCGCCAGGGTACGTCGAACCCCGCCGACGAATGAAAAAGGGCGGCGGGAGCGCCAGCCCCCGCCGCCCTTGTCAGCGCCTGCAGACATCAGGGTCGGTTGTTGATCACCAACGCCCAGCCGTCGAGAGCCCCCGTATCGGCGCCCGCGTTGTCAGACAGGAACAAGGTCCAGGTACCCGCCGCCGACTCCCCGTTGAAGGTCGCCAGCGCACCGTCCGGTGCGAAGGCGCGGGGGCATGCGTCGCCCACGATGTCACCTGTGTCCGGGCAATCCAGACCCATCAACTCAGCCGGGATCGGGAAGCGGTCGTCGTAGATGATGCCGGTGCCGCCTGCGGACGAAAGATCGCTCGAGTCGCCGAAGCCACCTTGATCCGGTTCACCCGGGCGGTCAGCCAGCGTCACGGTGGTCCCGGAAGGTGAGGTCAGCGTCCAGATAAGGTCACCGACGAAGGTGTGATCGATCGAGACTGCAACCGATACCGACTCCACCGTGTCCCCCGACTCCACGGTGATCGAACTGGTCACACCGCCGGGACTGTCGTCCGGGATGTCCAGGGCAAGGCCGGGTCCGGCCAGGAAGATCTGGGCGTTCGCCGCCGAAGCAAGGACGAACAGGCTGGCAAGCGCCAGCAGTGAGCGCATACAGGTCATTCAATATCCCCCTAATGGATCAGAGATTGGCGCCAGCTGCCCTTGTTAGTGCTTTGCCATCGCGGGCAGCTTTGGACGCGCATCCAGAACTCTAGAGCATGGATCTGGAAACGCCAAATAGTGATGGTGTTTCAGTTGCCTGCCGCTGCTGTTTGCCGCACTGCATTCTCGCCGCGCCGAAACGCACGACCGCTACTCGGCGGGTCAGCTTGTCAGGGGCACCGCCCCCGTGCTCACCAGCTTGAACTTCCAGTCCTCCAGCCGCGTGCCGTCCAGGTCCAGCAGACTCGCGATGTGATAGAGGCGGTCGCGGTTCGAGCCGGAGCCGTTGCAGAAGCGATCCTGCAGATAGAACGGTGGTGTTGCCTGGTAATGCAGTGTGGCTCTTACGGCTGTCGGCGCCTTGCCCCCAAGGTCGCCCAGTGCAATGCGGTATCTGAGCGTATCGCCGCCACCGCGACGATAGTCCGGGTCACCATCCACGCCTGCCGCACCGGTCTCCGTGGCGAGCTTGAAGGCCTCGTCCTTGCTGCGCAGGCCCAGAGCCCGGGCGACCGTCGCACGCTGCTTGAAGGACAGCAGGCCCGGCGGCAGCAAGCGGTTGTCCTTGGGCGTGTGGCAAATGGAGAGGAAGCTCGTGGTGGGGCGCGCCGAGGCGGCGACGGGTGCACCTACTTCGCAACTCGGCCGCTGCGTCTCCACGCCGGGGTCGCCGGGATCGAGCTTCACTTCCTGGTAGATCTGCACCTGATCGGGTTGCGTGATCACCTGGTAGTGGGGCTGGTAGCCGTCCTGATCGACGATCTTGCGGCACTGCGCGTCATACCAGATCTCTCCCTTCACGGGCTTGCCGTCGGCGCCGACGATGACGCCCATGGCGTCTGTACCGCCGGAGCGCCACAGCGTTCGCCCCGCAGCGTCCAGCACCTCGAATTCCAGGAAGGCGCGACGGAAGCTGACCCCGGAGGGAAACTTGTGCCCGACCAGCGAGTCGAGGCGCACGTCGGCCAGGAGTGCCTTGTCGCTCGTCCTGGCTGACAAGACCGTAAGGCGGGCGACCTCATTGCTCGCCGCTTGTTCCATCTTCATCGCCGTGCGTTGCAGGGGAGGCATGCCCTTGCTGGTGAGCATCGGGTCCTGCAGGGGAACGCCAAGCACCTCCGGGAACTGCTCCGCCATGCGGATCAGGAACTGGTTGAGACCGACCAGCGTGTGGCGAGCGAAACCATCGCGGGGTGCCAGATCGATCTCGGCGGCGGCCAGCGCATTCTCGACCTCCGGCATGCCCGTGCGCTCCTGGATCGAGGCGATCTTGTCCCGGAACGGCTTGCCGTCTGCGCCGTGACTCTCCATGTGGCAGTCGGCACAGCTGCGCGGTGTGTCACCGGCACCGTAAGGTAGCTGGGCGCCCTCGCCAAGGAAGGGTGCCTCGCCGGTGCGAAAACCACTGAAGGCCCATTCCGCGTAGGTGGTCTGCTCGAAGGTGTCGTCGAGAACCACCAGTGCATCATCCCCCGGCGCCTTGGGCCACAGGACCGGCAGGTGCACCACGTGGCAGGTGCCGCATTGCTCCGAGGAGGCGATGGCCTCGTCGTGCTGTGGGGTCATCCCTAAGGCGTTGCGCATGGGCGTGGTCTTCGGCGCAGAGAAGGGGCCGTAGACCACGTCGGGCGGACTGGCCAGGAAGCTGCCGGTGAAGTTGCGGGCGAAGCCTTGCAGATCGCCGATATCCACGTTGAGCTGCTGCTGGCGGGCAAGGATGCATTTGTTCTGCGGAGCCTTACGTTGCGCCTTCACCTGTTGCGGCGTGAGGACCGTGCGATGGCAGGCGAGGCAGCTGATACCGTCGCGCGCCAGGGCGCCGTAGGGCGCGTGTTGCGGGTCGTATTGCGGGCCGTCCGCAGGTGCCTTGGCGCCGTCGTCGTAGGGGATTGCAGTGACGAAGGTCGGTTCGAACACCACGTCGGCGCAGTCTGTTTCACTGCTGGCCCCATCCAGCTGGAATTGGCGCTGTCCCATGATGCCGTGGCAGCCGAAGCAGGTATTCCAGATGAGATCGACGTAGTCGGCGTGGAAGACCTCTTCGCTGGCGAGCTGGCCGTAGAAGATCGGGTCGCGGCCGGCGAGACCCATCGGCGACGTTCGCCAGGTCGCATAGGGCGAGAGGTTGATCAGGTCCTTGCCGTGAGGGTTCGGCTGCGTCATGTCGAAGGCGAGGCCGGTGGAGCCGGCATCGTGGCAGCCGACGCACTGATCGGAGGTCACGTACTCGCTGGCGAGCGGCGCGTGATCGGTCCCGTCCTTCGACGCTGCCACCCAGACGTTGTCGTAGGTCATGGAGGGGATGCGGATCGCCTCGACGTCCACCGGAGGCGATCCGGGCGGGCGATGGTACCAGCGCTCGAAGGCATCGCTGGGTGAGCCAAGCGGCGTGGAGAAGGGAATGGCCGGCGCTGCCGGCGTGCTCGAGGGCACGTGCTCCTGGGCCTTGGGGTCAGCGTCTTCCAGGAACCAGGTCTGGGACAGGAAGTTCACGCCGTCGCCGGTCATGTTGCGCAGGGAGGAGAAGGTCGAGTTGTTGACCGCCGAGGCATGGCAGTTGACGCAGTACTGGCCGAAGCCCGCGTAGGGTGGAGAGTTGATGGGGCGACCGGCCACCGGCGCCGGCCAGTCGATATTGGCGTCCGGCGTATCGGGCGGTGAATCTGCCGGGGGATAGCCCCAGTAGCCCCAGAACCAGCCGTCGTGGGAGCCATTGCGGTCACGCACCATGTAGGCGATGCCATTGGCCGGACGCAGCTTGGCGAGTTCTTCGTCAGCGCAGCCTGCGGCGGGCGGACTGTACATCTCCTTGACCAGCATGACGCCGTCGGGGATCGGTGGTGGATCGCTCGTTGGGGGACCTTCGAGCGGGCGGTTGGCGTGCAGCCAGCGCACCATGGCCGGCGAGTACCAGATGGCCACGGGGGCGTGGTAGCCGTGGTAGTCCGCATCCCATCCCCCGTCTTCGTTGCGATAGGCGACATAGGGGCCCGTGTCGCGCACGGCAGGGTCGTGGCCCCAGCCTTGACCGCCGCCATCGGTCAGGGCCGGGTCGCGGTGGCAGAAGAGCGAGAAGAAGCGGCCGAGCGTGGCCTCGTACTCGTTCAGCGGCTTTGCTTGACCGTCCTTCGCGCTGGGGCTGCGCGCGTCCGGCCACAGGCGGACGCATTCCTCGTGGTGACGGGGGTCGAACTGCACCTGTGACTGAAGGTCGGGGCACAGGTCTGCCGCGAGCACTGCCGGGGCCAGCAGGAGGGAAAGGAGGAGTTTGCCTGTACCGCTCGTTAGGTGGGCGATCCGTTCGCCAAGCTTCCCTACGCTCTCGGGATTCATTGCTGCCTCCTGCACGGCACAGATGTGCGTCGAGCATGACCTGACGACAGCGTGAAGTCACGTTGCAGGGCGATGGCAGGGCGGATGGGAAAGAGCTGACGGGACTCCTTGCTGGGGCGGGGATCTGGAAGCGGCAGGTGACGGCGCCGGGGCGCCGCCTGATGCGTGGGACGAACCTACTCCTGGCCTACCCAATCACCGATGGAGGCGCTTGCCGCGTAACCCTGCTCAGGGTCCAGGGACTGGCTCCAGGTGTAGCCCTGGGACCACGTGTAGCCCTGGCTCCAGGTATAGCCTTGGGACCACGTCTGGCTCTGGCTCCAGGTGTAGCCCTGGGACCACGTGTAGCCCTGGCTCCAGGTGTAGCCCTGGGACCACGTGTAGCCCTGACTCCAGGTGTAACCCTGAGACCACGTATAGCCCTGACTCCAGGTGTATCCGGCGCCGTCGATGGGCGTACCCGTGCCGTCGTGGACGAAGAAGTCGCCGTGCTCATCCAGGGCGGCAGGACCGCCGTAGTGCTGGTCACCGCGCAGATCCGCAGCGATGTCCAAGCCGTTGTTGGCACAGTTGGTGGCGCTGGTGGTGCTGGCACCTAGCGCATCGACCAGGCCCGCTCCCTGCTGGAACACGCTGAAGGCAAGAGAGTCACCGTCGATGGCCGGTCGTGCGCTCGCCATCAGGCGGCACTTGACCTCGTCCGGGGTGAGCGTGGGCTCCTGGTCCAGCAGCAGGGCGACGACGCCACTGACCACCGCGGCGGCCTGTGAGGTGCCCGACATGGTGAAGTACACCGCATCGGAGTCCATGAACTCCGGATGGTCGCGGGGGATCATGGCGTCGAAGGGCATCCAGGCGGTGATGTGACCGCCCGGGGCCACCAGGTCCGGCTTCACGAAGCCCTCGTGCGTGGGGCCCGCGGCGGAGAAGGACGCCAGGCGATCGTCGCTGTGGTCGAAGGGCGTGTAGGCGTCGGTGACGGCGCCCACGGTGATCACGTAGGGCACGTTGCCCGGCACGCCCACGGTCATCGGGTCAGGGCCGCTGTTGCCGGCGGAGGCGACCACCACGATGCCGGCCTGCCATGCGGCCATGACCGCCTGATTCAGGGGATCGTCCCAGTAGTGGGAGCGGGGCGTGGCGGAGAAGGAAAGATTGAGCACACGGATGTCATGGTCGGCGCGGTGCGCGATGACCCAGTCGATGGCGCGAATGACATCCAGGTAGTTGCCGGCGCCGGTGCTGTCGAAGGCGCGGATCGCGATCAGGTTGGCGCCCGGGGCGACACCTTCGCGCAGGCCGCCCGTTGCATCGGGGCTGGCGATGATGCCGCTGATGTGCGTGCCGTGGCCGTTCTCGTCGTCGAGGTGCTTGAAATCGCCCTTCCTGCCCACTTTGACCTTAACCGGATCATAGGTTGCGTCCACCGACGCCACCAGGCGCGTGCCGAGCACCCATTCACGCTCGTTCCACAGCCCTGTGTCGATCACGGCGACCGTGACATCCGAGCCGGTGACGCCTGCCGTGTGCAGTGCGTCGGCACCGGCGAGCCGGGTATGGTTGACCTCGTTGGCCGTGACCGTGGTGTGAACCGCGGTCTCCGCGGCTGCGGATTTCTCCGTCGTCGGTTCGCTCGTCCCGTCGGTGCCGGAGTACTTCTCATCGACCTTCTGGTCTTCCTTCGACGTCGATTCACTGCTCGTCTCGACGCTACGGTCGGCGTAGACGCTGACATCGCCGCGCGCCTCCAGTGCCGTGGCCTGGCGTTGCGTGAGCACGGCGCCCACGGCCGAGATGCTCGCGAGTCGCGTGATCACCGTGCCGCCGACGGCGTTGACCGCCTCTTCGGCTTCCTGGAGGCTGTGAGCGCGCAGGATGTAGCGAGCCGCCTGCTGTTGCGTCTCGCTGACCGTTACAACAACGCTGGATGAAGTCGCCGCCGACTCGAGCGCGAGGGCTCCGGAAGTGGAGCTCAATGCGATCAGGGCGGTGAGTAGCGTGGTCGTGCTGTTCATGGCGGGTCTTCCGAAACGGTGTGTCATCAACGATGGCTCATTGAACCGCGTTCGGAAGGTCGAGACCGACTCAGGCGCGCCGGCAGGGGGGCGGCACGGTGTGACCTGTGTCGCGTAATGCGGAGGTAAAGTGCGGGGGTGCTGCACCGGTCAGCAGCCCCCGTCTCTATCAGCTATCCGTCAGCGACGGCCGAGCATGGTCGGCGGGGCATCCGCATCGGGGCGGGTCGGGAACTCACAGTTCCCTGCAGTGATGATGAAGGGCACATCGTCGGCAAACTTGATCGGCGGCGTCGCACCACCGTCCACGTAACTCCACTGGTCCGAAGTGCGTGCTGCCAGGTTCAGGCGAAAACTGATCGTCGAATTGAAGGCCTCTTCGTAGGCGACGATCACGGCTGGGGTGCCGATGATCTCCTTCAGGGGAATCACCCCGTCGCAGGCGTTATCCCACAGGCCGTACAGGTTGCGCTCGGCGTCGAAATCCAACTGGATCTGGTCGCAGAAGTCGATGTACTGCAGACAGAAGGCGTTTGCCGGGGTGGCAGCCAAGGCCATGGAGCCGATCGCAAACGTCATCGTTGCGGCGAGGAGGGTGTTCCTGGGGCTGGATTTCATGTGCTTGTCTCTCCTGTGCGTGACGCGACGAGCGACGACCCGTCCTACCCAACAGATCTGCTCGTATGATGGGTGAAGATATCGGGTTGCCGGCGCTGCTATTCAATAGCGGTGTAAGTGCAACGATGATCCTCAGTGGCGATTGAGAATCGATATCGTCGAGACCTCTCCAGGTCCTTCCATCTCCATGTCGCGGCGGCGTCAGCTTTTCCTGACCACCGGCGCCCGCAACGCGATGCCGCGGGCGTCACCGGACCAGCGGCGTATACTGAAAACAGGGTGGGAAACACCGTGAGAGGGGACGAGCCGTGACCGAACAATCGCTCCCATCGCCTTACCGTGGCGTGAAGATCCTGCATGACCCCGTGCGCAACAAGGGCACGGCCTACACGGAGGCGGAACGCGATCATCTGCAGCTGCGCGGACTGTTACCGCCGCGCGTGCACTCGCTTGCCGAGCAGGAGCTGCGGGTGCTGCACAACGTGCGCGCCAAGGCCACGGACCTGGAGCGCTACCTGTACCTGGTCTCGCTGCAGGACTGCAATGAGACGCTGTTCTACCGCGTGCTCACCCAGCACATAGAAGAGCTGATGCCGATCGTCTACACGCCCACGGTCGGCCGCGCGTGCCAGGAGTTCCAGCACATCTTCCGTCAGTCACGCGGCTTCTATGTGTCCCTGGAGGATCGTGGGCGTATCCGCACCATGCTGGAGAACTGGCCGCACAAGGAAGCGAAGGTGATCGTGGTAACCGATGGCGAGCGCATCCTCGGCCTCGGTGATCTCGGTGCCGACGGCATGGGCATCCCCATCGGCAAGCTGGCCCTGTACACGGCCTGTGCCGGTATCCCGCCCACGCAGTGTCTGCCGGTGATGCTCGACATGGGAACGGACAATGAGCCCCTGAGGCGCGACCCGCTCTACAACGGGCTTGCCCAACGTCGCCTGCGCGGCGATGCCTACGAGGAACTGGTGGAGGAGTTCATCACTGCCGCGCAGGACGCCTTCCCCGGCGCCCTGATTCAGCTCGAGGACTTCGGCACGCGTAACGCGTTCTCCCTGCTGCAGCGCTATCGCGACCGCGTCTGTCTGTTCGATGACGACGTACAGGGGACCGGCGCCGTCGCCCTCGCCGGCGTGCTCGCGGCCCTGCGCCTGACCGGTGACCGCCTCAGGGATCAACGTTTCCTGTTCATGGGAGCAGGCGAGGCGGCCGTGGGGATCGCCGATACGATTACCGCCGGCCTGCTTGAGGAGGGTCTGTCGGTGGAGGAGGCGCAGGAGCACTGCTGGCTCTTCGACAGCCGCGGGCTGGTGGTGCGGGAACGATCTGACGTCGCCGAGCACAAGCGCAACTACGCGCATGACCATGCGCAGATCAACGCCTTCGTCGAGGCGGTGCGCGTACTGCAGCCAACGGCGATCATCGGTGCCTGCGCGCAACCGGGCCTGTTCGACGAGCAGGTGGTGCGGACGATGGCGAGCATCAACCGGCGGCCTCTGATCTTCGCCCTGTCGAACCCGACGTCGAAGGCTGAGTGCACTGCTGAGCAGGCCTATGGCTGGACCGAAGGCCGTGCGATCTTCGCCAGCGGCAGCCCCTTCGCCCCCGTGCAGGTGGGTGAGGACACCTTCGTCCCCGGTCAGGGCAACAATGCCTACATCTTTCCCGGCGTGGGTCTGGGCGTGGTGGTGAGTGGCGCTCGCGCGGTCACGGACGAGATGTTCCTGGCAGCCGCCCATGCACTCGCCGATCAGGTGTGGGAGTCGGATCTGCAGCGCGGGCGTGTCTATCCGGCCCTGGACCGGATCCGTTCGGTCTCGGCAAGGATCGCCCATGATGTCGCCACGGTGGCCTGGGATCGCCGGCTGACTGATCGCCAGCGGCCCGAGGATCTGTCAGCGGCCATCCACGACTACATGTATGAGCCTGAATATCCGGATTTCGCCTAGGGTTGGCGCTAGGCGTCGAGCGGTCTGGCGTCTCACCTCAGGTGAGCTGCCGCACTGTTACTCCTGACCGACCCAAGGGTTGACCGAGGCAGACGCCGCGTAGCCGTCCTGCCCGGCCACGGTGGTCGCCGCATCGGTCCACGGCACCGACTGGCTCCAGGTATAGCCCTGGCTCCAGGTGTAGCCCTGGGACCAGGTGTAGCTCTGGCTCCAGGTGTAACCCTGGGACCAGGTATAGCCCTGGCTCCAGGTGTAACCCTGAGACCAGGTGTAGCCGTTGCCATTGACGGACTGGTCGGCGTCATAGCCTTCGGCCTCGCTGCGCATGAGGTAGAAGTTGCCGTTTTCGTCCTGGTTCGCCGGGCCGCCGAAATGGCGCTCACCGGTGAGGTCCGCGACGATGTCCAGACCCTGGTTGGCGCAACCGCTCGCCGTGCTGTTCACCGCGTCCACCGCATTGACCAGTCCGGCACCCTGCTGGAAGACGCTGTAGGCCGGTTTGCCCCGGGTCACGGCCGGGCGGGCCGACGCCATCAGGCGGCACTTCACGTCGTCCGGGGTCAGGGTCGGCTCATCGGTCAGCATGAGCGCCACCACACCGCTCACCACGGCGGCTGCCTGCGAGGTGCCCGACATCATGAAGTGCTTCTGGGTCTCCTCCATGCCCTCGGGGTGCGTACGCGGCAGCATGCCGTCGAAGGGCATCCACGCCACCATGTGTCCACCGGGCGCCAGCACGTCAGGTTTGACGAAGCCCTCGTAGGTCGGCCCGGCGGCGGAGAAAGACGCCAGCCGATCATCGCTGCCGTCCAGGGGGGTGTAGTTGTCGGTCATGGCGCCCACGGTGATCACGTAGGGCAGGTTGCCCGGCACACCCACGGTCATGGCGTCGGGACCCGTATTGCCGGCGGACGCTACGACCACGATGCCTGCCTCCCAGGCTGCCATAACCGCCTGGTTGATGGGGTCGTCCCAGTAGTGCGAGCGCGGTGTGGCACTGAAGGACAGGTTGAGCACGCGAATGTCGTACTCGTCCCGGTGGGCGACGACCCAGTCGATGGCACGGACGACGTCTACGTAGCTGCCGGCACCGTTCTCGCCGAAGGCACGGATCGGGATGAGATTCGCCCGCGGGGCAACGCCTTCGTAGATGCCTGCCGTCGGCTGGCTCGGGCTGGCGATGATGGCGCCCACGTGCGTGCCATGGCCGTTGGGGTCACCGAATGCCTTCTTCCGGTTGTCTGGCTTGCCGGTGCGGATGCGAGTGCCGGTAACGTCAACCTCCACCGGCACCTGATAGTAGAGCTCCCAGGTGATTCGCTCGTCCCACATGCCCGTATCGATGACGGCCACGGTTGCGTCCTGGCCGAGGTTGCCGCCATCGTGCAGTTCCTTGGCACCGATCAGGGTCGGGTAGTAGGTGTCGGCGCGGTCGAAGTAGCGTTGGGGCGTGGCCGCACCGCTTGTTACCGTTTCCGTCGTCTCCTCGGTTCGCGACAGGGTCTCGTTGGTAGTCTTATCGGTGGTAGAGCCTGTGCTTTCCTCCACCGTGGACGTGGTGGAATCGACGCGGTTACCGGTCTTCCACCATTTGCTCGTGTGCACGTCGCCGTCGGCAAAGACGCGCAGATCTTCCCGGTGGGACAAGGCGTCGCGCTGCTCGGCAGTCATGCGCACGGCGACGGCGTCGATGATGCCGAGCGTGGCAGTGATCTCGGCGCCCACGGCGAGGGCGGCGGCGCGCGCTTCGTCCAGCGACGGGCCGCGTACGATGTACTGTGAGACAGCCTGCTGAGGGGTGACCTCCAGGGCCTGCGTGGCCGCCGGTTCCGTGGCGCCTGCGCCCACTGACATCAGGGCCAGTAGCCCGGTTGCCGTCATTGCCTGCACGTTCATCTGCCTCACTCCTCTCATGCCCCGTTCCGTATTCGGGGCCCTGGGTTCGTATGAGGCAATTACACCTTTCCTGGCGAGTGCCAGGCGTCGTGGTGTCCACGCGCGCAGTGCCACCCCGTGTGACGGGGCGCACGTAATCGACAGGTCAAATGACCAGCGTTCCCTCAGGCGGGGGTTGGAGCGGCCGAATCAGCTTGCCGCGTAAGACTTCAGCATGCCGAACAGCTCGTCTTTGAGGGCGAGGCGTTTCAGCTTGCGTTCTTCGAGGTATTCGTCGGAGGTGTTCTCGGCGCCGCTCTCGATACGGTGCACTTCGTGGTCCACCTCGTGGTACTCCTCGAACAGGCGGGAGAAGTGCCCGTTGCTCTGCTTGAGCTCGTGGATGGCGTCGTAGTACTCGGGGAATTCGTGGTGCAGGTCGTGTTTCTGCGACATGGCATGTCATCCGTATTGCGGAACAGGTGATGAGGGATCAGCACATCCCGATGCAGGGAGGCATTGTGGCGTGTGCTCAGGCGTCGGGACACCGGGG
>JAAUYD010267365.1_pt1 | contig 13935 bp, 21 predicted proteins | sample 7278101 | NCBI WGS metagenome assembly JAAUYD01 (sample SAMN14350128, study PRJNA611818) | marine sediment metagenome | isolation source: surface marine sediment (0.6m) | place: French Polynesia: Moorea | collected 2018-08
AAGGATACATTTTGTTACAAATGTACTCAGAAAGCCCGAAACAGTTTAATCTAGATGCTGATTAACTTTTTAACAAACATCTGGTTTTAATCAAGATGTTCGCAACATCTTGATTAAAACCAGATGTTTGTTAAAAAGTTAATCAGCATCTAGATTAAACTGTTTCGGGCTTTCTGAGTACATTTGTAACAAAATGTATCCTTTTTATCTTCATTATTTCTTATCTTGACAAATTGACATTTGTGTGCATTCTATCAATAAGAACATGGGCATTAATAAACTTCATCATGAGAACCAATATCAACCAGAATAATTAAAGTTTCTTCCGACTCCATATCTTGACTAAATGTGAAAATAATACGGCAATTATAACTTACTGAACATGACCAATATCCTTCTAGATTACCTGTTAATTTATGAGATTTTAAAGAAGTAGTAAAAGGATCTTTTTCTAAGATATCTAAAATTGCTAATACTTTATCCTTCAGTTGAGGATTCTTTTTAACTAATCGTTTAAAAGCTCGTTTAAAGCTTTTATCAGCTAGTAATCTCATTCTTCCTCATCTTCTAATAAATATGCTTTTATTTCTTCGGCTGTTCCTTTTTTTGCTTTTCCTAATGATAAAGCTTTTAAGGTTTCTTCCCCATTTTTAGCAATTTCTTCTCGTCGCTTATCAATTCTTCTTTTACGGATTAAATCAAATAAATAGTCTTGATCTTCAATGGATAAACTTTCAATAGAATTGATGATTTCTTGAAATGATATAACACTCATATTGTTCTTAGTAACTCTTCATGATATTATTTTACTCTAATTCATCATCATCGGGTAAACTTTCCATCTCTTGAGCAATTAAATCTTGAAAATTTTCCCCACAATGAACTTGTAAATGAATGGTTATTGTTAATAACTCTGCTAAAATTTGGGCTTTTTGTTTAGAGGTAATTGCAGTTGATTAATTAAAACAGTTACATTATGACATTCCTCTAAAAATTCTGATAATAAAGTGTTTAATGTTGTATTTTTGATGGGTAAAGTCATCCTATGACCCTCAAGCTATAGATGAACGCTAACATCAAGTTATACATAAAAGCTAACATCCCTTTGCTATCTTAAAAGGTGTCAATTATTGTGAGGATTTTTGCAATGCTTAGTTTAGCAAAACTTATCAATTTTCGGGGGGGGTAAAGCATAGCTTATTAATAGCTGGTGCTAACCTGAAAACTCTGCTTCCTGCTTTTTTATCAGCGATAACAGTCGGTTTATTTAACACCTCTGCTCAAGCTGCTTCTTTTAATATTGACTTTGGTAATAAAGAACCATCTAATAATAGTGCTTTTGGTGCTGCTGCGAATCAGCCTGGAACTTGGAATAATATTACTACATTAGGGACAACTTCTAACTTAATTGATGTAACAGGAACATCGACAACAGTTTCTTTAAATTTAATTGCAAGTGATATTAACGGTAGTGGTAATACTAGAGGAGGTGATATAAATATCACTAACCTGATCAACGATAACTTTTTTGTCCCTTTTGGTGGTACTTGGTCACTAACTTTAAGTGGTTTAAGTAATGGAATTTATGACATTTATTATTATGCTCCTACTAATACAATAATCGAAACAGGAACATTTGATGTTAATGGTGTTTATGTTGATAGTATTTTAGGGGATAATTCCAACGATAATGAATTAGATCAAGGAATTGATTGGGATATTGTTAGTGGAGTAAATGTAACTGACGGAACTTTAACGTTTATCTCTTCTACTCGTACTTCTAATTTTAGAGGACTTTCTGGACTTCAACTGACTCAAGTTTCTCAACCTGTCCCCGAACCCTTAACTATTTTAGGTGCAGGAACTGCGATCGCTTTTGGTGGTGCATTTAAACGCAAGTTAGCTAAGAAGAATAAGAAATAAGGTTAATAACTGTTTTGAACCACTGTAGAGACGTTTCATGAAACGTCTCTACAAAACAAGGGATAACCGTTAATGTATAGGGAGGATTCATGAATTTTCCCTACATTTATCATTCTCCATAATGTGTCCACATCCGCAAAACTTTGACAATCTTTTCATCATCAAAAACTTGATAAACTAAGCGATGTTGAATATTAATCCGACGAGAGAAAACAGGGGATGATGTCCCTTTAAGTTTCTCAAAACTTGGTGGAGATTGATAGGGATTTTCCTCTAATAGTTCTAGAAGTTTTGAGACTTTTCGTTTCAGTCCAGTTGAAGCTATTTTGAGAGAATCTTTTTGTGCTTGTTTAGAGTATTTTAATTGCCAAGCCATAAATTTATTACCAAGGAAGAGAGTCAGAACAATCCTCAATGGATTCATTTATTCCTTCTTCAATAGATTCCCAAATACCCGGAATTGATTTTAAGTAAAGGGTTTCTTGGAGGGATTTCCAATCTTCTTCACTGACTAAAACAGCGTTATTATTTTTACCAGTAATTGTTACAGGTTTATGGGATTTATTAACTTCTTCCATTAAGTTTAAAAGCTTTTCTTGAGCTTCTATGAAGGAAATATTTTTAGAATCTGACATACTCACTTCATTCCCTTTGTTAAGTATAAAATAACCGTTTTTATTATATCATATTAGTAGGAACAAGGGACTAGAATAACATCAGCAAACTTATGATTCGTCATAGACTGCATCTTCAAGATTATCCCAAACTTTATTAAAAGAAGATTCTGACAGTTGGGTTGAGGCTAATATAAGAGCTTGATCAGCGTTTTCCGAGTTGAGAGAATCTATAAATTCTTCTACTTGTTGCATTTGTTGAAAAGATAAATGTTTAACTTTTTCTAGAAGTCTTTTTTCTGAAATTTGATTAACATTCATTCTCTTGTTTAACTATAAAATGACTAGAGGTATTATATCATACTAATAAGGTAAAGGGATTATAAGAATATTAATAAAGTTATCATTTATCACTAATTACTTTAATTATGGTTAATATTCCTACAAATCGTCCCCCCACCACTCCTGGTGAAATGTTGCGAGAAGAATTTTTAGAACCAATGGGTTTAACTCAACAACAACTTGCCAATGAAATTGGTGTTAGCTATCAAAGAGTGAATGAACTTATTAATAATAAGAGGGGTATTACTACCAGTACCGCCTTAAGATTAGGAAAATACTTTGGTACATCTCCTGATTTTTGGCTTAATTTACAACGTGCTAACAATCTTTATGCTGTTCTTAAAAAAGAACAAGATGAAATTAACAAAATTCAACCTTTATCTTTATCCAGAGAAAAATAACATAAGTCGAGGAAATGAATTATTATCACAGTCCTCTAGAAACAAAATAGGGGACTTTTTTAAACAAATGAAATCATTAGAAACAACTCGTCAACAACTCATCTCTGGAAAATTTGATTTAACACGCCATGCTTTAAAGCGTGTTGTTGAACGAAATATATCTAGACAAGAAATTATGGAAACAGGAAACAATGTTATTATTATCGAAGATTATCCCGATGACAAATATACTCCTAGTTGTCTTTTGTTGGGATTTACTCAAGCAAATAGACCCTTACATCTTCAGACATCTCGATTAGATTCTCCCAGAACGACTATTATTACTCTCTATGAACCAAATGAAAACGAATGGATTAATTATTCACAACGGAGATAAAAAAATGTTTAACTGTTATAACTGTGGTTCAGAAAAATTTACATCTCAACTGGTTAATGAAACCTTTGAAATTGAAGGGAAACTGATTTTAGTGGAGAATATTCCTGCACAAGTTTGTAGTCGTTGTGGGGAAATTATTTTTAGTAGTGAAACAGCAGAAAAAGTTCGTTTAATGGTTCAAGGAGAAACGAAACCCATAAAATCAATTCAAGTCGATGTTTTTGCATATCAAGGATAAAATATGAAACCTGACTTTAGTAAAATAAGCAAACAAGAACTTAAAGCTTATGTTTTAACCCATAGAGATGATATGGAAGCGATTCGTCAGCTATTTAGTCGTCGTCAGTCTGATGGAAAAAATAAACCCTATCCACCTCTTGTTAAAGATGGAATTCCTATTGAAGAAAATATTAATATTATGAAAAAAGCGATTCAAGAACGTATTGAAAGAAATTCTCAATTAAATGATACAAATTAAGAAAAAAAGAGCGATCTCCTATTATTATATTTACGAACAATTCAAAGATTGCTCAACCCCTACAGCGTTTCAGGAATTTGTGCTACAATATACTTACCAATTTCTAAGGATGCAGTTGCAGCCGGAGAAGGTGCATTACAAACGTGCAAAGCGTGTTTATCTTGGATAATTAAAAAGTCTTCTACTAACTTACCATCCATCCTTAACGCTTGCGCCCTAACCCCTGCTTCACAAGGTAGAATATCATGCTCCGTCACATCAGGAATTAATTGTTGTAAACTATTAACAAATGCAGCCTTACTAAAAGAGCGAATAATCTCTTTTATTCCTTCATCAGCGTGTTTGGCCGCCAGTCGCCAAAACCCAGGATAGGCCATCACCTCAGCAAACTCCTTGAGATCAAAATCTGTCTTTTTATAGCCTTCTCGCTTCAAACTTAACACCGCATTAGGCCCCGCGTGAATAGTACCATCGATCATTTTAGTAAAATGCACCCCCAAAAAAGGGAATTCTGGGTTAGGAACGGGATAAATGAGACTTTTGACCAGATAGCGTTTTTCAGGGGTTAATTGATAGTATTCACCGCGAAAGGGAACGATTTTGGCTTGGGGGTTGACCCCATCCAGTTGCGCTAGGCGATCGCTATATAATCCCCCACAGTTAATGATAAATTTCGCTTTAATTTCCCCTTGACTGGTTTCTAAAAGCTTATACTGATTACTATCTTTTATCTTCAAAACTTTAGTATTAAGCTTAATTTCTCCCCCTTGTTGTTCAATAATTTCTGCATACTTTTGACACACTTTTTTATAATCAGCAATACCAGACGTAGGAACATAAATTCCTGCTAGACAACTAACATAAGGTTCTTTTTCTTTGACTTCATCAGGGGATATTTTATTTACTTTTAAGCCATTTTCTAATCCCCTTTTGTAGAGATTATCTAATAAAGGTAATTCTTTCTCTTTAGTAGCAACAATTACTTTACCACATACCTCATGAGGAAGATCATGTTTTTGGCAAAATGCTACCATAGACTGACTTCCAGCAAGGGTAAACTTAGCTTTAAAACTGCCAGGTTTATAGTAAATTCCAGAATGAATTACCCCGCTATTATGGCCAGTTTGATGATAAGCGACTTTACTTTCTTTTTCAATGACGACTAACGACGCATTCGGAAACTTTTTCCCTAACATCATCGCCGTAGAAAGTCCGACGATACCTCCACCCACAATAGCAAAATCATACATCATTTTATAAGGTTTAAATTAAAGAAGTGAAGTAGTAGAATTAGGTTAGATAGCTATTATTTAGCTTATTACAAGGATTTAACCATCTATCGTAACCCACCATCTTATTAGATTAGGATTGGGTTTTGTTGGGTTTTGTTTCCTTAACCCCACCATTTATGTTTTATAGCATTTCTTGGACTCATGAGGTACACCTAATATTCAACTTCTGAACTCCTAAACTCCCGAACTCCCGAACTCCCGAACTCCTAAAACTAGAAAAGTTTGCACCTCACAAGTATGGAAACTGCTATATATTTAACATTGTTTCTTATTTTACGATAAAGTGAAGATTAATTTTCAATTTCAGATTTCATACGTTCTAACGTTGTATTCATTTGCTCAAACATTTGTTGGGGAGTCATACCGAACTGACCTAACTGAGTTTTTAACTGTTGAACTGTCATTTGTGCCATAAAATCTTCTGATAATTCAAACCGTTTCATGAAAATTTTATAACGTTCCATTAGTGCTTCCATTTGGTCAATGAAAATCTTTTTACCCTCACGGTCAAACTTACCGTATTCACCCCCTAATTGTATTAAAGATTGATAATCTTCAAACAATTTTTTAGCTTCTTCTTGAACCACCTCAGAATCAAAAAATCCCATGATTATATCCCCTATGTTATTAATTACAGTTGACTATAAGCCAAACGCTTTTAATTGTAAAGGAGTTGAAAGCAATTGAAAACTACGGTTTACCGTATCATCCATGAGTTGAACCCAAAACCACCAGGAACCTTCCCTGCTCAAAACCGTCTTTTACAGTACACTGGTTTTGTCCATCGTTATGCTTAACCCCAATGCAACAGTTGGAAAAGCTATTGAGTCACCCCAAAAGCCGTAAAGTAGCTATGGTTATCGCTTTACTATCTACTATTGTACCTTGGCCAATTGCTGGTGTGCATAAATTTTACTTAGGCCAACCAGTTTGGGGGGTAATTTATTTATTGTTGTGGAATACTCCTATCCCAAGTATTGCTTGTGCGATCGATGCAGTATGGTATTTTGTTCAAGGAGAAGAGCAATTTAATGCTCAATTTAATGGTTTAGTTTCTAGTGATCCTCATACAATATACACAAAACAAATAGAACCCCTACAAGTGAATGTAATTTCTGATGGGTTACGGGAATTAGATAAACTACGAAAAGAAGGATTAGTATCTGAGTATGAGTTTGAACAAAAACGCCGCAACCTCTTAGATAGAATTAAGTAATTAATAATTAAATTATGGTCTTTTCTTCTTGGTCTAAACAATTAAACCCTCGTAAAAGAAAGATTCGTCAACAAATAGAAAATGATCCTTATTATCGCTTTCAGTCCTTAGAAGAAATTGCGATCGCAGCAGAATTAGGAATTAAAATTGATGTTACTCAAGCAACCATTGACGACTTATTAAGATTACCTGGAATTTCTATTCATCAAGCAAGGAATTTAGTGGAATTAATGCAAACAGGAGTAGAAATTTTATCTATAGAAGATATGTCCGCAGCATTAAATATTCCCTTAGTCCGTCTCAAACCCCTAACCCCGATTTTAGCTTTCTCTTATTACGATCCCGATGGTTTAGTTAACCCAAAAAAGATCAATATTAACACAGCAACCCTAGAAACCTTACAAGAAATTCCTCATATTTCTCAAGAACTTAAACAAGAAATAATAAGCGATCGCCAACAAAAAGGAAACTATAAAAATTTAGTTGATCTACAAAAAAGATTGGCATTAAATGCTACAATAATATCAGAATTAATGCACTATATTGCCTTTTAATACCATTTCTTAAAAATAACTAGAGATATAATGTTAACATTTAAAAGAACAACCCTAATTGATGCACCAATAGAAAAAGTCTGGGAATTTCACGAAAGGACTGATATTTTAGATATTTTAACACCGCCTTGGCAACCCGTTAAAATTATCAAACGAGAAGGAGGTTTAGACATCGGTGCCATAACAGAATTTCAACTGATGTTAGGGTTTATTCCTATTCGTTGGTTGGCCCGTCATACTGAATGTAATAAACCCTATTTGTTCGTCGATATCCAGGAAATTGGCCCGTTAGAATCTTGGGAACACCGTCATAAGTTTATCCCTAAAAACGGCAAAACTGAACTAACCGATGAAATTAACTATGAGATTCCTGGGGGTAGAATTGTAGAAATTTTAATTGGTTGGTGGGTTGATTTTCGTTTACAAGATATGTTTGAGTATCGTCATGAAATTACTAAAAAAATGGTAAGTAGTTTAAAAGAATAAATCATCGTACCAGTTCCCATACTTGTGAGGTACAAACTTTTTAAATTTTAGGAGTTCAGAAGTTCCTAGAAGAAGTTCCAATGCTATCGCACAGAAGTGAGAAATTTAAGTATTCCAATAAATGTTATAGCCTCACATTCACCCATTAGGATGAATCATTAGGAGGGCGCATAACTCATAGCTATCCCTTTAGGCTATAAGTTAAGCCAACTAAGAGGATATCATCGTGAATCTTACGTTACCTAAATGGTTACACTCAACCTTTTCTATTACTAAACCAACACAAACAACTCATGGTGATTCCTTCAAAGACAAAACATTTCCACCTGTTTCAATTCAAAAAAAAGATTTATCAGCCAACACTTTATCATTGAATTATTTAGATGATTATATTCATCAATATTTTTAAAAAAAGACGGTAGGGTGGGCAAATTAGAGATTTATTTTAACCACTCATAATGTAGAAAACTTTGCCCACCTTACAAAACTGTTTGTTAAGCTATAGCAGTTCCCATACTTGTGAGGTACAAACTCTTCTAGTTTTAGGAGTTAGGAGTTCGGGAGGGGAGGAGGGCAGGCTTCGCCCGATGCTCCCCAGCAGAAGTTGAATCTTAGGTGTACCTCATGAGTCCAGGAAATGCTATATTGTGCATTTAAACGACCTGTTATTAAGTTAAGCAATAAATTAGTCAACCCTCTCCCCGTCCCCTGTGTCAGTCTAAATATATCATTTAGATGCTTAACAGCTTAACGAGGATATTGATTCATCAATTCTCGAACTTGTTCAGCGTGATAAGAACTACGGGTTAAAGGAGAAGACACAACCTGTAAAAAGCCAATAGACTCTCCAAAAGTTTGCCATGATTCAAAGCTTTGGGGGGTGATAAACGCTTGAACCCCTAAATGTTTTGCAGAGGGTTGTAAATACTGTCCTAGAGTCAAAATATCACAATCTACTGCTCTTAAATCTTCCATCACTTGACGCACTTCTGCATCCGTTTCCCCTAACCCCACCATAATACCGGACTTGGTATAGAGTTTAGGAGCTAAGGTTTTTGCCTGTTGTAATAAAGACAGCGATCGCTGATAATCTCCTTGGGGACGAACGCGACGATACAAACGGGAAACCGTTTCGGTATTATGATTAAGAACCTCTGGTTTAGCATCTAGAATAATAGCTAGTGCTTGCCAATTCCCGCATAAATCAGGGATTAACACCTCAATGGTTGTTTTTGGAGAAACTTGACGGATGGCTTCGATACAACGTACAAATTGAGAAGCACCACCATCCGCTAGATCATCACGGTTAACCGATGTAATCACCACATGGTTAAGACGAAGACGACGGACTGCTTCTGCTAAGTTTAAGGGTTCTTGGGGGTCTAAAGGTTGGGGTTTCTTCTCAAAATCAATATCACAATAAGGACAAGCGCGAGTACAAGCGGGTCCCATAATCAAAAAAGTAGCTGTCCCTACATTAAAGCATTCCCCAATATTGGGACAAGACGCTTCTTCACATACTGTATTTAAGTTTAAATCCCGCAATATTTCTTTAACATTTCCAACTCTTTGCCATTGGGGAGCTTTTACCCTCAACCATTCTGGTTTAACTGTCATCTTTAACTAATTTCTGTATAAATATTCACTCAAACTAATCTTATCATTAATTATTTCTTTTCGTTGAACATGAGTGATCTCACACTAAGATTATCAATAATATGATTATTGTATCGTATTATAGTTGGTTTTTTTATCAGTCACTCTCTAAATGTTCTTATTATTGAACTACCCCAAGGTCTACAACTTGGGGATTCTTTTTCTAAGATAATTTGTCTGCAAAAATGGGACGATCACAGACATTTACCCACCAAGTCGCTAAGTTTTCGAGAGCTTCGCCTATAAGTCCAGGGTCTAAATCTAAGGGGTTACTAATTCCGTAATGAGCTAGATACCAAGCACTAATCGTTTCAGCAGAGGGTAAAAACTTCTCACGAGAATCCGAAAATTTTAGGGGAATCTCAATACCATTAATGGTAATTATCTCTGCAAACCAACGCTCTTGATAACTATCATTAAATGCTCCCTCTATTTGTCTGTTGGAATGAGTCGGAACCGTTAAAGATGTTTTTGAAGAAAGTAGCATCATAACAAAAAAGCGAATATATTAAAGATCTAAAATAGTCTTCCCTTTCCCTGACGAGAATCTTACTAAAGATGCTTCACTAATGGAAAATCTTTATCTTAATTTCAGCTTTGTTAAGAAAATCTAAAAATTTCTGAAGAGGTGATGGTTCATCTCACTAAAAAATATCGTTTAAAAAGAGTTTTAGTTCAATTGGGCTTGAGTCAGGGGTCATAAAATTCCATAATATAGGGTGAAAAATTATAATCATTTCTATGGCTTTTTCTCAAAATCCGATAAAATTTGGCACTGACGGCTGGCGTGGGGTAATTGCAGCCGATTTTACCTTTGAAAGAGTGGCAATGCTGGCTCCTTTAGCTGCTAAGATTTTAGAAGAAAATTATGGGTCTTCTAGTAGCGCACCGCAAAGCGGATCTCTTCGAGATCGCACTGTTATTGTGGGTTATGATCGCCGTTTTTTGGCAGAAGAGTTTGCTCAAGTGGCAGCCGAAGCCATGATTGAAGCGGGATACAATGTCATCCTATCTCAGTCCTATGCACCGACTCCTGCTTTTAGTTGGGCGGCCAAAGCCCAAAACGCTCTAGGGGCGATCGTTTTAACCGCTAGTCATAACCCAGCCAAGTATCTAGGATTAAAGGTTAAAGGGGCTTTCGGGGGATCAGTTGCTCCTGCCATTACCCAACAGATCGAAGCGTTGATTCCTAACCCCCCTCAGTTTTCCGATTCTCCTGGCAGTTTAAGCCATTTTGACCCCTGGGAAAGCTACTGTCAAGGGTTGCAGCAAAAAGTGGATATTAACGCCATTAAAGGGGCAATTAGTGCAGGGAAATTAAGGGTATTCGCCGATGTGATGCACGGGGCCGCGGCCACTGGGTTAGAACGACTGTTAGGCTGTCCCATCGAAGAGATTAACGGCGATCGCGATCCCTTGTTTGAAGGGGGTGCGCCGGAACCTTTACCCCGTTATCTTAGCAAGCTATTTACTAGCATAAAAACGGCTGTTAGTCAAGGGGATAACAGTTTAAAAGTGGGTTTAGTGTTTGATGGAGACAGCGATCGCATTGCTGCGGTGGATGGACAGGGAAATTTCCTCAGTTCTCAAATTTTAATTCCTATCTTAATTGATCATTTAGCTAAGAGAAAAGGGTTCACAGGAGAAATTATTAAAACCGTCAGTGGTTCTGATTTAATTCCCCGTTTGGCACAGCTTTATAATTTATCAGTTTATGAGACTCCTATTGGCTATAAATATATTGCTGATCGGATGTTAAATGCTGAGGTTTTAATTGGAGGAGAAGAGTCAGGAGGAATTGGTTATGGTACGCATATTCCTGAACGGGATGCCCTTTTATCTGCATTATACGTTTTAGAGGCAGTTGTAGAAAGTGGGGAAGACTTAGGACAATATTATCGTCAATTACAAGAAAAAACAGACTTTTATAATGCTTATGATCGCATCGATTTGCCCCTAGCTAATATGGAAGTTCGGTCTAAATTATTACAACGTTTAGAAACAGAACCCTTAACAGAAATTGCGGGTCAAGCAGTGACGAATTGTGATACAACTGATGGTTATAAGCATCGTTTAACCGATGGCAGTTGGTTACTTATTCGTTTTAGTGGAACTGAACCCGTTTTAAGATTATATTGTGAATCTTTGACCATGAAACAGGTACATCAAACGTTAAATTGGGCCAAAAATTGGGCTAATTCTGTTTAACCCCCAACATCCCCCCTAATAGTTGTAGGGTGGGCAATGCTGTTAACGAAGTCAGAAGTCAGAAGTCAGAAGTCAGAAGTTGTTTTTGAGACAAAGATTTATGCTCTGTCTCAAAAACTATTCGCCTTTAAAGGCGGGGTTTTAGACCCAATTATTTTCGATAAGTGTGTTTGTATAAAGGTTTGAACTTTATTTAGCATTGCCCACATTATACTTTTATTTACGCCAACCTACTTAACAAAATTTACCAAAATAACATTTTTTCTTCCTACCCCCTAGTCCTTTTATTAATTATTCAGCCGTCCAAACCACATTATAAGTTCAAATGGAAACACTATAGATTACTCTTTCTTTTAAGCATCAATTAAATCCCGTTATTCGATACTTAACTAGCTAGTTTGAACTTCATTTTTTCGAGAATTTCTTTAATTTTGTTGATTTTATCAGCAAGGGAATTAGACAGGGGTTCAGTTGTTTTGATGACTGTTATTAAGTTTTCGGTATTAATCTTATCTTTGTTGTCTATAAAAGCGGTTTCAATGGTTTCTTTAACCACTGCTTCAATATCTGCACCACTGAATCCCTTAGTTTCTTTTGCTAATTTATTTATGTCAATCTCTTGAGACAATTTACCTCTTTTTTGGAGATGAATTTCAAAGATTTTTTTCCGGTCTTCCTCATTAGGAAAATCAACAAAAAATAGTTCATCAAATCTACCTTTACGAAGAAACTCAGGGGGAAATTTAGAAATATCATTGGCTGTTGCTACCACAAAAACAGTATTTTCTTTTTCTTGTAACCAGGTTAAAAAGCTACCAAATAATCTTTTTGTTACGCCACTATCCCCATCAGTTTCACCAACTCCTGCAAAAGCTTTTTCAATTTCATCTATGTAAAGAATGCAGGGACTAACCGCTTCAGCTATTTTAATTGCTTGTCTAAAGTTTGCCTCACTTTCTCCTACATATTTACCTAATAAGTTGCCAATATCTAACCGTAATAAAGGAACTTCAAACAGCCGAGAAGTGGCTTTTGCTACTAAACTTTTACCACACCCAGGCATTCCTACCAGCATAATTCCTTTGGGAATATCTACGCCATATTCTCTAGCTTTATCTAATTGTTTAAATACTTGTGCTTTCTTCTTCAACCAAAATTTAAGGTTATTTAATCCTCCAATAGCGTCTATCGTTTCTTTAAAATTAACAATTTCTAAACTGCCAGTTTTTTTAATAATTTGTTCTTTTTCTTGGATAATAAGTTTTTTTTCACTGATATCAATAGAACCTCCATCGTCATAAGCTAAGTATAATATTTGTTTGATTTCAAATTCACTCAATCCTTTACAAGATAATGCTAATTCTTCAACTACATCTTTCTCTATGGTAAATTCCCATTGTTGAGCAAATTTTCTAATGATTTCGCCAATTTGATCTTGCTGTAGCAAAGGAAAATCAAAAACGGTAATTAATTTTTCTAGTTCTGTAGGGATAACTAATTGACTCGCAACAATAAAAATTGTTGTCTGAAAATCTTCTTGTTTAGTATTTAATGTTTTTAAGGCAATGACTTTAAGTAGAGCAATTATTTTGGGATTGTCTAAATGGAAATGGATATCTTTAAGGACTAAAAATTTTTCTTCTTCTGTTTCATAAAAAGGGTTTAAAAAACTGGCTAGGTCTTTTGTTTCATTATAATCTTTACGATTTTTCCATTCAAAATCAACATACCCAAAAGCATCATTGTATTCGTATATTTGTGGTTTATTTGGAAGAACGTCTGCAACTTCTTGAATGAGAGCATCCACTGCACTAAAATCAAAATGGTTGATATAAATGATTGGCCTGGAAGCATTGACATAAGAAGCTAGTTTGTATTTGGTTTCGTTCATTGTCTTAGCATTTGGCGAGTTTTTGGGATGATTAATTGTTTTCGTAGTATTTAGTTATTACTTCGATAATTCTTTGGATTTGGTAGAATCCTTGATCTCTTTTTGATATGCTTTTAATTCATTAAATTTAGTATGATCAGTGATCGCCTTTTAGTATTCTTTTAACTTACCGCAAATAAAACCATGATAAAAGTAAGCTTCAGCATAGTCAGGATTCAGTTTAATGGCTTTAGTAAAATCAGCACGTGCTTTTGGGTTTGGGTATTGTCCTAAATGATTGTAAGCAATACCGCGATAAAAGTAAGCCTCAGCATAGTCAGGATTCAGTTTGATGGCTTTATTATAATCAGCAATTGCCTTTTTATATTCTTTTAAATGACTGTAAACAATACCATGATTACAGTAAGCAAAATGATAGTTAGGATTCAGTGCAATGGCTTTAGTCAAATCAACAAGTGCCTCTTGGTATTCTCCTAAATTATCGTAAGCAATACCACG
>JAAUYD010020626.1_pt1 | contig 13934 bp, 13 predicted proteins | sample 7278101 | NCBI WGS metagenome assembly JAAUYD01 (sample SAMN14350128, study PRJNA611818) | marine sediment metagenome | isolation source: surface marine sediment (0.6m) | place: French Polynesia: Moorea | collected 2018-08
CGTTCCAAGGGGATTTTCAAGGGAGTTGTATGACATGCGAATCCACATCGAGATGCTGCGCGGCAAATTGATCGCCGCTGAAGTGGAAGCCTGCCCTGAACCGCAATAGCGAGAGCACTTTCAACGGCTCAACCATTTCAATTCACACCGAAGGCGATGACAATCCCAATTTAAAGGAGAAAATCGGTGAACGTGGTCGCATTCAACGGCAGCCCCCGCAAGTAGGGCAATACCCCAATCTTGATCCGGCACGTGCTGGCGGCCATCCAAGCCCAGGGCATCGGGACGGAAGTTATTCAGGTGGGCGGCAAACCGATCCGGGGCTGCATCGCCTGCTACAAATGCTTCGAGAACAAGGATCGCCACTGCGCCATCGACAAGGACATGCTCAACGACTGCGTGGATCGCATGCTGGCGGCCGATGGCATGATTTTAGGGTCCCCGGTCTATTTTTCCTGCATGAGCCCGGAGATCAAGGCCCTGATCGACCGTGCCGGCATGGTCTCGATTGCTAACGACCGGATGCTGCGCCGCAAGGTTGGGGCGGCTGTGGTGGCCGTGAGGCGTGCGGGGGCGGTGAGCACCTTCGACGCCATCAACCATTTTTTCACCATCGAGGAGATGATTATTCCCGGTTCGCGCTACTGGAACATGGGGATCGGCAGGGAGAAAGGGGAGGTCAACGACGACGCCGAAGGCCTCGAGATCATGCAGACCCTGGGAGAGAACATGGCCTGGCTGCTGAAAAAGATTGCCGCTTAGACCAAGCACCGATCTGTTGAATCTTTTTTCCTCATCGTTGGCTAACTTGATTCAGGGTAGATGGTGATCGATCTGGCGGATGAGGCCAGGATGCCTTGAACGGCACCACTTTATGCCACCTTCCGTCTGACCTAACCCGTTGCTCAGGAGAATGCTGATATGGATCATTACCGCGTTTTACCGGATCGCTCCATCGCATCGGATGGTGCGGTTTCCAAACAGTTTCTTAGGCTTGAGATCGACAGCTTCCAGCAAGCCTGTCGGTATGTACATAAACTGCCCTACGGCTATAATTCGGATCGCGACGACCTCATGATCCTGTTCAAGGAGAAGATGGGATCGTGTACGACCAAGCATGCCGTTATCGCCACCTTGGCCCTCGAATTGAACCTGCCGGTGGCCAAACACATCGGCATCTATGCCATGAACGAAGCCATCGTCAGCGGCACCGACCGCATCCTGCAACGATTCGGCCTGCCCCATCTGCCCATGATTCACTGCTTTCTGGTCCACGATCGATATCGGGTCGATCTCACCGAAGGCAATGCCAACGGCAAGAACCGGCCCATCGACGAGATGCTGTATACCGAAGCGGTTACCCCCACCATCCCGGCCAAAGCGGAGTACCTGAAATACCGCCAGGCCCTCAAAGACCTGATTCGGGACCGGGAAGAACTGCAGGGCATCGACATCAAGACCATCCTGCATGCCCGGGAGGAAGGCCTCGCCCTGCTTCGGGCACATGTGGCCTGATATCCATCATCTTTGAAATCCTGTTTGCACATGCGCTCGGTTGGTTCCGGTGGTCGTATGCGGATGTGCGTGATCACCGCTGATGGTGCTGGTTCGCGACAGGTCGTTGAGTCAGACCTCCTTTTTTTTCCGTGGTGCATCCAGTCTTCGTAATATAAAAATCATCTGGGGATGTTGTCGGTCATTTCCAGAAAGCAGTCTGCCGGTGAGGGCAAACGCAGAAAAACATATGGAAAACGATCATCGAAACATCAAGCTGGTGTCATGCGCTGCCCCAATGCACGGTGTACAGATCATAGACCAGGTCGTCACTGCGTTTGGGTTTAATGGTATAGCGCATGTAGTTGATCAGCTGTTTCAAGTTGCGCGAATATTGCTGGCCGCAATCTTCAGGTTGGCAGTCGTTGGATTATTAAATTGAATCTTAACAAAATTCTAACTTTCTGCAGACATGATTCCCCTCTTTGGTAGCGCTTATTCTCCTACACCTGTTTCCGCCTTAGTTGTGGTCTAAACCTTCCACCTCTGGTGGAGGACCCGGAAAGGTTCTACCGTTCCGGCGTGAAATAAAATAGGTTCTTCCTCCGGGGAAGTTTCCAAAAGCGGAACTGGAGGAAGAACCTATGCACGATTAGCAAAGTTTATCGCATGTAAGATGGGATTGCGCGGAAAGAAATAGCGTCCTTCAAATTTCCAACAAGTTCGCGGCAGGGCCGGATCGGCCCTGCCTTCATTTTGCGGGAATGCTGCCGGTGCCTGATCCGTCGACTGATCAGCTCGTCTCAGTGCGTCAAGATTTTACTGATGAACTGGGCGGCCCGATCAGTCTGGGGAGAGTCGAAAAAGTCATGGGGGTTGCCGGTCTCCACCAGCGAGCCCTCGTCCATGAAAATCACCCGGTGGGCCACCTGGCGGGCGAAGCCCATCTCGTGGGTCACCACGCACATGGTCATACCTTCGCTGGCCAGCTTGACCATCACGTCCAGCACCTCGCCGATCATCTCGGGGTCCAGGGCGCTGGTGGGTTCGTCGAAGAGCATGATCTTGGGGGCCATGGCCAGTCCGCGGGCGATGGCCACGCGCTGCTGCTGACCGCCGGAGAGCTGGGTGGGATAGGAGTCGGCCTTGTCGGCCAAGCCCACCCGGGTCAACTTCTCTTTTCCAAGCTTTTCAGCCTCGGACCGTTTCATCTTTCTCACATTGATCGGGGCCAGGGTCACATTCTGCAGGGCTGTCATATGGGGATAGAGGTGAAACTGCTGAAAAACGAATCCGATTTCTGCTCGTAATTTGGTGAGGTTGGTCGAATGGTCGTGCAGCGGCACGCCGTCCACGAACAGCTCACCCTCCTGAAATTTTTCAAGACGGTTGATGCAGCGGATCAGGGTGGATTTGCCCGAACCGCTGGGGCCGCAGATCACCACCACCTCTCCTGAAGCGACATTCAAATCGATATTCCTGAGTACATGCAGCTTGCCGAACCATTTGTTGACACCTTTGAATTCAATCATGAGCGGTTACCTGTAATGATTTTTTTTGGCTTCTATCCGTTTTTATTACAGCATGACCTCCTGGGTGGCCATCTTCTTCTCCAGCCGGTTGGACAGGCGGATCAGCGGGTATGAGATCACAAAATAGAGGATACCCACCAGGGAGAAGACCATCAGGCCCTCCGGAATCCGCACTACCGTGACCCACCCCACGCGGGTCAGTTCCACCACACCGATAACCGACACCACCGAGGAATCCTTGATCAGCAATACATACTGGCCCACCAGGGGGGGCAGGATTGTCCGCAGGCTCTGGGGGACGATCACAAAGCGCAACTGCTGAAACAGGGTCAGTCCCGAGGAAGCGGCCGCTTCCCACTGGCCGGTGGGAACCGCTTTGATGCCGGCCGCGACGATCTCGCAAATAAATGCCGTTCCCAGGATGGTCAATGAGAGGATGGCGGCAGGAAACGCATCCAACTGGATGCCCCATTCCGGTAGAATGAAAAAGACGATGAAGATCTGTACCACAAACGGCGTGCCGCGAATGACGGCAACGTAGGCGCCGATAAGGCCTACTAAGAGCTTGCTTTTTGAAGATCGAATGGTACCCAGAATCAAACCCAACAGGGTTGCCAGCACCAGGCTGATGCCCGATACTGCCACCGTCATCCACAACCCTTTGAGAAAAAAGGGCATGATCTCGATCAGTCGCTGGAAGTAAAAGAGCATCATGGTTAATAGGCCTCCCTGAAAATAAGCTTTTTCTGTGACCAGTCGGCCATTGATTTAAGCACGAAATAGATGCACAGGTAAAAGAAGGCCACAGTGAAAAAGGCCTCCGTGGGCATGAAGCGTTCGGAGGTGAGCGTCTGGCCGCAGCGGGTCAACTCCATGACCGATATCAAAGATAACAGGGAGGAATCCTTGACCAGCACGATGGCCTGGCCCAGCAACGGCGGCACGGTCACACCCAATGCCTGGGGCAGGATGATGAAGCGCATGCGCTGAAAGTAATTCAGTCCCGACGACATGCCCGCTTCGATCTGGCCGTTGGGTACCGAAGTGATGCCTGCCCGCACGATTTCGGCGATGTAGGCGCCGCTGTTGAGCATCAGTGCCAGGATGCCGGTCTGCAACTCGGGTATGCGCAGTCCCAGGGTGGGCAACCCGAAGTAGAAGAAATAGATCTGAACCAGAAGTGGTGTGGACCGGATGGATTCGATGTAGGCGATGGACAGGCCGCGAACCAGGCGCCATGGGGACAGCCGGCAGGCGCAAGCAATGATGCCGGTGATCAGCGCCAAAAAAAGCGAGACGATGGAAATCAGAAAGGTGTTGCGTAAGCCCTCCATGAAAAACGGCATGTACTCCCAGATGATTCTGAAATTGAAGCCTTCAAGCATCGTTTGTCCTTTTGGCGGAATCAGATGGGCAAGATACGGTTTCTCCTCACATCGACGTTGCCGTCGCAGAGGCGAACGTCACTTGTCTTAAGTCAAGCAGCGGCGCCCCCGCCCAGCTGTGAGCGGGGACACCGGGTCTGACAGGATGGATAGGGCTGACTAATGATCCTTCTTCCAGTCGGTGGATTCCATCCAGTATTTTACGTTTTTGTCGTAAGTACCGTCGCTGCGGGCGAACTTGAAGTAGAGATTGACCCACTGCCACAGGTTCACGGACTCGTGGCGTACGGCGAAGGCCAAGGGATCTTTACCCTGACCGAGGCGTTTGTCCAGCAAACGGATCGAATTGGGTGGAAAATCGGGCAGGACGGTTAGTACGGCCAGGTCGTCATTTACACCGGCATCTACGTGACCGGCCAGCAGGGCCTGTACGATCATGCGGCCGCCGCCCTTATAGGTCTTGATCTTGGCATTGGGTAGAAATTTCTTGGCCACGGTTTCTCCGGTGGAGCCAAGCAGCACACCCACGGTGACTTCCGGTTTGTTGACGTCGGCGATCTTGCCATAGGTGGCGGTTTTTTTGGTGAACACGGCGGGCTGAACATAGTACCAGGGGTCGCAAAATGAGATTTTCAAATGACGTTTGAGGGTGGGGGTCATGTCGGCCGCCAGCATGTCGGCTTTGCCGGAGAGCAGGGCCGGGATCAAGCCATCCCAGTCAAAGTCCAGGATCTTGAGTTTGACGCCCATGCGGTCGGCCATGTCCTTGGCGAAATCGACCATGGAGCCGGTGTGATTCCCATTTTTATCCACGAATGCGTAGGGGGCGGCCCCAGACTGCACGGCAACGCGAAGCTCACCGCGCTTGACAATGTCCGTGAGGGTGCCGGCCATTGCGGTTCCGGCCATAACCATCATCAATGCCAGCAGTACTGCCAAAATCCTTGTTCTCATGTTCTCCTCCTTTGCTCCTTGTTTATATTGCGTTGACGATGCGCTTGCCGCAGCATCTAACAGCGTATGAAAAGATTATTGCGCTTGGTCACACGGTTTTTAATTAACGTCGAACATCGAACGTCCAACTTCGAAATTTGAATAAGGCATGCTGTCGATTTTCATTAGTTTCTAAACTTTTCTTTAGAGGCGGCAACAAAAAACTGGGAATGTTTTTATCAAACGTCTAAGCGAAGCGATCGCTGCATTTGACGTTGGACGTTCGATGTTCAAAGTTCGACGTTCAAAAGAAGCCTCTGCCGATTGAATGTCTCGCCGAATTTTGCCTTATCTGCCCTTCGCTCATAACTTTTTTCACAACCCTGTTGCTATGATAACACCGTCTCCTCCTCTTCGATCACAATGCCGCGTTCTCGCAGGGCATCCATGAATGCGTCGCAGGGGATGTGCGTCATGGGTGACAATACACCTTTTGCCGTGATGGTGCCGTCGGCGATCATCCGGGCAGCGATGCCGGCCGGATAGCTCACGCCCTGGGCCATGGCCATGTGGCCGGTTTCCAGATCGCGCTCGATCAGCAACCGGCTGACCAGGCGGACCCGCCGGCCTGCCATGCGGCCTTCAAAAACATTGAGCATGGCCACCAGGTCCTTTTCATTGCGCTTATACTGTATCTGTGGGCCCACCAGTCTTTCGATCAGCTGGTAAGGCGACACCGCACACGGAAGCCCGTCGACAGGATCTTCGCTGAGAAAATTCAGCGCTTTAAGGGGGCGCCAGAAGGCACTCCATCCGGGCCAGCGCAAGGAGTAGCGTCCGGTCTCACGGATACTGCTTGTCACGCCCAATGCATCCGTAAAAAAGACGGCATCCCCGTTGGGGATGGCCTCAAGGTTGCCTAAACCGGGAAAATCCACGTTGTGAACGTTATCCGGGTCGTGTTGACGGGTGCCTGGAATTTCGACAACCGATCCATCGCGAATGATGCGTCCATCCCGTTTGGTGGATGCCAGTACCCCCTCGAAAACCCAGGAGACCTTGTATTTCATGGGGTTGTCACAAGCAGACGGCTCGGGGAGTCCGCCACAGTAGGAGTTGATGACATGCAGCTCGTCGAAGCGGCGACCGGCATCACCGTAGAGCACCAGATCGATGCCCGGATCCAGACCGCATTCGGGCATGACGGCCACCCCGGCGTTGACGGCGTCGTCGTTCAGATGGGCGATGGGCTTGGCATAGTTGGTGTTGACCACACTGACACCGTTGCGGATGGCGGCTTGGCAGACAGCTTCCATGAATCGCCTGGGCAGCAGGTCGATGGCCACATCGGCCTGCTGGAAGAGACGATCCAGGGCCCCGGCATCCGAAGCATCCAACGATACCGGGCGGACATGGGTCATGTCCATGTGGGCGGCCATCTCATCGAGAGGCGCCAGGTCGACATCGGCACAGATCACCTCTTGGACCGAATCATCCCCGGCAAGATCAAAAATGGCCGTCTTTCCCTGGATGCCGCAACCGCCCAGAACCAGAATTCTCAATGTCTCAGTTCCTTACCATTCGTCCAGTCCTTCCGGTGTGACCATCCACTTGCGGCTGGAACGCATCACCACGAAGGTTTCGCAGTGGGTTACCCGTCCAATGGCAGGCAGGTCTATGGAGGTAAACGTGTACAACTCTTCCATACCGCCTTTGACAATCACTTCAGCGATGATATCGAACCGTCCGGTTACCACCGCCGCCCAATGAACCGGTTTGAGCGTAGTCAGTTTTTCCAGCTGACTGTTCAACTGTCCCCTGGATTCGATGTTGATACCGATCAGTGCAGTGGTCAGTTCAGGCAGGGCGGCCAGGTTGACCAGACCAGCCACCTTCAGGATTCCCGCTTTGACCAGTGCCTTCATGCGCGATCGAACGGTGGGGGTGGTGACGTTCAATCCCTCGGCGATACGGGCCGTTGGCGCACGACCATCCCATTTGAGTCGCCGGATCAGATCTTTGTCCAGCTTGTCCAGATTGGGTTTGGGCACGATGGTTGTATTATTCCTGTGCAGATGGGAGTAATTACGTTCAAATTAACCGGTATGGGAAAAATATGTCAATGATTTTTATACGAACTGTCAACCAGATTGCAACAAATTGGTGGATATAGAAATCTTCGATATGGTTCTCGCCGGTACTTTTAAGCTGTGACCGGTTGGGCACCGATCCTCATCGCTGAGATCGGTCCTGGCAGTAAGCGGTGGGTGGCAATCAAGGCACGAGGTCCAAGCGGATGAAGATGTGGGTATGGCCGGATGTTCGATCGGATGCCGCCTCCACCCAACCGGTTCGAGAACCTGACATATCCGAAAGGATGTTCCCAATGTCGATCCATTCGCCGAGTCTTGCCTGGATCTTGGTTCGCAGGAGGCCAGCCTGCCGGATGCTGGCATGGTCAACGTGTGGTTGGTCTTGCCGGATTTCGATAGCCATGCTCACCTGGTCGTTGGATATGTGCGGTGTGACCAGAATTCCGGTCCGCAGGTGGCGGTATTCGACGACGTGTTGGTTGCGGTCGGTTCGGTGGTTCGGACCGCTCACGGTATATGGCACCCTTAGTCCTGCGTAAACCGAAGCAGGGCTGCCGTTTTGTGTGAGAACTCGCTGAACATCGCGGCCACGTTCGTCGTTCCGGGTGTTGCGGGCATCGATACGTAAGGAATCGTGCGGCTGCCCGAGATGATCGCCGACACCAATACGGACATCGTCACCGATGGTCACACGACCGCTCATTTTCAAAGCGTTCAGGGTCTCGATGGCTGTCTGGCCCTGGACCACAGTAATGGCCACCTGTTTGGGTGCCTGGTCCAGATGGTCGATGATCGCTCGAATTCGGGGAACACTGTCGCCTGCCGTAATTAAAAAAATCCGGTAGCCCTCTCCGCTAATCCTGTCCGAGGCGGCGAGCAGGGGGGCAATGATGGGAATTACCTCGCTGGCCGGGCGATGGGTGAGTTCTATTACGGTCAACTGCCCATCCGATGCGATGCCATGGCTGTGGCCCAACAACATCACCAGTACCGCTAAAATAAATCGAATAGGATAGCCCTTTGATCGATCCGGCATGCGGCATCTTCCTCCTATGCGCCCCATCGGTGACCAGGATGGCGGCCGTCCCACCACCTCGGCAATTTTAGGGTTGTCCGCAATCACCAATTGGCGACATAATGACCACAAGATCCGATGATGGCAAATTCGGATCGGTTGATCCGCCAGCGGCATTGACAACATTTTTACCACGCTGCAACGGATCAACACTTGAACATTGTTTATATTTGCATTACCGTTTCCGACCTGAAAAAAATGAATGCAGTGAGGGAGATATGCGCATTTCAACCATCATATCAACAGGGTCTTGCATTCCGTCCGAAACGATTCCAAACAGCCATTTTCTCGGCAACCGGTTTTATGATCAGGACGGTGTCCGCCAGCAAAAACCCAATTCCGAAATCGTTGAAAAGCTTTACAACATCACCGGAATTCGGGAGCGACGATATGTCCCCGACGACCTGAACACGACCGACATCGCCTACGAAGCCGCCGAGTGTGCGCTTGAGGGCCATGATAGAGAGACGCTGGATTACATCATCGTTGCCCAGAATTTCGGAGATGTATACAGCGGCAACCGTCGAACGGATATGGTGCCAACCATTGCCTCGCGGGTCAAGCATCGCCTGCAGATCGACAACCCGTATACCGTCGCCTATGATATCCCCTTCGGTTGTCCCGGTTGGCTCCAGGGGATGATCATGGCGGACTACTACATCCGGTCAGGCGATGCCCAGCGGGTGTTGGTGATCGGCGCTGAGATTCTTTCCCGAGTATCGGACCCCCATGATGTCGACTGCATGATTTTTGCCGATGGCGCCGGTGCGACCCTGCTGGAAGCCTCCAGCGGTGATGGTGGCATTCTATCCCACGTGACGCGCACGGATACCCGCGACAAGGCCTGGATGTTGCGCCTGGGGCCCTCCTACAACCCGCGCCACGACGGCAACGATCTGTATATCAAGATGGATGGCCACGATATTTACAAATACGCTCTGAAAACCGTTCCTTTGGTTGTCAAACAGGCCCTGGAAAAGGCCGGACTGACGCTGGGTGACGTTCACAAGGTCCTTATGCATCAGGCCAATGCAAAAATGGATGACGCCATACTTGCGCGTCTGTTCCAGCTTTATGGTGAGAAGACCATTGCCGAGGGTATCATGCCCATGATCATTCATTGGACCGGCAATAGTTCCGTGGCCACCATTCCCACCATGTTGGACCTTCTGCTGAAGGATCAATTGGACGGTCATAAGGTATCAAGAGGGGATTGTCTGGTGTTCGCTTCCGTGGGCGCCGGGATGAACATCAATGCCATGGTCTATCGTGTGCCCTGAATAGCAACCAAGCCATCCGTCATTTCAGATTGAACAGCGTTTCCATCAGCTGAGATTTCATGAGGTCGCCTTCGATCTTCAGTTTACCGGAAGTAAAGGCTTGTACGGACGCCAATTGTCCGTTCATCATGCTTAAAAAGTCCCTGTCGTTCATCCTCAGGGTGCAGGTGGGGTGCGCATGGATGCCGGGGGTAACGGTGCAGGCACTTTCGCGCACCGTGCAGGACCAATCCCCGCCGTCGGTGCCGGTGATGCAAAACTGAAAGACCACGTCGATTCCCTCCGCGGCTTCGGTCACGAAGGCGGCCGGCATGGCCTCGAACACGGCGGTCACCGAAGCAAATCCCACCGACGCCGGCTCCAATGCGATCGCTTGGGTCGCGTCCACAGCTGTCAACAGATCTGTCACCTGAGCACCGAGATCGGTATGATATCGTCCGTCGGTCAACGACGCGATGGCCTCCATGTTGGCCATCACCGATTCAGGTGAGGGGATGGCGCCCTTGTCCGAAAGGTTTTTAAACGGACCGGTAATCACTCCCACCCGGCTGAAAGCGCCCATACCGGCATTGTAGATATGGCCGGTCACCGTACAGCAGTCAGAACACAGGTAGAGCACCAGGGGCGAAACAAACTCGGGCTTGGATCGTTCGAACAGATCCGGCGGCAAAACGTCCTCTGTCAGCCGTGAAGCCGCGATGGGGGCCACGGTGTTTACGGTGATGTCGTACTTGGCGCCTTCCAGCTTCAAGGTGTTCATCAGCCCCACCACGCCCATTTTGGCGGCAGCATAGTTGCTCTGGCCGAAATTTCCGTATAGCCCGGCGGCCGATGTGGTCATGACGATGCGCCCGTAACCGTTTCGCTTCATCACTTCAAAAGCCGGCCGGGTGACATGGAAAGCCCCGTTGAGATGGACATCCAGCACGGCCTGCCAGTTTTCCGGCGCCATCTTGATGAGGCTTTTGTCTCTCAAGATTCCCGCGTTGTTGATCAGGACGTCTACCCTGCCAAAGGTTTTCAGTGCGGTGTTGACGATGCCGGCGCCTCCTTCCGCAGTGGCCACGTTGTCATAATTGGCAACGGCCTGGCCGCCGGCCTTTTGGATTTCGGCTACCACCCGATCGGCCGTTGACCGGTCAGCGTCGCCGCTTCCATCCCGGGGTCCACCCAGGTCATTGACCACCACCTTGGCACCCCGTCGAGCCAGGTCGAGGGCATAGACCCGGCCCAGGCCGGCACCGGCGCCGGTGACGATGGCCACCCGGTCGTCGAAACGGATTTCGTCTGCGGGGGTGTCGCCGTAATCGAATTCGCCGTTGTCGATGACGATCTCACCAGTGTCGGCGTTGAGGGTTCGCCAGACGGCCTTACCGCTGTCCGTCTTCCAGATCACCGTCTGGATGGGAACTCCGGGATACAGGGGCTTGGAGAAACGACAGGCCATCCGGCGGACCATCTCGGGCTGGCCCGGCACCAGAGACGCGATCAGGGCCCGGCAGGCAAACCCATGGGTGCACAGTCCGTGCATGATCGGCTTGTCGAATCCGGCCGCACGGGCAAATTCCGGATCTACGTGCAGATGAAATATATCGCCGGAAAGTCGGTATAGAAGCGGTTGGTCAGGTGACGGGGCGGCTTTGACGATGAAATCGGGTTCCCGCTCGGGAAACACCACGGCCGGTTTGTTGCGATCCTTGCCGCCGAAGCCGCCGTCCAGCCGCCCGAAAATGGTCACGACGTTAGTGAACAGTTTCCGGCCATTGGCATCGACAGTCTCGCCTCGGGCTACGACCAGGGCGCCCTTGTCCTTTCCTTTGTCGTAGTAGTCCATGATCGTTCCGGTGGTGGTCAGACGGCCTTCCGGCGGTATGGGCCGGTGAAAGATCAACTCCTGCTCTCCGTGGAGGATGCCTGCCAGATTGACGCCTGAGGCGATAGCTGCCTGGGAAAGAAAATCGAAGATCATGGCAATCGAGAAACTGGGCAGGACCTTCATCTCTTTTTCATAGCAATACTCGAGCTCCGAAAATCCTGCACCGACGCCCAGCGCATAGAGAACTGCATCTTTCCAGGTGTAATCCCAGTGCATGGGCCCAATGGGCCTGCCGATGGCATTCATGTTGAGCGCCACGATGGTTCCTCCTTACGGTCTCAAGTTCATTATTCGCCAGGTAAGTCGTTGCCCCGCAAACGCCGTTGCCCATTGTCGGCTCGATTGGTCGATAGGCTGCTGTCATCAACAGTATCCGGACGATCCGACGCCAGGGACCATCCACCGGACCCATCGTTGCGGGTGAAAGCCGGTATCATCACAACCTTCAAGGTCTCTTTGACCACGTTCAGGTAGTCGGCCGCATCCACTCCCAGAATGGGGCGGAAAAAGCTTTCGCCGGAGATGAAAGTGAGCACGGCGTTCCACAGGGTCATGACACGTGCTTTGGCCTGGGGGCTGACGTGCGCTTTATCGACGGCCAGGCCCATGGCGATAGCGATGTTGGCGATGTGAACGGCCACTTTTTCGTCCAGGCTCACATCGGTCTTTGATTTGCTGAAATAGCCCAGCAGAAGCAGATTGGACACCTCGGGGTGGTCGTGCAAGTAATCGCACATCACTTCGATGGCGATATCCAGCCGCTCGGCCAGGTGCTTGCCCCTGGCCTGATTCTCGATGATCGAGAACTGGTGCTGGATGCCCTCGTTGAGATCGGTGATGACCGCTTCGTATAGATCGACTTTCTCTCCCCAGTGATAGTAGAGCGTGGAGATGTCGATGCCCACTTCCCTGGCAATCATACGGGTTGTCGTTCCTTGAAAGCCGTATTGGCCGAATAGACGGCGGGCTGCCAGCAGGATTCGGGCCTTGCTGGAGGCCGGGTTGTTGCGGGCTTTTTCAAGTGGGGACGGCATATGCGATCTTGACTAGTGGTAAAGGATTGCTAAACATTTTCAATAAGTTGCTTCCATTATTGGATGGAATATTAGGCTGGCCCTTTGCGAATGTCAACGAACAATTCCTCGTTTGACGATGGGTTGCGAGACGATGCAGCCAGGAGCCGGCCGGGCTTGAGATGGATTGGCATTGTCGTTGGTGAACGCCAGGCCAGTACTGCGGGCCGATGCTCAATAGGTAAAACGTGCAGCCGAAATCCTTTACTTTTTTAGCAGCAGACTTATAATGCAGCCACTGAAAACCGATGCAAGGAGATTTTCATGATTGACAACGTCGAGGTCCCCAAAAACCTGATGGGGTCGTTCAAACGTGTGGCGCGTCGAATCCCTGTGGATCTGAAAAAAGATGAAGAGCTGATTAAGACCATCGTGGCTTATCTGCAGTTGGGGGGTGAAAAACTTGCTCGCCAGGCGGTGGAGTCTGCCAAGCGGACCCTTGAGTTGGAAGTCGCCCAACGAAAAAAGAGGGCCCGTGAGGAGGCGCTGATTCGGGCTGCCGAGGCCCGGCTGGCGGCTGCCAATGAGCAATCCGATGATGATGAGGATGATGATGACTACGACGATGATGCCGAAAGCGAATCGGATGATTGACTTCCGGACTGTTCATCACCGGAATGCTGCAATAGCGCGAAGCGCTTGATAATCTTTTCTAACCGCTGATCTGTTGTTCCAGTAATCCGCCCGCCGCTCAACCAGCGGCGGTTTTTGTGCAACCCCCCAACCTGACAACGTGCCAGGGGCGATGCCCTTTTCAGGCTACCGATGGTTACCTTGTTCAATCAACTCAGCCAGCATGAGGCCCATACTTTCAGCCTGGTATTGAACTCGGCCGGTATCGACAACCGGGTAGACGTGAATGACGGTTACTATCGCATTGGCGTGCCGGAACCGTTGGTTCAGGCGGCCTTGATTGCGATCCACCGTTTCCAGGCGGAGAATCCCCCCCGCCAAGACCGCGTGCCTCTCTCTTCCGATCAGACTGCTTCCATGCACCTTTCCGGAGTTGTCGTGGCGATCCTCCTGCTTGTCGTCCATCTGGCGGTCACTGCCAGTGCAGCGCCCGACGACTATGTTGCCGCCTTCGGCGCCAGCGCCCGGCACATCCTGGGGGGCGACATATACCGTTGCGTCACGGCACTGCTGCTGCACGCCGACGCCGCGCATGTAGTGGGCAACATGGCCGCTGTGGC
>JAAUYD010024460.1_pt1 | contig 13927 bp, 12 predicted proteins | sample 7278101 | NCBI WGS metagenome assembly JAAUYD01 (sample SAMN14350128, study PRJNA611818) | marine sediment metagenome | isolation source: surface marine sediment (0.6m) | place: French Polynesia: Moorea | collected 2018-08
CGGAGTTTGATTCACAGATCCCCTGTGTGTCGTTGCATGCTGCAGCCAAAATTGGTTCGATCCCAGTTTTAAAGACTATCGGCCATGCCGATCAGGCCGCTAGAGACGCCGTCGCAGATTTGCTGTCGCTCAATCCGGGCTTAACCGCTTTTGTGCAGCAGCGCCATGGCATTTTCGCTTTGGCCGGCTCGATTATTCACGCCGAACATACAGCGGAGCTCGTCGAAGAAACTGCTCATATTGCCTGGTTGATCGAATCCCGCAAACAGCTTAAATAATAAAATTTTAAAATTTGCGCAGCAAAAAAATAACTTGGAGAATATTGTATGCCCAAAAGAATAATTCTAGTGGGAACCTTGGACACCAAGGGAGCGGAATATGATTATGCATGTCAATTAATTGAAGATCGAGGTCATGTTCCTCTTTTAATAGATTGCGGTATAATGGGTATTTCCACGCTGGAACCAGCGATTACACGTCATGAAGTGGCTGCCGCCGCAGCGACAACCATCGAAGATATTCTGGCCAAGGCCGATAAAAATCACGCTATTCACACCATGACAATGGGCGCAATTGCAATTGTTAGGGATTTATTTAAGGACGGTCAATTGGATGGAATTTTGAGTCTCGGTGGCGGCCAGGGCACGGTCATCGGCACGACCGTCATGCAGGCGCTGCCGTTTGGAGTTCCCAAGGTGATGGTTTCGGCAGTCGCCAATGGGCAGGCCGCTTTTGGTCCTTTTGTGGGAATCCGTGATATCACGATCATCCATTCGGTCGCTGATGTCCTCGGCCTGAACATGGTCACACGGCGGGTTATAACGGAGGGGGTCGGTGCGGTCTGCGGAATGGTTGAAATGGCTGTCGAAGCGCAGCAGACGGCTTCGCCGGTCATCGGGATGACCACCGCCGGCGTCACAACCCTCTGTGCAATGCGAGCACGGGACGTATTGGAATCCAGAGGCTATGAAGTTATTGCGTTTCACTGCAATGGCATTGGCGCCAAAGCCATGGAGGAACTGGTCGACGCCGGTCGCATCGACGGTATTCTGGATATCAGTCCCAAAGATATCCCGGATCTTTTGTTTGGTGGCATGTTTCCGGCCCACCGGCAGAGAATGGAGGCCACCTGCCGTCGCGGCATTCCGCAGGTGATCGTCCCGGGCACCACCGATTTTATCCTTTACCCCGAAGTGGAATTGGTGCCAGCAGAGATATTGAAGCGAAAACACGTCATCCACAATCCCCTTCACACCCATGTCAGGGCAACTTACGAAGAAATGTTCGAGGTCGGAGAATTTATTGCAAAGAAACTGCTGCAAAGCAATGGACCGGCGCGGGTGTTAATTCCAAATTTGGGTTTCTCCCAACTTAACATTGAAGGTGGCCCGATGTATGATCCGGATGCCGATCGCGGTTTTCTGGCAGGACTACAAAAAAGGTTAAGGGACGCAGATGCCGAGACTGTCCAAACCGAAGAATTCGACTTGCACATCAACGACACTGTTTTTGCCCAAACGCTTGCTGAGCGAATTGACGCCCTCATTAGGAGCTAACCGACTCGAGGGTTCAGAGGTTCAGGGTTGGACACAGATAGGTAGTATCTATAGAAATTGCAAAGAAAATCAGCGGAAAATGAAAATAAACTTTTTCTCTGCGCCCTTCGCGCCTCTGCGGTGAAAAAATATTTCTGCAAATACGCCATTGTAACCCAACATGGGAGAACTTATTTAAAGAGGAACAAATCCAATGAGTATGAGTGACTCAGATAAACAGGGATTTTTTGCTGACCAGACAGAACTGGCCATGGAAAAGTATTTGATCTTCGAATACTATTTTGAATCGACCGTCGATCCCACAGAGGCAGCTGCCCATCTTTGCCAGGAGCAGTCCACCGCCCAATGGAAAAGGGTCGGAGTGGATGAGGATCTGCGGGACCGATTCGGTGCCAAGGTCATTGAGCTTGAGGTGCTAAAAGAGTTATCATCACCGTCTTACTGCCTGCCCCAGGATGCCGGTAAAAGGGCCCACGCCTGCATTGTCAGAATTGCCCATCCTCACGGCAATTTTGGGCCCAAACTGCCCAATATCCTAACGGCCGCCGGTGGGGAAGGTGCCTTTTATTCCCCCGGAATTTCTGTTATCAAATTATTGGACATCGAGTTCCCGGATAAATTTCTACAAGCTTTCGAAGGTCCTAAATTCGGAATAAGCGGCCTGCGCGATATTCTCGGCGTTCATGATAGACCGCTGTTTTTCGGTGTCATTAAGCCCAACATCGGCCTGCCACCCGAACCTTTTGCCGAACTGGCTTACCAGGCTTGGCTGGGAGGGGTGGACATTGCCAAAGACGATGAAATGCTCTGCGATGTCGATTGGTCGCCATTGAGCAAAAGAGCCCAACTGCTGGGCGCTGCCCGCAGAAAGAGCGAGCAGCAAACCGGCGAGAAAAAAATATACCTGGCCAATATTACCGATGAAGTCGATCGGCTGATTGAACTGCATGATATTGCCGTCGACGCCGGGGCCAACGCGGTGATGGTCAACGGCATGACTACCGGACTCAGTGCGGTGCGTATGTTGCGCAAGCATGCCCGGGTGCCGCTGGTCGGCCATTTTGATTTCATTGCGCCCTTCACCCAGATTCCATTTTATGGTGTGCATTCCAAATTGATCACCAAGGTTCAGCGGATGGTGGGTTTTGATTCCATCATTATGCCGGGCTTCGGCGAACGAATGAAGACAGGTGATGAGGAGGTGCTGGAAAATGTGCAGCAATGCCTAAAGCCCATGGGGCATCTCAAAGCCACCCTGCCGGTACCCGCCGGCAGTCAATGGGCCGGCTCCACCCACAAATTATATCAAAAATTGGGTACAATCGATTTTGGTATTGTGCCCGGTCGAGGCGTTTTTGGGCATCCCATGGGTCCCAGGGCTGGTGCCGCCAGCTTGCGACAGGGCTGGGAAGCGGTTCAAAAGAATCTGTCAATGGAAGAATATGCTGGCGGTCATCCGGAATTAAAGGCGGCGATCGAAGCGTTTTCGTGAGGGTATGACTTTATTTTTTTTCACTCTTGATATAATCCATGATCACTTTGTAATCGCTATCGTTTAGCATATTGACTTCGTTAAGCCATTTAAAGGCATCCGAAACGTTAAACAAAACATGGGGTTTGATGTCGTTGTTTAGAATAGACTCCTGACCGCCTTGCTCTCTATCCAGTAGCACAACCAACTCGGTGACCCTTCCCCCCTGCTCGCGAACAGCGTCGGCAGCCTGAATCACACTCTTGCCGGTGGTAATGAGATCGTCTATTATAAGGACACGATCATTTTTTTTCATTTTGCCTTCGATTTTTTTGCGCGCGCCGTGTTCTTTTTTTTGCTTACGATAGTAGAGCATTGGAATGGCCAATTTTTGAGACACAATCGTAGTGAAAGGAACTCCGGCGGTTGGAACCCCCAGAATTTTATCGACACTGTCTCTGCCGATTTCGTTGTTGATGATTCGAGCCAAAGAATCTGCTATCAACTCCATGGTAGAGGGATCTGAGATTGCCTGTCGCAAATCCACATAATAAGGGCTTTTTTTCCCGGAGAAGAGTATGAATTCGCCGAATTTGAGTGTATCGTTTAAAATCAAATCAAAGGCGATTTTTTTCATCAAATACTTTTTCTCTTCTTGCCAGATGAGTTCTCTGATCCCATCATGCGGGTTGTGGGACATTGTTTTAGCTCCTTTCACAGGATAGTTGTTATTGACACGTTGTATCTACTCGTCGCAGGCCCCTGACAACCTGCCAGAATAAAGGCTCTGGTGTTTGAAATACTTTTACGGTGTCTTCACCAGCAGGGATTGTCTCAACTACTGGAATTGCGGCTCCCATCTTTCTCAGGGAAATCGTGTCCAGGTTCGGCGGCATTTCATAAAACCGGGCTCCATTCAGTGACAAAAAGGCCTCTAAGTTGTCAACGGATCCTTCTGCCTCAAATACCTGGACAATATAGGGCAGCGCCGTTGGCATGTTAAATACACCGGCAGCGCCGCCGGCCCTTTCTTTATCTCTCATTGGATGGGGCGCAGAATCGGAGCCGAAAAAAAAGCGCGAATCACCCGAAATGGCCGCTTTTCGAATGGCCAAACGATCCGATTCGCCTTTGGCCACAGGCAGGCAGAACATATGCGGATTCAAACCGCCTGCGAAAATGCTGCTGCGATTAATCAAAAGATGATGGGGGGTAATGGTTGCACCCAACCCCTTCTGGGCCGAAAAGACATAATCGACACCGATTTGACTGGTGACATGTTCAAGGACGATTTTCAATTCGGGAAAATTTTTGCGCAATGGATCCAGCTCTCGATCAATAAATGCAGACTCGCGGTCGAATATATCCACGTCTGGATCAATGCTTTCGCCATGCATGGATAGCGGGATCCCGAGTTCCTGCATGACCTCAAAAACGCGATAGACCTTTTTTATGGCCGTGACCCCATGTTCCGAATTCGTGGTTGCACCCACCGGATAGAGCTTTACAGCGTCCAAAAGCCCCTCTTTTTTGGCCAGTCGAATCTCCGCCGCCGGGGTGTCATCTGTCAAGTAAAGGGTCATCAGCGGTTGAAAACCATGGTCCGGCGGTAAACACTCCAGAATCCGTTGCCGATAGCATTTCAAGTCGTCGACGGTTCTCACTGGTGGTCTAAGATTGGGCATAACAATCGCCCGACCGTATATTTCCGCTGTAAACGGCAGCACGGCCCGCATCATGTCTCCGTCTCTCAAATGAAGGTGCCAGTCATCTGGACGTATGATAGTTAAATCAGTCATTGGTTTTTTCTCGCTCACAATTATTAGTGTCGAGATATCCTGTCACGGTCGTTCTGTCAATACCTGACTCTTTGGGAATCTTGCTCACAATAAGAACTTCGCGTTGATATTTGCAAGATTCAGATACCAAAAACATTCAAGATGCAAATTAGATGGCAATCCGAGAAGTACACAAATTAGATGAGGTAATCGTATCTGATCCCATTTTTTTTTGTGGCCAGACACAATTTTTAAAGAGATATCAATTGATTATCGGTTTATAAACAAGGGGGACGGCTTTTTAAGAATCGATCTACATCAATAATTCAAGCAAATTGTCCGGCGTTCTTTTCACTAAATGTTCGACAAAATACTCGAGATCGGCAAACTCCTGTTGATTCATATCTCCAAACTCGATTCTATAGTACGATTTGTCCGCCCATATCTTCCGAACTGGCAAATCCATACGAAAATTTTCGACTGACAGAGAAATCGTCCTTATTTTTTCAATCCGCTTGTCGGTGGTTAGAATCCTCATTCCATCAAAACTGATATCAAATAATTTTCCATCGATAGGACCAGCCTGGGGATCGAATAATCTAATTTCAGCCAATTCGTGGTGGGGGGTATAGCGTTGATTTCTTCTCACGTTAAACAGCTCGGAAAAATGGGGAATTGAGTTCAGAAATTTACTGCCATTTTTTTTCAGATTCATTTCCTCACCTCCAATGATAATGATAAGGCCGTTGGTGCCTAAAACAATAGATTATCAGAATTGAAAGCCGTTTATTTGCGTTATATCCTTATCAAACCTACTGACATTAACGTTAAACAGCAAGAGATATGCCAAAAGATGGGATCAATAATTAAACAGATTGATATCAATATGTTGAAGATATCAAGCGATGCATCTAAATTGGTGGGCTATGAATCGGGATGGTTAAAAATGTAACGCATATTTCACATAGGTAAGGGTTGATGCAATACGCAAGGCCTCAAAGAAAGGAATATTAAAATCACCGTGCTATTACCACTTTGAATCAAAACGCTCAGATTTCTTCGTCCATCACTTCAAGTAACTGCTCAAATGCCATCTTGGCGAATTCATCATCGTTGATATGGCAATCAACTTCGATGATTGGGATGTCCTGCCGCAATTTAAATCTCAGTTCCTTTAGAAAAACCGGGTTGCCTTGAGGATTCCACAGCGCCAGACCTTCTTTGTCCTGGGAGCAGAATCCTTGAGTGGGATACAGGAATTTAACACGACCTTTGGATTTGTTTAATTTATCTGCAAAGGTTGCAGCGATGGTTTTTAGTTCTTCTTTGGTTGCGTTTATCAGGGTTATATTCGGATTGTGGTAGTATTTTTGGCGATCATCATATTTTGAAAGCAATGCTTCTTCTCTGCTCAATACGATGATATTGGCTGCCCCGGGGGCCACCACCGTCGGGACGCCCGATTCAAGTGCGGCTTCCATTCTCCCGGGCTTGGCCACATGCAAGCCGCCAAAATTATTGGCGACCAGTTCGTTAGTTGAAAAGTCCAGCACACCGGCAAAATATCCTTCATCAACCAGGGTATCCATACAATCCCCACCGGTGCCGTTGGCATGGAAGGTCAGGACTTCAAAGCCGCGCTTTTCCAGCTCGGGTTTTATGATGCTCATAATGGGTTTGGTAGTTGTGCCCAGCATACTGATGGCGATGCTTTTGGTTTTCGTTACAGCATTGTCAGATCTGACGTTTACCATTCCCACAATGGCTCCGACGGCATTGTTGAAAACTTTTCGGCTAAGGGAATTTATGCCCAGGATGTCGATAACTGAATGCATCACGGTGGCATCATTGTAGCCGATGAGATCACTGAACAGATGTTTGCCGGAAGCAATTGTTGAGATGGCAAGCTTGGGCACACCCAACGGCAAGGCATCCATGGCTGCCCGCGCGATGACCGACCCTTCCGCTCCGCCAATCGCAATCAACCCGCTTATTCTACTTTCCTCATAAAGCTTCTTCACATAGGCATGAATGCAATCCCGCATCTTCTCAACAGCCGCCCCCCTGGATCCGGCATTGACCAATTCCTCGATGGTGGCACCTGAGTACTCGACAACCTGATCACGGGTAACATCAGGTTCTAAAAATACCGGTCGCCCCAGAATGCCTGAGTCGATCACCAACCCACTGACATTGTAGGATTCTATGCGCTGTTTCAGGTAGAGTGCTTCTTCACCCTTTGTATCGCATGTGGCGATAATAGCAATTGTTCCCGGCATGACATTAGCCCTCAATGTCCAGGCAGATATCCAATCCTGGACCATTCAAATTTCAAGATACTTTGTTAGCTTCGCTTTGGCCGACACTCTTTTTTCCCCAAAATTTATTTCGATATCTTGAGCTGCAAATAACACCAAGTTGGGTTAAACTGCTTTAGAGTTATTATTTAATAATTTGGGAGGAGTACTATTTTCTCCTATAGTTCATCACCCGGAGAATATTATAAATGAAGCAATGATCAAGTTCCAATAACGAATAACAAATAACATCTAATTGAGCATCTTTTTGCTCAATTAGAATTACATATTATTAAAATCAACCACCAGATCTCTGATCACTTCACCGCTGGTTACCGGATCAATCTGGATCTCCGAATTTGGCTCGACAGGCGTTGAGCAGCTTTTGACTGACTTGCCATTTAGCTTTAAAATACATGTCGTGCACATTCCTTTAAAGCACTTAAAATCTCTGAATGCTAAGGTACCGTCGAAATCACGATGAATGATGTTTAACAACTCGTGAACCGTCACCTGACGATCTACGGGAACATCATAAGATTGATAGTAGGGCTTCTCATCCTTATCCGGATCGAACCTCAAAATTTTGGCTTTAATCGTTGCGTCCGCCATGGTTATTTCTCCCTTTTAATACGGCAACAGTGTCTGTTGATTGGCAGTTCGGTCTAGTCTTCCGGTTTCATACGGGTGTAGATAACATCGCGCTTTGAGTATACGGGCTGGTCCCCGTCCTGTTTAACGATGGTGTGGCAGCGCCAGTTCTGATCGTCGGTATCCGGAAAATCGGTCCGGTTATGATGGCCTCTGGATTCGGTCCGGAACAGACAGGAGCCGATGGTTATTTCAGCCGCATCTAATGCAAATGAGGTTTCCAAGGCCTGTTTAAGTTCAAAATTATAGCGCTTGACATCCGCAACCGATATCTTGGGCACTTCCGCTTTAAGTGATTTGATAGTTGTCAGTCCCTGCTGCAATCCTTTTTCATCACGAAAAGGAGCTACATGGGCATCCATGGTTTTTAAAATCTCTTCCTTGATAAAAACAGGTCTGGCCTTATCCGGTTTATCGGATATAAAGCTTTGCAAAAAATCGATTTGTTGATCGATCGCGCTTTTTTCAACCGGAATTAGATCGCCTTTAGCGGCATCATCACCCGCGCAGCCGCCTACCTGGGCTCCCATGGTTTGGGTGTCGCACAATGCGCTGCCGGCCAGCCGGTTGGCGCCCTGGAAATTGCCTGCCACCTCACCGCAGGCGTACAGTCCCTTAACACTGGACTCACCGCGTTCATTGATAAAAATACCGCCGCACTGATAATGAGAGGCCGGCGCCACTTCGAGGCGTTGCTTGGCGGCATCGATACCGGAAGCATCACGCAGGAAGCGATAATGCTTGGGAGTCATATCTTTGAAGACCTGACTGATTTCTTCTATCGTCTTGGGGGATTTGGTCGTGTCGTAGTATACGCCGCCGTGTTCGGTGCCACGGCCCTCTTTGATGACCTTGAAAATGGTCTTAATAGCATCATCGCGGATGGGCAGTGGTTTGTCAATGATGGGATTGCCGTCTTTGTCTGTAATTTCACCATCGACAAAATCCGAAATCATCAGCTCATAAAGAAAAATCGTCCCCTTGACGCTGGGCGGCCAGATCACATCGGTTCCATAATATTGATTGAACTCGAGGTCCACCAATTCCGCGCCCACCCGATAGGCCATAGCAACCCCGTCTCCGATAAGTGTCGGCGGATTGTCACTGAATCCCCAAAGAGAAGCATAGCCGCCGGCGGCCACTACCGTTACTTTGGCGTTAATAACAACAGTATCTCCTGTAAGCATATCGATCCCGATCAGCCCGACTACACTGTCGGCGTTTTTTAACAAATTAAACACAAAGAAATCTTTGAATACCCGAATATTATCATGTTTGGCCACTTCTTTTGCTAAGACAGTTGACATATGTTGCCCGTTTTCAATCATAAAACATGAGCGCGGATAGGTCTGCCCCGGCATGGGTGTTTGAAAAAAGCGGCCGTCATCGTGTTTCTTGAAGTGGACGCCGTATTTTTCAAGATCCAGCATACGGTCACAGGCGGTAAAGGCCACAACTTCGACAATGTTCTGGTCCCCGATAAACCGCCCGGCGGTCACCATATCTTCAAAGAACTGCTCAGGCGAGTCGCGTTCATCTTGACCGCGGGGGCCAAAAGGGGCCTGAACACTCCACAGCGCACAGGGTGTCGCCCCAGATCGACCCGGACGCCCTTTATCGACCAAAATAACCTTCTGTCCTTTGACAGATGCTTCAATTGCAGCTCTCAAGGCCGCTCCCCCTCCGCCTACAATGGCAACATCGGTGGCGTATTTCTGGATCTCCATGGATTTTACCTCCTTTTTTGAGTTTCTAGTCTATAGAAAGACAATACTTCATACTCAGTTTACGCAACTACTCAAGAGGTACTGGTCACCCAGTGCAATTTCATCTGTAATAAGGGTTATAGCCCCGGCATTTGAGTGACTTAAAGCAAATCGATAATCACCATAAGTTATCGAGAAGCTATCAAAATAATATCTAATCCCACCAAGATTTTTTTATTTTGGGACCTTAATTTTGCAAATTTCAGGTATGAATTCTGTAACGACAAGATCTGGCCAAATTACATCGTGCACAGGCTTCGGCTCTTGTCCAGGTCGGCATATCTGCTCCAAAACCGATAATCATGGAAAGAGATTTCTGGGGATTCATCATACCTGATGACGTCAGCTCAAGCCCTATCTCTTTGATAGGAGCCAGTCGCGCCATATTCCATTGATCGGAAATTGAAAAGTCCTGCATCCCGGGGCTTATGGGACTGCTGGCGGCATACCCGCGAGATGCAGCAATGTCTTGAATAAGATGGTAGGCCTCGACCGCTAGAAGGTCTATGGCAGCACTGCCGAAACTATCAAGCAAAAGGGCACGCATCAGATTTTTTTTGGCTTTGCATTGCGCCCTCTCGTTTTCCAGGTCCGGCCCAATGGTGCAAAACACCACTGCCAGATCGCTTGCCTGTGCGAGTGTTGACGTGATTAAAGAGCCCTGAATTGTCCACGAATCATCTACGCATAATCGGTCACCATGGATTTCAGAGATAGGGTGTAGTTCATAAGCAATGGTCGGAGTCAGAAGACGATCAGCCTCATCGCCGGATAACAGCTCCGCGATGAGGCTCTCCACCTTGGGTCTAATCTCGGTGTCTTTGGTGATTCCCACCTGGCGAAGCACTTCATTTACATCGAGCTTTAAAGGGATGTCTTGGATAACCGGCATGATTCGATTTTGCCCTAAATGAGCGCGAAATTACATGTCAATGGCTATTTTTTATTCGTTATTAGAGTATAATAATCTCTACATTTTAAGATTCAACTTCAGGTAAAATATGAAAAGATTTACTCCTCTGTGGCGATTAACCAATTACTCATAACGAATAACTCCCAAGTGGTTCTAAACCACTCGAGATATTAGTCTCCACTCCATTCTTTCAACCGTTGAAAGGAGACTTTGACATTTTCGGGACCTGCTATCTCAAGCGTGGTCGCCCCGTCGAAACCGATATCCTGTAATGCCTTGACGATAGGCGGAAGATCAATGACACCATCGCCCAGTGTAATTACTGACATACCGCATCCATAAAGGCTCCCTCGCTTCTCCTCCCAATCTGCTTCCATATCTTTCCAGTGAACGTGTTTGATTCGCTTGCCAAAGGTCTTAATATATTCTATCGGTTCTGCACCACCGAGCCAACTATTCCCAGTGTCCAGACAAATACCGACGCTGTCCTCATGTCCCAAAGCATCCAATAGCTTTCCCATGTTTTCCACCGAATCCGTTACGATGCCGTGGGTTTCCAGCAGCAATTCGACACCAAGTTCTTCCGCCCATAAGATCGGGGTATAGATCTTAGGTTATGTTTAAAGAAATAAAAGTTTTTTAATCCGAAGCACGAAATTCGAAACAATATCGAATGTTGTTTTACCGATACACACCATAGTCTTTGGTAAAGTCAATCATCGCCTTGAGATTTTCCGGCTTGGCTTCGTCCAGCATTACGGCTGTATCCATGATATATCCGCCATCCTTACCGGCGACATCAATGGCCCATTTGCAGTATTCTTTAACTTCATCGGGCGTACCTGTAGCCATGATGATGTTCGGGACGTTACCCATAATGCAGGCAGTATCACCGAGAACGGCCTTGGCTTTTACGAGATCCGTCTGGGCTACATGATAAATCACCTTGCCTTTGGGTACATCCGCAAAGCTTTCGAGGCGGCTTTCGACATCGGCCTCGCAATAGACCATTGGAATTATTCCCTGATCAATCAGGGCCAGCATGCCCTTGCGCAGCCACGGCCAGTAGAAGGTCTCAAATTGCTCCGGCGACATGAATTTGCCGGTTCCTTTGTGCATCCAAATCCAGCACAGCGGCAATTCGGCACCAGCAGCACCCGAGCCGTACTCGATGAAGATCTGGGTTGCAATTTCCAGGGCCTCCAGGAGCTTATCAGGCTTGCGCAGGATATCGCTTAGAATACCTCGCGTACCGCGCAAGGTGTCGCCGATAATGTCAAACGGCGGCCAGTCAAAGGCCGTCCAGGCGATTGGGAAACCCTTGGCTTTGACCTCGTCATTGTATTGAAAAATGGATTCCCACCATTCATTGACTTGCTTTCCGGCCTCGGCAGCAATGCGAAATGATTCTTGCATCTCCTTCGATGCGAACGCACCCAGGCCCATCCAGCCGGACCACATCATACGACGCATGGTGGGAAAACCGGCAAACGATTCTAGACCTGAAAAGGAGCGCGGTACCCACTTGGTGAGCATGAAGTCCGAAGGGTCAGCGATAAATTCATCGTATTCTTCCGCGGTCATGTATTCACCTTCGACGTACTGATACATGACATGATCGCCAAGGCCATGGCCCGGCCACTTGAACCACTTCAGCCCCAAAGTCTCCATTGGTTTAGCCGGGTAGGCAAGGATGGGGCCAAAGTCAAGATCAGGCTGAAATTCGTCCACAAATTTATGGCAGGCCTCCCGAGCTTTGGCATAGTTATTCATTGCCTCCTTGAGTGTCACGCCGCCGTAGGTATACGGATACAATTGGTAGGGTCCGAAGACGGGAACACGGTCAGGTGTTTTAAGCTGGACCACATCCCAAACACGTTTTACTCTTTCATTATAGAGTTCTTCCGGTGATTTATTCATTTCTATTTGCCTCCTATCCATGCTTTTGCCAATTTCACTGCGACGGAAGCATCAGCCCCGTAAGCATCAGCCCCTACGTAGGTTGATACCCTGTCGTCCATCTGGCCGCCGCCAATCATAATTTTTACGTCATCCCTAACCCCTGCATCTCGTATGGCTTGCACGGTATCGTGCATCGAGTCATAAGCTAGAGTCAAAAAACCGCTCAACGCTACAATATCAGGTTTAACATCTTTAATTGTATCGACGAATTTCTGTGCCGGGACATCGATACCGAGGTCATGAACGTCAAAGTTATTTACATCCAGCAAGAATGAAACAATATCTTTGCCGATATCGTGGATATCACCTTCCACTGTTCCGATAACAATCTTGCCAAGGGGCTCGTCAACGGATTCTTTTGCTTGCAGTTTCGGCTTGACGATATCGGCAATCTTTCTTAAAATCTCACCGGTAAAAACCAGCTCGGGTAGAAAATACGTCTCATCTTCAAAACGTTGGCCGACAATGACCATAGCTTCTCGGCTGGCATCCAGCACCACTTGCGGATCCTCGCCTTGGGCCAGCATATCTTCAACGAGCTTTAGAGCTTCTTCTTCATGTTTGTCGGCGATGGCATTAATTAATTTTTCTTTCATAGGCGGCCTCCTTTGGATTTATCTTCCTGATTTAGATTGGACTCAGAGCACTATTGATTATAATTCAATTTGTCAAATAATTTTTGCCATGTTAAGTGTGCAATTAAAAAGATTGAGTTTCATTCATTTCCAACAATATTTTTATAGGATTCCTTTATCTTTTCCAATAGCACGGAATAGTCGGTGGCTGCGAGTTCTTCGGATAAAATTTCGACATCAAAAAATCCCTCATAACCGGTTGCGTTAATCTCCTTTATGATTTTGTTCGCCGGAATTATTCCGTTTCCCATAACGGCTCTATCCAGGAGAATATCTCTGGTGGGAAATCGCCAGTCGTTGATATGAACTCCGAATATTTTCCCAGCTGCCCTTTTTATTCCCTCCGAAAGCTTGGGATCCCAGAATATATGATATAGGTCCAGGACAACACCAATATGGCTGGAATTAACATTTTCTACGATATTCATCGCCTGTTCGATGGTCGTGATCGCTGACCAAGTATCCAGATACATGGGATGCAGAATTTCCAGTCCCAATTTTACATTCCGTCTTTCGGCTAAGGGGGCTAATTCTTTTAAAGATTCCTGAGTTAGTTTTTCTGCTGCCCTGATGCCACCATTTTTCATATCGGGGGGGCCGCTTAAAACTAGTAAATGTGCTGCCTTAATTTTGTGAGCCATCTCAATCGCTTGGGAGCAATCCCCAATACAGAATGGCTTTTCCTCTCGCTCCTTTCGATTTAGCGTAAAGAATCCTGAAAGCACTAGACTACTAGCCTGCATCGCGGAATCATTCAGAATCTTGACGACTTCTTCCATGGCCAGGTGTTGAATTTTGTCATAGCCAATACTCATCGCCCGAATGCCGGCCTTTCTATAATTTCTGACATCCTCTTCAAAACTCCAGCTAGGCGTTGTATTTTCACAAATTGAAAGCC
>JAAUYD010303296.1_pt1 | contig 13919 bp, 14 predicted proteins | sample 7278101 | NCBI WGS metagenome assembly JAAUYD01 (sample SAMN14350128, study PRJNA611818) | marine sediment metagenome | isolation source: surface marine sediment (0.6m) | place: French Polynesia: Moorea | collected 2018-08
CAGGTCGATCTCCCGAGCGTCTGCCGGCGGCTTTATCGCCTTGTCGGAGATCTCCTTGATCCGGTCGTCCTCGACCAGCAGGTGAAAGCCCTCGCGGGCTTCATCAACGGTTCCATCCACCAAAGTGGCGTTGCGAAACAGAACGGTGCTCACGCGGGTTTGCTCCTCAACTGGCCGGCATGGCCGTTTCCACCAGGCGTGCCCAGTAAGAACAGCCTAGAGGGATGATCTCATCGTTGAAGTCATATTCCGGGTGGTGCAGGCCAGCGGTATCTCCTTGGCCCACGAAGACAAAGCACCCAGGTCTTGCTTCCAGCATGAAGGAAAAATCTTCGCCCCCCATCACAGGAGGTGCATCGTCCTTCACTTTGTCATCACCGGCAATCTGGCGCGCCACGCCGGCCGCGAATGCAGTTTGCTCCGGATGATTGGCGGTGATGGGATATTGCCTGTCGTAGAAGAAATTGATCTTGGCGCCAAACGCCGGGCCGATATGCTCACAGAGCTCCCCCATGCGTTGTTCCACCAGATCGCGCATCTCGGGCGTCAGGGTGCGCACCGTTCCGCTCATGTGAGCTTGCTGGGCAATCACATTGTTGGTGTCGCCCGCCTCAATGGTGGTGACGGAGACAACGGCTGAGTCGATCGGGTCCGCATTGCGCGAGACAATGGTTTGGAACGCCTGCACCAGGTGAGAGGCCACGACGATCGGATCGATGCAGCCGTGGGGCCGGGCCGCATGGCCGCCTTTGGCTTCGATGGTCAATTCAAAGAAGTCCGCCGCAGCCATCAGTGGGCCGGGACGTGTGGCGAACTGGCCCACCGGCAAACCGGGAGAATTGTGCAAGCCATAGACTTCCTGGATGCCGAAACGCTCCATCATGCCTTCCTGGACCATCATCTGGCCGCCGCCGCCGCCTTCTTCGGCCGGCTGGAAGATGACGATGGCCGTGCCATCAAAATTTCGTGTCTCGCTCAAGTACTTTGCAGCGCCGAGCAGCATGGCCGTATGGCCATCGTGGCCGCAGGCGTGCATCTTGCCCTTAACGGTAGATTTATGGGGCAGATCGCGGATCTCCTGGATCGGCAGGGCATCCATATCCGCTCTGAGGCCAATCACCTTGCCGCTACCGTTGTCCTTGCCACGAATAACGCCCACGACCCCGGTTTGTGCGATGCCCGCGATGACCTCGTCCACACCGAATTCCTTCAGTTTCTGCTCCACGATGCCGGCTGTGCGATGAACATCGAACAGCAATTCAGGATGAGCATGAATATCACGGCGCCATTGGGTGATCTCGTCATGAAAATCGGCAAACCTGTTGATCGTAGGCATGTTGTTGTCTTTCAGGAGATGGATGCAAGGGGGCGGTTTAAAGCGGCCAGTATCGGCCCGCGGGCAGGACAGCACAAGAGGGCTTTGCCAAAATCTGCCGTAGCCGCAGGGAAGATGGACAAGAATTTAAGTCCATTCTTTCCCGTAATCCATGGACTTGCGCCGTTCGTTTTCCTATATGAGCGATAACTGGAGGCAGAGCGGATCTGCCGATCACGCATGCGTACGCCAAAAGGCGGCGTTCGAAAGGGATTAATTTATGCCGTGGAGCAATCAAGGCGGTGGCTGGCAGGGTGGCGGTGATAACCGCGGGCCCTGGGGTCAGGGACCTAATGGATCAGGCGGGAACAAAGGCCCGCAACCCCCAGATTTGGAAGACCTTTTGAAGAAAGGGCAAGAGCGCCTCAAGGACATCATTCCCGGCGGGGGCGGTGGCGGCTTAGGCGGCGGATCCAACCGCTTCATGTTCCTGCTTGTCATCATTGGTCTGGCCGCTGTCTGGGTGTTTAACGCCGTGTATACGGTTGAGCCGGACGAACAAGGCGTGGTCCTGAGGCTTGGCGAATACAGCCGCACGACGCCTCCGGGCCTGCATTTCATCCTGTGGCCTGTAGAAACGGTGGAAACGCCCAAAGTTCAGGCGGTCAACCAGCTTGATTTTGGCGTGAGCTCGGGCTCAGCCGAAGGTTTGATGCTGGCCGGTGACCAGAACATCGTGGACATTCGCTTCACGGTTCTGTGGAAAATCAAAGAGGCTCGTGACTACCTCTTCAACACGCGGGCGCCGGAACAACTGGTGCGCGTGGTGGCCGAAGCGGCCATGCGTGAAGTGGTGGGCCGCACCAAGGCTGACCAAGTGCGGACCCAAGGCCGCCTTGAAGCTCAGAACGCCGTGACCCAGCTGATCCAGGATACGCTGGATTCCTACAATGCCGGCATTCTGATCACCGGTGTTCAGCTTGAGAAAGCTGATCCGCCGCCCGCGGTTATTGACGCATTCGAAGAGGTGCAACGCGCCGAGCAGAACCAGAACAAGTTTATCCGGGAAGCCGAGCAGTATCGCAACAAGCTCTTGGGTGAAGCGCGCGGTGAAGCGTCCAAGATTGTGGAAGACGCCAAGGGTTACAAAGCCCGCGTGGTGGCGGAAGCCGATGGTGAGGCACAGCGCTTCCTCTCCGTTTATGAGGAATACGCCAAAGCCAAGGATGTGACCCGGAAGCGTCTCTTCCTGGAGACAATGGAGGACGTTCTGTCCAGGTCCAACAAAGTGATCATTGAAAGTGGCCAGGGCGGCACGGGCGTGGTGCCTTATCTGCCGCTGCCAGAAGTCCAGAAACGCCGCACAGGCGCGGCCGCGGCAGGGAGCCAGTGATGAGCAACATTCTTAAACCTGCGGCTCTGATTGTCGTAGCATTGGGAGCCTTTCTGTTCTTCTCAGCCACCTTTGTCGTGGATGAGCGCGAGAAGGCTCTCGTCGTCCGCTTTGGTGAGATCCAGCGCACGGTGCAGGAGCCTGGCCTCTACTTCAAACTGCCGGTTCTGGACGAACTGGTCTACGTGGAAGACCGCATGGTGTTCTTCGAAAGCGTGGACAAGACGGTTCAGGTGGTGGACGGCCGGCGCTATCTGGTGGACTCGATCGCAATGGTACGGATCGTGGATCCCCAGAAGTTCCGTGAAGCGGTGGGCGCCAACCTTTCGCTGGCCCGTGACCGGATCGACACCCGCATGGACGCTGCCCTTCGCCAGACTTACGGTAAGCGGACCTTTGATGCGGCGCTTTCCAAGGACCGTGCGGCCATGATGCGCGAGATCCGTGACCAGGTGCGCACCGAAGCGCGCGCGCTGGGTATTGAGATCGTAGACGTGCGCGTGCGCCGGACCGACCTGACACCGGACGTTTTGAACGACACCTATGACCGGATGAACGCTGAACGTTTCGCGGAAGCCGCCAACCTCAGGGCCATCGGTGAGACGGCCCGGCGCAGGATCCGCGCGGAAGCTGACCGCGAAGCCGTTGAGCTTGTGGCAAAGGCCAAGCGCGAATCGGAGATCATCCGCGGTCAAGGCGATGGTGAGCGCAACCGGATCTTTGCCGAAGCGTTCAACAGGGATCCAAACTTCTTTGCGTTCTACCGCTCCATGCAGGCCTATGCAAAATCCCTGCAGGGAGATGACACCACTTTGGTGCTAAATCCGGACTCTGAGTTCTTCCAGTTCTTCGGGAAGAACCCGTCGGCTCAGTAGAGAGCACGCGGAATGCGCGATCTTGTTACCGCGCTTGGGTTGGTTTTAGTGATAGAAGGACTGATCTATGCCGCTAACCCGGCAGGCCTGAAGCGAATCATGTCGATGGCCATGGAGATGTCCGAGCAGAGTTTGCGCACCGGAGGTTTGATCGCCTTCGGTGTGGGCTTTGTCGTCGTTTGGCTCGCGAGATCAGTTCTTTAGGGGACAGCGTGCGGGTCTTAAGAAACGTCCAGCACAAGCTGGGCTAGGGAAGATGAGGATCTAGAATGTTGAGCGCTCTTTCGTCAAAGGCCCCCTGGCAAACTTTGTGTGGCCTGTTCGCCGTGTTCGCCGTGGTGGCCCTGTCACCTGCTGCCAATGCACAGGGACCGGTATCGGTGGCAGATCTTGCTGAGAAGCTGTCCGGCGCGGTTGTGAACATTTCAACCACCCAGAAGGTCAGAACAACCAGCAACAGCAATCAGAACAGGCAGGTGCCCAACTTGCCGGAAAACTCTCCGTTCCGCGATTTCTTTAAGGACTTTTTCGATAATCAGCAGCCTGGCCAGCGCACGCCGCGCCGCCCGCGCCGCGCCAACTCGCTGGGTTCCGGCTTTGTGGTTGATCCCTCCGGCATTGTGATCACCAACAACCATGTGATTGCCGATGCGGCCGAAATCACGGTGAACTTCGCGGACGGCTCCAAGCTTGCCGCCGAACTGGTCGGACGCGATTCGAAGACCGATATTGCGGTTCTGAAGGTGAGCCCGGCCGCGCCGCTCCAAGCGGTGGAGTTCGGCGATTCGAAGAAACTGCGCGTCGGTGACTGGGTCATGGCCATCGGCAACCCGTTTGGCCTCGGCGGCAGTGTCACGCTCGGTATCGTTTCGGCCCGCAACCGTGACATCAATGCTGGCCCGTATGATGACTTCATCCAAACCGATGCAGCGATCAACCGGGGTAACTCGGGCGGTCCGCTGTTCGATATGGAAGGCAAGGTGGTTGGCATCAATACCGCCATTATCTCACCAAGCGGCGGCTCCATCGGCATCGGCTTCTCCATCCCGGCCTCAACGGCAACCGGGGTAATCAGCCAGCTTCGCAAGTTTGGTGAAACGCGCCGCGGTAAGCTCGGCGTGCGCATTCAGGTGGTGACCGATGAGATCGCCGAAAGCTTGGGCCTCGACAGAGCCAGGGGTGCGCTGGTGAACGATGTGACCGAAGGCAGCCCCGCGGCCGCTGGCGGCATTGAGTCCGGTGATGTGATCTTGGAGTTTGATGGCCAGCCCGTGCCGCAAATGCGTGAACTGCCGCGCATGGTGGCGCGCACGCCGGTTGGCAAGGAAGTGGACGTCGTGGTGTCCCGCAAGGGCGAGAACAAGACCTTGCGGGTGACCGTGGGCCGCCTGGAGGAGACCCAGCAGGCGTCTCTCACCAAGCCCGACGCCACGCAAGAATCGGTCGATGAGGTGGAAACCGCTCTTGGGCTGAAGCTGACGGCTCTCAGCGACAGTCTGCGCGAGAAGTTCAAGATCGACAAAAAAGTTGAAGGCGGCGTGGTCGTCAGCGATGTGGATCCCGACAGCATGGCCGCTGAGAAGCGGATCGTTGCCGGCAACGTGATCTTGGAAGTCGGCCAGGAGAAGGTCTCCACACCGGCCGATGTTGTCCGCCGTGTGAAGGAGCTTGAGAGTGAGGGGCGCAAGACCGTGCTCCTGCTGGTCTCCAACGTGAAGGGCGATTTGAGGTTCCTCGCCGTACGCCTGAAGAAGAAGGAAGGCTAAGGCTTCGTGTCCGGGCTCAAAAGGTCGTTAAAGGTTTTTGAGCCCGGTTAACGCCTCAGTTACGGTAATTCTGCATGCTGAGGGCCACCTGTGTTTCGCGCACGCGAAGGTGGCCCCCAGTGGTAAGCAAGCCCGCATATTCAGAACCCTTGTCCGGCGAAGATGCGCCGGTCCGCCCGATGTTCACGGCCAGAGCCGACGCGGCGCCGGGCGCGGACACTGGGGCTCAGCCCGCCAGCCAATATGTTCTGTTTGAGCAGGCGCCGCTGACGGGCAGCTGGATCTTGCAAGGTGCGGCAACCCAGCAGGTCTATGCCGCCTGGGAGAGCCAGAAACGGGATCTGGGGCTGCCGCTGCTCAGCACGTTTGACACCAGCGCGCTGGAAGAGATGTTGCCCTACATGGTCATCCATCAAGTGCGGCGGGAAGAGTGCTTTGCGTTTGAAATGGTCTATGCCGGCGTTGAGGTGGCCACGATTACAGGAATCAGCCGGGAGCGCCGCATCTTGAAGTCGGACGCGGCGGGCCCCAATGTGTCGGACGTCTATGCCCGCCTGATGGACGTGACTCTCAATACGCACCCGCATTTTTGCGTGAAGACGCTGGGCTGGCAGGGCCGGGATCTCACCAAGTACGAAGTTCTCATGCTGCCCTTTGGAGAGGCCGGCATCGAGGGCACCGTGGCCGTGGTGAACGTGATGAGCTTTTCCAGCGGGTTTGATTCAAAGTATTGGCTGACTTCAGGCGTCTAGCGCCGTCTGATCTCCTAAGCCCTGAAGCCACAAAAGGCCGTCCAATCCTGCATGGTCCAGCCGCACGGAGGCTGCCTCGCGTACGGCGGGTTTGCCGTGAAACGCCACCCCCATGCCGGCCAGACCCAGCATGCCAATGTCATTGGCCCCGTCTCCCACGGCCAGCACCTCTTCCGTCGTGATCCCCAGACGGGCGCAAAACTCGTGCACGGCACTCACCTTGGCATTCTGGCCCAGCGCAGGCTCTTCCACCTTGCCGGTCAAAACACCGTCTTCAATGATCAGGCGGTTGGCCCGGTGTTCATGAAAGCCGCAATGTTCCGCCACGAAAGCGGTGAACTGCGTGAACCCACCTGACACCAGCGCCGTGTGAGCGCCGGCGGCCCGCATGCCTTGCACCAGATCGCGTCCGCCATCGGTGAAGATAATGTGGCTTTCCTTCACTTGCTCTATTGCGTCCGTGCCAAGACCCTTCATGAAAGAGACCCGCTCGCGCAGAGCCTCCTCGAAATTGAACTCCCCGCGCATGGCGCGCTCGGTGATGGCGGCGATCTGGTCTCCGGCGCCGGCCAGTTTGCCGAGTTCGTCAATGCATTCCTGGTGGATGAAGGTTGAATCCATATCGGCGATGAGAAGCTTCTTGGCACGGCCGGTTGCAGGAACATGGGCGATGTCTATGGGCTGCTCGCCCAGCGCGGCGCGCGCCACTTGTTCCTGCGCGCCAATGGGGCCCGGAAGGGCAATCTCGACCGCTTGCGGGGCAAGCCTTGTCACCTCAAGGTGAATGCCGACGGCTGCGAGCACCGCGTCTACGGCATCATTGGGGACGCCAGAGCCCTGGCGGCTTGCAATCAGAAGAAGAACGGTGTCCATGGGGGCTCAAAGCTCTGGAGTGTTTAGACCGGTCAGGTGCGTTAAAGGAGGGCGCATGGCATTGAGTTCACCATCCAAGCGCGCCTTGCTTATTGCAGGCCCGACCGCAAGCGGCAAGTCCGCAATTGCCGCTGAGCTGGCGGGGCGCCTGAACGGCGTCATCATCAACGCCGATGCGCTCCAGGTTTATGGCGCGCTGCGCATCCTGAGTGCCCGCCCGGATGCGGAAGAGGAGGTGCGTTTGCCCCACAGGCTGTTCGGCCATGTTGACGCCTCAGAGCGCTATTCGGTTGGCCGCTGGCTGGAGGATGTGGGCCCGGTGCTGGAGGCGGTCTGGGCGGCAGACCAGGTTCCGGTGCTGGTGGGCGGAACAGGGCTCTACTTTAAGGCTTTGGAAGAGGGGCTTGCGCCGGTGCCTGATGTTCCCGCGGAGGTGCGCGAGCGGGTGGCGGCCTGGTATGCGGATGAGGGAGTGGACGGTCTGAAGCGACGCCTGGCGGCAGGTGAAGGCGAAGCGCTTGACCAGCATCGCCTGATCCGCGCGGTTGAGGTGCTGGAAGCCACCGGCCGGTCTTTGGGGGACTGGCAGACGGAGCGCACCGCGCCGCTTTTGGCCGGTGCGCACGTGGCGCGCGCCTTTCTCATGCCGGACCGGGAACTGGCGTATGCCCGGTGCGAGGAGCGCTTTGATGAGATGCTGGACGCCGGCGCGCTTGAAGAAGTCGAGGCGCTTTTGGAGCTGGGGCTTGATCCTGATCTGCCGGCCATGAAGGCCATCGGTGTGAGCGAGCTTTCCCGGCATCTGGCCGGTGAGCTCTCATTGGACGACGCATCCGTGTTGGCGAAAATGCAAACCAGGCGCTATGTGAAGCGGCAGATGACCTGGTTCCGCAGCCAAATGTCCGGCTGGCCGGCGGTTGCCCCTGAAGAGGCGGCGGAGCGGCTGCTGAGAGATCTGCAGTCTGCGGCCAGATAAGTATGAGCGGGATCTGAGGAGGAGATGACGCGATGTCCGTAACCCGTGGACGGTGTTTATGCGGCAAGGTGGCTTACGAGTTTGAAGGGGACATCAACTGGTCGGGTCACTGCCATTGCGAGAGTTGCCGGCGCAACACCTCATCAGTTGTCGCCACTTTCATTGGCGTGCCCCGCACGGCGTTCCGTTTCACCGGTGCGGAGCCCAAAGCCTATGTGTCCTCAAAGGGCGTGCGGCGTCTGTTTTGCGCAGATTGTGGCAGCCCGATTGCCTATGATGCCGATGCCTACCCCGATGAAATCCACTTCTACACGGGCACGCTTGAAAGACCGCAAGACCTGCCGCCAACCTTCCATGTGTTTTACGACGAAAAGCTGCCTTGGCTTGAGATCGACGATGATCTGCCCCGCCATGCCGGCTCATTAGCGGACTAGAGCCAATGGCGGAGGTTAAGTGGGGACGAGCGCTGGGAATTGGCGCGGTGCTGACGGGCGCTCTTTGCGGGAGTTCGGCGGGCATTCTGGTGCGCTTGGTTGAGGAGGCTGACGGCTGGCAAATCCTGCTGTTCCGGTCGGTGTCGTTCAGCCTAACGGTGCTGTTATTCATGATCGTGAAGGATGGCTTCGATCTGCGCCGCCGGTTCCTGTCCATCGGACTGCCGGGTGTGGTGGTCGCCTTGTGTCTGGGCGGGGCGTTCATCGCCTACATCATCGCAATGCTGCTCACCACGGTGGCCAATGCGGTGTTCATCCTAAGCGCGTCTCCCTTTTTGACCGCCTTGATGTCGCGTTGGCTCCTGAAAGAGCAGATCTCCACATTGTCTTGGATCTGCATGACGGCGGGGCTGGCCGGCGTGGCTTTCATGGTGGCAGATGGGCTCTTGAGCGGAACCGTTGCCGGAAGCGCAGTGGCGCTGATCGCCACCGCCGGATATGCCGCCTCCATTGTGGCCTACAGAGCCGGTAAAGACATCGATATGATGCCGGCCACATGTCTGGCGGGCGTGTTTGCCGCGCTGATCAGCCTTGCCCTGGTTTCAGACTTTGCCATTGGGCGCAATGATCTGGTGGTGGCCTGCCTGCTGGGAGCGTTCCAGATCGGCGGGCAATACATCCTGATCACGCTGGCGGCGAAGCACGTTCCGGCGACCGAGATCACCCTCCTAATGCTGCTTGAAGTGGTGGCCGCGCCCATATGGGTGTGGATTGGTGTGGGTGAGGTGCCCGCGCTGCTGACCTTGATCGGCGGGGCCATTGTTCTGTCCGCAGTGGCGGTCCAGGCTGTGGCCGGGCTCAACTCAGATAGGGCGGCGGGCGCGCCATGACCATTTTGCGGGAGTTTTCCGTGCAAGCGGCCACGGCCGGTCTGTTGTCCGCTTTTGTGGGCGCGGCCGCCTCGTTTGCCATTGTGGTGCAGGGTTTGAGCGGAGCTGGGGCGAGCCCCAAGGAAGCAGCATCGGGGCTCATGGCCCTGTCCTTTGCCATGGGTTTTTGTGGCATCTATCTCAGTCTCAAATCGCGTCTGCCCATCAGTATTGCCTGGTCCACGCCCGGGGCCGCGCTTCTGGCCACCACAGGAGCCCCGGAGAGCGGCTTTGCGGGCGCTGTGGGGGCTTTTCTGCTCACCGGGTTGCTGATCATCCTGGCGGGCCTCTGGAAGCCTCTGGGCCGGTGGGTGAGCGCTATCCCGACGCCCATCGCCGGGGCCATGCTGGCTGGAGTGCTGCTGGTGTTCTGTCTGGCGCCCATCCAGGCGGTGGGCGAGGACCCCTGGCTCTCCCTGCCGGTGATTGCCGCCTGGGCGCTGATGTTCCGCATCAACCGGCTCTATGCCGTACCGGCCGCGCTTTTGGTCACCGTTCTCATCATTGCCTTTTCCGGACAGGGCGTGCCGCAGGATGCCGCGCGGTTTTGGCCTGATCCCGTGCTGGTGACGCCTGTTTTCGATCTGGGCGCCTTGGTGGGCATTGGCCTTCCGCTTTTTCTCGTGACCATGGCCTCGCAGAACATTCCCGGCATGGCGGTGCTGAACGCCAATGGCTACACGCCACCTGCCGGTCCCCTGTTTGTAACCACCGGCGTGTTCACGCTGGCCTCGGCCCCGTTTGGCGGCCACGCGGTCAACCTGGCGGCCATTACGGCGGCCATGTGTGCCGGGGAAGATGCCCATGCCGATCCCGCGCGGCGCTATTGGGCAGCGGTTGTGGCTGGGGCGGGCTATGTGGTGTTCGCGGTGTTCGCCGGGTTCTTCACCGCGCTTATTGCCGCTTCGCCCACCTATTTGATCAACGCGGTGGCCGGGCTCGCCTTGCTGGCCACCTTTGGTGCTGCCTTAACCAGCGCGGTGTCGGACGCCGATTTGCGCGAGCCGGCGGTGATTACGTTTATCGTCACCGCCTCCGGCTTGTCGTTCTTTGGCGTGGGCAGCGCGTTCTGGGGGCTGGTGGCCGGCATCGCCATGCACGCGATCTTGAAAGCCTGGCGCAAACCGTCCACCTGATCAGCGCACGTCCGCGGCGCCGCACAGATCTATGGTGTTTCCGGTGGTTTGCGGCGCCACGCCGCTGGCCAGGAATGTGATGACGTTGGCCACTTCGCTGGCGGTCGTGACCCGCCCGGTAGGATAAAGAGCGGCCATCTTCTCCAAGCCCTGTTCGGCCATGATATCGCCCACCATTTCGGTGTCCACGAACCCGGGGGCTATGCCGTAAGCCAATATGTTGTCTTTGGCGCACGTGCGGGCGATCGACCGGTTGAGCGCCAGCATGCCGGCTTTTGAGGCGCCGTACTGTTGGTGGTCGATGCTATCGCCCCGGTGGCCGGCGCGGCTGGAGACGTTGATGAGGATGCCGCCACCTTGCGTCTTAAACTGCGGAATGGCCCGGCGGCACAGCTGCGCCGCAGCACCCAGATTGATCCGCATGGTGCGCTCCCAGCCGGCGAGCCAGGCCTCGAGCGGTAGATCGATGGGGCACTTCTCGTAGACCCCAGCATTGTTCACCAGCACATCGATCCGGCCGCGCCAGGCCAGTGCCTCGTCCCAGAGGCGTTCTGTCTGCTGCACATCCAACAGATCGGCGCCAACCACATGCGCGTTTACATGTCCAACCTCTGTTGCCAGTGCGCTCGCGGCTTCAGCATTGCTGCCATAGTGGATGATGGCCGCGCCGCCACACGCCACGATCTGGCGCACAGAGGCCGCTCCGATGCCCCGTGAGCCGCCCGTGACGAGCACGGTTTTGCCGGTCAGATCGATCATATTGTTCTCCTCTGGGGTTAGACTTGGCGCCACTTGCCCGCTACGATCGCCGGCTTATGAGCCTGCACTATACAAAAGAAAACAAGATTGCCCGCATCGTGCTGGACAATCCGCCAGTGAATGTGTTCACGCCGGCTCTGCACAAGGAGTTCCTGGAGATCCTGCGCGATTTTATCGCCGATGACAGCGTGCATGTGGGGGTGTGGTCTGGTGCCGGCGATCGCGCCTTCTGTGCGGGCGATGACATCAAAACAGAGCGGCCTGAGCGCAGCGTGGCGGAGATGGTGGCGCGGGAAATGGGCGTGCGTCACGAGGGCGAAAGCCTGGAATATCCCGGCTGGGAAGTTGAAATCCAGGGGCTCACCCGCTTCAAACCCATCGTAGGGGCCATTAACGGCTATTGCCTGGGCCAGGGCTTCATCTACATGATGCTGCTCACCGACATCCGGATCGCCTCAAGCACAGCCCAGTTTGGTCTGCCGGAGATCAAGTACGGCATGGGCGGCGCCGGCGGGGTGATCCGCCTGGCGCGCGCCATTCCCCACACTTCGGCCATGTGGATGCTGCTCACGGGCGAGATGTTTGGCGCCCAAGACGCCCTTCGCCATCATGTGGTCAATGAGATCACGGCGCCCGAGGATTTGGACACCCGGGCCATGGACGTTGCAGAACTGATCGCAAGCCATCCGCCCCTTGCGGTGCGCACGGAGATGGAAGCCTACCAGCGGGCCGGCGAGATGAGCCGCGCCGATGCGCTCGCCTTTGCCTCGCGGCTGTATCGCTTACAGCGGCTCGCCATGGACCAGACGCCGCCGCTGGCTGACAAGGAGGGCACATGAGCGAGCGTCCGGATCTGGCGGAAGTGATCGAGACCGAGCGCACCATGCAGGCAACCGCCCTTCCGCTGACGCTGGGGGCGTTCCTCAAGGAGCGGGCCGAAACCCTCGGCGATCAGGTGGCCGGGTATTGGTTTCAGGATGACCTGTCTGTGACGTTCAACCAGTTGCACGAGCGGGCCGATCGCCTGGCGTGTTCGTTGAGCGGTCTTGGGGTGCGCAAGGGCGCGCACGTGGCGGTGATGCTGCCCAATGTGCCGGAAACCTTGATAGTGTGGGGTGCGCTCGGGCGCCTGGGCGCGGTGATGGTGCCGGTGAACACCGGGTACACTGCCACGGAGCTGTCGTTTGTTCTCAACGATTCAGACGCACAGTTTGTGGTGATCGATGAGAAGTATCTGCCCATCTTTGCCGAGATCCCTGAGCGACCGGCGATGATCGTTGAAGGCAATGTGGTGGTACGCGGCCAGCCTTTGGGGGACCGGAAAGGGCTTTGCGGGCTGATCGAGTCGGGGGCCTTCCCGTTTGCGGCGCCCCAGGCGGTTGAGGCGTCTGACCTGCTCAATATTCAATACACCTCCGGCACCACGGGCTTTCCCAAGGGATGCATGCTCACCCACGAGTACTGGATGCGCGCGAGCTACACCCTGGCCTTCACCCGGGGCGGGGCGGATCATGGCATTCAAAACGTGCTCGTCTGGGCGCCGTTCTTTTATATGGATGGCATGTGGCAGCTCTTGTCGGCGTTCTACCTCGACGCCACCTGCTATGTGGCCCGGCGCATGAGTATGAGCAGGTTTATGGACTGGCTGATCGAATACCAGATCCACAGTTGCACCTTCCCGGAACCTGCCTTGAAGGCGTTCCCACCGTCTGAACGGGATGGCAAAGTCCCCCTCAGATACATCTATGCCTTCGGCTGGCGACCGGAGAGCAAGCGCATTCTGGAAGAGCGCTTCCCAGCCTGCGCCGCGCGTGACGCGTACGGCATGACCGAATTGGGCACCGCCACCGTGACGCCCATGGCCGCGGGCGAACGCAACTTCGCACGCACTTGTGGTCTGCCAGCGCCTGACCGCAAGCTGAAGATTGTGGATGAGGAGGGGGAGGTCGTTCCCACAGGCGAGCGCGGCGAGCTTTGGGTGGCCGGCCGCGGCATCATGTGGGGTTACTACAAGCGCCCGCAGGCCAACCGGGAGGTGTTCCGCGCAGAGTGGTTCCGCACCGGTGACATCTTCTATCAGGATGAGGCTGGCTACTACTTCATCGTGGGCCGCATGAAGGACATGGTGAAACGCTCTGGCGAGAATATTGCCGCGCGGGAAGAGGAAGCGGTCCTCAACGAACTGGAGGACGTTATGGAAAGCGCGATCGTGCCCGTGCCGGACCCTGACCGGGGCGAGGAGGTGAAGGCCTATATTCGCCTGAAAGAGGGCGTGGCGCCCGAGACCTGCCCGCCAGCGCGCATCCTGGAGCTCTGCGGGGCCCATTTGGCGAAGTTCAAACTGCCCCGATACATCGCCTATGTGGACGATTTCCCCAGAACGCCCACGCGCAAAATCGCCAAACAGCGCATGCTGGCGGCCACAGACGATCTGACCCTCGGCGCCTACGACGCAAAGGACGAAACCTGGCGCTAGGCCTCGCCCCCTTGAAAACTTGTGCAGGAGGCACAGGAAACGGGTGGGCGCGGGCGCGGTAGACGCTTATGGTCCGCCGCCATGAACGCCGGAAAGACTATCGAAAACCGCATGGGCCTGGTGGCTTGGGCCATGCTCATCACGCTCTCCATCCTCTGGGGCGGCTCCTTCTTCTTTGCGGAGGTGGCGCTGAGGGGGCTGCCCACGTTCACCGTGGTGTTCCTGCGCGTCGTGC
>JAAUYD010140568.1_pt1 | contig 13916 bp, 14 predicted proteins | sample 7278101 | NCBI WGS metagenome assembly JAAUYD01 (sample SAMN14350128, study PRJNA611818) | marine sediment metagenome | isolation source: surface marine sediment (0.6m) | place: French Polynesia: Moorea | collected 2018-08
AAGTAGTTTGCAAAAAGAATTGTTAAAAAAAGCCACAGATTAACACGGATTTTCACAGATTTCTCTTTCTAATCTGCGAAAATCTGCGTAATCTGCGGATAATATTAATTATGAGACTTTTTGTAATCTACTAAAGTATAAAGTGAAAAGGAGGATAATCCCTTCTAAAACAACCCGCTTTTCACTTTAAACTTTATACTATGCACTTCTTAAACGCCCAGGGCTTCGATGACCAGGCGGGCGGCCGCGGCACCGGAATACTGCTGCTGGCCGGTAATGAGCCGGCCGTCACGCACGGCATGAGCCTTGAAAGCGCTGTCGACAATAAAGTTAGTGTCCGATAGTTTCTTGGCTTCATCCTCGATCCAGAACGGCTGAATGCGCTGGCCAACAAAGTTGTCGGCAAATGCTTCTTCCGCGTTGGCAAAGCCGGTCCACGTTTTGCCTTCGACCAGCAGTTCACCGGTAGAAAGACGGGTCTTGAGCAGCACGCTGGTGGCATGACAGACGACGGCGGTCACCTTGCCAGCTTCATAAGCGGTGGCGACAAAATCGTGCACGCGCTGATCGTTATAAAAAGTGAACATTGGTGCCTGGCCACCGACGAGGAAAATCGCGTCGTACTGATTGAGGTCGACATCGCTGAGCGCCTTTGAACTTTGCGTCAGAGCAAAATGTTCGGGTGAGTTAATAAAACCCAGGCTGATCAGGTCATCGGCCGAGTATTTGCTTTCATCGCGCGGATCGCTCCACGAATCCCACTGTAGGGCCCCGCCATCCGGGCTGGCGATATCGACCTGATAGCCGTGCTCGACAAACTCCCAATAGGGGTGGGTCAGCTCCGCCCACCAGAAGCCGATTGGCCACCCGGTTTGCTCCGACACGGCCGGATTGGATAGTAACATCAACACCCGCTTTGGGGCATCTGGATTTAACACATTAATAGCTGCACTCATGTTTGTTCCTGCTCTCCTTTATAGTCACCACTTTACAAGCGGCGCAAATCAGTGTAAATTGCAGCTATTATTAAATCAAGTATGCACTTTTTTGTAACATACTTACCAAAAAGAAAGTAAGGAGGCCTTGATCTGTGGCCGATCACCCCCGTATTCATGTTTGCCCTGTTGAAACCTGCCTGGAAATGTTAAGCGGCAAGTGGAAACCGCGTATCCTGTGGAAAATTTATCAGAATGAGGTCATGCGCTTCAATGAACTCCAGCGCAGCATTTCCGGCGGGATCACCGCCAAAATGTTGACCCAGCAGCTTCGCAGCCTGGAAAGGGACGGGCTGATTACGCGTGTTGTCTACCCGGTTGTGCCGCCCAAAGTGGAGTACCGGCTGAGTGAATTTGGGCGGACCCTGATTCCCGTTCTGGATTCAATTGCCGCCTGGGGAACTGAGAATAACCAGCAGATTGTTGAATTTCTTCAGGCTTAATCAATACTGTATTCCAAAAATTTCTCAACTTCTGATTGTATGCAGCCGAATATTGAAGATTTACAAATAAGTACGGATATGAACCGACTCTCAAAACAAGCCCGTCATTCCCGCGAAAGCGGGAATCCAATAGATTGCCACCGATGGATCCCCGCCGTAGTTCACCCCCGTGAAGACGGGGGCCAGGATGACGGCGCTGTAATTGTATTAATTTGTTAAAACTCAAAATTCGATTTCGGTTTCCTTGGCCGATGAATTCATTTATCGGCAAGGCAAGGTAGCGTTATAAGATAAGAAAATTTTCGAAACTGTGTAATCACTCGGCGAATAAAAATAAGGATGGATAAGGAGAGAATTTCGATGAATATCTCAATCGTCTATGACAGCAGCACCGGAATTACCGCCAAGGCGGCGGAAGCGATGGGCAAAAAGCTAACCCAACATGGGCATCAGTGTCAGGTCCAATCGGTTGGAGATGTCAATCCGGGCGTCATCGCCAGGGCTGATCTTCTTTTGGTTGGGGGATGGGTAAACGGTCTATTTATCATCAGGCAGCATCCTTCAGCCGGCGCGATGAACTTTATCGAACGTCTGGATAATTTAGCCGGCAAAAATACCGTTGTCTTTTGCACCTACAAGCTTGCGGCCGGGTCAACGCTCAAGCAAATGAAGCAGGCTTTGGAACACAAGGGTGCGAATATTATTGGTGAGTTCAAATTTCGCGGCTCGGAGCCAAACAGTTCATTTGCCTCGTTTGCCTCGTCCCTGAGCTAATAAACAAGACCGGGAGGCTGATACAGCTTCCCGGTCTAAATATGCCGCTGAGGTTAGTGATGATTAATGGTGAACCTAATCGTCGTCATCGTCATCATCGTCGTCATCGTCGTCATCGTCGAAATCGAGACCGTCCAGGTCATCGACTGAGTAGTAGATGACGCCGCATTCATTGGGATCTCCTTGGTATCCCGGCCCCCACCATTCGCCGTGACCTTCGAGGTCTTCCAGGTCGCCCTCACCATTGGTGATGATCCACTTCCCCTGCCAATCACCGTTATCGGTGTACCCGTCACCCACCACATCCATTTCCAGACCGCCGGTTACACCGTCTACTTCAACTTCATCAAAGACGACCGTTGACATAAACAGCTTCGGATTGAAGGAAGCATCGAAAATCAGGAGGCCGTACTCGGCCGATGTTCCGGTAAATGTTCCGGTCCAATACCCAACTTCAGTTGTAGTATAGAAGCTTTTTTCGCCGCTATACGGGTCGATTTGAATGTTGTCCCCTAATGTTGGGAGGTAGCACCAGATGCCGTCAACGTCCCGGTCATCATCATCGTCATCAGCAAAGGCGGGGATTAAGATCAGGGTCAACGCCATAAACACTCCCACTAAAATGATTAATCGCTTTTTCATCGTAAACCTTTCCTTTAATTAGAACAAACCTGTTTCGTCATAATTGAAGCAGTCGACGGCAATTTTCCAGGACCCGTCAATCTGCTTCTCCAAGATCGCTAAAAACTTCCCAGAATAAGTTGAAAATTCATCTTGCCCACTGGGCGATTTTTCAAAATTATAGGTGCCGTGAGAATATGCACTTTGTCCGTTAATTCGCACCTCTTCAGGATCAATTCTGGCCTTACGGTATCTGAACTGCTGGAAAACTTGCGCCATCGCCTCCTGAATTTGTTCTCTGCCCTGACGACGCGGCATTCCCGGCGGCATCTGGATCCCATTTGGGGTCCAAAATGAGATCCATTTTTCCAGGTCGCCAGTGTTAACCGCGGCCGCAACTTCACGCCACAGCCTATAAATCAGGGCGACATCGATGTTTTTAATCCGCTCGGTCATTTCAAATCATCCCTCTACAGTAGGAGGTCCATCGTAGTTAAAGCAGTCGACCAACATTTTCCAGGAGCCATCCGGCTGTTTCTCAAATACGGTCAAGAATTTGCCGTCAATTCTCATGGTGTCTCCCCCTTCTTTGGGCGTTAGGGTGTAGCCGTAGGTCCCGTGGGAATAAGCCTGATTGCCGAGGACCTCAACGCCATCTGGATAAATGGCAATTGTGCACCGCCTCAACCTGATTTATAATGTTTTCAAGAGTTTCCCATTCAATTTTTTTCATCCTACTCAACTACTCTCCACTTTTTATCCACTCGGCGGAATATTCCGTGAGGGCGTGGGAATGTTACACAAAACCAAACGAAGGTTGAGTTTATTGGGCCCAGCTCGCGTCGAAAAAATAGACGAGAGCCATTCCGAGATCGCAGATGGCAATCAGCCGCGTTTTCGATCGCGGCGTACGATCGGGCTGCTCGGCTATCTAGTGGCTGAGCAACGGCCGGTGGCCCGCGACTATCTGGCCGCCCTGTTCTGGCCAGATGAGGATCCCCCCAAAGCGCGTGCCAACCTGAGCCGCGAGCTGCATAACCTGGCCCAAATCCTGACCGATTGTTGGGAGTCGGATCGGCAGATGGTCGCATTTGAGCCCTCTGAAGAAATTGAGGTTGACCTGCATCAGATTGTTCGATATGCCGAGCAGGAAAGGTGGTCGGAAGCGGCCGCTGCTGCTCATCATCGATGACCTGCAGTGGGCTGATACCGCCTCGATCTCCCTACTTCTCCATTTGGGAAGACGTCTGGCAGAAGGGAGCTGTCGATTTCTGATGGCCTGCGCCTACCGGCCGGAAGAAGTTCCGCTGGATCAAGACGGAGGTCGCCATTCGCTGGCCAAAGTCCTGCGTGAAATTAAACGACAATTTGGCGATGTGTGGGTGGACTTAAGGGAAACTGAAAAAGAGACGAGTGGAAAATTTGTTGATGCGCTTCTGGACCTCGATCCGAATCATTTAAGTGAGAAATTTCGAGCAGCACTTTTTGAACGCACTGGCGGCCATCCTCTTTTTACGGTTGAACTGCTGCGTTCCATGCGAGAGGGCGGTGATTTACACCGGAATTTGGAGGGGTTATGGGTTGAGGGATCATCGATGAACTGGAATCAATTCCCATCGCGGGTAGAGGCGGTGATCGAGGAGCGCATCGACCGACTCGATGCCAACTTGCGAGAGTTACTTTCTGTAGCTAGCGTGGAAGGAGAGGTGTTTACGGCCCAGGTTGTTGCCCGGGTAGCCCGTGTGGGTGAACGATATCTGCTGCGAAAAATCTCTCAGGAGCTGGAGCGCCGCCATCGGTTGGTGCTAGAAAATCAGGAGATCGAAACGAGATCGAGGCGGATGTCTCGCTATCGATTTGGACATGTGCTCTATATGGAATATCTCTACACCCAGCTTAGCCCTGGTGAGCGTCGCTTGATTCATCAAGAAATTGCGGAGGCTTTGGAAGAACTTCATGCCGGGGAGCTAGACGAAATTGATCATCGGGAATGGGAAATTTACAATCGATTCTACCTGGCAATCTTATATACCGAGCTATTCGCTCTGGGTCAGGCCCGTAAATTGCTGGAAGAGGCCTTCAGGCAGGCTGTTGATCTGCAATCCCCGCACCACATTCACCTGGTGAGTGGCGTCTTGGCCGGAACTTTCCTGGCCATGAACGAACTGCAGAAGGCCCAGGCGTGTCTGGATCGGGTTCTTACACCGCAAACCGATACTGTAGCCAGACGCTACTGCTGGGTCCGGCGGGCTGAACTCGCATTTGCCCAGGACGATCCGGTCCTGGGGTTGGATATTACCCAGCGTTTGATTTCTTCCACGCCCGCCAACAGCTCAAAAGAAATCATCACCCATTTGTGGCAGCTCAGGGGAGAGGGGCTGGCCAGGACAGGACGGGTCGAAGAGGGTTGTGTGTTACTGAACCTGGCCATCAAAAACGCCCACGAGCGAAGGGAGAAGTATCTTTTGTGGCGATTGTACGGAGCTTACGGCCGGATCTGTCGGGCCGCCCAGTACACCGTTGAGGCGAAAAAAGCTTTTGCAGCGGCGCAGGCGATCATCGATGAATTGGCGGCTACAATTTCAGATAAGGACTTGAAATACGATTTTCAAAATGGTGCCGCGGGTGTTCTGCAATAACCCCCAGTCAAATAAAAAAACCTCCCGCAAATAAAAATACCTGCGGGAGGTGAAACCTCACAAACAACTATCGGGATTCCCACTTGACCGCATCAAAGGCGATCAGACGAGAAAGACGCGGTTCAAAGGTGACATCGGCTAATGAAACATAGTCGGCCCGGGTCCCCTGGAACCGGTAGGTGCCCAGAGAAACCCATCTGTTACCATTGGTTGACTGGTCGACAATGCGCAGCGTATAGCCGTCCTGATGGGACACCCAGTAACGGGCCTGTGATGTCGTGGTAAAGCGCTGCGGGATGTAGACGAACACTTCATACCGGCCGGCCGTCAGGCCCGGATACCACCGGGCCCAGTTGTAATTCGGCCGCATTCTGTCGTTGTTTTGCGTCCACAGCAGGCTGCCGCTATACCCTTCGTTTTGCGTGCGCCAGCCGGTCGCGCTGCCGCCCGTGACAAAGCCTGCGCTGGTGTTGTCCACCAGATTGCTGCCGGGATCGGGGCTGTCCAGCCGAGTGTAGCTCAGGCGTGCTTCGGCCAGGCCGTGTAGTTCACAATACTCCATCTGGATCGGAACTGCACCTCCAGGCAGGTAGATATCACTGCTAAATGACCGGACTGACTGCTCGTTCCATTCGTCAATGAGCAGGCGATTGTTGACCCACAGGCGAACCCCGTCGTCTGCGGTGGCCGTGAAGCGGTATCTGCCGGCGGTCAGGTCAGGAGATTTCTTCCACCGTACAGAGAAAGTATCCCCATCAACACCCGCGGCCGGAGCGCCACGGCCCCAGTTGAAGTTGATGTTGCGGTCGGCACGCACGAGGGCTGGGGTGCCGCTCAGCGTGTCGTTGTTGAAGTATTCACCCTGCCAGGCGGTTGTTGGCTCGGAAATTCTCTCCCAGGCCAGGGTGATGACCGCGTGACGGGTATTATCGAAAAACTCCAGCTTGATCGGGATCGATCCACCGGTCAGGTAAATATCGCCGCTGTAGCTTTGCGCCGCCTGTACCTGCCATTGGTTAATGAGCAGGCGGTTGTTGACCCACAGGCGAACGCCGTCATCGGCAAGGACTCTAAACCGATAGGTGCCGGCAGGAAAATCAACATTTCTCGTCCAGCGGACGGAGAAGTTGTCGGCATTAATGACCGATGCCGGTCTGCCAAATCCCCAGTTGAAGTAAATCGAGCTGTCGTCGCGAACCAGAACCGGATCACCTCTCAACAACAAATTGTTAAAATATTCCCCCCGCCAGTTGTAAATTGTTGGTGGGGCGGCCGCCCAGTCTAATTTGATCGTCGCCAGACCGGTTCTTTCGTAATATTCTACTTTGACCAGATGATAACCGGTGTTGAGGGTGACGTCGGCCGTATTGACCTGAACCGCATGATCGGTCCAGTTATTGACCAGCAGGGTGTTATCCACCCATAAACGGACGCCATCATCACTGTGAACGGTAAAACGATAGGTACCGGCCGTCAGATCCAGATAGCGGGTCCAGCGGGCAGAGAAGTTGTCGTTATTGATCCGGCTGTCTGGAGATCCGGTCTGCCAATCAAAATCGATCGATCGATCTTCTCGCTCCACAACCGGCGAACCGTTAAGATCGCGATTATTCCAATATTGAGCCTGCCAGGTGGGGTCGCTTTGTTCCGACCCAGGACCCCGGGCCAAAATTGGGCCACCTAACAGAATTGTCATGAAGGCAAAGGTAAACATGAGGCCCGAAAGTGTCTTCAACATCTCGTTGAACCTCCGGGTAGAAATAATCTACACCGACATCCCGGTGTTTGATCAACGGCACTGGCAACCTGGTTCTGTCAATCAATCAAATTTTCGGCCGCGTTACCCGTGGCTTTTATCGTTTCTTTTGGCAGCCAACCCGCGTTGACCAAAAGACCAGGCTATTAATGCAAATTACAAGTTGTCTCTGACGGAGGGGGAAAAGTTATAAATTGATATGTTTTGCCCCCTTTCACACCACCGCATTAAAAGTGGGTGCGTCAGGCAGCAACATCTGGATGATAGGCCTTCTCATCCACTTTTAGAATACATCTTTTACGCAGTCACGTGAAGTGATGAACCACATAAAAATCATGTGATTTTCGTCAATGCTGATTGCGCTCTTTATCACTACTCATCGACCAGCAAAACCGTTACATTTAAAGAAGAGGGAACAAGCCTGATCTTCCTTTCTGTTCTGTTCTTTTGCGTATGGATGGGGAGCGATCACTTTTATAAGAGTGGTGTCTTCTCAACATCTGAATTTGGGAGAATAATTACCTCGGAGTAGTGACGAAAGGAAATTAAAATCGATTTACTCCGGAATGAGGTCATTGTTAGCAGCCTTGTTCCGCTGCTAATTTTAGGAGGTGTATTGTGGTGGCGTTTGATCGACCAATATATGTAACCAGTCATGGACTTGCCAAGCTTAAAGAAGAGTTTGAATATTTAAACAACACCAAGCGCCCAGAAACCATCGTGCGACTGCAGGAAGCGAGAGATAACAGCGACTGGATGGACCAGACTGAGTTTATGCTGGTTGAAGATGAAGTTGCATTTATTGATGGCCGTATTCAGCAGCTGCAGTACATCCTCGACCATGCTCAGCTCATTGAGCCCGGGAATGAAGACAATATCGTCGATATTGGCGAAACAGTCATTGTGCAGACGGAAGATGGCGAAATGGAGCGATTTACCATTGTTGGGGTTGCCGAAACCGATCCAACGGCAGGTTTTATTTCCAATGAATCACCTTTAGGGCGCGCTTTACTCGATCACAAAGTAGGTGAGGAAGTGGTTGTTCATGCCCCAGCCGGTGAAATTCGCTATCGCATTGTAGCTGTCACCTGATCGCCTTGGAGTGGAGGTGAATCATGGCTCAAGCCCAGGAACCATCAAAAAAGAAATCCCGTCGCCGGCGCAACAAGAAAAAACGCGTTCGCCGGCATCGCGCTGAAAAAGCTAAGGCGAATAAGCGCAAAAAGATGGAGCAAAAAAAGAAAAAAGCGAAGTACAAACAGGGTAAGCGGGATCGTTAAACGATGTGATCCACGGCCGATTTAGCGGTAGACGGCCGAAACATCATTGCGCAATAACACAAAGAAGGGATGCCAGACGGTCATGAGCTGCGCCATGCGTGCTGCTACTTGGGCCTGATACGCTTCGGTGATTTCTCCTGCTGGAAATCGCTCGTATACTTTTGTCCATCCCCGATCCCACATCTCCACCTCAACCTTCTCTCCCAGAACGTCTCGAATTTCAATTAGGTGCCTGCGAAAACCGGTGAGGAGGTAGCGGTTGAGGTTTTTATCGCGTGATTCGAAGTGCAATCCCAACTCTAAATCTTTTTGGCGAGCGACCCGGCCGATTTCATAGTGCAGCCGTCTCTCCCCGTAATTCATTTGAATCACCCAGCGAAACGGTTGATGCACCGTGAACCCCTGCAGTGGAAGTGGCAGCTGCGGTCGAATGAGTTCCGGCAGGGTGCGCAAAAACGTAAAGTAATTCATAAAGTTAAGTATAAAGCGTTTAGGCGCCGCTGGGCAGGGGGTTTTGCAAAATTGACAGGGAATGTTCGATAAAGTGACGGCGGACAATGGGATCTTGCAGCTGCTGACTTTGCTGATGGATGTAAGTTTCGGCCGCTTCAAGAAAGCTGTGGGCGGCCGGACCTAAAATTTGATGGCAGATCGCCAAAACAGCAACCGGATCTTCGTACCCATCCAGTGAATGATTTACCGTCTGGCCTACTTCGCTTTCCTGCAGCAGCAGGCGCGCGGCCGCCTGATCCCCATCTAAAAACCGGATCCAGGCCAGATAGGCGGTCGTTTCCATGATTAACGTTTCTCGCTCCTGCTGTCGCCATTGATCCAGCGCTTTGTCGAGGTGATCGGCCGCCAGGTCCAGCGATCGTTGACCGAGGAAAGCCAGACCGAGTTGATAATGGGCTTCTCCAACCATTTGGGGGCTGTTAATTTGTTGGCTGAGGTGCAGCATTTCTCGAGCATCGGCCGCGGCCGCCTCATATACTCCCATTTGGCGATGCATCCACGCCCGATTGGCCAGCAGGCGGGTTAATCGCAGCCACTGCTGACGTTCCCGAGCCAGGGGGAAAGCCTGCTCAAAATAAGTTTGCGCCTGCCAGACATCCTTTTGCAGAAGAGCCACAACCGCCAGCGAAGAGTAGGATTGAATGACCCCCACGATATTTTGCACTTCGCGCCGGATGGCCAGCGCCTGCTGATGATACGTTCGGGCATCGTCCCACCGGCCGACGTTGTAGGCCACATTACCCATGTTATTCAGCAAATGTCCTTCTCCGACCCGATGACCAACCGCGCGAAAATGTTTGAGGGCCGGCTCATAAGACGCCATCGCCTGGTCAAATTCTCCTCGTTCCGCATGCACGACGCCCAATATAAGCAGCGACTGCCCCAGTGAACGGGTGTCTTTCTGCTGCTCGTACATTTTTTGGGCGGCCAATCCGTGATGGATCGCCTCATCATACTGACCTTTGTGCAGCGCTGTCGTGGCTAGTCTGGTGTGCAGTCTGGCCTGAAGGGGAACATCCCGCAGCTGACGGGCGCGGTTGAGGGCTGTGGTTAATAAAATCGAGGCCTCGGGTAAATTGCTTTGAATGAGAAGACCGTCTACTGCCTTCATTTGCGCCGTAACCGTGAGGGCACTTGCCCCTAATTCGGCCGCCAGATCGGCCGCCTGCCGCAGCAAATTGACCGCTGCCTCGACATCGTCATCCATTTGCATGAGTGCCTGATTGATCCAGCGATAAGCCTGGGTGAGTGATTTTTGATCAGCGGGCAAGGATTGTGCGACGTGGTGCCACTTTTCAGCTTCACCGCTTCGACCGCGGTCGATGAGCAGCGGCAGATAGCCAAATAAAATGCGGCTAAATGAGTGGGCATCCCCCTGATTCTCCGCCAGGTGTAGAGCTGTTTGAATGTTGATTTGATCCCGCTCAATCTGGCTGTAATGATCGCGATGTGTTTCTCCAAAAGCGGCAAAGTAATCGATGATGCGGCCGGTTTTCCCGGATTCCGGAAGCAAATGGGCAGCATAATCATGAATCAGCTGGTGAATCGTATAGCGATCTTCTGTATGCGGCTCGATGAGCCCGCAGTCGATCAATTTGTCCAAACCGGTTGACCGATCGCTTAAGTGAAGGGCCACCTCGCGAGAAAAGGTGTTCGGTTTTGGTGGAAATGTGGTTAAGGCATGCAGCACCAGTTTTTCTTCAGGGGATAACTCCTCGCAGCTGAGGCCAATCACCTCACCAATTGAAATTTTTTGTTTTTTGTGCAGACCGGGATGTTTCTCTTGCTCTAGAAACGTTTGCGGCAGCGAGATTGAAAGCCGCTGCTCCGGCCGCTCCAGCTGTTCCAGAGCTTCCTGCAGGCGTGCTTTTTGCCCCCGAAAGGCGATCTTGTGCAGGTATTTGCCGATGACCACCAAAGCCAGGGGCAGCCCTCCGATCTTGGGCCACAGGGCGGCCGGGTGTTCCAACTCCGGGACCAGTGCCTCCATTAATTGGGCACTTTCTGCAGGAGAGAGCTCCTCAAGCTGCCGGGCATCGGTTTCGGCGAAGTCGAGCGCCAGATCCAGGCTGCGTGTAGTGACTAGATGGCACGCCTGAGGGCCACCGACGCACACGCCCAGCGCCGATTCAATTTCCCAGGCATCGTCGATAATGAATAATATTTTTTGCTTGCGGATGTGTTGATGGACATGCTGGGCTTTGGCGGCTGGCGTCAACAGCTTTTGAAATGAGTGATCGCTTACCCCGACCCGCTGAGCCACTTCTCCCAACAGCGCATCAAGATCCGGGCGAGGGCCCAAACCCAGCCAGATGATCCCATCAGAAAAGTGGGCCTCTATGTCCGGATGATGCGCCATCTGGATGGCGATCGTTGTTTTTCCCACGCCGGGTAAACCGTGAATTGCCAGGCGAGAGGGGGGATTGATCAGCGTGTGGTGCAATTCGGACACCGTTTGCTCTCGGCCGACAAGTGTGTGGGTTGGAAGAGGAGGTGCCGTCAGGGTTTGGGGAAGTGAGTGGCCTCTCTGCTGGCTGTTGGTCTGAACCGCCTTGTTCTCCCAAAAAATGAAGCGATCGGTGATACCCTGGATACCGATTTCCAAAGCTTTGTAGATCGTTCGTGGAGCAATGTGGAGGTGCTGCGCGATCCATTCGATTGGACGGCCGCTGGCATATCGTTCGCGGATAATGAGATACGGCCGCCAGGCCAAATCAGTTGGATCTTCCTCTTGGGCGTTGGGCTGTAGTGAATGAAGGGCTTCATTGAGCAGATGCCGCATGGCCAGACCGCTGCCAATCGTCGACTCTCCATAGCCTAGCCTGGTCCTAGTGTCAGCCACAATCATCAGGCTGGCGAGAGGGTGCCGGCCGAGCTGCTCGGTTTTGTTCCACCGTTTGAGAAGCTGGCGAACGGCTGTCGAGTTGATTCCTTCTTTCGAAGCCATGGCAAAAGTTTAGAGAGGCAGCGGAAAATGTGCAAAAAGAACGATATCCCAGACTATTTTGCCGACTGTGAGACTATAAATAAAATACCACTCTTCATAGACTGGACCAATCTCCAAGATTGGTCCAGTCTCAGCAATTCTATTCTGATGTAATTTCGAGGTGATGCCCGGCCGGGTCCTGCAAATAAGCGGAGCGGCCCCAGTCATAATCCTGCGGCGGCCGCGTGGCGGTGATGCCTTTATCGCGCAGCTCTGCCGCGGCTTCATCTACATCTTCAACGGTAAAAGCCAGATGGTCAAACGGTGGGAGATCATTTTTATCATCCGGCTCGTAGGTGGTATGGATAAACAGCTTGACGTCACCGAGCATAAAAATGGCTCCTCCCGGCCACGCCGAGAGCGGTTCTTGCCCCAAAAAGCGGCGATAAAAATCGGTCATTTCGGCCACTTTATCGGTAAACATGGCGATTTCGGACAGTTTTTTGGTCATGACGTTCTCCTTAGCCCTTTGGGATAATGGTTTTTAACGCGGCCGTTGACCCGTTTGCCCCAGCCGAGGCCAAACCCGTCAACGGTGACCAGCACCCAGCCATCGGGTCCGGCCGATTCGAGCAGTTCGCCGCGCAGGTAAGCGGCCGTTTGCGGGTCATTCGGCCGCAGGTCAACCGGGTTATTCGCCATTTCCCGTTTGAGGGTCAGGGCCAGCGAGTGGCTGGGTTCAAAGCGCTTTTTTTTCAGGGTGCCCAGCCACCATCCAGGCCGGATAAGGCGCACCCCGGTTAAATCGGGCAGCGCCTGGGGCAGCTGATAAAGCTGGTCTTTATAAAGGTGAAGGTTTTGCCGCTCCCAGGGGAGGGTGTTGAGCGTTGGGGCGGCCCACTCAGCTGCCCGATGGACCGTCTCTTTGTCGGGGAAATGATGGTCAAACGCATTTAGCACGGCTGGAGGCGGCCCCTCTTTTTTTTGCAGGACGGCGATAAAATGCCCTTCTCCCTGCAGCCTGTGGGGCCACAGGCGCATGGTGTGGCGGGTGGGGTGGTCGGGCGGCAGGGAGGCCCAGGTGGGATTTCCGGGGGCAAAATATTCGTGTAGTGAAGATGGGGTGATTTTAAACTGAGCATGCTGCTCCAGGAAACGGCCGATCACCCCTTCATTTTCTTCCGGGGAGAAGGTACAGGTACTGTAAACCAGCCGCCCGCCCGGCCGTACCAGTTCGGCCGCGTCAGACAAAATTCTGCCCTGGCGAAGGGCGCAGCCGGTGACCAAAGCGGGCATCCACTCTGCCCGCGCTGCCGCACTTTTGCGAAACATGCCTTCGCCGGAACAGGGAGCATCTACCACGACGACATCAAAAAATCCCGGCAATTTTGCGGCCAGTTTCTCGGGAGAATCGTTGGTGATGGTGACGTTGGTGGCACCCCAGCGCTCCAGATTTTCGGCCAAATCCCAGACGCGGCGCGGGTTAATTTCGTTGGCCACAAGCAAGCCCTGATTTTTCATCAGGCTGGCCAGGTGAGTGGCCTTGCCGCCGGGAGCGGCCGCCAGGTCAAGGACTCGTTCGCCAGGCTGCGGCGCGGCCGCCTCCGCGACCGCCATCGCGGAGGGGTCTTGCAAATAGTAAATCCCGGCCGCGTGATACGGGTGCCGGCCCAATCTTTTGTCACCGGCCACAGTCGAAAAAGTAAATCCAGCCGGGCACCAGGGCACCGGTTTGAGATTTGGAAATTCAAGACGATCGATCTGCTCGCGATCTACCTTCAGCGTATTGAAGCGCACACCGTGAACCGGCGGCCGATTAAGAGCCTCAGCCAATGCCGCAAACTCTGATCCTAAAAGTTTGCGCATGCGGGTATAAAACGGAGCAGGTATGCCGGTCATCTGACATTATTTACAGCGTTTCGTCCAGCCGCTCTGGATGGTGCTGCAGCCAGAGGCGATACGCCTGGGC
>JAAUYD010032634.1_pt1 | contig 13910 bp, 11 predicted proteins | sample 7278101 | NCBI WGS metagenome assembly JAAUYD01 (sample SAMN14350128, study PRJNA611818) | marine sediment metagenome | isolation source: surface marine sediment (0.6m) | place: French Polynesia: Moorea | collected 2018-08
AGACTGTTAGCTACAATTATATTTGAATATTTTTACTGTAGGTTGGGTTGTAGCTTGCTTCCCCGGAGGGGTGGAACGTAGCTTGCTTCCCGCAGGGTAACCCAACAAATTACCGGTAATGTTGGGTTTCTTGCCTGTGTTGGGTTTCCCAAAGCCTCAACCCAACCTACGAAGGATTATGATATTTCATGGGATGATGAATATAAATTGAAGACTGTTAGCTACAATTATATTTGAATATTTTTACTGTAGGTTGGGTTGACCTCAGCAAACCCAACAAATTCTCGATAGTCTTGAGTTTCTTATCTGTGTTGGGTTTCGCAAAGCCTCAACCCAACCTACGAAGGATTGCGAACGCACTAACTATTTTTTATCGTTCTGTATATTAGCAGGTTTAGAAGATTCAGAATTGACAAAATAGTTTTTATAAATCAAGTCAATAGTTGAATAAATTGTAAAAAGAATAGATACAAAACCTAGTACCTTTGCAGGTAATGACTCTAGGAACTGGTTTACTGTATGTAGCCAATTTGATCTTTGAGTTTTTAATTTACCTTCAGCTAGCAAAGTAAATGCTTTACGAAACCAATTGACTTTACACAAAGTTGATTTATGAAGCTTTAAGTATTCTTTGTTTCTAAAGGCTTCTACCTCCTCTTTTCCAGAGAGGATATCTCGATGAACGCCACCATTGATTTGCATAAGTTTTATCATTCTTGGGTGGTCTACACAATTATCTCCATATATTTCCAGTATCAAAGAGGATAAATTAAATTTTTTTGACTCAGGTATATTGGGGGCATCCTCTGAAGAAAGTATTTTGTATCTGTGAGCAATCGCTTCAAATCCATAATTTACAGTCTTCATATTCCAGTGTAACCAATTATAATTTTTGTGCTGTCGGACAAATTCATAAAACTTACTTAGCATCTTTTTCTCTAATTGATTATATTCTTGCTCAATATTCTCTCTCGGTAATTGTTCTTCCTCTGCTATAAGATGAATAGAAAAGCTATTAGTATTCCGACTATCGACATTTTGAACAGCTATTGATGTAATTCTGGGTGAGTATCCTTCATTGTCATCACTCAGATTTTCACATGAGTAATGAATAATCAGAAGCTTATCAATTTCCTTCTTAAGTGCTTTAATTTTATCTCTTGCTTTCATCGCTTAATAAGATAAATGCCTGCTATTTATTCAACTGCACTGATATGTTTTAACGCTCATGTGATGCATTTTTTACCTGTAAATTTTGGTATAAAATGCTTTTTGCAATTCAAGTTGACTATATTACTTCTATCTCTCACTTTCTGGTATATCGATGCTTTACCCCTATCGGAAAATACTCTGGATCACCCATCCTTTTTAACTCCACCTGCGGCATTTGATATTCTGAAGGAACATAATTAGCAAACTCACTATTTAACCGTTTTAATTGAGTCAAAATTGAATTTGCAATCGTCTCTTTTTTCTCTTCATTACTTTCTAACCCTGGTGCTAATTCCACCACCACAGATAAAAACCTATTCTTATCTACATCTTCTTTTACTTGCATAACAAATTTACCCGTCACCCAATCTTTAATTACCGATTGTTCTAATCCCACTGTCACATTTTCTGGGTAGATATTTGCGCCAAAATAAGAAACAGTAAAGTTAGAACGTCCGAATACATAAACAAAGGGAAAAGGACGAATTCCCCTAGTATTTTCAGTTTGCAATTCTGCTAGTGGATTAAAATCCCATTTAGCCAAAAATTCAAGCATGGCATCATAAGAAATAATCCCTCCAGTGTCTAAGATGTTGTAGCGAATTAAGGGAATACCGTTATCTCCAGAAAACAGCAAAGAACCATCTTGGACTTCAAAAAAGCGGCTGACTGGGTCATATTGTACTAGGGTAGGTAAGCGAGATTCTCCAAACAAGGCTTTGGCTGCATCTGGATGTTGGGCTAAGAAACGCCGAATACAAATACTCAATGGTGTTTCATTCCCTAATACACCTGCGTCTGCTGTTCCGTACAGGGATGCAAAGTCATAACAGGGATTTTGGGAACCTAATCTTTCTGCAACTAAACTGCGCCATTCTTCACTAAAGACTTCTCCCGCCATGACTAATTTTACCTGGTATTGTTGCCATGGCACGCCAAGGTTAATACCAGTATCGATGACATCTTTAAGGAATGGGGGATATCCTAATAATACAAGTTGGTCAAAATTAGTGCCTAATTCTTGTACTACCCGCAGAATTTCTGTTTTATTATTACCTGGGGTAATTAAGGTAAGGGGATAACCTTTGCTAGCAAGATAGCGACAGCAATTACTGGTATACATTCCCCCTACCCAGGTTCCCAAGGTGAAACAAACTACAGCCAAGGTACGTCTATTATCAGCAGCAAAGCTATCATAAAATATTTGCTCAAACCTTGTAGCAATTTGCAGTTCATCAGTGAAGAAACGGGGCCAAAATGTGGGTTTACCTGTGGAACCTGAGGAAACAGCAATCATGTCAGATTTTTCTAATTTTCCATGGCGACATAAGTTTGCTAAGGGATGAATTTGCAAGTAATTTTGTTTAGTAATCAGGGGTAATTTGTGGAAATCATCTAAACTTTGAATGGAGTCGGGATTTATTCCCTGTTCTGCTAAAAAAGCTTTGTAAGCAGGTACAGTAGTAGCCACATCATGAAATAAATTTAAAATTATGGACTCAATCTTAATATTGAGATGATTTTGTAGTAGATTTTCTAAAGGAGTGTTTAAAAAATCTGTAAATGCTTTGATTGCTCGTTGTTGTTGAGATGTTGATTTCATAAACTTTGTTGGTATCAAAAATTTAAAGTACCATTCTCAAGTAAAATCTATAATTACACTATTTTAGATTTCTGTTTGTAGAGAGGTTGCAATGTCACCTGTTTACAGAAGATTCTATTAAATATATGCTGACTTTGATTTTTGGATAATTTATACAAATAACCCATAGCCTGCTGAGTATCTGTTGCAGAATTAAAGAAAATTGTTATAACGGTAAGGCATTTATATACGTAAATCACCTCAACCACGTTGTAGCTATATCATAAAAACCCTCTATCCATCCATCCTTTTTGCACCATGGCTGTCTATTGTAGTAAACAACACCTAAATCAAGGGAATAACCGCTTTTGCACCCAATGTGGTGAACCTTTACCCCTTTCTCCCCAACAAATGATTGACAAGCGCTACCAGATTGTGCGTATGTTGGGACAGGGAGGGTTTGGACGTTCTTATTTAGCCTCAGATACTCAATCCCAGCAAAAGTGTGTGTTAAAGGAATTTGCTCCCCAAGTAGAAGCCAAGCAGGATTTGCAAAAAGCCAAAGAACTGTTTGAGAGGGAAGCAAGTGTCCTTAAACAACTGCAACATCCGCAAATTCCCCGTTTTCATTCTTCCCTACAGGTGCAGGTCAGCAACAAGGATTTGTTCATTTTAGTCCAAGATTATATTGAGGGTGATAACTACCTAGATTTGCTTGAACAGCGTCAAGGTAAAAATTTTAGCGAAGAAGAAGTAGTTAAACTTCTGCAACAAATTTTACCCGTACTTTCTTACATCCATTCCCAAAAGGTTATTCACCGGGATATTTCTCCTGATAATTTGATTCGGCGAAGTTCCGATAATAAGCCTGTGTTAATTGACTTTGGGGGAGTGAAGCAATTACCAGCAAGTAAGGGATTTTGGTTTACTCAGTTGGGTGGAAATCGCACCTTATTGGGTAAAAAAGGTTATGCACCGGAAGAACAACTACGTCAGGGTAAAGCTTTTCCTAGTAGCGATTTGTACTCTCTGGCAGTTACTGTACTGGTATTACTAACAGGTAAAGAACCACAAAAACTCTACGACAGCTATCACGGAACCTGGCGTTGGGGAGAGGAAATAAAAGTCAACAGCAACTTAGAAGCGGTGTTAAAAAAGATGCTGGCTTATAAACCGAGCGATCGCTACCAAAGTGCTGATGAAGCCCTCAAGGATTTAAAATCCCCCAGTGCTGTTAAAACTGCTAATCCTTATATTACCAAGTTGCGGACAATGGTGGTGTCTCCAGGGCAAAAACGGGCTAATGCTATTGTCAGTAAATTCCACAATAGAACTCAAGTCATAGCTCAAAAATTACCTTTGCCTGTTTGGTTGCGTCCCTTTGCCATGAGTATGATAGGGACAACGATAGTTATTTTAACTTTTGCCGGAACCTGGGCGTTAGTAAATGCCGTTGTACGCAGTGTATCATCTATTTCTTTGCCCAAGGTTTCTTTACCCAGCCTTCCAGACAGTTCTAATTCTCCCAGTAAATCATCAGCAAGTAAAGAAGCCCGTCGTATCAGTTTACTCTTAAACCGTCGCCAACAGTTAGAAATTCCAGAAGGTTTTTTCAATCGTACAGCTAATGAAATTTTTTATACAAAATATCCAGAAGTAAAGGGACGTAGTCTCACATCAAATTCTGAAGATGCAGCTTTACGTCAAGATTGGTTTGTAATGGCGGAAGATTTATTAAACAAGTTAGAACAGGCAAAATTAAGTAAAGAAATTCGTCGTCAATTGGGAAACTATAGCGCTAAGGATTATCAAAACTGGAAAAGACAAGCTGCATCTGGAAAATTAGGTAATTACAGCATTGAAAAACTCAATCAACAAACAAATCAAATCTTTTATAAACTGTTTCCCGAACAACCCCGTAATAGACTCAATCAAGCTACATTTGGGCAAATTTGGTATGCGATCGCAGCTCAGCAAGTTAGTAAACTAGAATCTACTAGGTGAAGATGGGGGGGAAACAATTCAAAATTTAAAATACTCCTACGGGGTGTCTACGGGGTGTGCAAGCTACAAAATTTAAAATTGAGGAAAGGATTACCTATTACCGAACCACACAAAGGGTGATAACCGTTTAGACGTAGATGATATTTGACTGGTATTTTATTTTCATGTAAGTCTCTAATTCATAACTCCTAACTCATAACTCCTGTACAGACGCGACATGTCGCGTCTGGAACAACTGTTAACTCATAACTCCTAACTCCTAACTCATAACTGATAAATTTAATAACTATGACTTATTGTTCCAAAGGACATGAAAATCCCGACGGTAGTCGTTTTTGCTTGCATTGTGGCGAGAAATTAGATGTACCCCCAACTTTTGGGGGTACTTTGGTCGGTAAAATTTTAGGCGATCGCTATTCTATTATGCGTCAAATTGGTCAAGGTGGTTTTGGACGCACTTATTTAGCTGAAGATATTAACCGTTTTCGGGAACTTTGTGTTTTAAAGGAATTCTCTCCCCAGGTGCAAACTGAGTATGTTTTACAAAAAGCGGAGGAGTTATTCCAAAGAGAAGCCACTGTTCTCTACAAGCTACAACATTCCCAAATTCCGCGCTTCCGGGAACTGTTCCGCATCAGTGTAGAAAATAAGGAATACCTTTTCCTGGTGCAGGATTACGTAGAAGGAGAAACTTATCGTTCCTTGTTAGATGAACGCCAAAAACAAGGTATGAAGTTTACGGAAGCGGAAATACGTGAGTTGTTACAGCAAATTTTGCCTGTATTGGATTATATTCATTCCCTGGGTGTGATTCACCGTGATCTCTCTCCCGATAATTTAATTCTCCGTACCGTCGATAAATTACCGGTGTTAATCGACTTTGGGGGAGTCAAACAAGTAGCAGCTGCTGTGGCTTCCCAATATTACCAAGAAGGGACAAAAGCAACAACACCAGCACCCACCTTACTAGGGAAAATAGGATATGCTCCCCCAGAACAAATGCAGACGGGTTTGGTGGAACCCCATAGTGATTTATATTCATTGGCTGCAACAATGCTAGTGTTGCTTACTGGTAAACAACCAGGACAATTAATTGATAACTATACCTTGACTTGGCAATGGCGACGGGAAATTAATCTCAGCCCCAGTTTGGGAATGATTTTAGATAAAATGCTCTCTCCTACACCCAACATCCGCTATCAAAATGTAGGGGAAGTTCTCAAATCATTAAATCCCCCCACTGTCAACTATTCCCAATCTACACCCACTCCACCAGAACCACAAACATCTGCTACCCTCGCTGTCTCTCCCTCTTCCCCTTCTTCCCCCTCTTTTGGGCAGGGAAACCCTGCCCCTACTCACCCATATTCCCCATCTCCTGGGCAGGGAAACCCTGCCCCTACGGGGTGGAGATGGCAAACCATCTTACCAGTAGTATTGTTGATTGTAGGGGCTTCTGGGGTTGGCTTGTGGGCAATTAATAACTCAGTTAAGAAATCACCTGATATCTCCGATCAATATTCACTGGAAGAACAGGAACGTAAGCAAAAATTAGAGTCTCGACGACAGCAATTAGGTGTTAATGAGAAATTTTATGTTAATGTCGTTAATGAACTGTTCTGGAGAGAAAATCCGAGTTTAGAAGGACGTATCCTCAGCGATAAACCTGAAGATGAGCTTTTCCGGGCTAAATGGGATGAAATCGCTGCACAAGTCCTAGAAAAGCTGACGCGATTGAGTTCTGATGCTAGGAGAAAATTAGGTACTTACAAAGCAGCCGATCGCGATCGCTGGAAGGTAACAGTCAACAATCTGAATGTCTCCAGTCGCGCTTTGTATGATTTGGCTGATGCAGCTTTTTTTCAGCAATTTCCACAGCAGGAAGGTAAAAAGTTCATTAATAAGCACATCGGACAAGTTTGGCACGGATTTGTTGCGGACAAACTCAATGCTATTCTTGCCAAAAGGGCTTATCAAAAAGTTGTGTTTACCCCAGGTGCTACTAGTAAAACGGTTCGTGGTTCCTTAGAAGGCTCAACTGGTAAGGTTTTTGTTGCCGAACTTAGCCGCAATCAATTCACGCAAGTGAATCTAGACGCTAACTCTAAGGTTTTATTATCAATCTATTCCCCTACAGGTAAATACAGATTCTTGGAAGATTCCACAAAACGTTTTTGGTCAAGAAAGTTACCAGAAAGCGGATATTACGAATTTGTAATTGTTTCTAGGGGAACAGATTCACTCGATTACCGCTTGAGGATAGAAGCCGAAAATCCCACTCCCAAACCAACTCCCACTCCCAAACCAACTCCCACACCAACCTCTACTCCTACACCAACCTCTACTCCTACACCAACCTCTACTCCTACACCTACACCAACCTCTACTCCTACACCAACTCCTACACCAACCTCTACTCCTACACCTACACCAACCTCTACTCCTACACCAACTCCTACACCAACCTCTACTCCTACACCAACTCCTACACCTACTTCCACACCAACTCCTACACCTACTTCCACCTAAAATTGGTAATTGGTAATTGGTAATTGTTAATTCTTCGCCGTTTGTAGGTGAGGAATTTTAATGTTATTTAGGGCTTGCTGTTCGCGTAGGGCAGCGTTAGCTGTAAAAGTCCCTTGGTGGGGGTAGGCAACAGGCAACAGCGAAAAGTGCGGTCTTGGGGGTTTCCCCCATGAGCAACTTTTCAAGAGAGGCAACAGGCAACAGGCAAAAGTTTCAGCCTTATTGTTGACAATTTTTTGAACTCCAATAAATTGTGAATGCAAGATTTTTAAGCCTTATACCCCTATTGGATTGCACTTTTTGCGATAAAAATAGCCTGAGGGGCTTACAAAATAAGAGTTTTAAAGTTATTAAGCAGACCCTATTTATTTCTGGTAGCGACTGCAACTAATCCAGCCAATAAGATTAAAGCTAGACTGGTAGAAGGTTCTGGTGCTTTGACTGTTACTTGAGTTTTTCTGCTTACAAATAATGTGACGTTGGATTTGCTTTCAAAAGAACGATTTACAGAACCTGCAACAGAAGCGGTTGCTAATTCTAAAGTTCCACCATTAACTAAACGACTGGATGGAACAGATGTATAAATGACGTTATTACTATTTTGAATATCGAGAGAATCATTATTTCCTAAAGTATTTAAACTTCCACTTAGAAAGAATGACTCTAAAGTTTGTTCAGGAATATTATTATTAGAAAATAAACCCTCTAAAAATGTTGGTATATTTGCTTTGGGAATTGCCGTTGTATCCAACAAAAAGAATTTAAGACTTCCACTGGTACTAGCATTCTCTACGGGTGATTCATCTATTGTGGTTGCTAGTTGTAAATCAGCAGTGAAATCAAAAGATAAATTTTCTCCACCATCGACATCAAAATTAATCCATAGTTTTGCATTGGTATTTGCCAAACCCAAATAATCTTTACTTTCACCTAATGCAACACTTACAGCAGAAGTAAATAATTCTCTGTTCGGAATGTTTATTTCATTAATAACATTAATATTATTGAGTTCTACTTTTGCTGTTTCTCCCTGGGAAATACCAAGTATATCAGCTTGATTTAAAAGAGTCGGTGAGAAAGTTTGGCTGAGATTTGTTATCTTCAATTGTGAGTTAGACAATGAAAAAGTTGCAGCATGACTCGGCGAACTTACTAAAACAGAACTCGTTACTAGTGGAGTAAAAATTAGTAAAAATCTTTTAGCAGTATTTAGATATTGTTTCATGAGAACCTCTTAGTTATTTTGTGTGTGTATTTTTCTAGGAAATTCATTTATTTGATTGACTATTATATAGTATACAAGCTGTTGTGGATCTAATTTGTATATTGTTCTATTATAAAAAAGTATGTTCATGCCAATCTGATTGTATTTTACAAATAATTTAAATCGGTATAATTGCAATGAATACAAATCAAAAAATACATTTTTAACTAAGGGCAAGGTATTACCTTTCTCTAGGAATTACATATATTGCAATTTTTTTTATTAGATATTTTTTTGAGGAAAACTTTATAATTTGCAATTATTTTTTGTAATTCTAAAGGTAAATGAATTTTATCAAAAGAGAGAACAAAAATAGCGCCATACTTGGTATGACGCCAATGTAGAGACAAGTAATTTATAGCCTCAAAGAAAACACTACATAAAATATACAACAGTAAAACCACGATTTCCGTAAAATCAAGTAATTTTACTCAATCTTCATCAAGTCATCACACTTTTATAGTAATCCGGTGTGATCAGCTCTGGGGGTGGTAGATTTGGTCAAGTAAAATTACTTCTAGAGACAGGGAACCCAGATTCCTATTCGCTATTCCCTATTCTCTAAGTTAGTTTTTATGGCAACAGAAACAATCTTTCTGCCATTTTGGCAACAATTGCCATCAGAGTATAGCTATCTTAATGTACATCCATGCGTTCTTGCACCAGAATCTCGAATTGCGAAAGAGATCCTCTCCCCGGGTAACTCCCGGGGTGTTTTATTAGGTGGGAGTTTCATACTAAAATGCAACTATAGGCATTATCACTTACAACAGAAAGTGGAAATTTCTGCGAAAACACTGTGTGCAAACAGCTATGAGAATCTACTACGTAACCTTAAATAACTCAGAAGAAGCACGTAAAATCAGTGGTGCGCTACTGGAGAAAAAGCTAGCGGTGTGTACAAATTGGTTTCCCATTACCTGCGCTTACTCTTGGGAAGGAGAAATTAAGGAGGAACCAGAATTAGTCCTGATTATCAAAACCCAAGCAGGTTATCGAGAAGATATTGAAAAGGTAATTCAGCAGCACATTACATATACGAATTTTATCGCTGAAATTTCCCCCACAAACGTCAATCAAGGATTTTTGAGTTGGTTAAATACTGAGGTTTCTTTTCGTTCTTTGCAAGGTAATTAATTCCCACCATATCAATTCTCCAAAATCAAGCAACAGATGTAAACTATCAAATCCAGACCCCATCTAACTTTCTTAATTTTCAAATAAAGCACTTTCAAATCCCAATTGGGCAAAAATCAAAATATCTGCAAATGCAATACCCGCGAGTACTACTATCAGAAGTGCTTTATCTTTTGTTAATTGTTGCTATGTTAGTCTTTTCATATTTTTAATATTTTTTCTAGTAGGGGTGGGGTTTCCCCACCCAATACTAATCCGATTCCGGTACAGTAACGATGGAGTACCAATCCGATTCCGGTACAGTAACGATGGAGTACCAATCCGATTTCGGTACAGTTTCCCATGGAGTACCAATCCGATTTCGGTACAGTTTTCCATGGAGTACCAATCCGATTTCGGTACAGTTTCCCATGGAGTACCAATCCGATTTCGGTACAGTTTTCCATGAAGTACCAATCCGATTCCGGTACAGTAACGATGGAGTACTAATCTGATTCCGGTACAGTTTTCCATAAAGTACCAATCCGCTTCCGGTACAGTTTCCCATGAAGTACCAATCCGATTTCGGTACAGTTTCCCATGGAGTACCAATCCGATTTCGGTACAGTTTTCCATGAAGTACCAATCCGATTCCGGTACAGTTTCCCATGGAGTACCAATCCGATTTCGGTACAGTTTTCCATGAAGTACCAATCCGATTCCGGTACAGTTTCCCATGAAGTACTAATCCTATTTCGGTACAGTAATGATGAAGGACTAATCCGATTCCGGTACAGTTTCCCATGGAGTACCAATCCGATTTCGGTACAGTTTCCCATGAAGTACTAATCCTATTTCGGTACAGTAACGATGGAGTACCAATCCGATTTCGGTACAGTAACGATGGAGTACCAATCCGATTTCGGTACAGTTTTCCATGAAGTACTAATCCGATTTCGGTACAGTTTCCCATGAAGTACCAATCCGATTCCGGTACAGTTTCCCATGAAGTACCAATCCTATTTCGGTACAGTTTCCCATGGAGTACCAATCCGATTCCGGTACAGTTTCCCATGGAGTACCAATCCGATTCCGGTACAGTAACGATGGAGTACTAATCTGATTCCGGTACAGTAACGATGGAGTACTAATCTGATTCCGGTACAGTAACGATGGAGTACCAATCCGATTCCGGTACAGTAACGATGGAGTACCAATCCGATTCCGGTACAGTTTCCCATGAAGTACCAATCCGGTTCTGGTACAGTAACGATGAAGTACCAATCCTATTTCGGTACAGTAACGATGAGGTACTAATCCGGTTGCGGTACAGTAACGATGGAGTACTAATCCGATTTCGGTACAGTACAGTAACGATGAAGAAAGCGGATTTATAAAAGAAAAATTAGAGTTTTGACAGGTGAATATTCCGAAATTACCCGATACTTCACCTATTTCCGCAAGGAGTTTACTTATCTCCAGCAACCAACTCTAAGAAGCGGGGATGTTGTGCAATATCATCAAAATCTATGTCAGTTTTTGCGTCTTCCTTATACCTAGGATTAATTTGAATAGCTTGTTGCAAATTTTCTAAAGCTAATTCCACTTGACGTTGCAAAGCATAACAAGCCGCTTTATTGTAATAAGCATTGGGATAGTCGGGTTTAATTTTCAGCGCTTTATCTAAACTATCAATAGCTTCGTCATCATAACCAAGCATAACTAAAGCATAACCGCGATGGTTCCAAGCTTTATGGGAGTCTGGGTTAAATTCCAATACTTTATCAAAAGATGCGATCGCTTCTTCAAATCTTTCCATTGACAAGAGTGCTAATCCCTGGTTTAACCAAGCTATAGTGTCATCTGGTTGCAATTGAGTAGCTTTATCAAAGGATTCAAAAGCTTTCTGCTGAAGACCTAAATAGCCAAATGCGACTCCTCTATCGCACCAAGCTTGATGGTAATCGGGTTTGAGTTCAATGGCTTTATCATAGGAAGCGATTGCATCTTCGTAGCGTTTGAGTCTTCCTAAAGCCATTCCCAGATTTAACCACACCAAGGGATTATCTCTTTCAACTGTAAGGGCTTTTTGGTATTGCCTGATAGCTTCTTTGTAGCGTTTTTCTGCAAACAGAGATTCTCCCTGCTTGATGTAATCATCCACACTCAATTCCTCTTGGGGTGGTGTAGATTGCGAAATTTCCGCTTGTGGAGGTGTTTCCTCAATTGCTTGTGGAACTTCTGGAGTTTCTGGAGTTTCTGGAGTTTCTGGAGTTTCTGGAGTGGGTGGAGGTGTAATTTCGGAAATCTCTTCTAGAATTTGTTCCCGACGCTGTTGTGCATCTGTCTTTAATTCTGAGAGTTGAGAGACAAACTCGGCTTCGATTTTTTCTAATTTCTCCCCAATTTGTTGTCTTTGTGTTTGAACATAGGATTTTAATTGGGAAAATTGGGATTTAAACTCAGAACTAGATGTTTCTAAATCATCAATAATAAATTCTTTCTGCTTTTGTATATCTGAGAGTAATTCTGCTAATTGGGAAGTAAATTCTGGTTTGATGTTCGCCAAACTTTCCAGAATCCGCAGTTTTTCTTGTTCTGCTTCTAATTGTAAACTTGCAAGTTGGGTTTTTACCTCTAATATTGACTGTCCTAAATTCTCCAATGCTGACTCATTTTGCTTTGTTGCACTTGCTTGTAATTCTCGAAGATACTCAGTAAATTCCGGCTCTAATTTTGCCAAATTGTCAAAAACCCGATGCTTTTCTTGCTCTACTTCTGGTTGTAAATTAGTAATTTGGGACTTAACCTCAGCAATTGACTCCCTTAATTTAACTAAAGCTGCTTCCCCCTCTTGAACAGCATCTATTTGATATTGAGAAACTTTAGCTGCGAATTCCGATTTTAATCCTGTTAAACTCTCAAATAACTGTTTTTTCTCTTGTTGGGCTTGTGAATATAAACCAGAAAATTGTGATTTCACTTCCGCAATAGATTCGGCTAAATTTGCTAAAGCTAGTTCTTTTTGGTTAACAGTCTCCCCTCGATATTCTAAAATTTGCTCAGCAAATTCTGAGTGTAATTTTGTCAAACTTTCAATTAACTGCTGCTGTTGTGCTTCTGTTTCTGTATACAAATTGGGCAATCGGGATTTAGTGTCAGATACTGCTGCTGACAAATCTTGCCATAATTCATCTTTTTGGCTATCAATACCTGACTTTATTTGCCCTAAATAAGAATTAAACTCCGACTGGGTAAGCCCTAAATTTTCCAATAAATGCAGCTTTTCTTGCTCTGCGTCTGACTGCAACTTTAACAAATTAGAAATAAATGCCTGTTTATTATTTTCTAAATCACCTAAAGCCAATTCATTCTCTTGTTGCTGCTTTAATTCTAACTGTGAAAGATGATTTTCAAATTTTGCTATTAACTCTTGCAAATTCTCAACACTGACATCCTTTTGTTGCTGAATCTCTAACTGCAAATCATTTACCCGCGATGCAAATTCAGCCTCTAAACTCTTTATTTCTTGTTGAGATTCTTCAATTTTGATTGACAATTCTGCCAACAATTTATCCTTAGAATCAACAAAGTCAGATGTAACTACAGATAAATTTTCCTGTTCCCGATTTATCTTATGTTGCAGTACTCCCACTTCCCTAGATAAATCATCGGTAATATTTTTCGCTTGCTTGATATTACTTTGTGCTGTCTGTTTTACAGTTGCAAGTTCCTTTTGCAAATCTTCCAACTGCTGAATTTGTTCAATGGCTCTATCCGTGATTTCACGTATAACTGCTTTCCGTAGTAGTAAAAATAAAGCTACGACCGCCACTGGAAAAACAATCAATATCAGCAGAGAAATATTCAGCAACAAACGCGTACTACCCAAAGCCCGATCCACTTCCCTTTGTACTTGCTGTTGAATTTCAGTTTCTGCGGGTATTTGTGCTAGCTTTTGCTGTGCTTGAGTTTGGACACTCATACCACCAACGGACAGCAGCAATGAGGACAAAACAACGGTGCTTTGCAACACGAAGTTAGAGACGACTTGATGCAAGATTTTCATAGATAATCCGAACTGGGGAAGCATTCGCAAGTGTGTACCAGGATTAGGCTCAGTGGGCTAGTCAAACACGTAAGATTTGGTTCTTACAAGCTCCACCCTCAACCAAGTAGGGTGGAGTTATTGACAAACCATCC
>JAAUYD010094779.1_pt1 | contig 13906 bp, 10 predicted proteins | sample 7278101 | NCBI WGS metagenome assembly JAAUYD01 (sample SAMN14350128, study PRJNA611818) | marine sediment metagenome | isolation source: surface marine sediment (0.6m) | place: French Polynesia: Moorea | collected 2018-08
CCACCCGGAGGCGGCTCCCTCCACTCCGCCCCGCGAGGCACCAAGAGGAACGTCCACGCGGATCAGGCCAAGGCGCTCTTCCGCGAGTACGGCTTCGCCGTCCCCGAAGGCGAGCTGGCGACCACCCCCGGCGAGGCCGAGGATGCCGCCAAGCGCCTGGGCACCGCCGTCACCGTCGTGAAGGCCCAGGTGCACGCCGGCGGGCGCGGCAAGGGCGGCGGCGTGAAGCTCGCGAAGTCTCCCGGCGAGGCGAAGACCCACGCCAGCGAGATCCTTGGCATGACCCTCGTCACCCACCAGACCGGGCCCGAGGGCAAGCTCGTGCGCAAGGTCTACGTCGAGGCCGGCTCCGCCATCGCCCGCGAGCTGTACCTGGCCCTGACCCTCGATCGCGGCTCCGAGCGCTTCGCGATCATCGCCTCGACCGAGGGCGGCATGGACATCGAGAAGGTCGCCGAGGAGACGCCCGAGCGGATCCACACCGAGCTGATCGATCCCCTGGCCGGGATCCAGCCCTACGAGATCCGCAAGGTGGCCCGGGCGCTGCAGCTCGATCCCGCCCAGAGCAAGAAGCTCGAGACCTTCCTGACCGGGCTCTTCCGGCTCTTCGTGGAGAAGGACGCGAGCCTCGTCGAGATCAACCCGCTGGTGGTGACCGAGGACGGGGATCTCTTCGCCCTCGACGGCAAGCTCAACTTCGACGACAACGCCCTCTATCGGCACCCGGAGATCGCCGAGCTGCGCGACCCGGACGAGGAGGATCCCCGCGAGCGCGCCGCGAAGGAGATCGATCTCGCCTACGTCGGCCTCGACGGCAACATCGGCTGCATGGTCAACGGTGCGGGCCTCGCCATGGCCACCCTCGACATGATCACCGTGGCCGGCGGCCAGCCCGCCAACTTCCTGGACGCCGGCGGCGGGGGTGCCGACAAGGAGAAGGTCAAGGAAGCTTTCAAGCTGATCCTCCACGACGAGAACGTGAAGGGCATCCTCGTCAACATCTTCGGCGGCATCGTGCGCTGCGACCTGATCGCCGAGGGCGTGGTCGCCGCCGCTGCGGAGCTCGGCATCTCGGTTCCGCTCGTCGTCCGCCTCCAGGGCACCAAGTCCGAAGAGGGCCGCGCGATCCTCGCGAACTCGGACCTCGACATCACCCCCGCCGAGACCTTCCGCGAGGCCGCGGAGAAGGTGGTCGCCGCCGTGAAGGCGGCGGCCTGAACTGCCGAACCCCCACGCCCCACCGAACCGCCCGCGCCACGCACCCAAAGCCCCAAGGAATCCGAAGATGGCCATCCTCGCGAACAAGGACACGAAGCTGCTGATCCAGGGCATGGGCCGCATGGGTCAGTACCACGCAGACATCTCCGTCGAGTACGGCACCTCCGTCGTCGCCGGCGTCCACCCGGGCAAGGGCGGAACCAAGATCAACGGCATCCCCATCTTCGAGACGGTCGGCGAGGCCAAGCAGGAGACGGGCTGCAACGCCTCTGCCGTCTTCGTGCCGCCGCCCGGAGCCGCGGACGCGATCCTCGAGGCCAGCGATGCCGGCCTCGATCTGGTCTGCTGCATCACCGAGGGGATTCCCACCGTCGACATGGCCAAGGCCAAGCGACTGATGGTGACCAGCGGCTCGAAGACCCGCCTGATCGGCCCCAACTGCCCCGGCATCGTGGTCCCGGAGCAGTGCCGCATCGGCATCATGCCGGCCCAGGTCACCCTCCCCGGGAGCGTCGGTGTGGTGTCGCGCTCGGGAACGCTCACCTACGAGTCCGTCGACCAGCTCTCGCGCCTGGGCATCGGCCAGTCGACGTGCATCGGCATCGGCGGCGACCCGGTGATCGGCACGAACTTCATCGACGTCCTCGAGCTCTTCGAGCAGGATCCCGACACCGAGGCCGTGGTGATGATCGGCGAGATCGGCGGCGACGCCGAGGAGCGCGCTGCCGCCTACGCCCGCGACCACATGAAGAAGCCGGTCGCCGCCTTCATCGCCGGCCAGAACGCCCCCGCCGGCAAGCGCATGGGCCACGCCGGCGCCATCATCGCCGGCGGCAAGGGCCGCGCCAGCGACAAGATGGCCGCTCTCGAGGCCGCGGGCGTCGCCGTCGCCAAGAGCCCGGCCGAGATCGGCGAGACGCTGAAGGCGCACATCGGCCTGTAGCCGCGCTCATGGCCCGGGATCCCGCTCCCGCTCGGCGTACTGGTTGTGCGCCCGGCATCGGAGACTGATCCCCTCCACCGTGTGCATCCTTCCCTCGGCCCAGGGCACGAGGTGGTGGAACTCGAGGAACTCCCGCGCGCCACAGCGGCGGCCTTCGGGTGAGACGTACGCGCACCGCCCCTCATCCCGCCGGAACACCACCCGTCGGATGTACGCGGGGATGTGGCGCGTGGGCGCCGTCACCGGCGTCCGAGCGCGCGGCCGCTCGACGTCACCGAACCTCGCTGCCTTGATCTGCGCCAGCAACGCCGACACCGCTCGAGCCAGGATCGCCCCGACGTCTCCGTCGGGTACCTGGTGCCGCATCAAGGCGCGCAGCTCCCGCAGCTCCGCGTGCAGGGTGGCATCGGCGGTGAAGCTCACCCGGTAGCGCTGCGCGCCCATCGGCTCGGAGCGGGCCGGTGGATTCGGAGGTGGAGCGAGCGCCGGTGTGACTGCGGCAGGCGGCGAAGCGGCCGGCGGCTGGGCGACCGGGGACGTCCGATCCGGGACCCGTCGGATCGTGTCCCGTTGCTCCGGTCGAGGCTCGCACTCCGCCAACAGCTCCTGGATCTCGGCCCGGCTGCAGTGCCTGGCCCTCGCGACCCACTCGCTGCAATTCTCCGCCGTCACCCGCGGCGCGATCATCGCGACCGCCGTGAGATGCAGCTCGCCCGATCGGATCGCGCGCAGGATCCGCGGGAACTCGCGCCCCAGGCGGGCGGCCCGGATGCGGCGATAGGCAGCGGACTCGGAGAAGCGCAGCTCCTCTACGCAGTAGACGAACATCGAGGGGTGGCCTCGCTCCAGGTAGAGCTTGCGCATCTCCACCTCCGCCAGGTGCTCCAGCAGCTCGGCTTCCGCGTCGCGAGCCCGACGCACGAGCTCGCCGGTCCGGGCGAGCAGGGCCGGACTCGACAGGCGCGAGAGATGCCGCAAGACGGCAGCTCCACGGGACCAGCGGGGGCAGAGACCTCGAGAGTACGCGCCAGCCGTGACACATGGGGTCACGGCAACTCGCTCCAGCGCGAGTCGTCCCCGCTCCGCAGCCGGTCTGCCGCCGCCGGCCCCCGTGAGAACCCCCACAAGCTGCACCCACGGGGCTCCGATACGATCCTCCCGTGGACCTGGATTGGACCGGACAGACGATCGGCGGCCGTTTCCGGCTCGAGCGCGAGCTCGGGCGGGGCGGGATGGGCACGGTCTATCTCGGCCGCGACGAGTCGTTCCGGTCGCGGAAGGTGGTCGTCAAGGTCCCCCACCCGAACCTGCTGAATGCGGAGTTCCGGGCCCGCTTCGAGCTCGAGATCGATCAGCTGGTGGAGCTCGAGCATCCGCGCGTGATCCACGTCTACGACGCGGGGGAGCACCAGGAGGTGCCCTACCTGGTCGTGCAGTACGTGGACGGGGGAGATCTCGAGGCGCGCATGCCGCGGGGCACGCGGCTCTCGCCGGAGCAGGTGCTCCAGTGGCTCGGCCCCGTCGCCGAGGCGCTCGACTTCATCCATCGCCGCGGCGCCGTCCATCGCGACATCAAGCCCGGCAACATCCTCTTCGACGCGGACGGCAATCCCTTCCTGTCCGACTTCGGCATCTCGACGGTGATGACGTCCGTCGAGGGCACCCAGGCGGGGCAGGGCGATGCCGGCCAGCTGACCCAGGCCGGGGCGTGGGTCGGCTCACCGGCGTATGCGCCGCCGGAGATCATCACCCGCGAGCTGTCGCCCCAGTACGACCAGTACAGCCTGGCCGTCGTGGCCTACGAGGCGCTGGCAGGCGGGCTGCCCTTCGACGGGACCAGCAGCACCGAGATCATCACCGCGAAGATGCGCGGCGAGCCCATCCCCATCACCGAGAAGGTGAAGGGCGTGCCGCCGGGCGTGGCCGACGCGATCATGAAGGCGCTCGCGCCCGAGCGAGGCGCTCGCTTCGACAGCTGCGTGGCCTTCGCCGATGCGTTTCGCGCGGGCTTCGAGGGGCGCCAGAGTGTCAAGGGCACCATCGCCACTCCCGCGCTCGGCGGCGAAGAGCCGAAGCCCGAGAGCGGCGGCTTCGGCCGGGTCGCGGCGATCGCCGCGGGCGTGCTGCTGCTGCTGGGCGTCGGGGTGGTCACCGTCCCGGGCCTGGTCGGAGACGAGGCGGAGCCAAGGCCGGGCGAGACTGCGGAGGCGCAGGTTCCGGCCTCGGCCGACGACACCGCACCGTCCACGGATGCGTTCGAGGAAGCGGAGGGCATTGCGGACTCCGGGAGCGACCCAGGTGTCGATCCGTCGATCGCGGACTCCGGGAGCGACGAGCGGGCCCTCGACCCTACTGCGTCCGAACCCGAAGCGACCGATCGCGACGCGTCCGATCGCGACGCAACCGATCCCGGCGCCACGGATCCCGCGGCGCCCGACTTCGGCGCGGCCCTGGCCGAGCTGCTCGGCGGCATCGGCTCTCCCGAGCCGCTGCTCGCGAGCACGGAGGCGCCGGCCGGCGACGGCCCGTTCCCGAGCCGCGTCTCCCTGTGCGCGCCGCTGTCCCCGGGCTTCGAACAGACGGCGCCCGCCCTTTGGCGCGACGCCGAGAGCGGCGCCTGGTCCTACTCCTGCAGTCTGGGCGAGGGTCTCACCACGGCCGACGCAACCGCCCGCTTCGAGAGCATCGCGGCCCGGGTCCGCGAGACGGTTCCCGAGTGGGAGATCCACCGGGCCGGCGGCGCGGGTGACTCCCTGCGCGCCGAGCAGATGGCGATCCGACCCACCCACGACGTCGGGCTGCGCATCTCACTCTGGTCCTTCGGCCCCGAGTCGAACCAGCTCGAGCTCTGGGTCGAGAACCTCTAGCCGCCGGGTCCTCGCACTTGCAAGTTGCAAGGACCGTCCCCTCCCAACGGAGCTACTCGACGGTCCAGGTGTCTCCGGTGTGGAGGAGGGCTCGGAGGTCGCCCGAGGTGCCCACCTGGTCGGCGGCCTCGCCCATCTGCTCGGCCAGCATCTGGTCGTACTGGGGCTTCTCGACGGCGCGCAGCACGCCCGTCGCGACGGGGAAGTCGGGGCGCTGCATCGAGGCCAGGGCGAAGGCGAAGGAGGGGCTCACGTGGGCCTCGTCGTGGACGGCGACGCCCGCGGCCACGGGATCCTCGCCGTCGCGCAGCTCGACCACCGAGGGCACGCCGTCCTGGATGCGGACGCCGCGGCGGTTGCCGGCCGCGCCGAACACCAGGGGCTCGCCGTTCTCGAGGGTCAGGCTCGCCTGGGTGCGCGTCTTGCGGTCCTCGACCTCCGCCCACTCGGCATCGTTGTAGACCGGGCAGTTCTGCAGGATCTCGACGAAGGCCGTGCCGGGGTGGGCGTGGGCCCGGTGCAGAGTGGCCTGGAGATGGGGCGCGTCGACGTCGATCGTGCGTGCCACGAAGGTGGCGCCTGCGCCCAGCGCGAAGGCCAGGGGGTCGACGGGGTGGTCGATGGCGCCCTGGGGCGACGACTTGGTGCGCATGCCCTCGCGCGAGGTCGGGGAGTACTGCCCCTTGGTGAGGCCGTAGACGCGGTTGTTGAAGAGCAGGATCTGCAGGTTCACGTTGCGGCGCAGCGTGTGCAGCAGGTGGTTGCCGCCGATCGAGAGCCCGTCGCCATCGCCCGTCACGACCCACACCGAGAGCTCCGGCCGGGCCGTCTTGATGCCCGTGGCAAAGGCGGGCGCGCGGCCGTGGATGGTGTGGAACCCGTAGGTGTCCATGTAGTAGGGGAAGCGGCTCGAGCAACCGATCCCGGAGACGAACACGATGTTCTCCTTCGGAACCTCGAGCTCGGGCATCACCTTCTGGACGTTGGACAGGATCGAGTAGTCGCCGCAGCCGGGGCACCAGCGCACGTCCTGGTCGGTGACGAAGTCCTTGCGGGTCAGGGGAGCGGCCATTCTCGGTCCTCGGTCTCAGCTGCGGCGCGCGGCCAGCAGCTCGTCGATGCGGGAGCGGATCTCGCCCACCTTGAAGGGCTGCCCCTCGACCTTGGAGAGCAGCTCGGCGGGCAGCGCGTACTCGGCCCGCAGGTGACGCCACAGCTGGCCCTGGTTGAGCTCGGCGACGAGCACCTGGTCGAAGCGGGACAGCACCTCGCCGAGATTCGACGGCAGCGGGTTCAGGTGCCGCAGGTGGAGGCTCGAGACGCTCTGGCCCGCCTCTCGGGACTCGTTCACGGCCGAGGTGATGGCGCCGTGGGTGCCGCCCCAGCCCACCACCAGAAGGTCGCCGCGGTCGTCGCCGTTGACCTCGATGGGCGCGATGTCGGCGGCGATGCGCGCCACCTTCTCGCTGCGGAGCGCGACCATGCGCCCGTGGTTCTCCGGCAGATAGGAGACGTTGCCGGTGCCTTCCTGCTTCTCGATGCCGCCGATGCGGTGCTCGAGCCCGGGCGTCCCGGGAACGGCCCAGGGGCGCGCCAGGGTCTCCGGGTCGCGGGAGTAGGGCAGGAAGCCCTCGGGCTCGGTCCGCTTCTCGATCACGTCGCGGGGCAGGGCGTCGACGTCCGGGATCAGCCAGGGCTCGGCGCTGTTCGCGAGGTACCCGTCGGAGAGCACCACCACCGGCGTCATGTGCTTCACCGAGAGGCGGAAGGCCTCGAGCACGACGTGGAAGCAGTCGCCCGGGGTGGCCGGGGCGAGCACGGCGACGGGGCTGTCGCTGTTGCGGCCGTAGAGGGCGGCGAGCAGGTCGGCCTGCTCGGTCTTGGTCGGGAGGCCCGTCGAGGGGCCGGCGCGCTGGATGTCGATCACCACGAGCGGCAGCTCGGTCATCACCGCGAGGCCGAGCGCCTCCTGCTTCAGGATGAAGCCCGGGCCGCTGGTCGTGCACACGCCGAGGTGGCCAGCGTAGGAGGCCCCGATGGCGGCCGAGATCGCCGCGATCTCGTCTTCGGCCTGGAAGGTGCGCACGCCGAAGGCCTTGTACCGCGCCAGCTCGTGGAGCACGTCGCTGGCCGGCGTGATCGGGTAGGCGCCGAGGAAGACCGGCGTCTCGAGCTGGACGCCGGCTGCGACGATTCCCCAGGCCAGCGCCGTGTTGCCCGTGATGTTGCGATAGGTGCCCGGCTGGATCTTCGCCTTGGGTACCACGAAGGACACGGGGAACAGCTCGGTGGTGTCGCCGAAGTGGATGCCCGCCTTCAGCACGCGGATGTTCGCCTCGAAGAGCTCGCCCTTGAACTTCCCGGCCAGCCAGCGCTCGGTGGGCTCGATGGGGCGCTGGTACAGCCAGTACATCAGGCCGAGGGCGAAGAAGTTCTTGCAGCGATCCTTCTCACGCGTGGAGAGCTTGAGATCCGAGACCGCCTCGCGCGTGAGCCCGGTGATCGGCACCTCGACCAGCTTGAAGCGCTCGTGCAGGGCGGGGAGGGGATCCTCGGTGTAGCCCGCCCGCTCCAGATTCTTCGTGGTGAAGGCATCCGAGTTGATCACCACCATGCCGCCGGGCCGGACGTCCTCGACGTTGGCGCGCAGGGCGGCGGGGTTGAGCGCCACCAGCACGTCGGGCTCGTCGGCCGGCGTGCGGATGTCCTCCGAGGCGAAGTGCACCTGGAAGCCGGAGACCCCGGCCAAGGAGCCGGCGGGTGCCCGGATCTCGGCTGGGAAGTCCGGGAAGGTGGAGAGGTCGTTCCCTGCGAGGGCGGTCGACTCGGTGAACTTCGACCCGATCACCTGCATGCCGTCGCCGGAGTCCCCGGCGAAGCGGATCGCGACGCGCTCGATTTCCTCGACCGGCTTCTTGGCGGTCACGGTCTGGGCAGGCTCCTGCCGGTCTGGGGCGTCAAGGCTTCTGCGTCGAGAGGCTGGAGTGGGTACGCCGGCCGGCGTGGAGGGGGTTTGCCGACCCGGAGTCAGTGGGCGATGCCGAGTGTATCCAGCCCGACGAGGGGCGAAAGCCCCGGGGGCCCCGGAATCGGAAAAGTGACCGCCGTTGTGGGGGATCCGCAGGGGCCTGCGGCCCCCTGAGCCTCAAGTGGCGCCCCCGCCGTTCCGATGGAAGGAGCCATGTACTTCCTGCGCCGCAGCGAGGCGCCCCAGTCGCGCCCGGAGGGCGTTCGGGATCTCCGGCTGTCGCTCAACTCACCCGTGATCACCGCGGACGACTTCCCGGTGGGTCCCTCTCGCGCCGCCATCCTGGTGCACGAGGAGGGGGACCAGCGGCCCAACGTGACGATCGCGGTGCGGGCCCTCAAGTCGGGCGAGCTGGCCTTCTGGAGCTACGACGGCGACCTGCGCGAGGAGAGCTCGGTCGCCGTGGGAGTGGACGGAGCGCTCTCGTTCGGCGAGGGCATGGGCTTCCTCTTCGACGAGCCCATCGCCGACCGCGAGCGGGTGCTGACCCTCTGGCACGAGCTGCTTTTCGATGCCCCCGAGCTCGATGCCCCCGAGCTCGACGCCCCCGAGCCGGACACGCTCGAGCCGGAAGCCCGCGAGGCCGAGCCCGCCGAGGGCATCGCCGAGATCGAGGAAGACGACGACGACAGCGACGTGCTCGAGCTGCTCGACGCCCTCGACGAGCCCAACGAGCCCACCGAGCCGGTCCCGGCGCCCGAGAGCCCGGCCCAGGTGGCCCCGAGCTCCTCGCCCGTCGTCTCCGTGCCGGGGGGCGTGCTGCCGCGCAGCCCCGACGCCGAGGTGCTCTCGAAGTTCCGCTGGGCGGTGCCCGAGCTCGACCCGGCCCGGGCCGAGGCCGCGCCCGAGGCGCCCGCCCCGAAGGCTGCTCGGGCGGACGCTGCGCCGGAGACCGACGAGGCACCCGAGAAGGGCCGCCGCTGGCGCAAGGCGCCGCTCGCCAAGCTCAAGCTCGTCAAGCGCAAGAAGCAGCCCCGGGGTGTCGAGACCCGGGCCTGGATCCAGAAGCTTCTCACCTCTTTCTAGGAGGAACGGGACGATGACCATTCCCACGGAACCCCGGCGCAGCCGGCAGCTTCCGGGCCTCGGCCTGGCCGTGCTGCTCGCGCTCTCCCTGGGCACGGGCTGCGCCAGCACGCCGCAGGGCCCCACCCAGGAGGAGATCGACCTCGCCGAGCAGGAGCGGGACTACCGACGCGCCCAGGCCCACTACAAGATGGGCATCCAGTACATGCGCGACGGCAATCCGGCCCTGGCCATCCGCGAGCTCCAGACCGCGATCCAGTACGACCCGGACGACTCCTGGTCGCACCTCTCCGTCGCCGAGGCGTACCGCATGCGCGGGCGGCCGCGCATGGCCCAGGACTCCCTCGAGCGCGCCCTGGCGCTGAAGCCCGACTTCCAGCAGGCCCGGCTCAACCTCTCGGCCCTGCTGATCCAGATGGGCAAGTACGAGGAGTCGATGGTGCACAGCGATCGGCTGCTCGACGAGCCCACCTTCCCGGTGCCGTGGAAGGCGCTCACCAACAAGGGCTACGCCCAGATGAAGCTCGGCCGGGTCGTGGAGGCCCGGGAGAGCTTCATCCTGGCCATCGAGTACGACCCCGCGTACTGGCAGGCCCACCTCAACCTCGGCATTCTCGAAGCGGAGATGGGCAACTCGCGCGAGGCGCTGAAGCGCTTCGAGCAGGTGCTCGCGGTTCGCCCCGGCGTGCTGGCCGAGTCCGAGGTGAACTACCGGATGGGGGAGATCTACGCAGCCCTGGGCAACCAGGCGCGGGCCATGGATCACCTCGTCGCCTCGGCCACGACCCTGCCCAACGGGCCCTGGGGGAAGCGATCCGAGGACTACCTGAAGCGCCTGAAGTAGGGGCCCCCGGCACCGGCGAGCCCGCCGAGCCGGTCGGACCCTGGCTCGCCCGGCAGCGCGAGCTGCGCGGGATCGAGCTCCAGGAGCTCGCCCGCATCACGCGCATTCCGATCCGCTCCCTCGAGCGCCTCGAGTCCGGGGCCCTCGACGGGCGTCCCGACGGGTTCACCCGGGGCTTCGTGCGCACCGTGGCCGTGGCCATCGGCCTCGATCCCGACGACGCCGTGGCGCGGCTGCTGCCCGAGCCGACCCCGCGGCGCGGCATCCCCGTGGCCAGCCTGAAGCGCTGGCTCGGCGCCTTCTCGCTGCTCGTGGTGGTGCTGGCCTCGGGCTACCTGGCGGTCCGCGTGGTCACGTCCTGGACGCCCACCGACGTGATCTCGCCCGATCTGCGCCCGCGTCTGCGTCGCGATCCCGTGCGCGAGCTGGCCGAGGCCAGGGGCCTGATCCCGCCGCGGCCGGGCGCGGCCCAGACCTCGATCGACGCCGGGGCCGACGCGACCCGCGACGAGTCGCCCGAGACCAGCGCGCCGCCCGCCGATCCTTCGCCGTGAAGACCCTCCACACCGAGGCCCTGCTGCTGCGCAGCGTCGACGTGGGCGAGTCCGACCGCATCCTCCACCTGCTGACGCCGCGGACCGGACGCCTGACGGTCGTCGCCAAGGGCGCGCGTCGCAGCAAGAAGCGCTTCCCGGGGACGCTCGACTTCTTCAACCATCTGCGCGTGCAGGTCGAGCGGCGTCGTCCCACCTCCATGCCCCAGCTCCAGCTCGCGCGGCTCGAGCGCACCTTCGACGGGATCCGGCGCGAGTCCCGGCGCTTCGCCCTCGGCTGCTATCTGCTGGAGCTCCTGGATCGGCTCTCGCCCGAGGGCGGGCGTGCCGGGGACTTGAAGGCGCTCTTCGACTTCGCGTTGGGGTCGCTCACCCTGCTCGACGAGACCCGGCCCGATGCGGCCCTGCGCACCCTGCTCGAGCTGCAGGCCCTCGACGCCCTCGGTCTGCGGCCCGAGCTCGGACGCTGCGTGCGCTGCGGAACACCGATCGGTGCAGCGCGGTCGAGAGGATCGAGCGGGTCGGGAGGGCAGTCGTCCGCGGCCGCCCTCGGCTTCCACATCGCGGACGGCGGCCCGGTCTGCTGTGCGGAGCCGGGCGAGATGCTGCTCCCCGTTCACGCCGGGACGCTCCGCGCGCTCGAAGGCGGTCTGCGGCTCGGCCTTCCCCAGCTGGGCCGTCTGTCCCTCGGGGGTCAAGCACTCGCCGAGGCTCGCGCCCTGGTCGGACGCTTCCTGCGCTTCCACGTCGGCATCGAGCTGCGCAGCGAGGCCTTCCTGGAGGAGCGATTGACACCCGCAGGGGCAGGCGGAAGACTCGCGCACCGCGATTCCAACGCCGACTCCAACGCTCGCCGAGCCTGAGGCCCATGACCGACCCCCAAACGACGGATTCTGCCGAAGCGGCGGAGAGCAGCGCCGTGCGCATGGAGGACATCGTCTCCCTCTGCGCCCGGCGCGGCTTCATCTTCCAGTCCGGCGAGATCTACGGCGGCATCAACGGCTTCTGGGACTACGGCCCCCTCGGTGTCGAGCTCAAGAACAACCTGAAGGCCTTCTGGTGGCGGCGCATGGTGCGCGAGCGCGACGACGTCGAGGGCATCGACAGCGCCATCATCACCCATCCCCGCACCTGGGAGGCCTCGGGGCACGTCGCCAACTTCAGCGACCCCATGGTGGATTGCCGCGACTGCAAGCGCCGCTTCCGGGCCGACCAGCTCGACCAGCCCTGCCCGGAGGCTCCGGCGAAACGCCAGGTCGCCGAGTGCAACCTGACCGAGCCGCGCGACTTCAACCTCATGCTGCAGACGTCCATCGGCGCGAGCCAGGAGGACGCCACCACGGCCTTCCTGCGCGCCGAGACGTGCGGGTCGATCTTCACGACCTTCAAGCGCGTGAGGGACGCGTCGCGCCAGAAGGTGCCCTTCGGGATCGCGCAGATCGGCAAGGCCTTCCGCAACGAGATCAACCCGCGCAACTTCACGTTCCGCTCCCGCGAGTTCGAGCAGGCCGAGCTCGAGTTCTTCTGCCATCCGGACCAGAGCGCCCGCTTCTTCGAGGAGTGGCGCGAGCTGCGGCTGCGCTTCCACCGCGATCTCGGCTTCGAAGAGGCCAGCCTGCGGATGCGCCCCCACGACAGCGACGAGCTGGCGCACTATGCCAACGCCGCCGAGGACGTGGAGTTCCTCTTCCCCTTCGGCTGGCAGGAGATCGAAGGCGTCCACGACCGCGGCAGCTTCGACCTGACCCAGCACACCGAGTTCTCGGGGAAGGATCTCTCGGAGTTCGACGAGGAGGCGAAGAGCCGCTTCACGCCCGCCGTGATCGAGACCTCGATGGGGATCGACCGGACGGCGCTCGCAATCCTGTGCAACGGCTACGTCGAGGAGGAGCTCGAGGGCGGCGAGAAGCGCAACCTGATGCGCTTCGCCCATCCGATCGCCCCGATCAAGGCGACGGTGCTGCCGCTCTCGAAGAAGCTCGCCGAGCCCGCCCGGAAGATCGCCGCGAACCTGCGCCGCCACTGGAACGTGTTCTACGACGACTCCGGGAACATCGGGCGCCGCTATCGCCGCCAGGACGAGATCGGGACGCCCTTCTGCGTGACCTACGACTTCGACTCGGAGACGGACCAGAAGGTCACCGTTCGCGATCGCGACGCGATGACCCAGGAGCGCATCGGCCTCGACCAGCTGGAGGGCTGGCTGCGCGACCATCTGGAGTCCGGTCTTTGACGGCACGCAAGAAGGCCGCCGCGAAGAAGAAGCCCGCAGCCAGGAAGGGCACGACTCGAAAGGCAGCCTCCCGCAAGAGCGGTGCCGCCAAGCGGACGACGAAGCGGACGACGAAGCGGACGGCCACGGGTACGACGACAGGTACGGCGAAGAAGGCGGCGGCGCGGAAGGTCTTCTTTTTCGGCAAGGGGCGCGCAGACGGCCGTGCCGAGATGCGCGACCTGCTCGGGGGCAAGGGCGCCAACCTGGCCGAGATGACCCGGCTGGGCGTCCCGGTCCCGCCCGGGTTCACCATCTCGACCGACGTCTGCGCGGAGTTCAAGAAGGCGGGCTCGCGGATCCCCGCCGCCGTCAAGCGCGACGCCCTCGCCGCCCTCCAGAAGGTCGAGCGGGTGATGGGGATGCGCTTCGGCGATCCCTCGCGCCCGCTGCTGGTTTCCGTCCGCTCCGGCGCGCGCAGCTCGATGCCCGGGATGATGGACACCGTGCTGAACCTCGGCCTGAACGACCGCACGGTGGCGGGCCTGGCGCAGCTGGCCGACGAGCGCTTCGCCTTCGACAGCTACCGACGTTTCATCCAGATGTACGGCGACGTGGTGCTCGAGGTCCCCCACCACGCCTTCGAGAGCCGCCTCGACGAGCTCAAGGATCACGCGGGAGCGGATCTCGACACGGAGCTCGACGCCTCCCACTGGCGCAGCCTGATCGACGAGTACCAGGAGGTGGTTCTCGAGCACACCGGCGAGCGCTTCCCCCAGGACCCGATGCAGCAGCTCTGGGGCGCCGTGGCCGCCGTCTTCCGCTCCTGGGAGAACGAGCGCGCCCACCGCTACCGCGAGATCCACGGCATCCCGGGCGAGTGGGGCACGGCCGTGAACGTCCAGGCCATGGTGTTCGGCAACATGGGCGACGACTGCGCCACGGGCGTCGCCTTCACGCGCAATCCCTCGACGGGCGAGCCCTTCTTCTACGGCGAGTGGCTGAAGAACGCCCAGGGCGAGGACGTGGTGGCGGGCATCCGCACGCCCCAGCCGATCAACGCCGCGAGCCGCAAGGCCGACTCGGCGGACCTCCCCACCCTGGCCGAGGAGATGCCGCGGCCCTTTCGGGAGCTCGAGCGCATCTACAAGAAGCTCGAGAAGCACTACCGGGACATGCAGGACATCGAGTTCACCATCCAGAACGGTGAGCTC
>JAAUYD010022157.1_pt1 | contig 13901 bp, 13 predicted proteins | sample 7278101 | NCBI WGS metagenome assembly JAAUYD01 (sample SAMN14350128, study PRJNA611818) | marine sediment metagenome | isolation source: surface marine sediment (0.6m) | place: French Polynesia: Moorea | collected 2018-08
CAGCGGCGTCGGCGCTAGAGTTCGGCATTGACGCAGATCGCTCGTATGCGAATTTCGCTGACATGGCGACGGCGGAGGCTGCCCGTGACGACGGCATCGAAGCCGTCGCCACGGGCAGCCTCCGCCGTCGCCATGTCAGCGAAATTCGCATACGAGCGATCTGCGTCAATGCCGAACTCTAGCGCCGACGCCGCTGCGCGCTCTGGATCGGACGACAGCGCACCGGCGACCAGCTCGTATTCGTCGTCGAGCCGGGCTGCGATGCGATGCACGTTGCCGATGAATGCACCCTGCCCGCCGCCGACCATGCCGAGCCGAATCCGCCGGCCTGTCATTTGCCGCTCCCGCCGAGACCCAACAGCGCGCGGTTCGTGTCGGCATCGATCTCCGCATCTGCAAAGTCGTCAAATGCGCGTTCGGTCACTCGGATGATGTGGTCGGCAATGAACTTCGCACCTTCGCGCGCGCCGTCCTCGGGATGTTTGAGGCAGCATTCCCATTCGAGCACGGCCCAGCCTTCGAAGTCGTATTGCGCAAACTTGGAGAAGATGCCGCTAAAGTCGACCTGACCGTCACCCAGCGAGCGAAAACGACCGGCACGATCGATCCACGACTGGTAGCCACCGTAAACGCCCTGCCGCCCAGTCGGATTCAGCTCCGCATCTTTGACGTGGAACATCTTGATGCGCTCGTGATAGATGTCGATGTTCTGCAGATAGTCGAGCGCCTGCAGCGCGTAGTGGCTCGGATCGAAAAGCATGTTGCAGCGGGGATGGTTGTTAACCCGCTCGAGGAACATTTCGAATGAGGCACCGTCGTGCAGGTCCTCGCCCGGGTGTATTTCGTAGCACAAATTGACGCCGACATCGTCGAACGCATCGAGAATCGGCCGCCAGCGCTTCGCCAGTTCGTCGAATGCTTCTTCGACGAGCCCGGCCGGACGTTGTGGCCAGGGATACAGATAGGGCCACGCGAGCGCGCCCGAAAACGTGGCGTGCTCGGTGAGCCCGAGATTTGCCGACGCCTTTGCAGCAAGCAGTAACTGCTCGACGGCCCATTTCTGTCGGGCGTCGGGATTGCCCCGCACCTCGGGCGCTGCAAAGCCGTCGAACATCGGGTCATAGGCCGGGTGCACGGCGACGAGCTGGCCCTGAAGGTGTGTGGATAACTCAGAAACCTGTATGCCGTGTGTTTCCAGCATCCCGCGCAGGTCGTCGCAGTAAGTCTTGCTCTCAGCTGCCTGTGCGAGATCGAAGAGCCGATCGTCCCAGCTGGGAATCTGCACGCCGACATAGCCCAGCGACGCCGCCCATTCGGCAATGCTGTCAAGACGATTAAACGGTGCCTCGTCCCCGGCGAACTGGGCAAGAAATATGGCGGGTCCTTTTATCGTTTTCATCGCAACCTTCTTGTTTTGGTCTTAATTATAGCTCGCATCAAAGTGCGCAACCCGCATCACCCGGGTGGGCAAGCAATTCAGCGGACCCCAACTGCAGAACGAGCCCGGCACCTGCTTTGATGATCAGCGGGTTGCTGACGGATGTCATGTCCTGGCCGGCGTCTTCGAAGCAGGACAGTGGGATGTAGCCTGTTTGCCAGTCCCCACCGTTTTGTTCCACGAGCCTCTTTGTTACGTCTACGAAGCCGGACTTGTCGGGGCCACTTCCCATGCCGATCTGCACAACGGCGTCGCCGACACTGTGCACCCGGTATTCCAGCCGCAGCGCCATGTCGCCGTTGTCTTGTCGCGTGAAGTCTGTCGCTGGCCCGGTCACGGCGATCGTCGCGTCACCGGTCCAGGTCGCAGTCATCGTGTCTGTCTGCTTGTTCCGACCCCCCTGCACGACGCGCACGCTGCCATTCCCACTCGCACCCCTGGAGTTGGCGATCCAGTTAAAGCCCGCTGCGTCGATGGCCAGTATTCTCCAGATGCCAGCCGGATCGCCGTTGGCGAGAATCAGGCCCTTCGGGATTTCGTCCGGCCGGCCAGGCTCCTCCGGGAGCATCGCGACCGCGCCATCATCCTCGAATCCCAGGCCGTCGCCGAAGGCGAACAGCGGATTGTAGTCATCGTCACCGACGTTGAGCTCGGCATCGGCAGCCGTGTTCGGCCAGGAGAATGACAGACGACCTCGAAAATCGAATCGCGGAGAGCCATCCGCATTGCCAACCAGCACGTCGGCGATGCCACTGCCCTCCGAACCGGGCAGCCAGGCAGCGACAAACGCTTGCGAAGCGTTGATCTCCGGGTTTGCCCACAACGGGCGTCCGGACAAGAAGACGCTGACCGCAGGAATGCCGGAAGCCTTTAATCTCTGCAGGATCTCGAGTCCGTCGCCGGGGGCGTATTCAACGGACGGGCGATCACCCTCGAACTCCGCGTACGGATCTTCGCCGAATACGACGATCGCAACGTCGGGTGCTTCGGTATAACTGCCGTCCTCGCTCAGGACAGCAGTGCCGCCGCCAGCCTCCAGCGCCTCCTTCAGGCCATCGAAGATCGACGTGCCGTTCGGGAAATGTTCGTTCAGGTTTCCGGTGCCCTGCCAGTTGAGCGTCCAGCCGCCGGCCTGCTTGCCGATATTGTGTGCACCGTCGCCGGCAACCAGCACATTCATGTCCGGCAGCAGTGGCAATAGCCCATCTTCGTTCTTCAACAGGACCAGCGATTTGCGTACAGCATCTCGCGCGACAGCCTTGTGCTCGGAGCTACCGAGTAAATCGAACTCGCCGGCGTACGGGCGCAACGAGGGCAGCCCGGCCTCGAATACGCCGGCGCGCATCTTCACCCGCAAAATCCGCGACACGGCCTCGTCGACTCGGGCCATGCTGATCTCACCGGACTGCACCGCTGCCAGCGTCGAGGCGTAAATCTTGTCCCAGGAATCGGGTGCCATGAACATATCCAGCCCGGCATTGAGCGACGCCGGGCAGGTGGTATTCGAACAACCGTCGACCTGGCCGTGGCCGTTCCAGTCGCCGATGACGAAACCATCGAATCCCATTCGTCCGACGAGGATGTCGGTCAGCATCGTCTTGTCACCGTGCATCTTTCGGCCGCGAAAGCTGTTGTACGAAGCCATGACTGTCTGGGCGCCGGCGAGAATCGCCGGCGGATACCCGGCGGCGTGGATATCGCGAAGTTCGCTCTCGGTGATGGCTGCATCACCCTGGTCTCGACCATTGGTCGTGGCCCCGTCCCCGACAAAGTGCTTCGGACTGGCGAGCACCCGGGTTGCGTCAAGAAACTCGTCGGTTCCAACAGCCCCCTGTAAGCCTTCGACCATGCGCACGGCATACGCCGCGACCAGGTTCGGGTCCTCGGAGTAACTCTCGTAAGTTCGTCCCCAGCGGTCGTTGCGGGCGATAGCCACCGTTGGTGCAAACGTCCAGTCGAGGCCGGTGACACGAACCTCGAGGGCGGTCACGCGGCCTATCTCGTAAAGCAGGTCCGGGTCGTTGGCCATGCCTAAGCCGATGTTGTGCGGGAACAGCGTCGCACCAAGGACATTGCTGTGGCCGTGTACAGCATCCGTGCCCCAGATCACGGGGATTCCGACGCCACCATCGCTGGTATCGGTCGACGCCCGCCAGAATTCGTCGGCGAGCGCCAGCCATTTGTCGGGCGTTGTGCGGTTATCGCCGCCGGGTGCCGAGCCGCCGCCGTTAAGGACAGCACCAAGATTGAAGTCCCGCACCTGATCCGGCGTGACGGTGCTGATGTCCGCCTGCATAAGCTGGCCGACCTTCTCTTCAAGCGTCATGCGCGCGAGCAGGTCGGCAATGCGCTTCTCCATCTCCGCGTCACGAACCAAGACGGATTCTTGTTTGGGCCAGTTGTCGGGATTGATCGATCCCTGGTCGGGAATGCGGCTATTCTCGCCGGGTTCTTGCCCGGCGCCGCAAGCTGCGAGCACGGTTACGGTGAACAACGAAGGGGCCGGATTCTTCATGCGCGACTCGACTATCACATACGTCAGGTTTGCTTATCAACCGGTCACCGGGCGGTATTGGTCGGGCAGCCGACACGTGCTTATTCGTCGTTTGCGCTGTCGCGCTCGGTCGCATCCGGCAATGCAGTCCGCACCAGCAGGCGATTCCGCACGAAGTCGATGACAAAGTCGCGCTGCGTGAACAAGCCGGCGCCGACAATTGCGGCCGGGCCATCCTGGAGTCGCAGAGTCTCGAAGATATTCAGATCAGCAACGGAGAACACTTCATCGCGCCACCGGATATTCGACGTGGCTACCTCATCGGCAATGAATCGGTGCGCGTCACGGCGACTCCCGACGGCACCGGAAAGCTGTTGGTCACGAACCCGTGGCGTCGGCACAAAGCCCACAGCGCGTGCACCCGGCCAATTGATCATGTTCAGGCCGGCACCAAGGTCGAAGACTGCCGGCATCTTCCGGCCCGCAACTTCAATATCCATGAAGTACAACGCCGGACCCTCTTTATCGACAGCCTGTGTCCGTAGCGGGATCGAGGTCCAACCGCGATAGTAACGTTGCGCGATCATCTCTGGTGGATACAGTCTTACGAAACGGTCGTTGGCAAGAAAGCCGATGGCGTAGCGCCGCAGGAAATCGATACCCAGAACTCCGTCAACCCGCCCACCAATTGCTGTCTCGCCCGGTAATGCGACCATCCGGGGTTCCGTCCAGACTTCGGTGCCGATCTCCAGGCGGTCGATCTCGAGGAGCGGGACCGGTGCGGAGGCGACAACGCCATGAACAATCACGGTCTTGCCGGGAACGGATTCGAGTTCGAGATCCTCGCGCAGTGCGCTGAAGACAGCGGAGATACTCGCAGCGGTATCCATGGCGAAATCGAACGGACCTTTGCCGTCGATGCGCACCGCAACGACGATGATCCCACTGGCGTCTATTTGGTAAGGGGCTGCGGCGTGCGCGCCGTCCAGTTCAAGTTCGCCAGCGCAGCCCGCCAGCGCGAAGGCGGCGGCCAATGTGAGCAGTTGCTTGCCGAACCTTCTCAATATCCAGGTGTGATGACGATGTTGCGGAACTCGATGGGACCGTGATCGCCCTGCAACATCAACGGCCCGGCGCTGGCTTCGTTACTGTCGAGTGCACCGCCCGTTATGCCGGGAATCTCGCGCCGCGAGATCACTTCCGTCCCATTGAGTACAACGGTGATTCGGCGGCCGATAAGCTCAATCTCCATCGACTGCCATTCGTTCGGCTGCGCGGCCGCATTCGTAAGCGGCGCGATAAAGCCGTACAACCCGCCGATGCGTAATGGATCGACAGCGAGGCCCCGATCGTCCTGGATCTGCACTTCGTAACGACCCCTGAGATAGACGCCGCTGTTGCTCCCCGGCGGATAGCGGAATTCGAGCTGCAACCTGAAATCATCGAAGCGTGCCTCGCTGATCAGGTCCACGCACGGTGGTGTCGCGCTCAGAATCCCGTTCGCGACGGCCCAACATCCTTCGTGCTTGTCGAATCTCGCTCGCCAGCCGGACAATCCGTCGCCGATCAGTGCAACCGGGTCGCCCCATTGATCAACCGTAGTTTGCTCAAGTTTCGGTGCCTTGACGCCGGTCCACGCATAATTTTCACCATTACCGATGCGTGTCTGCCCTGCCAGGCGTTCGCCCTCGACCGCGCCGTCAAATATGAGCTCGCCGTCACCCTTCTCCCACTGCAGGGGTATGCGCAGGTGAAGTCGATCGTCAGCAAAACTCACGCTTGTTGCGTGCCGCTTGCTGCCGAACTGACCGACGAACTCGGCCATAAGCTCGCTCTCCTTACGCAGGCGGATCTCGACCCAGGATGGATAGTCTCCGTCGGGTCCCTGCACCGTCAGGTCCCAGCGACCCAGTACGGAATCGGCAACACCGCGCGGCGGGGGATCTTCTGCACATGCAGTGCCGGCGAGTAACAGGGGGATGGCCAGTAAAAAGCTGTCGACTTTGCGTTTCATGACTCGATGCTACAATGCCAGCGCGCAGCTTGCGATACACGGACAAGCTGACAGGCAAGACCGAAGAACAAATCTCAATAACGAAGGGTCACCCTGGAGTATCGATTATGGCGGCAGAATCCTATGACGCAATTGTGGTCGGCTCCGGAATTTCGGGAGGCTGGGCCGCCAAGGAACTCACGGAAAAGGGACTCAATGTGCTGCTGCTCGAACGCGGCAAGAACGTTGAACACATCAAAGACTATGTCAACGCGCGCAAGGCGCCTTATGAGTATCCGCACCGTGGCTTTCGAACCTATGCGATGGAGGAAGCGTATCCGGTTCTGAAGCGCGATTACCCGCTAAACGAAAAGAATCTCGACTGGTGGGCATCCGATCGCGATTCACCGTATACCGAGGTCAAGCGATTCGACTGGTATCGCGGCTACCAGGTCGGCGGGCGATCCTTACTCTGGGGCCGTCACAGTTATCGGCTCGGCGATCTCGACTTCGAAGCCAACGCAAAAGACGGCGTCGGCGTTGACTGGCCGATTCGCTACGAAGAGATCGCGCCATGGTACTCGCACGTTGAGCGCTTCGCAGGTATCGCGGGTTCCATTGAAGGTATGCCGCAGTTTCCGGACGGGGAGTTCATGCCGCCGATTCCGCTGAACTGCGCAGAGAAACTGGTTGCCAAACGCTTACGCGGTGCGTTCGGTGGCAAACGGCGCATGGTGAATGCGCGTGTCGCCAACATCACGCAACCGTTGGCCGGACGCGCGCCCTGTCAGTACCGCAATGCCTGCTGGCTGGGATGTCCTTACGGCGCGTCGTTCAGTACGCAGTCGTCAACGTTACCGGCGGCAATGGCGACCAAGCGCCTGACGTTGAAGCCCTGGTCCATCGTGAGCGAACTCGTTTACGACAAAGACTCGCGGCGGGTGTCCGGTGTGCGGGTGATTGATGCGGTTACCGAGAAGAGCACTGAATACAACGCGAAGATCGTGTTCCTGTGTGCGTCGACGCTCAACTCGACCTGGCTGCTGATGCGCTCGGCGACGGACATATGGCCCGACGGTCTCGGTTCCAGCTCTGGTCAGCTGGGCCGAAACCTCATGGATCACCATTTCCGTGTCGGCGCTTCGGGTCGCATTGACGACCCGGCTGTTAACGACAAGTACTACTACGGTCGCCGACCTTGCGGCTTTTACATTCCACGCTACCGAAACGTCGACCGGCAGGAGCGCGATTACCTGCGCGGCTTCGGCTACCAGGGCGGTGCACGTCGCGACGGCTGGTCGCGAGCCGTCAGGGAGCTCGGCGTCGGCGCCGAATTCAAGGATGAGATGGCCAGGCCCGGAGAGTGGCAGATTGGCGCGACCGCCTTTGGCGAAATGCTGCCTGACCCAAACAATCGGATAAGCCTCGACGAGACTCGTACCGACAAATGGGGCCTGCCGGTTATCGCTATCGACTGCGAAATCGGCGAGAACGAGCGCCTGATGCGAGTCGATATGAAGAATGACATGGCCGAATCACTCGAAGCGGCCGGGGTGAAGGATGTTAGTCCGTTCGAGCGCGACTACGCGCCCGGCATGGGCATCCACGAAATGGGCACTGCAAGAATGGGGCGCGACCCGAAGTCGTCCGTCCTGAATGGCTGGAACCAGGTCTGGGATGCACAGAACGTGTTCGTCACGGACGGTTCGTGCATGACTTCGTCCGGCTGCCAGAATCCCTCGTTGACCTACATGGCGCTGACCGCGCGAGCCGCTGACTATGCGGTCGGTGAGCTGAAGCGCCGCAATCTCTAGGCTCTGATATGACCGAAAAGAAAACAAAACCCCTGCTCTGGACGCGACGCGATGCGATCCTGAAAACGAGTGCGGCGCTCGGCGGTGCGACCCTTATCGGCCAGGCGTTAATGCTGGCCGGCTGCGAGAGCATGCCCGCTGAAGCTACGGTCTCAAAAGAACCGCGCGACGAGCTGTTCAGCAATGCCGACCTGGCGCTACTGGACGAAATCGCCGAAACCATATTGCCGGAGACCGACACACCCGGGGCCAAAGCGGCAGGGGTTGGCCCGTTTATCGCACTGATGGTCACCGATACTTACTCCCCCGAAGACCAGGCTGTGTTCAAGGCGGGGCTTTTGACGATAGAGAAAGAGTGCCAGCAGTCCTACGGCAAGAACTTCGTCGCGTTGTCATCGGCTGAGCGCCTGGCCATCGTTGAACGCCTCGATCGTGAGCAGTATGACGCCGGTGAATCGACGCATTACTTCCGCATGGTGAAACAGTTGACGGTCCTGGGTTTCTTCACGTCGGAAACCGCCTACAGCGAGATACTCGAGTATGTCGAGTCGCCTGGTCGCTACGACGGCTGCAGGGACCTGGGTCCCGATGTGCGTATGCACGCCGGTCACGGCTCGAGCCCCTACAACACGTGAAACGCGTCCTGGCACTGCTGCCATTGCTGGCGAGCTGTGCCCAACCAGACGACGAGTGGATTTCGCTATTCGACGGCGAGAGCCTCGACGGCTGGACGCCGAAAATCAGCGGCTACCCGGCCGGAGAAAACTTCGCCGACACGTTTCGCGTGGAGAATGGCGCAATCACCGTCGCATATGACGGCTACGAGTCATTCGGCGCGAGATTCGGGCACCTGTTTTTTGAAACGCCGTATGCGCACTATCGATTGCGACTCGAATACCGATTTATTGGCGAGCAAGCGCCCGACGGCGAGGACTGGGCGTGGCGCAACAGCGGTGTGATGTTCCACGCGCAGGCGCCGGAGTCGATGCCCGACGAACAGGATTTTCCGATCTCGATCGAGTTCCAGTTCCTGGGCGGTCGAGACGACGGCGAACCACGACCCACGGCCGCGATGTGTTCGCCGGGCACGGAAGTAGACATCGGCGGCACTCGTGCCGCCGACCATTGCGTGCCGGCAGCCGCACCGACCATAGTGGGCGACGGTTGGGTGCGCGTTGAACTGCTCGTTGAAGGCGCAGACCGCGTCGTGCATTACGTCCAGGGCGAGCCGGTCATCGAGTACGGCAACATCTCCATCGGCGGTGGCGTGGTTAACGGGTACGACCCGGCGATGAAACGCGATGGAGAGTCGCTCAGCCACGGCCGAATCGCGCTGCAGAGCGAGAGCCACCCGATCCAGTTCCGGCGCATCGAGCTGCTGGAACTGAAGGTCACGGACTGACCTAAGCAATCGGCAACCGCGGTGCGAATTATTGCGCCGGCACCGGAGCCGATTATCTGCACCCGGCTACGGAGAGGCGCTGACAACGAGGTCGTATCCGGATCTCTATTATCGTAGGAGCGGCATCTTGCCGCGATCGCGGCTGGAAGCCGCTCCTACGGGCGCTCACGAATCGTCGGCCGCAGCCGGCCGGAAGCCCTCAGTCTGCCTCAAAACGCCTGCGCAGCAGATCACGGCCGCAAGCAGATCGAGCAGGCTGCGAGGCTACGCCGTGATTTCCACCCGGTTGCCGTCCGGATCCAGCACCACGCTCTCGTAGTAGCCGTCTCCTGTCCGTCGGGGGCCATCCACAACTTTGTAGCCATCCTGTTCGAGCCGTGAAGTCAGGCGATCAACCTCATCAGTTGAGCCTGTTGAAATCGCGAAGTGGATCAAGCCGGTGAACTGTTCCAGCGCATCGTTCCTGGTCTCGGGGATTCTCGGCATGCTCATCAGTTCGAGCCTGGCCCCGGTCCCAAACGTCAGGAAGTAAGACTCGAACTGCTTGTCCGGATTGATGTATCTGTCGCCGCAGGCCGCCTGAAAATAGGTTTCGTAGAATCCCTTGAGTCGTTCAAGGTCGTGGGTCCAAATAGCTACGTGGTCTATTCGCACGGACATCCGGTCTTCCTCGTTTTAGCGTTGCTCCCGAATCGGGGGAGCCATCCTACCGCAAATGAACTGACTGGCGACTAACGACCTCAAGCAGTTATCTGGAAGACTGCTCGAGGTCGTCTGAGGCCTTGATGCGCGGTCTTCGAAAACAAGCTGTACAGAGTGCGAAAACCCCGGCTCAACCTCTAATTCGAACTGATTTGAAGCGTCGTTATCAGGCGCCCTGCCAAGCCTTCTTGATCCAGCCCTTCACCGCCTTGTCGATGTCGCTGGGTTTCTCCAGGCGCACGCGATGACTCACCATTGCGTTGAAGCTGCCGGAGGCTTCGAGCCGTTCCGTCGGCGCTTCGCCTTTGAGATTCAGGCCGAGGTCGACACGCGTCTTTGTCGACGGCTGCACGATCGCAAACTGTTTTGAACGGCGCAGGCTGACGTAGGCTTTTTTCGGTGCAATTTCGATGTCGCCGCAGGCCTCGGCTGCCTTGATGACCGCGTCATAGATCGGTCTCAGGTCGGCCTTGGGCCCGCTGTACTGCGCGGCGACGAGGTCGGTGTCCGCACTCCCGGCATCGCTCTTCAGCGCCTTGTGTGCGACGAGATTCGCAAAGCCGTGCGTCATGCAGTGGTCGGCCTTCAAGTGTTTGACGATCAGGCCATGCTTGTCGAGTTTTGACTTATTCACGATCGCGAGCCACTGCGGCAGCGTCTTGCCGGTCTTGTCCTTCATGTTCGCGATCATCGCTTCGGCCATGGCTTCCGGTGATTTCGCCATTGTCTGTCTCCCCGAGGTTTACTGAATGCTGCTGTGCGGCCATTTCTCGGCGCGCATGGACTTTGGCGCGAACGCGCCCATCAGGCTCATCATGCCGAGCATCATGCGCGCGCCGAACGTGACTTTGCCGGTCTCAACATAGGCCTTGAAGTTGTCGACGATAAACCTCGAGCCGTCGGCCATCGACTTCTCGCTTTTCGAACCGGCGACCACATTCTCGGTGATGAGTCGCAACTCCGTGCCACCCTCGACCTCATCGAGCTCGTAGGTCACCCGTGACGGCGGATCATCGAGATTGGTCAGCTGGAAGGTCGTGACCAGGCGGCGTGGCGGATCGATCTCAACAATCCTGCCGACAACACCGACGGTGCGCTGGTCCGCCGACAGCATGCGGTAGGTATTGCCTTCCGCCATCGCCTGCGTGTCCCAACCGGAATTCCAGAAAAACGGTCGCGGTGACGTTGTATTGACGAGCTCGGACCAGACGGTATCGATTGGCGCCTGAATGACGACCTTGTAGATGGCTTTGTCGGCGTGCTTTACATCGTTCATGATTTATCTCTCTTCTTCTTGTCTCGATTCGCTCTGGCTTCGGACGCGTATTTGAGCTGCGTCAGGGAGCTGCTCCAGTACGCGCTGTATTCGGTCGTCCAGCGATCGTGAATCATCTGGATTGGGACGGCGTTGAAGTACAGCCGGCGCGTGCGACCGTCTTTCTCGGACATGATCAGGCCGGCATCTTCGAGCACGCGAAGGTGCTTCATGACGGCGATACGGCTGACGTCGAATTCGCTGGCCAGCGCGCCGACACCCATGCCCGGCGATGCTTTAACAAGGTCAAGCATGCGTCGGCGGCTTTCGTGAGCCAACGCCTGGAATACGGCGTCCATTTGAGTATCGGCTAACATGTAACTAAATAGTTACCTATTTACCGACTGCCTGTCAAGCCGGCATTCGAATTACGGGCGTTACTTGTACAAAGAGATTCGCTCGCTTCGCCAGTAGCACGGTCAGGGACAAGACACGCGCCACTCAGTTACTGGCTATTCAGAGCACTCTGCCATTGACCCAATACCTTCTGGCGCTTGGCACGGTCAAGATAGACCATGAGCGCCGGGCTCATTCTAATCGGAACAATACTTGGCGCCAGCCTGCTGAGGTTTGCCGCCGTATACGTACCGGAAACATCGGGATCCAACGCATACAGGCCTGCGGAGTTTGCGAGCGTTCGCTGACCATCCTGTGATAGCAGAAACTCCAGGAACTGATTCGCCAGTTCCGGCTCCAGGCTGTTGCGCGGCAAAACCGCTGTTCGGACCATTGCAAGAGCGTAGTCCTGCAAAAGTATGATCCCGAGGTTCTCATCGTCTTCCGCCCGGCTCATTGCATACGATCCGAGCAGGTTATACCCGAGCACAAATCGTTCGCTGGATATGAGGTCGAGCATGGCCGCTGTGTTCGTATACAGCCGCACGGAACTATTGCCCAACGCACCAACCAGCTGCCAGATTTCCTCCGAGCGTTCAGCATCCTGAGTCAGGAACAGGAATCCTAGCCCGCTCCGCTCTATATCGTAGGTCGCCACTCGTCCGTAAAGCATCTCCTGCCTGTCGAGAAGCAGCCTGCGTAACTCTTCGCGGGTCTTTGGCACGTCGCCTTCGTCGAGTGCATTCTTGTTGTAGACAACGACAGCGGGCTCAAAGCTGAACCCGAAGACCTCGTTGCGCCATTGTGACCATCTTGGCAGCGCGCCCGCCCTGCTTGGTTGGTACTGACGAACATAGCCGTCGTTGGCGAGCTTTACCTGCAGATCCATCGCCGGGCTAAGCAATACGTCGGCCGGCGCCTGATCACGCTGAAGCCCATCGACTACGGCGGCGTAAATATCAAGCGTGTCGAGCTCATGATAGGCAAGACCAACGGCAGGGTTTTCGCGGAGGAAGTGCTCAATGAGTGGTCTCGCCGACGCGATGTCCATCGAGCCATAGACAGTCAACAGCCGACCTTCCTCGCCGTTTCCGTCCGTGGGCGGGAATTCATAGAGCTCCGCAGACGAATTCAGTGGTGAAACGGTGAACAGGATTGCGGCGGTGACGGCCGCTAGCCGCCGCACCGTTTGCGAAACTGCAGACTTTCGATGTCGGCTAGTCCGCCTTGTGATCACCGAAATGAACGCTTTCCGCGTAAAGAAGATGGCCTGTGCCTGCATGATAAAATTGTACTACTACTTGCGGTCGCTCGTACGCCACCCAACGCGACAAACCGTCATCACCCGGACTATCGATGACGTTGTTCACTTGAACAATCGTGTAGACTGGCGTTCGACGCAGGCGTGCTGGCGTCTCCTCGTGGTACCAGGTCCCCCATCGTATGTCAGCGTCGAACGCACCCTGTTGAAGCGTCCCGTTTGCGCCCACCTGATGAGATTGGCCCTGCTTCACCGTGCGGTTCAGTGCGCCGATCGGGCCTACGGCAAACTCCCAAACGTTCTCGGAGATTTGTATCGAGTAAGCGTTGTGCAGATCTCCCGTCAATATCACGACGGTCTTGCCACTCGCCTCAAGCATTTCAATCAGTCGATCGCGATCGGCGGGGTACCCGCTCCATGACTGGTCGTCGACTGCAGGCGGCGTGCCGGAGACGTGAGGACTCACAATGCTGACCGATGAGAGCAGGACAAGCAGTTCGGCGTCACTACTGGCAACTCTGTCAGCCAGCCATTGCCATTGTTCGTCCCCCAGCATGCTCGGCTCGCTGGACGTCAACGTTGACCGACGACGACTGCGCGTGTCCAATCCGAGGAACTCGACGTTGGCCAGCTGCCAACCGAAATAGTAGCGCAGGCCGCCAATCGAATAAGACGACTCACGGTCCGACGCAGGCGCGGGTCTGATCTCGACCGTGTTGCGGTCGATGATCTTCTCGATACGGTACACGCCGGCATTCGGGTCGTTCGGGCCCGCGCCGTCGATCGATGCATCGATGGCCGAACGGTTCCTGGCATCGGTATTTCGAAATCCGGCATAGGGACCGCCCCAGTGGACGTGCAGGTTCGTTGCGGAGGTCAGATCGACGGCGAGAAAATCCGCGTGGAGATCGTGCAATGTGCTGCTGGCGGAGTCGATGCGCCCTGTTCCGAACACGATGGCCGACTCATCCTGTTCGGGGTTTGCCCAGCCCAGGTAGTCTCGCCAGCCGCGCAGACCGGGATCGCGAAACAGGGCATTTCGTGCCTTGTGACCGATGACGCCCGCGTCCTGGAAATTGTTGAGAACCTCGTGATCGTCGAACACGGCCATCGACGGTACCGACGCGTGCCAACGGCTCAGATCCG
>JAAUYD010178984.1_pt1 | contig 13898 bp, 7 predicted proteins | sample 7278101 | NCBI WGS metagenome assembly JAAUYD01 (sample SAMN14350128, study PRJNA611818) | marine sediment metagenome | isolation source: surface marine sediment (0.6m) | place: French Polynesia: Moorea | collected 2018-08
AGTTCTACCCTGACTCTTTGGGTACGGTTGTCAAGCTCTGGATCGACAGCTTCTACAATCGCCGTTCTGCCACCTTCATAAAAATCCACGGTGGTAATGCGATTTGCATCTAAATATTCCAAGAAGCGACCATAGGTCATACGGCTGTTCGCCGTATTCTGCCCCATTTCTCCAATACCATTACTAAACGCCCCTTGCCAAAAGAAAAAGCCAACTAACAAAGCAGGCAATGTCCAGAGTACTAGAACTCTCCAAGAAAATTTCATCTTAATTTGCCTCTAAATGCCGGTAGAAATAGATCAGCTTTAGATCGGTTAGAACACCTGTCATTTCAGCTTTTAGTTGTGCCTGAATACAAAAAGATAATCTGACAGGATTGTCCCATTAGATCATAGACAAATCTTCTCTTATATTTCTGTATCTCAAGCTTTAGCTGATAAATGGTTGCTCCTTATTATCTAAAAAATAGCTGGATAACGGATGTTTATTAATCCATTTTGTTAATTTCCTGTCCTATATGGTTATAGGGCAGATTGCTTTATTACAGCAAAGCTATAACATCAACAAGAATCTTAATTAAATTTAACTTAATTCTCATGTATTGTAACAGAGACTGGCTCAAAAATGGAGTTTTGCGATCGCACACCAACAACACAGCAGGGGTCTAGGTAGGTAAAAACTACAGCATAGGAAGAGTAAAATGGAATTAACTACATAAAGTGTCACTTTTAACTCAGTTTTTCTACGCGACCAAACTTACAATGAGAGTATTATTTAACTTCTGTAATGGTTATTGTATAGGGGAAAGACTTATCCTTAGAAAAAGAACCGAGCCATAACTGATATTGCCCAGGCAGCCATTGTCCGACAATTTCTGGATTTTGACCCTTAACATCATCATTGCACCAAATACCATCGGGTCCTTTAATAATCAGAGCTGTATCCCCAGGACTAGTTACCTTGAGTTTGAGATAGTTAAATTTACGGTTGAGTTGCAATGTATGGTCTGGTTTTTCGTCAAAAAATCCTGTACAGGCTCCTGTGGGAGTATCTCTTCTACCAGCAATGATATTTCCTGGTGTAGAACCACCACTTATACCACGCATCAGCATCGGATCTGGAGAAAATTTCTTGTCAATGGTTACATCTCCAAACATGGGTAGTATTTCTTGTGCTTTGGCTAAATTCCATGGAAATACAATGGCCATTACACAAACTACGAAAGATAATTTAATTCTTTGATATACCAATGATTGAGTCATTTTTATTACATTGTTTTATAAGTGGTTTTGATGACATTTATTTTACGCGTTAAGTTCCCAAAATAGCGGTAATTAACTATAAAAATAACAGATATCAAATCTAAATTATCAAAGTTCTAGCACCGTGGGATTGCGCTTGTTTTTGCCAAAAATACAAGCAGAATTAGTCACCATTTACACGTCAAAAGAGGCAGGTGTGGGGAGTGTGGGAGTGGGGGAAGCCTGCTCCTTGTCCTGTTTCCCTCTTCCCTAACTGGCTGACTCCCCACTTCTCATTGGCAAGTTAAAGATATTATTTGAGCGATTTATTTGAGCGATTCAATTCTTCACCTTTTGGCTACCGCCATAACTCACCACATAGGGATTTCCAACGCAACGCTCCCAAACAAATAGATATCTATCTATGAAGACGGATTTTTTTGCCGTTATGCTCCCGATTTACATCAAAAAATAACCTCTGGCAAGTTGCCAGAGATGGATTTGATAACATCTAAATATAGTTTCAATTATTTGCCTACAGCGATCGCATTTTCCAATCTAGGCTTATCTAAACCAATCTCATGTAGTAGTAGCCAAGACTGCATTAGATCCGGACCATGCATCTCACCGGTAAAGGCTGCTCTGAGCGATCGCATAATTAACCCTTTCTTTACCCCTTGTGCTTTGACTACCTGTTTAATTATCCCTTGGGCATCAGACACCTCAAGTTGTGCTTGATTTTCTAAACCTGTCAATACTCCTTGCAGAGCCGCCCCTACCCCATCTTGTTGCAGTTGAGTTTTAGCTTCATCACTAAATTCCACCACATCAGTGAAAAATAGTTGACTCATAGCCACAGCATCTGTCAAACGGGTTAAGCTCGGAGCAATTAAAGTTACCAGTTGCTCTAACCAAGGACGCTCTCTACCACCAACAAATTTATACCCAGCTTCTGACCAGAATGGCATTAATAAATCTGTAACTTTATCTATTGGCATACTGTGGATATACTGACTATTCAACCAATCCAATTTTGCCCAATCGAACTTAGCACCAGCCTTATTCACCCGCTCAAAGCTAAATTGCTGGGCAGCTTCTTCTAAGGTAAATATTTCTTGGGTAGAATCCGGTGGGGACCAACCCAACAAGGTCATATAATTAGCTAAAGCTGGGGCAGTAAAGCCCATTTTGGCAAATTCGGAAATTGAAGTTACCCCATCCCGCTTAGAAAGTTTACGCCCTTCCATATTCAAAATTAAAGGGGTGTGGGCAAACTCTGGCACATTTGCACCCAAAGCTTCATATAGCAAAATTTGCTTGGCAGTATTAGCAATGTGATCTTCTCCCCGGATCACATGGCTAATTTGCATATCCATGTCATCAATCACAACGGCAAAATTGTACAATGGCTGACCAATACCTGTTGATCCAGCCCGGGCAATTACCATATCCCCACCCAAATCGCTACCACGCCAAGCCATATTGCCCCGAACCAAGTCATTCCAGACAATTTCCCGACTATCGTCAATTTTGAAGCGAATTACAAAACTACGTCCTTCAGCTTGGAAAGCAGCTTCCTGTTCCGGGGTCAAATTACGATGGCGGTTATCATAACGGGGAGCTTCACTTCTAGCCTTTTGGGATTCCCGCAGGGCATCCAATTCTTCTGCGGTGGTATAACAGCGATATGCCAAACCTTGGTCTAACAACTTTTGGATTGCATCCTTATAAAAATGCAAACGTTCAGTCTGAAAAAATGGACCTTCATCCCAATTCAATCCCAACCAGCGCAATCCTGCTAAAATATTTTCCGTATATTCAGGACGCGATCGCTCTTGGTCTGTATCTTCAATGCGTAAGATAAATTTACCCCCATGGTGGCGGGCAAATAACCAATTAAACACAGCCGTCCTGGCTGTACCAATATGTAAATTTCCAGTGGGGCTGGGTGCAATACGGACTCTGACAGTCACAGCAAATTCTCTCTTTTCAAAGCTTCAATAGTTTAACTTGGATTGTGGATGTAATTGTGAATCCAAAACCCAAGTTCCTTTTAATCTATTAGGTTACATATAGCTTTTAGCTGGTAACGGGACCGACGGGGCTCGAACCCGCAACTTCCGCCGTGACAGGGCGGTGCTCTAACCAATTGAACTACGGTCCCTCAATTGGCACTCTCGTAATTATGCCGCTTTTATGGAAATGTGTCAAGTACTTTTTTGTAATTTGCTCCTAAAAGTGGATGTTACTGGGGAGGCTTGCGGCAAAACAGTGAAAAATGTCATGGGTCGATAGGGAATAAGGGGATGATATCAATCGATGCCATTAAAAGAATCTAAAGAAACATAGAAATTCTCAATTGAATAACATACAATTAGACAGGAATTTTTCAGATTTTCATCCACAAACTTGCATTTTATATAGGATAGAGCATATTGAAATTAATCCTTGGGAATACAGATATCCCTATGAATTAAGAATCTTCTCGGCTCTAGCCAGGGGAATATTAGACAAGAAATTTTTTCACCAATTTAGGAATTTGGGAAGGGCGTTCTGCCACTGGAATATCAAATTCATACAAAGCAGTGAGTTTGCTTTGTACGGAGCCAAAATCTGGATCTAGTCCAATAACTGCGGCTAAAGTTCCTGTTTGTCGCCAATGTTTTCCTGGTGTTACGTGTCTACCTGCAATATAAGCAACTACTGGTTTATCAATTGTTTCATTAATATAACGGGCTGCGGCTTCTTCGCGATCACCACCTGGTTGTCCCACTAAAACTATGGCTTGGGTGCTTTCATCTTCATCAAGTATTTGTAGCCATTGAATAAAAGATGACCCCACAATTGCATCACTACCAATGCTGACACTAATGGATTGTCCTAACCCTGCTTGGGTTAGTTCCCAAGCAATTTCATAGGTAAGAGTACTACTGCGGCTGATGATACCAACCGGGCCAGGAGTATAAAAATCGCTTGGTTGAGTGCCTAAGAGAATCTTGTTAGGAACGATAATTCCTGGACTATTTGGTCCAATGACTAAGGTGTCTGTTGCTTCCGCAGTGCGTAATAGTCTCACCATATCCAGAGGTGGTACTCCAGCCGAAGTAATAATTATTTGCCGAATGTTGGCAGCGATTGCTTCTAGTGCCGCATCCAAGACTTGATAAGGATGTACGCAAATAATCGTGGTATCAATTTGCCCAAATTTATCTACCACCTCTTCTATCAGATCAAATATTGGTAGATTATATAGTTGTCTTCCACCCAAACCAGGATTAACCCCAGCGACTAAATTTGTACCGTGAGCCTGCATTTGTGCAATATGGGTAGCACCAATGAATTCACTAAATCCCTGGATTAAAACTTTGCTGTCTGGCGTTAGGTTCATAAAAAAGTACAATAACTCAAAATATTCAGCGTTTTACGCCACTGAAGAAGGATAAATATATGCTGTATTCTTGATTCAATTTACATTAGAATCAAAAAAAATTGTTCTCAGGTTTCAGAAACAAAATACCGTATTAAATCTACTTTTGGTAGTAGATTTTTAGTTTTTCTTGTTAATTAATGTTTTTCCAATTATATGTTTTTTACATTACGACCATTCTGATTACGAGATTATACTTAATAATGTTGACCACAAAAATGAAAATTACTTAGAACACGTAATTTATTCTAGCTCTTGATTTTATTTATCAATAAGTGAACTACGGGGAGTTATACCATTTTAAAAAAGAATGGAACAGATAATGTGGATGGGTAGGGGCACAGCACCAGTAAGATAGTTTAATACCGATGCCGTGCCCTTAAGCGCCTATAGCCTACCCCCACAATCAAGACTTTTTGTTGCAAGCCCTATCTATCTAATTTTTTGATGGGACGCAGATTTGGCCATTGTCAAACTAATAGCCTCGGCTACCGCTCGATCTAAATTTTCGATTAATACAGGTGCGTTACCTGACGATTGTAGTTGGACTAAATATTTTTTTGCTTCATTTAATTGAGAACCAACCAAACGAACCACCAAATAGGGAATAGTTTCAGAAACACGGCTCTTATTCCCGTGGGGGATTTGGGATTGAATTTCACTGTGATGATTTTGGATAAACCGAGCGATTGTTTCCGCGACTACTGCTGCTTCGGAAATACTATCTAAGAAGTTCATCAGTATGACTTTCACACTTCTATCGGTAGCTAAAATGTTTAATGCCTGTTCTAGACGCTGGCTGAAAGTAGTTGGTGTTGAATCATTAATGGAGGCATGACGTAGGTTCATACATACACCGGGTTTACCCCCTGCATTGACAACTAAATCTAGGGTTGCCATCACTGAACCCACGCCATTTCCTAAAATGGCTATTTTCCCTCGCCCAGAATCATTTGACTTATCGACATATGAACCCAAGGGAATACTGGGATATTTATCAAAAATCCTGGCTTCTCTGCCTCTAATTTCTGGATGTCGTCTCAGGGATCTTTCATTCACTATCACACTACCATTAAGTGCCATTAGTTGACCGCGAGCATTAATGGCTAAAGGATTGATTTCCACTAGATCCAAATCTTTTTGGATGAACAAATGATACATCTTCTCAATCACCGTACTGATTGATTGCATGGAGCTTCCATGCAAGCCCATTTTCAGAGCTAATCGACGGGCATAAAATGAAGAAAATTCTTGTTCTACCAACACATACTGCATTTTTTCCCCTGCTGATTCCCAGTCAACATCAGCTTCCTTGCAGCCTAAAAGTACTGGACGACAAACTGCGGTATCTAAGACTACAGCCAGATAAAATTCTGCGACTTTCTCATATTTCGTTTCTGCTAATAATGCTTCTGGTAGCTCCCCTAAGATGGGTAAATTGAAAATTGTTTGAGCCGCTGCGATTGCATCAATGGTAGTTCCCACAAACCTAACTCCACCAGCTTTTGCCCTATCTCTCCCATGGACTTGGGATTTGAGTACAATCGGATAATTTATTTCTAACCGCTTCAAGTCAGTGGGATGATCTATTTTTTGAGAAGGTAATACAGGAATATCCATTTCCCGAAACCACTTTTTGACTTGATACTCTAATAAATCCATTAATATACACCTTGTATTCCCACTTCCAAAAATTAACCGAGGTAATAGGTAACACATTAAACCTACACAGCAATAGCTAACTCAAATTGTTGTTAGCATAATCAAATATATTTTTCTGCTACCAATTTTATCTAATTCAGTAAATACAGTAAATTTGTTTTTTGAAGACCACTGACTCTATGTAAATTATCTGTGCTTGATGTTGTCAGTAGTTTTTCTTAGAGATAAAAAAATGATGCCAAATCAATAAATATTGTTGTTTCGATTTAATGATAATTTACCCAAGCTACTATGATGCCCGGTTTGCATGGATTAATTAAACTTAAGCCCAAAATTAATCACTGATTTATGCTGTTTTTTGATTTTCATATTCACTCTATTATTTATCTTTCAAAGAAAATCTGTAAATATTTGTACCGGGACTCTCAGATAATATCCACTGTTGACTACTATGTATTTTTATCTCTGTAGTTAGGTTTGTGTAACCAAAGAATTATATTTCAGATGAAACTAAAGCTTTCTGGGTTTCACAAGCGATAGATTTGTTGACAATGGTTGTCTGAAAAATTATTCTGGAAATTTCTTTTATTATCTTCACCACAAGGTCTCACCATCTGTTTTTCCCTATCGATTCCCATTTGTAGGACTGGACTCCGTAATACTTTTAATTCTGGTGAAAGTAAAAAAAATGTGTTAGAAAGTTGTTCGTTTAGATATTTAAGGTTGTCGTTGAGTCAACTATGCGCCTACATTTAATTGATGAATCTCTAATGTCTAAACCATCGCCAATACAAATAACCAGAATCACCAACGGGATAGATGGATGAAAGTAAAAGAACAGCAAGAGTATTTAGAGTTGTTAACCAACACTTTACAAGAACACTTGCGTGCAGAAATTCCATCGGGTGAATTTTTTCAAGTCAAGTGCGTCGTCAAAAATGATCGACTAATGATTCTTATCCAACACCCCCAAGGTGTGATAACTGATACCGAAAAAATATTTGCTGTCATAGAGGAGGCATTAGAATCATTATCTGCCTTGGAGGACATAAAAGCAGATGCAGAAGTTTTTGTCAGGGTGGTTGGGTCAAAACTTCCCTATGCAAAACGGGATTTGACTATTGTCAAGCAAATAATTCCTGAAGTCATTGATGTGGAAATTCCACAAAATGAAGCAGTAAATGTTGATGATCGTGGTACAAATAGCCAAGAATCATGGGCTCCACCCCTGAATGTTGATGATTATGATGTAAATACCCTAAATAACCAAGAATCATGGACTCTACCTCCAACTGAAAAAAATACTGAAAATGAGGATTTCGATCCCCTTGCTGATGCACCAGATTTAAGCCATTACTCAACAATCAAGTACCGATACCCCACTAAATTTCTCATGCTAGGTGGGGGTTTATTTGCACTGGTGATGTTTGGCTTAGGTGCATATGTTGTGACTCGTCCTTGCGTAATTTCGGAATGTCAACCGATCCAAGTTGCAACACAATTGCAAAAACCTTCCTTACCCCAGGTAAGTAACACCAATCCAATTGCAGAACTAACAAAATTACAAGCGGAAATAGAACAAGCGATCGCTTCCCTCAAACAAATACCCCTGTGGTCCTCTCGTCACAAGGAAGTAGAACCCCTGATAACCGAATTATCTGCCCAAGGGAAAGAAGTTAATTTGTTACTCAAAGCTTTCCAATTAGCACAGCAGGCAAGACAAAAAACCCAAAAACCCAAAAACAGCCTTCAGGAGTTACAAACCACACAACAGCTTTGGCGACAAGCTATTTTACCTCTGGAAGCAATTAATCGTAAAAGCCCATTTTATGAATTGGCTCATCCAACATTGTCTCGTTATCGTCAAAATTTGCAAACCGTAAATAAACAGCTACGCAGGGAAGATAAGTGGCTACAAAAACTAGCATCAGCTAAATCCGTGGCGACAGCGGCTCAGAAACGACAAGAAAAGGCAAAATCTTTACAGGAATTACAAAAAACCCGATCTACTTGGGAGGTAGCAGTCAATGGTTTGAAGATAATCCCCCCAAATAGCTTGGCATATGCAGACGCACAACAGCTTTTATTGCAATATAAACCAAAACTAGCTAATGCCCGTTTAAAAGCGACAAAGGAGCAGATGGCTAGTAAAACCTATAATCAAGCCCTGAATGCTGCGAAACAAGCTCAAATCTATGAACAACAAAATCAATGGCAAGCATCTGTCAATCAGTGGAACCAAGCTTTAAGGGCAATTAAACAAATTTACCAAGATAGTTCTTATTACCCTAAGGCAAAACCTTTGCTCAGACCATATAATAATTCTTTGGAAAGGGCAAATAGACAACTCCAAGTTTATAACCAACTACAAAAAACACGTACAGATCTGGAAATGACTTGTGTTAATGGTGGTGTTACCATTTGTAATTTTCAAGTCAACTTACAAGCGATTGTAGTTAGCATTACTTCTGAATACGAACAAGCCATTGCCAAGAGTTATGAAAATAATTCAGATCCCACTAATACTACTAGTCACTTACAGATATTACAGCAAGCTCTAGAAGTAATTAGTGATAATGCCAGCATACCCTTAGCTATTTATGATGCTCAAGGTAATCAAATTTATCAACATAGCCCTAGAAGTTAGAGCAATCTAGGAAATAATTAAATCAGTATATTAGCCCACATAGGGTGGAGCTGAATAACTATAAAACATTGATTTATCAATACATAAGGGCTGTTTTCTCCGGATAAAGTGCAAGAAAATAGGGGTTTGAGCTTGAAAAACCTTGCATCTCTAATTTTTTGAAGTGTGGAAAAATGAAAACAATAGAGCCAGAACTATTGCCTATTGCCTGTTGCCTACCCCCAAAAAGACTTTTTGTTGCAAGCCCCACATAGGAGACACAGTTATTAATTCGTTGATGGGAAATTTTAACCCAAGGGTAAATAAATAACTCTTTAGTGATAACTGACAACTGTTAAAAATTGCCAGGTTTCCAGAATTGGAATTACCACGGAAACTGACAAATCACCATTAAGAAAATATTTTTCCTATGTCATATCCACTGTGGGGGCGCAATATTTGTGCCCTTATCATTGTGGTCTTTTATTTACTCAGTGCTGTACTAAGTAGGTAGGCGTAATTAAATGTAAGAGGCGAACCTCACCCCCATCCCCTCTCCTTGATAAGGAGAGGGGTGCCGTGAGGCGAGGTGAGGTTTTATATTTAATTTGACCCAGTTACTTAGTGGGATCAATACTTTTTCTATTCAGTCAATCTCATAGTACTTATAAGGAATCATCTATCTTTAGTATGATAAATCTACACATTTCTATAAGATTATTCTATCACTATTAACTTCATAGTAATAAATTAGCTATATCACAAGCATTATTTCCCGTAATTCAATATCAACAATTTTACAAAACATTACTGTAAATTAGTATTCTAAGCATTTATATTAATTATATTAATATAAATACTTAGAAATAACTTTCAATTAAGAAAAACAGGAGAAAACTTGAAAGCCTGATTAGATAATAGTTATGGTTTTTCTTATATAAAAGAAAAATTGGTTAAACAATATATATTGATATATTGGTTTATATTTATAACTATATGTATACTACTTTAGGCATATATTTATATTTGACAATCACACCAAATATTTTTTTTCATAAACCTGTTTCATTTTGAAATAAATTCGTTAAAATTAGAAAGCTAATAGCAAATAGGTGATGTCACCAATAGATAAAACTCTTGTAGCTTATATATGTAGATAAAAATGATTTATTGAATATATAAGCTTTAGTTGTGATGAGCCTAAAATGAGAATACATTGAGACTACTAAGAGCAGCTAATTTTTTAGCTATATCCGATGTCAGGTCAATTTGTATTTAACTCAAATTAATTATTAGCGAGAGTAATTATGTGCTGACCAAGTCAATGATTACTAAGCACTTGCTTCTCAATAAACACACAAAAAACTCATCGCTTCAATTAAGTAAGTAATTTGGAGATCAACATGAAAAAAGTAATGCCTTTTCTCATCACTGGTATTTTAATAATAGGTGCTGTTGGCTGTCAGGACACTACTTCTCAACCTTCTTCTTTAGAAAAACCAGCTAATACAACCGAATCCGCTCAAACACCAGTAGAACCAGCTTCTCCTGTCGCTGATAGTGTTACTGAAAATGTACCTAAATCAACTGATGATGTACAACCAGATGCCCAAACAAACCCAGCTGATACAGCAGCTGATATAGAATCAACAGGTGATATTGCTGCAAAACTAAAAGAAGCTTTGCCTAAAAGTAATTTAGAAGTTCAAGAGAAAGATGATAACATCACTGTTGCAGGAACAGTGGCTTCTCAAGCTGAACTGAACATCGTCCAGCAGGTAGTATCTCAAGTCAAAACTGCTAAAGCAGTCAAGATAGATGTAACTGTTGAAGCACCTAAAAATTAATTAATAATTTCGTTGTTGAGTTGTAGCTGTATGTTCTTTTAAAACGGATCGCCATATCCCAACTATAAGATTCTACAGCCATTTTGGATATGTCTAAAACAGTAGAGATGCATTATGATTGCGTCTCTACTGTTTTTTGGATTTTGCTCCATAAAGATAAAAATTCCCTTATATTTGACAGTCTCCGGGCTAAAGTAAAGTAGATTCTAAGAAATTCTTGCCAATAAGGCTAAAGCCACCATTCTGAGGTTATATACCCTACATCAAAAAATATGCCAGTTGCGTAAGCCCTAACTTACTATAAATAATGAACGATTTGATAAATCGATTTTACAGGACAATTGACTGTAACTAGGATACAATCCTGTTAGATTTAATTATTTTTGATCAATTGAAAAAATATTACTTTTTAATTTGGCTGTTGTGTCTACTCAAATTACCCATCCCCAATCTGATTGCGATCATAAACTGAGTACTTTACAAAAATTACTTAGGTTAAAAAAAACAAACTGGCTACAACCTTTATTATTGCTTGCACCAGCAGGAATCTGGTTATTGTTATTACTGGTGCTACCAACCCTTATCATTATTGAATTAAGCTTAGTTCCAGGAATTAGACCTGGTGATGTGGTTAATCCTAGCGGATTTGACAACTATATAAAAATATTTGATCCCCTATACTTACAAGTCATATGGCGATCGCTTTTTTTTGCTATTAGTACTACTATAATTTGTTTGATTTTCGGCTTACCAATTGCCTACTGGATTGCGTTAAATGCACCACCAGGTTGGAGAAATTTACTTTTACTTGCATTTGTCTTACCTTTGTGGACTTCTTCCTTACTTCGCTCCTATGCTTGGATTACCATTCTGCGTCCCACCGGCTTACTCAATAGTTTCCTGAATCACTTTGGTTTACCGAGTTTGGAGTTACTTAATCGCAGTCCAGCAGTATTAATTGGTATGAGTTACAGTTTATTACCATATATGGTTTTGATTTTATATGCCTCGTTAGAAAAATTAGATAAACGTTTATTAGAAGCAGCAACAGATTTAGGTGCAAATCGCATCCAAACTTTTTTGCAAGTTACCGTACCCCAAATCATTACGAGTATTATAGCTGGCTGTTTCCTAGTATTTATTAGTGCTATGGGAGACTTTATTAACCCAGAGTTATTGGGTGGTGCTTCCAGTATGACAGCTGCCAGACTAATTTATAACCAGTTTCTCGGTGCAGCACAAAACTGGGGATTTGGTTCTGCTTTAAGTTCTATTTTAGTCCTGGTTGTGAGCATAGCGATTGCCTTATTAATTAGGTTTAATGAAGCAACACCCAAGGGTTAAATATGCCTTACATCAAATAAATATACCTTACATCAAATCCGCTTGTGGGACTTACTATATTATCGTCACCTCACCCCGTCCTACGAACCCCCCTCTCCTTAATAAGGAGAGGGGAAGGGGGTGAGGTTTAATAAGGAGGGGGTGAGGTTTTGCGGTAACTAATCATCCGAATTTCATATTACATCATATTTTAATCTAGCCCACAAAAAATTGTACCAAAACATTCTAGTTTTGGTACAATTATTGTGGGTTCAATACTAAATCCACATCCTCTAAACAACTTATTTCTTAGCTAATTGGGGAGAACTTCCATGACTCTTATTTACTAAATCCCTAACCGTAGAAATCAATTCATGCTCTAAATAAGGCTTGCTGAAGTAAGCCGTAGCCCCCAAAGCTTTAGCCAACTGGCGATGTTTTTCCGCAGTGCGAGAAGTGAGGACAATCACAGGTTTTTGAGCAAAAGTTGTGCTTTGACGTAGATTGCTTAACAACTCAAAACCATTCATACGCGGCATTTCTAAATCAGAAACCACAATCTGAATTTCAGGGTGTCTTTGCATTTGTTCTAACGCTTCTACACCATTTTCAGCTTGTAATACTTGATAGCCATATTTTTGTAGTGTGAGTGCAAGTGTTTGACGTAAACTAATGGCATCATCTACTACTAAAACTACGTTGAAAGATTTCTGTTTTTCCTCCGAACTTTGGTCGTTTATAGATGTAGAAGATGTCGTGTTCATGGAGGAACGTGACAAAGTTAAAGTCTTCTGATTGGAAGAATATAATGCTGTTTTCACCTTACTATCCTTAAGTAACAAGGGAGCATCAATCACTAGAATCAAACTACCATCTGCCAAACTACTACAACCATAAATATATTTTGGAGGTGCGATGGCATTTCCTAATGGTCTGATGACTAGTTCTTGTTCGCCAATAATTTGGTCTACTTCTACAGCAAACAGTTCTTGATTTCCCCGTAACACCAATACAGGGTGCTTCATTTCCCCAGCACTATTATTTGCCATAGTATTGTGTATTTTGGCATTACTCATCAAGGGCACATTATAGGAAATCAAATCTGCAAAGGGACGTATACCAATCATGCGTTCATCCTGGTCTATTTTCCAGTGCAAAACTTTTTTCCCTTCATATTCCTTGATGATTTCCGCAGAAGGAAGCACAATTTTTTCAATATTGTCCAATAGTAAGGCATAAATAGCATCCCCTGCTTGGACTATCATTAATTGATCGGTTGTCATAGAAAAAGGTATCTTCAGTAAGAATGTTGTACCAACTTTAGGTACGGAATTAACTGAAATTGAGCCATTAAGAGATTCCAAATAGGAGCGGACAATATCTAATCCCATACCGCGTCCAGAAATTTCGCTAATCTTACCCGCAGTAGAAAATCCAGGAGAAAATAACAGCTCTAAAAGTTCTTCTTCAGTTACTGCATCATTAGCATCGATCAAGCCAAGGTCAATTCCTTTGTTACGAATCCTCTCTAAATTCAATCCTTGACCATCATCAGCAACTTCGATAATAGTTTGACTACCTTGATTATAAGCACGAATTTCAATTACACCTTGTTCTGGTTTTCCAGATTCACGGCGTATTTCCTGAGTTTCAATCCCATGATCAAAGGAATTACGTAATAAGTGTAATAAAGGATCGTAAAGCTTCTCTGCGATCGCTTTATCAATTAATACTTCAGTACCATAAAGTTTTAAATCTACATTTTTATCACG
>JAAUYD010268309.1_pt1 | contig 13898 bp, 3 predicted proteins | sample 7278101 | NCBI WGS metagenome assembly JAAUYD01 (sample SAMN14350128, study PRJNA611818) | marine sediment metagenome | isolation source: surface marine sediment (0.6m) | place: French Polynesia: Moorea | collected 2018-08
AAACTACATCTGATTAATGGAGCATTTTCCAGTGAGAAGGGGGTAGTTGCTTCAAGTTGTACTTGCGTTTGGACTAAATTTTCTCGTTGTGTTGTTTCTAATTGCTGTAAATCTACCAGATTGATGTTGAAGCTGGCATCTGGGTGAATTACCTGTATTGGTGTACCGTTCTGGGTTTGGAAGCTTGTGCGTAGTACTTCGTGGCGCTGTACTATTTGTGCTAAAGCTTGTTGTAAAGCATTAATATCCAAGTTACCACTGACGCGAATCGCTGCTGACATATTGTAAGTGGCACTTTTTCCTTCCAATTGGTTGAGGAACCATAGTCGCTCTTGTGCCCATGATAATGGTAACTCCTCATGGTCGCTTCTTGGTTGAATGGTCGGAAGGGTTAATCCATTATTGGTATCACGTAATCGGGTTATTGTTTGGTCTAGTTGAGCAACGGTGGGGAAAGAAAATAATTCTCCTAGGGGTATTTCTACAGAAAAGGCTGATCGTACTCTGGAAATTAATTGGGTTGCGAGTAGAGAATGTCCTCCCAAATCAAAAAAGTTATCGTCAATTCCGATATTTTCTACATTCAATACTTGAGCAAAGATATTGGCTAATATTTCTTCATGTTGTGTACGTGGTGCTACATATTCAGTATTTTCTTCAGTTTCAGGTGCCGGTAATGCTTTACGGGCTACTTTACCGTTTGGTGTTAATGGTAAGCTCTCTAAGATCACAAATGCACTAGGTACCATGTAGTCTGGTAACTGTGCTTTGAGATATTCACGTAGTTGTTGATTTTTAATTTCCGAGTTTGCAACTACATAAGCTACTAGCCGTTTATTACCAGTATTTTCTTCAAGGGCAATGACAACAGCTTGATTAACTTGAGCATGGGTGGTTAGAACTGCTTCAATTTCTCCCAATTCAATCCGGAAGCCCCGAATCTTCACTTGGTTATCGATGCGACCAAGATATTCTATATTTCCATCACTTAAGTAACGAACTAAATCCCCAGTTTTGTAAAGACGTTGCGATTTTGACTTATCAAAGGGATTTTGAATGAATTTTTCTGATGTTAGTTGCTGACGGTTGAGGTATCCTTTAGCTAAACCGTCACCACCAATGTGCAATTCTCCGGGTACACCCACTGGTACTGGTTTTAGTTGTGAATCTAGAATGTAAATTTGGGTGTTAGCTATGGGACGACCGATGGGGACTATTTGTAAATTTGATTGTGGTTTACATTGCCAGAAAGTTACATCAATTGCTGCTTCTGTTGGTCCGTAGAGATTATGCAATTGACATTTAAATTTAGAGAAGAACAGTTGAGTAAATTCAAAGGGTAATGCTTCTCCACTACAAAAAACCCGTTTCAAGCTATTACAATTTTCTGTCTGAGCTGATTGTAGAAAAACTTGAAGCATTGATGGGACAAAATGTATTGTCGTAATTTGCTCAGTTGAAATTAAGTTCGCTAAATAAGTTGTATCCTTATGTCCTTCTGGTTTGGCAACTACAATCCTAGCTCCAGTTAATAATGGCCAGAAAAATTCCCACACTGAGACATCAAAACTAAATGGAGTTTTTTGTAAAACGCGATCGCTACTGTTTAATTGATAAGTGTCTTGCATCCACAACAAACGGTTGTGAATTCCCTGGTGGATATTCATTACCCCCTTAGGTTTGCCAGTAGAACCAGAAGTGTAAATCACATAAGCCAAATTATCTGAAGTGACTCCAACATTAAGATTTTCTTGGGAATGCTGCTCAATCACACCCCAATCACTATCTAAACAAAGGATCTGTGCATTATGTTGGGGTAAAGATTTCATTAACTCGCTTTGAGTAATTAAAACCCCGACAGCAGAATCTTCCAACATATAACCCAAGCGTTCTTGAGGATAATTGGGGTCAAGTGGTACATAAGCCCCACCAGCTTTTAGTATCCCCAAAAGTCCCACTACCATCTCAATAGAACGCTCTACACAAATTCCCACCAATACTTCCGGTTTTACTCCCAGAGTTTGTAGATGACGTGCTAGTTGATTTGCTCGTTGATTTAATTGCTCGTAAGTTAATTCTTCCGATTCAAACACCACTGCTACAGCGTCGGGTGTTTTTTCTACCTGTTCTTCAAATAACTGATGAATACATTTATCTTTGGGATATTCTATTGCGGTATCGTTCCATTTAACTAATAACTGATGACGTTCCGACTCTGAGAGTAAAGGTAAGTCACCCACTTCCTGTAATGGATTGTCCACAATAGCTTCCAGTAAATTTTGGAAGTGACCTACCCAACGTTTTATAGTGATATCATCGAATAAATCTAAATTGTAATCTAAATGCAACAATAATTCATCTTCAGTTTCAGTAATATCTAAAATTAAATCGTAATCAATATAATTTTTGCGAATATTTATTAAGTTAATTTTTAGCCCCAATAAATTTAGTGTCAGAAGTGGATTTAAATTGAATACTGTTGATAGTAAAACAGGTCTACTTAAATCTTTTTTTAGATTTAATTTATTAAGTAATTGGGAAAATGGATATTCTTGATGTTCATAATCATCTAGCAATCCTCCCCTCATTTGTATGAGAAATTCTGAGAAGCTTAAAGATGTATAACTGTTATTAGAAAATAAACTAGTTCTAATAGGTAATAAATGAGTACAGTACCCAACTAAATTCTGACTTCCTTCAAAATTACGCCCTGCTGTAGGAGTACCTACTACAATATCCTCATTACCTGTCAACTTGTAAATAAAAATTTCATATGCTGCCAAAAGAGTCATAAAAAGAGTGCAACGAAACTGTTTGCTGACTCTTTTTATTTGACTGGAAAGCTTTGCATCTAAACGAAGAATTTGCCTACCACCTTTATAACTCATTATGGGGGGACGTGGTTTATCGGTTGGTAGGTCAAGAATAGGAATCGAACTGGAAAATTTCTCTAACCAGTAAGATTCATGAACAGCCATTTCTTCTGTTTGGCTGATTTTATTTTGCAACTCTATATATTCTCTAAATTGCATTGGTGGCTCTAGTTGAGGAATATGTCCTTGGCAGTAAGCCTCATACAAAGTAGAGATTTCTTGTAGAATTATTCCCATTGAAAAACCATCATAAATAATATGATGAATTTTGATAATTAACTGATGTATTTTTTCTTCTAACTTAAGAATATAAACCTTCAATAGAGGAGCTTGAGCAAGATTGAAAGGTTCTTGTTTTTTCCCTTCTAGCCATTGATTTACTTGATATTCACGTTCGCTAACTGATAAATTTGAAAAATCAATTAACGGAAGTTGATATTTTATCTCAGGTAAAACTTCCTGTGAATTTCCTTCAGGAGATATTCTTGTCCGTAGAGCTTCATGGCGTTCCACAATGGTTTGAATTGTTCTCTCCATTGCATTAAAATTGAACGCTCCTTCTAACTGAAAATAAACATAGTCAATATATGCTAATTTACTATCACCTTCTAGTTGATCTAAAAACCAAAGTTGTTTTTGAGCTTCATTTAAGGGAACGACTATTAGCTGTGAGCTATCAGTTTTGTGAATTAAATTTTCTAGCTGATTTTGGTAAGCATTGAGTAACTCTAAAATCTCTGATTTTTGCTGCTTGAGTGTCGCTAATACAGAGTCAGTTGATTTATCTTTGGGAGCATCATAGCATAGTCTTCCATTTTCACTCCAAAGTTGCCAACCTTGATTATAAATGTCTTGCAAAAACTCAGTTAAATTATTCATAATTCACCTCTTAAACGCTCAGTTTCTTTAACTTCTGTGTGATAATTTTGCTGTTTATTGTTCTGAAAAAAACCGCCTTGACGCATTTCCGAGATACAATCTTTGACAGCAGAAATAATATAATCAATATCTTCATCTGTGTGAGATGTGGAAAGAAAACATGTTCTTCCTTCCCATATATAAACTCCCTTTTGAATTAGATTATAAAACATTATTTCTAATTCTATTGGTTGAAATAAATAGCTAACATTACCCGATAAAACAAATCTAAATATGGAGCCAAAATTTACCATTCTAATCGGTAAATTTTCTGTTTCAAAATAAGCATTTAGTGTCGTGATTAACTTTGAGGTACGTTGATTTAAATTCTCTTGTAGTGCTGTTCCTTGGCTTTTCAAATGTTGTAGCACTGCTCGTGCTGCTGCCATACTCAAGGGATTTTTGTTGAAAGTACCACCAAAAAATGTCTGTGGTTTCTGGGGATAAGAAGCATCTCCGTAGTTCCAGTGACCACCATCTAGACCATCCATATAAATTGCTTTACCAGCAATAATCCCCATCGGTATACCACCACCCACACACTTGCCGTAGGTTGCAATATCTGCGTCAATACCAAACCAAGCTTGAGTTCCTCCTGGATGAATGCGGAAACCAGTAATTACTTCATCAAAAATGAGAGGAATATCAACTTCTTGAGTAAGCTGTCTTAATTGTTGAAGAAATTCTTTTGGTTGCAAATCTGGTTGGCGACTTTGTACAGGTTCAACCAGAACAGCAGCTAATTCATGACTATGAGCTTTGATAATGTCTAGGGATTGGGATGCACCATATCTCAAAACAATAACATCATCAACCATTTTTTGCAAAACCCCTGGAAGCATTGGGGCGGCTTTGAAATTGCCGTCTAAACTATTAGGCGATCGAACCGCTAAAGTTCCGTCAAACTGACCATGATAAGCCCCACTAAACATAACAATTTTGTCACGACCTGTAGTTAATCTTGCTATACGTAATGCGGTCATAACTGCTTCGGTACCAGAGTTACAGAAGGCAACTCGCTCCATGCCTGTAAGTTCATGAATTAGTTGCGCTACTTCCCCTGCGAGTTTTGCTTGTGGACCAATTTGCATCCCAACTTCAAGCTGGTTTTGTAGAGCTTCAATCACAAATTTTGGTTGATGACCGAAAAGATGTACACCAAACCCCATTGAAATATCTATATATTCATTTCCATCAATATCCCACATTCTAGAACCACTAGAAGATTCTCCAACAATCGGATATTTCAGTTCTTTGAGTTCCAAGCGAAAACTGACTGCTGCTCTTTTATCAGCTAGTACTGAACGGTAAGCTAAAGCTTTTTCCTTACATTTTTGAGTTTTCCTCGTGTAAGCAGCAATAAATTTCTCTAGATAACTCTTTTGCTCGCTATTTAGAGCTTGGTTTAGTTCAAAAGTAGGAGAGTTCTGATTATTTTGGATTTTATGGGAAGAATCAGCAGTAAATGATGTTAATGATGTTGCTGAAGCTGATTGAAATTGCTTATTTATCTTTGAAAAAGTCTTCTGTGTAGATGTTCCATTGTATTGCAAAACTTCTAACTGTTTAGACATGATATCAGACATTACTTCGAGTTGCTGTTGTATGATTTTTTCTCGAAATGTCTCAAATCCTTTATCATTTATTTTTGGTTCAATGGAGCTATTTTCACTTGGAAATTGAGCAGATTGTTGTAAATTTTTGTCTGATTGAGATTGAATTTCCCATTCTGGAGGTAAGTTGATATCTATATATGTGGCTAAAGCATCAAGAGTAGTTAATTCTTCAAAAAACTTACGGATTGGTATATTTATTCCATAGATTTTCTCAACTTTACTCCCGATTTCCATCAGAGTGAGTGAATCAGCTCCCATTTCAAGAAGATTATGATGAATATCTATTTCTGATGAAGCATCAAAACCTAATGCCTGAAAAATTAAAGAACTAAGTTGTTGAATAATTTTATCTCTTCTGGTGGGTGTTTCAACTGTTTTTTTGATGATGTTGTCTTTTTCTTTTATCAAGTCCTCTGTTCCCGTGTGTTGATTATGTTCCGTTTCAATCCAATAACGTTGCCTTTGAAAGGGATAAGTTGGTAATGTTACCTTGTTACGAAAATAATCTTTATCAAACCCCAACCAGTCAACTTTTACTCCTCGCACATATAATTCACCCAAGCTTTGTAGCATTTGCTGCCAGTCTAATTGAGAAGGTCTCACAGAAGGTAACCAAACTCCCGCATCTTTGGGTAAACACTGTCTTCCCATACCTAATAAAGTTGGTTTGGAACCAATTTCTAGGAAGATTTGACAACCTTCTTCATACAATGTCTCCATACCTTGGGCAAAATTTACGGATTGACGAACATGGTTTACCCAATAGTTTGCTGTGGTAATACTCTCATCTGCTCTGATTCCAGTGACATTTGATATTAATGGAATACTCGGTTGATTGTAGGTAATTTCTGATGCTACTACTTCAAATTCTACCAACATTGGTTCCATCAAATGTGAGTGGAAAGCGTGGGATACTTGTAGCTGTTTTGTTTTTATTTGATGTGAATCTAATATTTCCTTGACTTTACCAATGGCTTCTGATTCCCCAGAAATAACCACACTTTGGGGTCCATTTATTGCTGCGATCGCCACAAATTGTGAATATGGTGCAATAAATTGTTTTACTTGCTCGTGGGATGCCATTATCGATAACATTTTACCCCCATGAGGTAATTGCTGTATCAATCTTCCCCGATGGCAAATTAATTTCAAACCGTCTTCTAAACTAAATACTCCTGCTACAGTAGCCGCTACATATTCCCCAACACTATGACCCATTACCATCGAAGGTTTTATTCCCCAGGATGACCATAGTTTATACAGAGCATATTCAATTGCAAATAAAGCTGGTTGGGTATAAGCTGTTTGGTTAATCAGAGAATTATCTAAATCTGAATTATCTTTTGGATAAATAATATTTAAAATTGATTTCTCTAAATAAATTTGTAGAATTTTGTCACATTGCTCTAAAGCTTGGCGGAAGACTGGTTGGGTCTCATAAAGCTGTCTTCCCATATTTATGTACTGGGAACCTTGTCCGGTAAATAGAAAGGCTATTAAGGGTGATTTATGATTAGTAGGGAGTTTTCCTGTAAATACACCATTAACTTCCTCTTTAGCACTGATTAAAGCTAATTTATCAGTTAATTCTTGTTTGTCAGATGCAATAATTGCTAAACGATGATCAAAATGCGATCGCCCTGTATTTGCTGTAAAACATATATCTACAAAGTCTAATGAAGAATGAGTTTCTAAATAGTTTTGATAATCACTAACCTTATCTAATAAAGCATTTTTCGATTTAGCTGATAATGTTAATAAATGAATTGGACGAGATAGTTCATCTTCAGTTTTAACTTTTTGTGGTGCTTCTTCGACTATGATATGAGCATTTGTTCCTCCAAAACCAAAGGAACTGACTCCAGCCAATCTCTTTTCTTCTCCTGTAACCCAAGGTTGAAGTGAGGTGGGAATTTGAATGTTAGTATTTTCTATTTTGATATAGGGATTTAATTGTTTTAGATGTAAATTAGATGGAATTTCTTGATTTTCAATCTGTAAAACAACTTTAATTAAACCCACTATTCCTGCAGCAGCTTCGAGATGACCAATATTAGTTTTGGCTGAACCAATCCAACAAGTTTGATTTGATTCTCTTCCTTCACTCAGCACTTCTTTAAGGGAATTTACTTCAATTGGGTCTCCTAAAGAAGTACCAGTTCCATGTGTTTCTACATAACTAATTTGACTCGGTTTTACTCCGGCTTTTGCTAATGCTAAACGAATTACTTCTTGTTGGGAATTACCATTGGGTGCAGTTAGTCCATTAGTTAAACCATCTTGATTTACAGCAGAACCTCTAATAATTGCTTGAATATTGTCCCCATCACGAATTGCATCATCAAGACGTTTAAGTACAACTACTCCACATCCTTCACCTCGTACATAACCATCAGCTTCTGCATCAAAAGTCTTACAACGACCATCTGCTGATATCATCCCTGCTTCCGAAAAAGTCAAGTTTAATTGAGGAGTTAATATCAAATTTACTCCTCCGGCTAAAGCTATGTCGGACTCCCCTTCTAATAAACTTTTACAGGCTTGATGAACTGCAACTAAAGATGAAGAACAAGCTGTATCTATAGCTAAACTAGGTCCATGCCAATCCAAGAAATAAGATAAACGATTGGCTGCAATACTCAAAGCATTACCAGTAGCATAGTAGGCTTGTGTATTATTAAGATTTCCACTTAATTTTGCATAATCTACACTGCTGATACCAATAAAAACCCCACCTCGAGTTCCTATTAATTGTTCTGCTGCTAATCCTGCATTTTCTAAAGCTTCCCAACTTACTTCCAACAATAATCTTTGTTGTGGGTCTATGTTAATAGTTTCCCGTGGAGAAAGGTTGAAAAATTGGGCATCAAACTGGTCTACTTGTTCTAAAAAACCACCCCAACCATTATCTGATTGCCATCGCTCCACTGGTACCCGAGTAATAGCATCCGTAGCTGAACGTAAGTTTGACCAGAAAACTTGAGGATTATTTGAACCAGGAAAACGACATCCTTTTCCAATGATTGCTACTGAAGAGCTTTTGGTTGTTCTTTTTTCCTTGTAAAAATATTCTTTTATCGATTTTTTCTGACCCAAATAATTAGCAAGTGACCTGGGGGTTGGGTAATCATAGACAATAGTTGGAGTAACCGAAATCCCTAACCATTGTTCTAATACCTCAGCAATACTCACTGCTTTGACTGAATCTAAACCGTAGGCAGAAAATGGTTGTTTGAAATCAATCTCATCTGGTGCTATTTCTAATACTTGAGCAATTTTATTTGTTAACCCTGTTTCGATTTCTGCTACTGTTTTAGATTGTTTTTTTTGGGAATTGTATTGGTGATTTAGTCCTGAATTAGGAGTAGTTATATTCTGGTCATTTTCAATAACTTTTTGCCACTTTCCTACTAAATTTAAATTATTTTCTAAAAACTTTTGTTTACAAGTACGACGTTGAATCTTTCCGCTAGAAGTCTTAGGAATACTACCAGTTTTTAATAGTGCAACTCCACTAATTTCTAATTGATATTCTGTTGATACTGCTATTTTAATTTCTTTTATTACCTCGGAATTATTTAGCTTCCGTAGATGAGTTCGTTCCACTTCACAAGCAACAACTAAACCTTCTTCTCCTTCAATTTCTATAGTAAATGCTGCACTACAATTAGCACGTAAAGAAGGATGACTTTTTTCAATTGTTAATTCAATATCCTGGGGATAATAATTACGACCTCTAATAATAATTACATCCTTGAGCCTTCCTGTTACAAAAAGCTCTCCATGATTGACAAATCCCAAGTCTCCCGTGCGAAGAAATGGACCCGATCCTGTATCCTTAACATAGGCTTGAAAGGTTTCTTTTGTGGCATCGGGTCGATTCCAATATCCAGCAGCAACACTTGGACTACTAACCCAAATTTCTCCTACTTGTTTTGGACTACAACTAGTTAAAGACTCTGGGTTCACAATAATTACTTTTGTGTCTAGGTAAGGATGACCACATCCTACAAACACTCGACTTTCTGGAGACAAAATCTCAGTTTTTACTATCAAATGTTGCTCTAAATCAGTAGCTTTTACTCCCTGAATTATAGGTGATTGATATTTTTCACCACCTGTTGTAAACAACGTACTCTCTGCCATTCCATAGCAAGGATATAATGTATTGTATTTAAAACCACAAGCAGCAAACTTTTCACTAAATTTCTTCAGAGTTTCTTCTCGTACTGGTTCAGCTCCATTAAAAGCTAAATCCCAACTGCTTAAGTCAAGATCAGCTAAATCTTCTTGCTTAACTTTGTTCACACATAAATCATAAGCAAAATTGGGTCCACCACTAGTAGTTGCTCTATATTTAGAAATCACTTTTAACCAACGTATCGGCTTTTGCAGAAACGCCACTGGAGGCATCATAATACAGGGAGTTCCCAGATACATTGGATGCATCACCTGCAAAATCAGCCCCATATCATGGAACAAAGGTAACCAACCAGCAGAGATAGTCTTCTCACTATGACCAAAACCAGTCTCGATCATCTGTTGGTTGTGGATGATGTTTCCATGAGTAACCATCACTCCTTTGGGAGTTCCTGTAGAACCAGAAGTATATTGTAAAAATGCCAAGCTATCTGGTGATACTTCCGTCTGTACAAATTCTTTCCCATTGCTTTCAATAGTATCTGTCGCAACCAATTGTAAATGGTCTAATTCTGCATAACTTGACCACTTTTGTTCAATGTCAGTCAATATCGATGTAGTTGTCAGTGCTATAACTGGTTGAGAATCATTAACGATGGAAAGTAACCGAGATAATTTCTGATTGCGTTTGGGAGGATAAACTGGAACCGCTATTACCCCTGCATATAAACAACCAAAGAAAGCGCTAATAAACTCCAATCCACTATGATATAACAGTAAAGCTCTTTCTCCTTTTAAGGATTGGAGATGAGATGCGATTACTCTTGCTTGCTTGTCTAATTCTCCATAGGTTAGACTGGCCGATTCTGTTTCTCCATCCTGGAGAAAGATGTAGGCTTTTTCGTTGCACTGATTTTGCGCTCTATAGCTAAGAATTTTCAATATAGAAGTATTCATACTTATACTTATGTTATTTTTTGCTAAATACATTGCTAATAAAGTTATGCTTACCTCTATTTCACTAGTGACAATTTAAACTAACTAAACATTATTAGTAAGTAATAATACTTAAATAATAGTCAAAAATCGAGGTCACAAACACTATTTTTGGCATTGCATAAATGCGGGATGAATTTATATTTTTAGACCAGAATAAACATCCTTCCTTTACGCCTATCCTACCCTTCGCTAACGCCTCCGGCGTTAGCGAAACTCCTCGCAGAGCGAGGCACGGAAAGCCCTACTCTGGGAGAAGCCGCTACGCGTCTACGGATTCGCCAGTTCCTTTATGCCGGGGCTCGCGTAGCGTATCCGTAGGATTCACCCGTCCACCGGACTGGCTCACCGCTCCGCGTCTAATGCGTGAGATAAAAATCATCCCCTTAATTAGCAACGCCCTATTTTTAAGCTACCGATGCCTACGCCTGATATTCAAGTGTATGGATCATCGTGACTAGAAAAACTCAGTCAAAATATAATTATTATATTTTTAACAACTTTTGATGACAGTGTAAATACTGATAACAACATATTTTCTTTAAAGATGTCACGAACGTGTATATTCTGTCATATTGAATGGGCAACGGCAACTTTTTTTTAGTTTGGAGCAACCCTCCGGTCGATAGCGATAATTTATACTTGTTATTAGATTTACATTTTGCATCAGTACAAAAACTATAGTTATAATTATTACTAACTCACATTCCGCACCCTAGGGCGTGTTTTCAAACTATAACCACAACAAAATTGATGCGAGCCTCCTTCGGAGGAGCTTCGCTAACGTTAACATAGCTGTATAATTTACACCAAGCTTTTCGTATCGGGTAGCGATGCGACGGAATTGTTTTAGTCGGTTAATAGCACGCTCTACAAGGTTGCGTTGACGGTAGATTTAACGGTTAAAAGGACCACGACGTGGTTCGTTATCAAGTCTTGGAATGGTTAAACGGATACCTCTTCTGCGGAGATAACTACGGATTCTACGACCCGTATAACCTTTATCTCCAACCAATCTTAAAGGGCGAATTCGAGGGCGACCTTGTCCAGAACGTTTGACTGCCCCTTGTTCCATCAATTGTTCTGTGAAAAAGTGATTCGTTACGTTGACCTGGGCTAAGAACAAAGGTAATCGGTTTACCTCTACCATCGAGAGCGTATGTGTATTTTTGTACTGAATCCACCACTCCAACGACCTAGTTTTTCTCCTAAATTTTCAAAGTAATTTAATCAAAGCGATAAGCCTTACGGCATAGCTAAGCGCAAGGCGCACGCTAACGCGAACGCTTACTGCTTAATAATAAAAATCATCTTGAAAATTTAAATTATCAAGGAAATATCCTTGTATTTCAAGTAAAAAATAAGTAGTTTTAGCGATATAAACAACATTTCCAATGATTTAGAATAGCAAAAAGTCTTGCGATGTAGTCTAGCCAAATAATGTCTTAATCTACTATTTTCTCATTATACAAGCAAATCTTTACTTGTATTTTACAAGTATCAGTGTTTATTATTCTGGCGTTGCATAATAGAGGTGGTAAAGATACTTACTATAACTTTCAATTAGTGTATCTTTATTGTCATCAAAAAATCCATCTTAGGACATCATAGCGATACTGATTTGCCTCCGGTCGGATACTTGGAAAACTTGTAAGTCCGGTTCTAAGGGAGGAAAGAAGCAGTAATGCTTGTGCCCTACCCGACTACGTTCACTATTCACCAAATTTAAAACAATGATTAATATATTTACAAAAATTGAGTCTAACGTTCGTAGCTATTGCAGAAACTTTCCGGTAGTTTTTACTAAATCTATAGGACATCAAATTTTTGATAGCAATGGAAATGTCTACATTGATTTTTTGAGTGGTGCTGGCTCATTGAATTACGGACACAACAATCCTCTCTTAAAACAAGTATTGATAGACTATATCCAACAAAATGGGATTTCTCATTCCCTAGATTTGCATACTGAGGCAAAGGGTCAGTTTCTTAAGTGCTTTGATGAGATCATTCTCAAACCTCGTAATCTGGATTACAAAGTCATGTTTCCAGGACCAACGGGTACCAATGCAGTTGAAGCAGCGATGAAATTAGCTCGAAAGGTAACAGGACGTAAGACAATTATTCATTGCAAAAATAGCTTTCATGGTGTGACACTAGGTTCTTTATCTGTGACATCTAATCCAAAATATAGAAAAGCATCAGTAAGTTCTCTTACAAATACATACTCCATACCCTTTGTTTGTCAATTTGATCAGACTGTACAAGAATTAGACTCTTTTAGACCTATACTTAATTCTTTGGATATTAACGAAAAACCGGCAGCTATTATTTTAGAAACTGTCCAAGGTGAAGGGGGGATTAATGTTGCAAACTTATCTTGGTTAGAAAAGCTTTTCCAGTATGCCCAAGAGCAAAATATTTTGGTGATTGTCGATGATATTCAAGCTGGGTGTGGACGAACAGGAACATTTTTTAGTTTTGAACGAGCCAGATTAAAGCCTGATTTAGTTTGCCTCTCTAAGTCAATTAGCGGCTACGGAACACCAATGTCTTTAGTCCTTATTCGTCCTGACCTTGATTTGTGGGAAGCAGGGGAACACAATGGAACTTTCCGAGGCAATAATTTAGCCTTTGTTACAGCTTCGGCTGCCTTATGTGAATATTGGAGGACTAACGAATTTGAAACACAAGTAAAAGCAAAAGGAGACTTCGTAACTCAGAGATTAGAACAGATAGTTACTCGTTATCCAAGATTGAATGGAAAACATCGAGGTTTAGGTTTGATGCATGGAATTGCTTATGCTTCTTCCCAAACTGCTGAACAAATCAGTTGTGCAGCCTTTGAGAGGGGTTTAATTGTTGAGACTGCGGGTCATCAAGGAGAAGTCCTCAAGCTGTTGCCTCCTCTCACGATTGATTTAGAAGCCCTTGCTAAGGGACTCGATATTTTAGAAGAGGCGATTGAATCTGTGTTGTTGAGAAAAACAAAGCAAGAGCTTCAGGCAACTTGTTAAGCTGATGTGTAGAACTGTGCAGATTCGCTGCGAAACACCCCTAATTCCCTTAACGGGTGACAACAGAACTAAACAGGTTGTTTCATAAGGGATAGAGCATGAAATATACGCTGAAAATAGAGGCGTTTATGGGGTTTGAGGGCAATTAAGCCCAGAGCCAAATCAGCCCATAATTACATGGGGGGTTTGGTTCTTTTTTTCTGAGAGGGTGTTTATTAATAAAATATTAATACCAATTCAAATAATGTTTGCGACACATAAATTAAATTACTCGTAGGGGTTTAGCACTGCTAAACCCCTACCCATCTGTCGCATTCTTTTTTCAAATTGGTATAACT